>Ga0265780_10000031_pt1 | contig 319954 bp, 277 predicted proteins | sample P1T30metagenome_FD_192432 | JGI IMG/M metagenome (GOLD analysis project Ga0265780, IMG submission 192432) | Plant litter microbial communities from East Loma Ridge, Irvine, California - P1 T30 | ecosystem: Environmental > Terrestrial > Plant litter > Unclassified | place: USA: California...
GTTTAGAATGCGGTAAATGCCACTATTAATCGAATTATTAAGATTTTAATATTTATATACAATGTCATCAAACAAAAAATACTGGAAAAGTGTTGAAGAGCTAGAAAATAGCTCTATTGTTGAGGCGCTTAGAAATAACGAATTCGTTGAAGAAATTCCTACCGATGAGTTTTTGGGTAACGCTGATGCTTTATCTACATCTGGAACTTCACGTCGTGACTTTTTAAAGTACGTAGGGTTTAGTACTGCAGCTGTTACATTAGCTGCCTGCGAAGGTCCTGTTCACAAGTCTATCCCTTATGTATTACAACCAGAACAAATCATTCCTGGGGTTGCAGATTATTATGCAACGACTGTATTTGATGGTTTTGATTTTGCAAATCTTTTGGTGAAAACTCGTGAGGGTCGTCCAATTAAAATTGAAAACAATACAATTGCTGGAGCTAAATTTTCAGCGAATGCTAGAATTCATGCTTCTATTTTAGGATTGTATGATAGTAGTCGTTTGAGAGAACCAAAAGTAGACGGAAAAGATTCTACATGGTCGGCTGTTGATTTAAAAATTAAATCAAGCTTAGCTGAGGCAAAAGCAAAAGGAGGTCAGGTAGTGTTATTAACAAATACATTAGCTAGTCCTTCAACTGAAAAATTAATAGCAGAGTTTATTGCTAAGAATCCAAACGCTAAGCATGTTGTTTATGATGCAGTTTCTTCGTCAGAAGCGCTGGATGCTTTTCAAGCTGTATATGGTGAAAGAGCTTTAGTGGATTATGATTTTTCTAAATCTTCTTTAATTGTATCTGTTGGTGCTGATTTCTTAGGAGACTGGCAAGGTGGCGGATATGATGCTGGATATGCACAAGGACGTATTCCTCAAAACGGAAAAATGTCCCGTCACTTTCAGTTTGAATCAAATATGACATTATCTGGAGCAGCTGCTGATAAGCGTGTTCCAATGACTACAGCTGACCAAAAACAAGCTTTAGTTCAAATTTATAATATTATTGTAGGTGCTTCTGTTCCTGTTACTTTGGATGGTAAGTTTAAAAATGAAGTAGTGAAAGCTGCTCAGCAACTTAAAGCTGCCGGATCAAAAGGAGTTTTAGTATCTGGAATTGAAGATAAAAATGCTCAACTATTAGTCTTAGCTATCAACCAGGCGTTAGCTAGTGAGGCTTTTAGTACTGTTGGAACAAGACAAATTAGAAAAGGTTCTAATGCGGCTGTTTTACAATTAATTAAAGACTTAAACGCTGGAAGTGTTCATACTTTAATTATGAGTGGAGTGAATCCGGTTTACACTTTAGCTGATTCAGCTGCTTTTGCATCTGGATTGAAAAAAGTTAAAACTTCTGTTGCTTTTGCATTGAAAGAAGATGAAACTGCTTCTGTTTCTACAATTGCTGCTCCGGTTCCTCATTACTTAGAGTCATGGGGTGATCTTGAAATTACAAAAGGAACTTATAGCTTAACACAGCCAACTATTCGTCCTATATTCAATACTAAACAATTTCAGGATGTTTTATTATCATTAAATGGTACTGGCGGTACTTTTTATGATTATCTAAAGGCAAATTCTGCTAGTTTAACTGCAGGATCTTCATGGAATAAAGTGTTGCATGATGGGGTTTTTGTAGGTGTTGGTAGTGCGCTTTCTGGAGGTGCTGTTGATGCTGCAGCTGCGGCAAATGCACTTTCTAGATCTAAATCTGCCGGAGACTTCGAATTAGTATTATATACTAAAACAGGTATGGGAGATGGTCAACAAGCAAATAACCCTTGGTTACAAGAGTTTCCGGATCCAATTACAAGAGTTTCCTGGGATAACTATGTTACAGTTTCAAACACTGATGCTAAAAAATTAGGTCTATCTAATGAAATCGTTGCAAACGGTGGTTTAAATGGTAGTTATGCTACTATAACAACTGCAGATGGCGTTAAATTAGAAAATGTACCGGTTATCGTTCAGCCAGGTCAGGCAGTTGGAACTGTAGGTTTAGCTGTTGGATACGGACGTAAAGCGTCTTTAAAAGAAGAAATGCAGGTAGGTTTAAATGCTTACGCTTTATATAAAGGTTTCAATGGTGTTCAATCTGTTTCCATAGCGAAAGCTGGAGGAGAGCATGAGTTTGCTTGTGTTCAAGGTCAAAAAACGTTAATGGGTAGAGGGGATATTATTAAAGAAACCACATTAGAGGTATTTAATACTAAGGATGCAGAACATTGGAATGAAAAACCAATGGTATCTTTGGATCACCAGGAGGTTGAGGCTACTACTGTCGATTTATGGGAATCATTTGATCGTTCAACAGGGCACCACTTCAATCTTTCAATTGACTTAAATGCTTGTACAGGATGCGGGGCATGTGTTATTGCATGTCATGCAGAAAATAACGTTCCGGTTGTTGGTAAAGCAGAAGTAAGAAGAAGCCGTGATATGCACTGGTTGCGTATTGACAGATACTATTCTTCTGAAAGTACTTTTGAAGGTGATAACGAAAGAAAAGAAGGAATTGCAGGATTATCCAGTTCATTATCGACCTTTAATGAAATGGAAAAACCTGGGGATAATCCACAAGTAGCTTTCCAGCCGGTAATGTGTCAACACTGTAACCATGCACCATGTGAAACAGTTTGTCCTGTTGCTGCAACATCTCACGGTCGTGAAGGTCAAAACCACATGGCATACAACAGATGTGTTGGTACTCGTTATTGTGCGAATAACTGTCCATATAAAGTACGTCGTTTTAACTGGTTCTTGTACAACAAAAACAGTGAATTCGATTATCACATGAATGATGATTTAGGTCGTATGGTTTTAAACCCAGACGTAAATGTTCGTTCTCGTGGAGTTATGGAGAAATGTTCTATGTGTATTCAAATGACACAAGCTACAAAATTGAAAGCGAAAAACGAAGGACGTGCAGTTGTTGATGGAGAATTCCAGACAGCTTGTTCTAGCGCTTGTTCTTCTGGAGCGATGATATTTGGAGATGTTAATGATAAGGATAGTAAAGTAGCTAAATTGGCTGCCGATGAAAGATCATACCATTTATTGGAGCATGTTGGAACAAAACCTAATGTGGTTTACCATGTTAAAGTTAGAAATACGTAGTACAAAAAATTATTAATTAAGAAACAATATAAAGGATTATGTCGTCTCATTACGAAGCACCCATTAGAAAACCTTTAGTTATAGGTGATAAATCTTATCACGATGTAACAGTAGATGTAGCTGCGCCTGTTGAAGGTCCTGCAAATAAGCAATGGTGGATTGTATTTTCTATTGCATTAATAGCCTTCCTTTGGGGACTAGGTTGTATTATTTACACTGTGTCTACCGGTATTGGAACATGGGGATTAAATAAAACAGTTGGTTGGGCATGGGATATCACGAACTTCGTTTGGTGGGTTGGTATCGGTCACGCAGGAACTTTAATTTCTGCAGTACTTTTGCTTTTCCGTCAACGTTGGAGAATGGCGATTAACCGTTCTGCAGAAGCGATGACCATTTTCTCAGTAGTACAAGCAGGTTTATTCCCGATTATCCACATGGGTCGTCCATGGTTGGCATACTGGGTATTACCTATACCAAACCAATTTGGATCACTGTGGGTTAACTTTAACTCACCATTACTTTGGGACGTATTCGCGATTTCAACTTATCTTTCAGTATCATTAGTTTTCTGGTGGACTGGTTTATTACCTGATTTCGCTATGCTTCGTGATAGAGCTATAACTCCGTTTAATAAAAGAGTTTATTCTATCTTAAGTTTTGGATGGAGTGGTAGAGCAAAAGATTGGCAGCGTTTTGAAGAAGTATCTTTAGTACTTGCTGGTTTAGCTACTCCTCTTGTACTTTCTGTACACACAATTGTATCTATGGACTTTGCTACTTCGGTAATTCCTGGATGGCATACTACAATCTTCCCTCCGTACTTCGTTGCAGGAGCGGTATTCTCAGGATTTGCGATGGTAAATACATTGTTGATCGTAATGAGAAAAGTTTCTAACCTTGAAGCATACATTACATTACAACATATTGAATTAATGAATATCATTATCATGATTACTGGTTCTATTGTTGGTGTTGCGTATATCACTGAGTTATTTGTAGCCTGGTATTCAGGTGTAGAATACGAACAATATGCATTCTTAAACAGAGCGACGGGACCTTACTGGTGGGCTTACTGGTCTATGATGACTTGTAACGTGTTCTCACCTCAGTTTATGTGGTTCAAAAAATTAAGAACTAGTATCATGTTCTCATTTATCATTTCGATTGTAGTAAACATCGGAATGTGGTTCGAAAGATTCGTAATTATTGTTACTTCTTTACATAGAGATTACCTTCCATCTTCTTGGACAATGTTCTCACCAACATTTGTTGATATTGGAATTTTCATTGGAACAATTGGTTTCTTCTTCGTATTGTTTTTATTGTACTCAAGAACTTTCCCTGTAATTGCTCAGGCAGAAGTTAAAACAATTTTGAAAGGAACTGGAGATAATTACATTAGAGAAAGAGCAAATAGTAAAGATTCACATCATGAGTAATAAAGTAATATACGCCATTTATAATGACGATGACATTTTGATGAATGCAGTAAAGAAGACCAGAGCTGCACATCATCATATTGAAGAGGTTTTTACTCCATTCCCAGTTCACGGATTGGATAAAGCCATGGGATTAGCGCCAACTAGATTAGCAATATGTGCTTTCTTATACGGATGTGTTGGTATTTCTGTTGCTACAACAATGATGAGTTATATCATGATTCATGACTGGCCACAGGATATCGGTGGTAAACCAAGTTTCAGTTTTATCCAGAATATGCCATCTTTTGTGCCAATTATGTTTGAGATGACTGTATTTTTTGCCGCTCACTTAATGGTAATTACTTTTTATATGAGAAGTAGATTATGGCCATTTAAGCAAGCTGAAAACCCGGATGTAAGAACAACTGATGACCACTTCTTAATGGAAGTTGCAGTAAATGATAACGAAGCAGAATTAGTTTCTTTCTTTGAAGGAACCGGAGCTGTTGAAGTTAAAGTAATTGAAAAGAATTAATTGTAGCTATGAAAAGGATATATAAAATAACACTTTTAGTTGGTATAACTATTTTAGTTTCATCTTGCCACAATAATTCGGCACCGAACTATCAGTATTTTCCAAATATGTATGAATCTGTTGCTTACGAGCCTTACACAGAAGCAAAAGTATTTAAGGGAGGAAAAGAAGGACAGCTTCCTGTTGAAGGAACTATCAACAGAGGTTTTGAACCTTACGAATATGAAAATTCAACTGCAGGTTACGAGTTGGCAAAAGCTAATTTAAAATCTCCATTGGATTCTATTGAAAGAAATTCTGGAAAAGGTAAAGAGCTTTTCGAGATTTACTGTATCAGCTGCCATGGAGCTACTGGTAATGGTAAAGGTAAATTGGTTGAAAGAGAAAAATTTCTTGGAGTACCTAGCTATAAAGACAGAGAAATCACAGAGGGAAGTATCTTTCATGTTGAGACTTATGGTTTAAATGCAATGGGTTCACATGCAAATCAATTAAGTGCTCATGAACGTTGGTTAGTTGCTGACTATGTTCTGAAACTAAAAAGCCAATTATAATTGTTGAACAAACTGATCGTAATAGATATGTATACATTTTCAAGTAAATTAAAAACTTTTTCTATCATCCTAATGGCCATTGGTATATTAGGAATTGGGTATGGTTTTTTAAGCGCACCAAAAGATATTCAAGAAGTTGAAAAAATACTAGCTGCAGATGAACATGGTTCTCATGGTACTGCACATGAAGAAAAAGCGGAGGCATCTCACAAAGAAGCAGCAGGACATCATGAAGCTGCCGAAGTTTCACATGATACGCATAAAGTAGCAGAGCATGCAGAAGTTGCTGGTGCTAATGAGCATGAAAAGCATTTAGAGCATGTTTTACACCAATTGCAAAATAAGCCATGGTCTGCATTATATGTAGCTTGTATTTTCTTTTTACTGCTTTCAATGGGAGTTCTTGCATTTTATGCTATTCAGCAGGTTGCTCAGGCAGGTTGGTCTCCAGTTTTATTTAGAGTTATGCAGGGAATTACAGCTTATTTACCAGCTGGTTCTATAATATTCTTTATCATTTTAGTGTTATGTGGACTACATTTTAATCATATTTTTGTGTGGTTAGGAGAAGGTGTTACAGATCCTAAACATGCCAATTATGATGCTATCATTGCCGGAAAATCAGGTTATTTAAATTTTCCTTTCTGGATCATCCGTGCGGCGATCTTTTTAGCAGGATGGAATTTATACCGTCATATCTCCAGAAAAAATTGTTTAGCTCAGGACGAAGCTAATGACGATCTTTACTACAAAAAGAACTTTAAAGCTTCTGCAGGATTCCTTGTATTCTTCATTGTTTCTGAGTCTATTATGTCTTGGGACTGGATTATGTCATTTGATCCGCATTGGTTTAGTACTTTATTTGGATGGTACGTATTTGCTTCATTCTTTGTAAGTGGTATCACTGCTATTGCTTTAGTAACAGTATATTTAAAATCTAAAGGATATTTAGAGTTTGTAAATACAAGTCATATCCATGATTTAGCAAAATTTATGTTTGGTATTAGTGTATTCTGGACTTACTTATGGTTTTCTCAGTTTATGTTGATCTGGTATGCAAACATTCCTGAAGAGGTTACCTATTTTGTAACAAGAATTCAATTATATAATTTGCCATTCTTTGGAGCGGTTGTTATGAATTTTGTTTTCCCATTATTAATATTAATCAATACCGACTTCAAACGTCTTAGCTGGGTTATTGTTATGGCTGGTGTTGTAATATTATTAGGTCACTATATTGATTTCTTTAATATGATTATGCCTGGTACAGTTGGAGACAGATGGTTTATTGGAGTTCCTGAAATTGCATCTGTTCTTTTCTTCTTAGGGTTATTTATATTTGTTGTCTTTACAGCATTAACAAAATCTCCTTTGCTTGCTAAAAGAAATCCTTTCATTGAAGAAAGTAAACATTTTCATTATTAATATTTAAAGAAGTAAACAGATGACAAGTTTGTTGGTAATTATAGTTTTAGTTTTATTAGCGATTGCATTATGGCAATTGACGAAGATATTTGATCTTACACAAGTGGGAGCATCTTCGGACGATTCTCAGGTTGCATCAGATAATGATAATAATGTTCAGGGATATGTTATGTTTGGCTTCTTAGCTTTTATATACATATTTACGATTTACGGTTTACTAAAATGGGGAAGTTTAGCACTTCATACTCCGGCTTCTGAGCACGGACTTTTAGTGGATAACTTAATGAATATTACCTGGGTTTTAATTTTTGTTGTTCAATTCATTACACAAGGATTATTATATTGGTTTTCTTTTAAAAACAGAGGTAATAAAGATAGAAAAGCATTATTCTTTGCTGATAGTAATAAATTAGAAGCAATCTGGAGTATCATTCCGTCTGTAGTTTTGGCATGTTTAATTCTTTATGGATTATACGCATGGAACAACATTATGTTTGTGGATAAAGATGAAGATGTAATTGAGATCGAATTATATGCTCAGCAATTTAAATGGACTGCAAGATATGCAGGTCAGGATAATGTTCTAGGTAAAGCTAACGTTCGTTTAATTGAAGGTGTCAATACTTTAGGTGTTGATATGTCTGATAAAAACTCGCAGGATGATATCGTAGTTTCTGAATTACATATCCCTAAAGGTAAAAAAGTACACTTTAAAATGCGTTCTCAGGATGTATTGCACTCTGCTTACTTTCCTCACTTCAGAGCACAAATGAACTGTGTTCCGGGTATGGTAACTGAATTTGCTTTTGTTCCTACATATACAACTTCTGAATACAGAGAGTTGGATTTTATGAAAGAAAAAGTAGCACACATCAATAAACTTAGAGCTGAAAAAAGTGTTGATTTAGTTGCAAAAGGCGGAACAGCTTTAGATCCTTATACTTTTGACTATTTGTTATTATGTAATAAAATCTGTGGAGCTTCTCACTATAATATGCAAATGAAAGTTGTAGTAGATACTCCTGAAGATTATAAAAAATGGTTAAGCGAGAAAACGACTTTGGCTCAGGATATTAAAGCAGCTGCGGCTGCTGAAAAGCCAGCTGAAGGAGCTGCACCAACTACAGACACTACTGCTAAAATAATTGATACTGTTAAAACAGTTGTTGATACAGTTAAAGCAGCTGTAGCTAAAGTTGCGATGAAATAAAATTATTAAGAAAATTTAAAGTACACATATATGTCAGCAGAAGCGCACGATCACGATCACGGACACGATCACGAGCACGAACATCATCATAAAGACACGTTTATTACTAAATATATTTTTAGTATAGACCATAAAATGATTGCTAAGCAATATTTGATTACCGGTATTATTATGGGTATTATAGGTATTGCAATGTCCTTGCTTTTTAGAATGCAGTTAGCATGGCCTGAAGAGTCTTTCAAGATATTCAATGTTTTATTAGGAGATAAATTTGCACCAGATGGTGTGATGGCAAATGATATTTATTTGGCGTTAGTTACAATTCATGGTACCATCATGGTATTCTTTGTACTAACTGCTGGTTTGAGTGGAACTTTTAGTAATTTACTTATTCCACTTCAGATTGGAGCTAGAGATATGGCTTCCGGATTTATGAATATGATTTCATACTGGTTGTTCTTTTTATCTGCTGTTATAATGTTATGTTCACTATTCGTTGAAGCTGGACCGGCTTCTGCAGGATGGACAATTTATCCTCCATTAAGTGCCTTGCCGCAAGCGATCCCTGGATCAGGAACGGGTATGACTTTATGGTTGGTTTCGATGGCTATTTTCATCGCGTCTTCTTTGATGGGATCTTTAAATTACATCGTTACGGTTATTAATTTAAGAACTAAAGGAATGTCTATGACAAGACTTCCACTTACAATCTGGACATTTTTCGTAACAGCTATTATCGGTGTTATCTCATTCCCAGTATTATTATCAGCTGCATTATTATTAATTTTTGACAGAAGTTTTGGTACATCATTCTTCTTGTCTGATATTTATATTGCAGGAGAGGTTTTACATTACCAAGGTGGTTCTCCAGTATTGTTTGAACACTTATTCTGGTTCTTAGGTCACCCTGAGGTATATATTGTAATCTTACCGGCAATGGGTCTTGTTTCGGAAATTATGGCTACGAACTCTCGTAAACCAATTTTCGGATACAGAGCAATGATTATGTCAGTTCTTGCAATTGCATTTTTATCTACTATCGTTTGGGGTCACCACATGTTTATTTCTGGTATGAATCCATTCTTAGGTTCTGTATTTACATTTACAACTCTATTAATTGCGATTCCATCTGCTGTAAAAGCGTTTAACTGGATTACAACTTTATGGAAAGGTAACTTACAATTTAATCCTGCAATGTTATTCTCTATCGGAATGGTTTCTACTTTCATCACTGGAGGTTTAACTGGAATCATCTTGGGAGATAGTACTTTAGATATTAATGTTCACGATACATATTTCGTAATTGCGCACTTTCACTTAGTAATGGGTATCTCTGCTCTTTATGGAATGTTTGCTGGTATTTACCACTGGTTCCCTAAAATGTATGGTAGAATGTTGAACAAAAACTTAGGTTACATCCACTTCTGGATTACTGCAGTATGTGCTTATGGAGTTTTCTTCCCAATGCACTTTATCGGATTAGCTGGTTTACCAAGACGTTATTATACAAATACTAACTTCCCATTATTTGATGATTTACAAAATGTGAATGTTTTAATTACAACATTTGCTCTCGTGGGAGGTGCATTCCAATTAGTTTTCCTATACAACTTCTTTAGTAGTATATTCTACGGTAAGAAAGCTGTTCAGAATCCATGGAGATCTACAACTTTGGAGTGGACTACTCCTGTTGAACATATCCACGGTAACTGGCCAGGAGAAATTCCTCACGTATACCGTTGGCCGTATGACTACAGTAACCCAAATCACGATGTAGATTTTGTTCCTCAAAATGTACCAATGAAAGAAGGTGAAGAAGTTTTACACCACTAGAAATAATAAGAAAGACTGTCAGAAATGGCAGTCTTTTTTGTTTAGTTAAAGTTTTAATCGTTCTGTTTTACTGTTTTACATACTGATTAGTTTATATATCTTTGCAGGATGAATGAAAATCTAGATCCTACTACTAATGGATATAACTCTGAAGAGTTAGATCTTGAGAAAAGATTACGTCCGCTGTCGTTTGATGATTTTGCGGGGCAAGATCAAGTTTTGGAAAATTTGAAAGTCTTTGTTGCTGCCGCAAATCAGCGTGGTGAAGCGCTGGATCATGCATTGTTCCATGGACCTCCGGGATTGGGTAAAACAACACTTGCTAATATTCTGGCAAACGAACTGGAGGTGGGAATTAAAATTACCTCAGGTCCTGTATTGGATAAACCAGGTGATTTGGCTGGACTGTTAACTAACTTAGATGAACGGGATGTTTTATTTATTGATGAAATCCATCGCCTAAGCCCTGTCGTTGAAGAATACTTGTATTCAGCAATGGAGGATTTTAAGATCGATATAATGATTGAATCTGGTCCGAATGCCAGAACTGTGCAAATTAATTTAAACCCTTTTACTTTAATTGGTGCAACTACAAGATCGGGGCTGTTAACTGCGCCGATGCGTGCACGTTTTGGGATTTCATCTCGTTTGCAATACTACACAACCGAACTTTTAACAACAATTGTAGAAAGAAGTTCTTCAATTTTAAAAATGCCTATTGACCTGGCGGCCGCAATTGAGATTGCGGGCAGAAGCCGCGGAACACCTCGTATCGCGAATGCTTTATTAAGAAGAGTTCGTGATTTTGCCCAAATAAAGGGAAATGGTACAATAGATCTGGAGATAGCAAGATATGCTCTAAAGGCTTTAAATGTAGATGCACACGGTCTTGATGAAATGGATAATAAAATCTTACTGACTATTATTAACAAATTCAAAGGTGGACCGGTTGGACTTTCAACCTTAGCAACAGCGGTTAGTGAAAGCAGCGAAACTATTGAAGAGGTTTATGAACCATTTTTGATTCAGGAAGGATTTATTATGAGAACTCCCCGAGGAAGAGAAGTTACAGACAAGGCATACAAACATCTTGGAAAAATAAACTTAAATATTCAGGGAGGATTGTTTTAATCTCGAATCGAAATGTCTGTAAGTAAAAAATATAATTATCCACCTCAGCTTTCAGTTTTAAAATTTCTTTTGAATGCGGAAGGAGTGCGTCGAAATCCAATCCCCTATCATACAAAATACTTTGAAGATTTCGGCGATTCTTTTACTATTAAAATTGGAAGATCGCGCTATATTATTTTGTCAAGAGATAATGAGGTAGCACAATATATACTACAGAAAAATCAAAAGAATTATCATAAATCTAAATTCCAGTCGGTTTATCTTTCTAAATATTTAGGAAAAGGACTTTTGACCGTTGATGGGGAATTTTGGTTAAAACAAAGAAGACTGATTCAACCCGCTTTTCATAAACAGAAAATGAATCAGCTGGTAGAAAACATGCAATTGACTATTATTTCAGAATTAAAAGAATTGCAGACTGATATAAAAATCGATCTTTTTCCGGTAATGAGTGAGCTGGCTTTTAATGTTGTGGCTAAATCATTGTTTCAATTTTCGATAGCCGAGAAAAAGTTAGAACGCATTAAATATATTATTGAAGCTGTTCAAAATTTTCTCATTAAAGAAATTAGGCTTCCGCATAAAGCATGGTGGTTTTCTATGAGCGGTCAGGTAAAAAAGCATCTGCAATTAGCGGAAGAAAACAATTCGATAATTAGGGAAATTATTGAGCAAAGAATCACTTCAGAAAGTAAAGTGAATGATTTGCTTAATATGCTTTTGGAAACACGCTATGAAGACAGCGGCGAGCCAATGTCTATAGAGCAATTAATAGATGAAATTAAAATTCTTTTTATAGCGGGGCACGAAACTACAGCCAATGCTCTGACTTTTACAGTTCACTTATTAGGGAATCATCCCGATATTCAACAAAAAGTATTTGATGAAATAACTAAAATTGAGTCAGAGACTAGTGACATTGTCGAGCAGCTTCAAAAAATGACTTATACCAATGCCGTATTAAATGAGTCTATGCGTTTGTATCCTCCTGCCTGGATTACGGACCGTCAAAATGTTGAAGATGATGTTTTAAGCGGTTTCAATATTAAAAAAGGAACTTTAATTGGTGTTTCGTTCTACGAATTGCATCGCAATCCAAAGTATTGGGAAAATCCGGATGATTTTAATCCAGACAGATTTTTAGGAGAACAGAAAAAAAGGTCTATGCAATATTTTTATCCTTTTGGAGCAGGACCAAGGATGTGCATTGGAGCTGGTTTTGCTATTTACGAAATGTGTTTGGCAATTTCTCACATTGTAAAAAAATATAAAATTACTTCGACAGAAACTACTGCCCGATTTAATCCCTTAATTACCTTAAAACCTGTCGGTATAGAAGTTACTTTTTCTGAAAGAGAATGATTAATTCTAAAGAAAAATATTCGAAATTTATAAAAGAGGAAGCGAAGAGACTTGGTTTTCTATCTTGTGGTATCTCTAAAGCAGGCTTTTTAGAGCAGGAAGCGCCGAGGCTTGAGAGTTGGCTAAAAAATAACCACAATGGTCAAATGGCTTATATGGAGAACCATTTTGACAAACGTCTGAATCCGACTTTATTGGTTGATGACGGCAAAAGCGTCGTCTCTCTTTTACTTAATTATTATCCGGAATCTTTTCAAAACGATGAAACTTTTAAAATTTCAAAGTATGCATACGGACAGGATTACCACTTTGTAATTAAGGATAAATTAAAAGAATTTTTGCATTCCATTCAGGAAAATATAGGAGAGGTGTCAGGACGTGCTTTTGTAGATTCTGCGCCAGTTCTTGATAAAGCCTGGGCCGCTAAGAGCGGTTTGGGATGGATTGGAAAAAACAGCAATTTAATCACTCAGAAAGTGGGTTCGTTTTATTTTATCGCAGAACTAATAATAGATTTAGAATTAGAATACGATTATGCTGTTACAGATCATTGTGGTAGCTGTACAGCCTGTCTGGATGCTTGTCCTACACAGGCAATTGTTGCACCTTATATTGTGGATGGAAGTAAATGCATTTCGTATTATACCATCGAATTAAAAGAAAATCTTCCTTACGAAATGAAAGGAAAATTTGATGAATGGATGTTTGGCTGTGATACCTGCCAGGACGTTTGTCCATGGAATCGATTTTCTAAACCTCATTCAGAACCTCTCTTTAATCCAAACCCGGAATTGCTTTCTTTTACAAAAAAAGACTGGCTTGAAATTACTGAAGAAACCTTCAAAATTGTTTTCAGAAATTCACCAGTCAAGAGAACAAAATTTGACGGGTTAAAGCGTAACATTAAGTTTTTGCAATGATTACATTAACTTAACGTTTTTGTTTTTTAAAAGCCTAATTATTAGTTACTTGTGATTTATGTATAAGTAAATACTTATTTTAATTTCTTACAATTTATTGTCATTTCGTCAATATTTCAGGTAAGAAATGCTTCTTTTGATAATTCTTTAGGTGAATTCGGACTAATTGTTATCAAATCTCTAACATTTCTTTAAATTAAATGGCTTCAATATATGTTAAATACTGTCGTTTGACGAGTTTCTTTGCATTTTGTCGACTAATGTAGTTAGTAATTAGCACTTTACATACTTTCGCCGCTCCAAAAATTACTTTTAACTAAAAAACACATTTGTGTATTGAACCTATCATGACTATGGTCCAAACGCTGCAATGCTTATTCGTAAGCCTATTGAAGATTTTTACTTCCTGTACAAAATCCGCAATCCAATTTTTATCGTATTTCACCTATATACTAAAAACTATCATCGGTTTTTTAGTATTAGATATCACTGTTCCACAAACTCAAGTTGTCTATGCGTAACTTTACATTTAACCGGTCTGGATTTTTCAGACTAATTTTTCTGATCGTTTTTTTATTACTAAATGCGTATCAAGCTTCGGCGCAATTTTATACAAAGCACTATATTGCTCCGGCCCCTTGGCAGTACTTTAGTAAAGCTAATGAAATTGTAATTGCTACTAATTCCACCACTACAGTTACGGTTACTGTGTCTAAAAGTGATGGAACAAATGTAACAACTCTTACGTGTGTTAAAGGAGCACCGGCTATCTATAGATTTGCAGGCAAACCAAGTGCTGCACCAGCTCTTGCATTAGATACAGTTTTAAATGCAGCCGGTTTAATTGTAAGTGCTACTTCGCCAGTTTCAATAAATTTAAGAAACGTTGCGTCTGATGCTTTAGGCGGTGACGGAACAGATAAGGATATTAAAGGGAATGCTGCCTTGACAAGTTTTGGTGATGCAGGTATTGGTGTGAGGTTTAGAGTGGGATATTATCGAGATGGTTCTTTAGGAAACTTTGGAGGTTATGGAGACCAGCGCCCTATCTACAGTATGTTGGCAATTAACAATGCTACTTCAATTAAATTGAATGGTAATGTGATCGCAACTTTAAACGCAGGAGAAAGTTATTTGTTTAAAGCTCCGATGGGATCATTGGTTGAATCTTCTAATCCTATTGTAATGAATACTTCGGCCGCTATTGATACTCCAAATGGAGGTTGTGGTGACGCAGCATACAATCAAATTCCGCCCGAAGCTGTTTTAGGATCTGAATATTTTATCGAAAGAGGAAAAGGGGTAGATGCAGCAGAACAAACTACTGTAATAGCTACAAAACCTAATACAACACTAACAATTAATACATTTTCTGCAACCGGTGCTTTAATAACGACTGTTACAAAAACATTGGTTAACGCAGGGGATTTTTATACGTTTCTTAACGGGATCTCAAATACTAACTTTTCAGCTTCAAGGGTTTTAGCAACAAATAATGTAGTTGTATACTCTGGCACGGCACAATCTTGTGAAGTGGATGTTTCTACTATTGCACCAGTGTCTGAATGTGGAGGATCGAATTTTGTTGAAACGGCAAAATTTAGAAACTACGGTACAGGTTCACTTCCTTATTTTGGATATATACTTTTAAAAGATGCCTCGTCACAAGTAATGGTAAACGGAGCTAACATAGAAACTATTCCCGGCATTGGGGCCAGACACCAACTTGGAAGTACTGGTTGGTATTTGATTAATTTTGAAGATACTCAGATAGGTAGTCCAAATGTTTTGTCCATTTCCAGTACAGCTAAACTTACTGTATCGATTGTGCAACAAGGTGGAGGATTTTCTATGGCGGGGTTTTTCTCTAATTTCGCTGCCCGACCAGAAGACCCTACAATGAATTACATTTCAGGGGGCGTCTGTACAAATAGTGCAGCAACGTTAACTACACCTGCTAATTTTTCTCCATACCAATGGTATTATAACGGAGTAGCCATTTCGGGAGCTAACTCCAATTCATATATAGCGGCTAAATCTGGATCTTACTCTGTATCGTCAACTTTAGCCTGCGGTTCAGTTGCACAATCTAAACCAGTTAGTGTAACCTTATGTACAGATTTAGGAATAACAAAAACAGTTAATATAGCTAGTCCGTGTGTAAATTCTAACGTTGAGTTTACAGTAACAGCCAGTAATTTAGGACTTAATAATGCGACGGGTGTTTCTGTAAATGATTTGTTGCCTTCAGGTTATACCTTTGTTAGTTCAACGGCTTCTGTCGGAATTTATAACTCAACCTCAGGTGTCTGGAGTATTGGGGACTTAGATCCTTCTATGTCAGCAACTTTAAAAGTTATTGCTACTGTAAAATCAAGTGGAATTTACAATAATACAGCCGCTTTTTCTTCTTCTGTGATTGATAGTAATACAGCAAATAATTCAGCCAGTGTATCCATAACTCCAAAATTATTACCAGTTGCTCTTACTTTATCAGGAAGTACAATATGTACACCTTCAGCAGGGGGAACAATAACATCTACAACTTCCGTTAGTGGAGTTAACTATCAATTATACAATTCAGGGAATGTTGCCGTTCAGGCAGCAAAAAGCGGAAATGGATCAGGACTTAGCTGGTCAAATATTGGAGCAGGAACCGGATATTATGTAGTTGGAACTAATAGCGAATCTTGTTCCAGCATAAGTAATGTAGTTTCGGTTATAAATGATACTCAAAAACCTACCATTACCTGCCCGGCAAGTGTCACGAAAATAACAGATGCAAATTCCTGTACAGCAACAGGTGTGGTTTTGGGAACTCCGGTAACAGCTGATAACTGTGGAGTTGCTTCTGTAACTAACAATGCGCCATCTGCATATCCAATTGGGGTTACAACTGTAACGTGGACGGTGAAGGATAATTCTGGAAATACTCAAACGTGTACGCAGACGGTAACAATTAGTGATAATCAGAAGCCAACCATTACATGTCCTGCGAATGTTACCAAAACAACAGATACCAATTCATGTACAGCAACCGGTGTGGTTTTGGGAACTCCCGTAACAGCTGATAACTGTGGAATTGCTTCTGTAACTAACGATGCGCCATCAACATATCCAATTGGAGTTACCACTGTGACATGGACAGCAAAGGATAATTCTGGAAACATTCAAACCTGTACGCAGACGGTAACAATTAGTGATAATCAGAAACCAACCATTACCTGTCCTTCGAACGTTACCAAAACAACAGATACCAACTCATGTACAGCAACCGGTGTGGTTTTGGGAACTCCCGTAACAACTGATAACTGTGGAATAGCTTCTGTAACTAATGATGCGCCATCTACATATCCAATTGGGGTTACCACTGTGACATGGACAGCAAAGGATAATTCAGGAAACATTCAAACGTGTACGCAGACAGTAACAATTGGTGATAATCAAAAACCAACAATTACCTGTCCGGCAAACATCACAGTTTCATCAGATACTAATTCTTGTACAGCAACGGGTGTAGTTTTAGGAACTCCTGTAACAGCTGATAATTGTTCAGTTGCTTCTGTAACTAATAATGCACCTGCTTCTTATCCTGTGGGAAATACAACTGTTGTCTGGACAGTAACTGACGCTGCTGGAAATACAGAAACTTGTAATCAGACGGTAAAAGTAGTTGGTCCTATTAAAGCAGAAAATGATCTTGCTTCATCTTTTAATGGTTTAGTTGGAGGTGTAGCAATCGCAAATGTTTTAGATAATGATTTTCTAAATTGTAATAAAGTAACTCTAAGTGATGTCAATCTTTCTCTTTTAGGAACATTGCCTTCAGTTTTAACTTTTGACATATCTACCGGAGCTGTTTCGGTAAATACAAATACTCCGACTGGAACTTATTCTTTCGATTATAAAATTTGTGAAAAAGCGAATACCAATAATTGTAGTGTAGCAACGGCAACAGTTGAAGTGGTAAACGGACTTGTAGCAAATATAGATTCCTACACCAACCAAACATCGGGAAAAGCAGCCGTAAATGTTGGAAATGTAACTTCGAATGACAAACTGAACGGAACAGCGGTAACTTCAGCGAATACAGCTGTGACGCCGAAAACAGAAGGTCCTTTAAGTGTGGATGCTGACGGGGAACTTACTTTAGAGGCAAACACGGCGTCGGGAACTTACACGCTTACTTATAACATCTGCGAAAGCGGAGCAAACCCTTCAAACTGTAAAACGGCAACGGCAACAGTTGAAGTGGTAAACGGACTTGTAGCCAATACAGATTCATACACCAACCAAACATCGGGAACAACAGCTGTAAATGTTGGAAATGTTACGTCGAATGACAAACTAAACGGGACAGCGGTAACTTCAGCGAATACAGCTGTGACGCCGAAAACAGATGGTCCTTTAAGTGTGGATGCTGACGGGGAACTTACTTTAGAGGCAAACACGGCGTCGGGAACTTACACGCTTACTTATAACATCTGCGAAAGCGGAGCAAACCCTTCAAACTGTAAAATGGCAACGGCAACAGTTGAAGTGGTAAACGGACTTGTAGCCAATACAGATTCGTACACCAACCAAACATCGGGAATAACAGCGATAAATGTTGGAAATGTTACATCTAATGACAAACTGAACGGAACAGCGGTAACTTCAGTAAATACAGCTGTGACGCCGAAAACAGAAGGTCCTTTAAGTGTGGATGCTGACGGGAAACTTATGTTAGAAGCAAACACAGCTTCGGGAACTTACACACTTACTTATAACATCTGTGAAAGCGGAGCAAACCCTTCAAACTGTAAAACGGCAACAGCAACAGTTGAAGTAAAAAATGAAATAAAAGCATTAATTGATAACATTTCTCCAATCAATGGAAGTATTGGCGGAACAACGACAATTTCATTAATTGATAACGATACTTTAAATGGAAAGAATGCTATAATTGGAGTAAATCCAGGAGACGTAACGATTGCTATTATTGGAACACTTCCAACAGGGTTAACATTAAATGCAAACGGAGCGATAACAGTTGCACCAAATACACCTGCAGCTAATTATAATGTACAATATACAATCTGCGAAGTTGGAAGTAATCCATCAAACTGCGATACGGTTACATCAATTGTCCCGGTTACATCAGCAAACCTTGTGGCAAATGCAGATGCGGTTCCAGCGATTACAGGTTCAAATAAAGCACAGGATTTAGGTGTGAATGTTTTGGATAATGATACGAAAGATGGTCAGAAACTAAACCCTTCAGATGTAAAACTGACTGTTGAAAAAGCAGATCCAAAAGGTTATTTAATATTGAATGCGGACGGAACTTTAACTCTTGGAGCTAATGCGCCTGCCGGAAAATATGAACTTACGTACACCATTTGCGAGAAATTGAATTCAGGAAACTGCAGTTCAAATACGGTTAGTGTTACCTTTACAGCGCCGGTTATCGACGCCATCGCAGATGCGATCAGTCCGATAAATGGAAATATAGGCGACCATACAATTTCGTTGGTTGCAAATGATACCTTAAACGGAAGTCCGGTTGTGATCGGTACAAATGCCGGAGAAGTTACTTTCACCTTAGCGGGAACACTTCCGACAGGATTAACATTAAACGCAGATTATTCAGTTACAGTTGCGCCGAACACAGCAGCTGGAAATTATGAGGTAAAATACACGATCTGCGATAACAACAATTCCGCAAACTGCGATACGGTTACATCAATTGTCCCGGTTACAGCAGCAAACCTTGTGGCAAATGCAGACGCAGTTCCAGCGGTCACTGGAGCAAATAAAGCACAGGATCTAGGTGTGAATGTTTTGGATAATGATACTAAGAACGGTCAGAAACTAAATCCTTCAGATGTAAAACTGACTGTTGAAAAAGCAGATCCAAAAGGGTATTTGGTATTAAATGCGGATGGAACTTTAACTCTTGGAGCTAATGCACCTGCAGGAAATTATGAACTAACGTACAGCATTTGCGAGAAATTGAATTCAGGAAACTGCAGTTCAAATACGGTAAGTGTGATCGTTACAGCGCCGGTTATCGATGCCATAGCAGATACGATCAGTCCGATAAATGGAAATATAGGCGACAACACAATTTCGTTGGTTGCAAATGATACCTTAAACGGAAGTCCGGTTGTGATCGGTACAAATGCCGGAGAAGTTACTTTCACCTTAGCGGGAACACTTCCGACAGGATTAACATTAAACGCAGATTATTCAGTTACAGTTGCGCCGAACACAGCAGCTGGAAATTATGAGGTAAAATACACGATCTGCGATAACAACAATTCCGCAAACTGCGATACGGTTACATCAATTGTCCCGGTTACAGCAGCAAACCTTGTGGCAAATGCAGACGCAGTTCCAGCGGTCACTGGAGCAAATAAAGCACAGGATCTAGGTGTGAATGTTTTGGATAATGATACTAAGAACGGTCAGAAACTAAATCCTTCAGATGTAAAACTGACTGTTGAAAAAGCAGATCCAAAAGGGTATTTGGTATTAAATGCGGATGGAACTTTAACTCTTGGAGCTAATGCACCTGCAGGAAATTATGAACTAACGTACAGCATCTGCGAGAAATTGAATTCAGGAAACTGCAGTTCAAATACGGTAAGTGTGATCGTTACAGCGCCGGTAGCTTCTCAAATTATTGCAAATAATGACGTAGCAGGACCCGTAGATTCGAAAAAAGGATTGGATGCTTCACTTAATATTTTTGCAAATGATATTTTAAACGGAGTAAAACCAAATCCTTCAGATATTATTTTGAAAACAGTTGTTGCAAATCCAAATCTGGTGTTGAATTCAGACGGATCAGTCAACATAGTAGCCAATACACCAAGCGGAATTTATCAATTGACCTATCAGATTTGTGAAGCAGCAAATACATCAAATTGCAGCCAGGCGGTAGTTAAGATTACAGTTCAAAACAGCGCAGATCCGGTTACTCCAAATACAGGTCAGCTTAATTTAGTAAACGATACTAATATCAGCGTTGACGGAATTAACGGTTCTTTAGAATTTGTGAATGTTTTGGATAATGACCTAATAGACGGACAGCCAATTAATCCGGCAAATGTTATCATTAAGCCATTAACAACAAGTACTTATTTTGAGTGGAATACAGACGGAACAGTAAATGTTAAACCAAATACACCGGGAGCAACGTATACATTAAATTATCAGGTTTGCGAAAAAGCAAATCCGACAAATTGTTCAACAGCTGTATTAACTGTTTTTGTTGAAGTTCCTTCTATATCTGTTATTAAAACAGCAGTTTTCAATGACGAAAACAAAAGTGGTTTTGCAAATGCAGGCGAGACAATTTCATACAGGTTTATCGTAACCAATACAGGAAATGTACCTCTTGTTGGTATTACATTAAATGATCCGTTGCCGGGAGTTATAGTTTCAGGACAGGCAATTAATCTGGCGGTAAATGAATCTAACGAAACGAATTTTACAGCGGTGTACAAAATCACTCAGCAAGATATTAACAGAGGCAGTGTAAGTAACCAGGCAAGTGTAAAAGGAAGAAGTGCAAGAGGAGTTGAAGTAGAAGATCAGTCAGATGATATGAGTAACAGCGGAGACAGTCCAACTGTTCTGGATCTAAGCGGGTGTTCTATACAAGTTATGAATGCATTTTCTCCAAACGGAGATGATAAGAATGCAAGATTCTATATCAGAGGTATTGAATGTTATCCGGATAATACAGTTGAAATCTACAATCGTTGGGGAGTTTTGGTTTTTGCTATAGATCAATACAACAACTCAGATCGTGTTTTTGTCGGATATTCAAACGGACGTTCGACTATCAAACAGACAGAAGGTCTGCCGGTAGGAACATATTTCTACATCCTGAAATACAAAGACAGTGCTAACCATCCAAACGAGAAATCGGGTTACTTATACATCAATAAATAAAATGGATTACGGCTTAGTTCATCCTAAGCCGTTTTAAACCTAAATAAATGAAAAAATATTTACTTTTTATGTTTTTTTCGATTGTGGCAAGTGCACAACAGGATGCACAGTTTACACAATACATGTACAACACGATCGAAGTTAATCCCGCTTATGCTGGTTCACGAGGTGCATTAAGCGTTTTTGGACTGTATCGTACGCAATGGGTAGGACTAGACGGTGCGCCGGAAACAAGCACGTTTTCTGTTAATACGCCTTTAAACAACAGTGACCTGGGGCTTGGTGTTTCATTAGTAAACGATAAAATCGGACCAACGACAGAAAACACTTTATCTGCAGATTTGTCTTATACCATACCAACTTCTCCGGATTGGAAATTGTCTTTCGGAATAAAAGCAACAGCAAATCTCTTCAATCTCGATATTAATAAACTGAGTATGGAAGATCAGAACGATCAGCAGTTTCAAAACCTAAAAAACAGAATCACACCAAACGTAGGAGCTGGAATTTACTATCACTCAGACCGTGCTTATATGGGATTATCTGTTCCTAATTTTATCGAGACAGATCGTTATAATTCAGACGATACTGCTATTTTCAAAGACAAAATCAATTATTATTTAATTGCAGGTTATGTATTTAATCTGGATCGTCTGGAATATGTAAAATTCAAACCGGCTTTAATGGCAAAAATGGTAGAAGGAGCGCCGTTGCAGGTAGATGTTTCAGGTAACTTTATGTTTAATGATAAATTCGTTTTGGGACTTGCGTATCGCTGGAGTGCTTCAGTTAGTGCAATGGCTGGATTTCAGGTTTCCAAAGGAATGTATATAGGTTATGGCTACGATCACGAAACGACACAACTGAGAAAATACAATTCAGGATCACATGAAATTTTCTTAAGATTCGAATTCTTCAATAATTACAGTAAAATGATTTCTCCAAGATTCTTTTAATGAGGCCTATGAAAGTTAAAAATTTAATCCTGATTTTTTTACTGACCTGCTTTTTTTTTAATGCGAATGCGCAAAGTCCATTCACGACGGTGAATACCAAATATGCAGATCAAAAATACGATGAATACGCTTACGCGGATGCTATAAAGGTCTACGAAAAAATAGCCGGTGAAAACAGTTCTAATGAAAAAATTGTACAGCGTCTGGCCAATTCTTATTATTTTAACGGAGAACTTACCAGTGCGTTAAAATGGTACGAGCAATTGTTTAAGATAAATCCTGAACAGGAATCTGAATATCTGTACCGTTACGGACAATCTTTAAAATCAGCAGGTAATTACCGTAAATCGGATGAAATTTTACAGAAATTCAATCAAAAAGCGGTTTTAGAAAAAAGATCCGATTTAATTCGCAATGATAAAAATTATCTGCAGATCATAAAAGAAAACTCAGGCCGATTCGAAATTGGTGATGCCGGAGTCAATTCTGGTTCTTCAGATTACGGAAGTACCGTTTACAATGATAAAATAATTTTTACTTCTGCACGCGATACAGGCGGAGTGGTAAGAGCCAATTTTCAGTGGACCAATCATTCTTTTTCAAGATTGTATGCGGCCACTTTAATGCCAGACGGAAGCGTAGGTAAACCGGAAATATTAGTAAAGAGAAAGAAACACAAATTCAACGAGTCAACTCCGATTTTTACCAAAGACGGACGCACAATGTATTTTACCCGAAATAATTTTACCAACGGCAGAAGAGGAAATAACGATAAAGATGTTACGCTTTTAAAATTATACAAGGCAGAATTGGTTGATAATGTATGGAAAAACGAAAAGGAACTTCCTTTTAATAGTGACCAGTACAGTACGGCACACCCTGCTCTTAGCGTAGACGAAAAAATTCTGTATTTTGCATCAGATATGCCGGGAACGTTAGGGCAGTCGGATATTTTTAAAGTTGCGATTAATGATGACGGAACTTTTGGAACTCCGCAAAATTTAGGTCCTGCAATCAATACAGAAGGAAGGGAAACTTTTCCGTTTATTTCAGGCGATAACGAACTTTATTTTGCCACAGACGGTCGTCCTGGATTAGGCGGACTGGATATTTTTGTTTCCAGAATAAAGCAAAACGGAAATTTTGATGACGTATTGAATGTGGGTGAACCGGTAAATAGCAAACAAGATGATTTTGCTTTTAGTATTGACAGTAAAAACAGAAATGGGTATTTTTCTTCTAACAGAGAAATGGGCCATGGATTAGATGATGTTTATCGATTTACAGAAACCAAAAGGTTAATTTGCGAACAAAACTTGTCCGGAACGGTAACCGATGCAGAATCTAACGAAGTTCTGGCGAATACCTCATTGACCATTTTTAATGATAATTTCGATTCAGCAGGAACAGTTGTTACAGATGAAAAAGGAAATTATGTTTTTCCGGATTTGAAATGTGGAAAAAAATATACTATCAGAACTTCAAAAAGCGATTACAATGCTAAAGAAATTCCGGTAACTATTCTGAAAGATGCTGGACAAACCACACAAACGATTTCTCTAAATAAAGTCTTTGTCCCGCTTGCAGCAAAAAAAATAGAGATTAAAAAAGTAGCTATTAATCCGGTGAAATTGGGTACTATAAAAGTGGGTGCAGATCTGACAAAATTGTTAAATCTTCCAATGAACTTTTTTGATTTAGGAAAAGCGACAATCAAAAAAACATCAGAACCACAATTATTAAAAGTGGTCAGTCTTTTAAATCAGTATCCGAATATGAAACTGGATATTCGGTCTCATACCGACAGTCGTTCTTCAGCAGAAAGCAATATGATTCTTTCAGATAAAAGAGCAGAATCAACAAGAAACTGGCTGGTACAAAAAGGAATTAACTCAGACAGGTTAACAGCAAAAGGTTTTGGCGAAACGCAATTGGTTAATAAATGTGCTGACGGAGTGAAGTGTTCAGAAAAACAACACATGAAAAACAGACGAAGCGAATTTATTATCCTCTCACTTTAATGAATGACTAACCAATGAAAACCCCTTTCTAAATTTTAGAAAAGGGTTTTTTCTTTATTCCTTAATGGGAGCAGCATCTAAAACAAACCTTTCATTAAACTGACTTAAAAATTACAGTTCATCTAACGAGATCATTTTCAAAACAGTTTCTAAAATTAAACTCACATCAATCGCATTTTTGTTGGTTTTATTTAAGTCCCAGAGGGACGAAATATTTATAGAAAAATATTAGGTTACCATACCAAAAGCCCCAGCGGGGTGAAATGTCCCTCCGCTGGAGCTATATTTATATTCTGTTATTTTTGCTATTTATGCTCCTATAAGTATTTATTTAATGTTTATAAAATTAAATTACTAAGGAATTAATAATTGATAAAAGTTAAAAATTCTAATTTTTCGCAAAAAACACTTTTAAATATTTAATACCGTTAGCAGATGTTTTTGAAAATTCAAAATTTTGTGTATTTTGTTTAAAATGAACAAGTTGGGTTTTTAAAAAATCGATTTCGCTGTAGATTGTGTTTGTTTTTGTTTTAACTTTATTGATCTAAAAATTTTTCATTATGACTGTAGATCAAATACTTAAAGCAAAAGGAAGAAACGTGTATTCCATTCTTTCCAATACAACGGTTTATGAAGCCTTAAAAGTAATGGGAGACAAAAATATCGGAGCAATTTTGATTATCGACAATAACCAACTGAAAGGAATATTGTCTGAAAGAGATTATGCCCGAAAAATTGTTTTAAAGGATAAATCTTCTAAAGAAACTTTTGTTCATGAGATTATGGAAAGTAATGTTTTTACAGTAAAACTTTCAAATAATATTGAAGACTGCATGGAACTTATGAGCGAAAAAAGAATACGACATCTCCCTGTTGTAGAAGATGGAACAGTGATTGGAATCATTTCGATCAGCGATGTAGTGAAGGCAATTATAGAAATTCAGAAAGATACCATTCAGCATCTGAATTCCTATATTTCTCAATAAACAGGAGCTAAAAAACATAAAAATTTAAAATGAGTCCAGTTTCTATTGGACTTTTTTTATTTCTCAAAATACAATTTAAGAAAAGAAAACCTCAAAAATACGCCTTTTTAAAACAAGACTTATATCTTTGTAAGCTAGAATAAAAGCTAAAAATAATGAACAAAGAGAGTAAAAGAAGAGAAGCGTTACTGTATCACTCAGAACCGACTCCAGGAAAAATTCAGGTAGTTCCAACAAAAAAATATGCAACCCAGAGAGACTTATCATTGGCTTATTCGCCGGGAGTTGCAGAGCCATGTTTAGAAATTGCAAAAAACGTTGAAGACGTTTACAAATATACCGCAAAAGGAAATTTAGTTGCCGTAATATCAAATGGTACAGCGGTTTTGGGTCTTGGAGACATTGGTCCCGAGGCAGGAAAACCGGTAATGGAAGGAAAAGGATTGTTATTCAAAATATTCTCTGATATTGATGTTTTTGATATCGAAATTGACACCAAAAACGTTGAAGAATTTATTCAGACAGTAAAAAATATTTCGCCAACTTTTGGAGGAATCAATCTGGAAGATATTGCAGCGCCTGAATCTTTTGAAATAGAAAGACGTCTGGTAGAAGAACTGAATATTCCGGTTATGCATGATGATCAGCACGGTACGGCGATAATCTCTTCTGCAGCTTTGATCAATGCTCTGGAATTAGCAGGAAAAAAAGCAGAAGATATTAAAATGGTAGTTTCTGGCGCAGGTTCGGCTGCGATCGCGTGTACCGATTTATATGTTTCTCTTGGAGTAAAAGTCGAAAATATTTTAATGTATAACAGTAAAGGACTTTTAACAAAAGACAATCCTGCACTTTCAAGTCTACAATTAAAATATGCTATAGACGGTCCTAAAATTGAATTAGCAGAAGCAGTAAAAGGAGCCGATGTTTTCATCGGATTATCTTCGGGAGATATCTTGTCCGCTGAAATGTTATTGACAATGGCAGATAATCCGATTGTTTTTGCCATGGCAAATCCAAATCCGGAAATCGATTATAATTTAGCTGTAGAAACTCGTAAAGATGTTATTATGGCGACAGGACGGTCAGATTTTCCTAATCAGGTCAACAACGTTTTAGGATTCCCTTATATTTTTAGAGGAGCTTTAGACGTAAGAGCGACAAAAATTAATGAAGCTATGAAAATGGCGGCTGTAAAAGCATTGGCCATTTTAGCAAAAGAACCAGTTCCGGAGCAGGTAAACGTAGCTTACGGAGCAACAAAACTAGGTTTCGGTCAGGAATATATTATTCCAAAACCATTCGATCCAAGATTAATTACAGTTGTAGCGCCGGCAGTTGCAAAAGCAGCAATGGAATCCGGAGTTGCCAAAAATCCTATTACAGACTGGGCAGCGTATGAAGATGTGCTTCGCGAACGTATGGGTAATGATAATAAAATGGTACGTTTGATTACAAACCGTGCTAAATTAGATCCTAAACGAATTGTTTTTGCAGAAGCAGATCAGTTAAATGTATTAAAAGCAGCTCAGATTGTTTACGAAGACGGAATCGGATTTCCAATCTTATTAGGAAACAAAGAAGTAATTTTAGAGCTAAAAACTGAGTTAGGTTTTGATGCCGATCTTGAAATTATCGATCCTAAAACAGATGAAGAAGAAGGGAGACGTGATCGATTTGCAAATTCATTCTGGGAAACAAGAGGACGCAGAGGAGTATCTAAACTAGATGCAGAAAAATTCATGCGCGAAAGAAATTATTTCGCTGCAATGATGGTGAATGAAGGTGAAGCAGACGCTGTCGTTACAGGATATTCCAGAAGTTATCCGTCGGTTGTAAAACCAATGATGCAGTTAATTCCAAAAGCACAAAATGCTTCGTTAATTGCCACTGCAAATATGATGCTGACTTCTCGTGGACCTATGTTTTTGTCAGATACAGCAATCAATATTAATCCGTCATCTCAGGATTTGATCAATATTGCCATTATGACTGCTAAAACAGCAAAAATGTTTGGCATTGAGCCGGTTATTGCAATGGTTTCGTTCTCAAACTTTGGTTCTTCAAGCAGCGAAAGTGCATCAAAAGTTAGAGAAGCCGTAGCGTATTTACATAAAAATCACCCGGAATTAATTGTTGACGGAGAAATTCAGGCCGATTTTGCTTTAAATCCCGAAATGCTTCAGGAGAAATTCCCTTTCTCAAAATTAGCAGGTAAAAAAGTAAATACCCTTATTTTTCCTAATCTTGAATCTGCAAACATCACTTACAAATTACTGAAAGAATTGTATAAAGTCAATTCTATCGGTCCTATCATGATGGGTATGGGCAAGCCTGTTCATATTTTCCAGCTGGGCGCAAGCGTAGAAGAAATGGTAAATATGGCTGCAATTGCTGTGATTGATGCGCAGGAAAAAGAAATTAAAAAGAACAAAATAGCACAATAAACCTTCTATTAGGGATTGGATAAATTTGTCGTATTTTTGTGGCAATTTTATTATATTTGATACTAGTAAATTATATTTATGATAGCACATTTGCAGGGAAGATTAGTAGAAAAGAATCCTACAGAAGTTGTAATTGATTGTGGAGGAGTTGGTTATCAGGTAAATATATCTTTACATACCTATTCTTTAATTCCAAATTCTGAAAATATAAAATTGTATACGCATCTTCAAATTAAAGAAGATGCGCATACTTTATATGGTTTTGCCGAGAAATCGGAGCGTGAAATTTTTAGAATGCTTTTGTCTGTTTCGGGAATCGGAGCAGGAATAGCACGCACCATGCTTTCCTCGATAGAGCCAAGACAAATTATTAATGCTATTGCATCGGGAGACGTGGGCATAATACAGTCTATCAAAGGGATAGGGAACAAAACAGCACAAAGGGTTATACTTGATTTAAAGGATAAAGTTGTTAAATTATACGATTTAGACGAAGTTTTAGTCGTACAGAACAATAGAAATCGAGATGAAGCGTTATCTGCTCTAGAAGTATTAGGTTTTGTCCGAAAAGCTTCTGAAAAAGTGGTAGAAAAGATCGTTAAAGAAGATCCGGAAGCTACTGTAGAAACAATCATCAAAAAAGCTTTAAAAAGCTTATAAATTCATTTTATATAAAAGAATTCTATGCGTAAAATTTGTATTTTGTTGCTGGTCTTACTCTGCGGTAATGTTTTACGGGCGCAGGTTACCCCGGCGACACAAGATACAACTAAAACTCAGTTTTCAACAGGTAAAATTGAGCTTGAAGACCCCCCAAGTGTATTGTCAGCCTATAGATATGATCCGATTACAGATCGTTATATCTACACCAATTCTGTTGATGGTTTTTCCATTAATTATCCTTTAATTCTTACTCCTAAAGAATACGAAGATCTGGTTCTTAAAGAATCCAGACGAAATTATTTCAGAAAAAAATCAGATGCCATCGATGGCAAAAAAGCGGGAGCAGAAGCTGCCAAAAAAGATTTATTACCTCGGTATTACGTAAATTCAAGTCTTTTTGAAAGCATTTTTGGAAGTAATACCATCGATGTAAAACCCACAGGATCAGTTGAAATGGATCTTGGTTTGCGGTATACCAAACAAGATAATCCTTCGTTTTCTCCAAGAAACAGATCCAGTCTGACATTTGATTTCGATCAAAGAATCAGTATGAGCTTAATGGGGAAAATTGGGACTCGTTTAGAAGTAAATGCAAATTATGATACACAATCAACATTTGCTTTCCAGAATTTATTTAAACTGGCTTATACACCTTCAGAAGATGATATTATTCAGAAGGTTGAGGTTGGTAATGTAAGCATGCCCCTGAATAGTACTTTGATTCGGGGAGCCCAAAGTTTGTTTGGTGTAAAGGCACAATTGCAATTTGGTAAAACAACTGTAACCGGAGTCTTCTCAGAACAAAAGTCACAAACCAAAAGTATAGTCGCAGAAGGTGGAGGAACGGTCCAGAACTTCGATATGTTTGCATTAGATTATGATAATGACCGACATTTCTTTTTATCACAATATTTCAGGGATAAATATGATGCCTCTTTAGTAAGTTATCCTTTAATTCAAAGCCGCGCCCAAATTACAAGATTGGAGGTTTGGGTAACCAACAAGCAAAACAGGGTAACAACCAACAATAACAACTTAAGAAATGTTATTGCACTTCAGGATTTAGGTGAAGGTCAGCTTTCAGGAACACCAGATAATGAAGTAGTAGTTATAACTTCAACAGCAGGATTTTTTAATAATCCGTTAGATTCTCCGACAGATAACTCCAACAATAAATACAATCCGGAAACAATTGGACAGGCAGGATCCTATTTAAACTCTAATATAAGAGAAATTGTAACAGCAAAATCAGGATTCAACAACGCTAATACCAGCGAGGGAACAGATTATTCTATTTTAGAAAATGCCAGAAAATTAACGTCGAGCGAATATACCTTTAATCCGCAATTAGGATATATCTCTTTACAACAGCGTCTGGCAAATGATGAAATCTTAGCTGTGGCCTTTGAATATACGCTGGGAGGTCAGGTTTATCAGGTTGGAGAATTTGGAAGTGATGGTGTTGATGCGACAGTTGTAACAGGAAATAACAATGCCAATCAGGCGATTGTGACACAAAGTTTAGTCTTAAAAATGCTGAAAAGCAGTTTGACAAACGTAAATAATCCGGTTTGGAATTTGATGATGAAAAACGTTTATCAGATTCCACAGGCGTATCAGATTAAACAGGAAGATTTCAGGCTGAATATCCTTTATACAGATCCTTCGCCAATTAATTATATTTCTCCGGTTCAGGGAACGTCATTTCCGGCAAATCCTTCGCCAGACATGATGGTGGAAAATACACCGCTTTTAAATGTTTTTGATGTAGACCGATTAAATTACAATAACGATCCGCAAACCGGAGGAGATGGTTTCTTTGATTATGTTCCCGGAGTAACAGTAGATGTTCAGAATGCGCGAATCATTTTTACCAGAAAAGAGCCATTTGGATCACGTCTTTTCGAAAAATTAAGAACAAGTCCGGGTGAAATATATGATGATCCTACTACATATAATGCGAATCAGCGTAAATATGTATTTAGGAATATGTATGAGAATACGCAGGCCGGTGCCTTACAGGACAGTGATAAAAATAAATTCTTATTAAGAGGAAAATATAAATCTTCAGGAAGCAGTGGTATTCCAATTGGAGCCTTTAACGTTCCGCAAGGATCCGTAGTTGTTATGGCAGCAGGTCGAAGACTTGTTGAGGGAATAGATTACAGTGTAGATTATCAGCTGGGAAGAGTTCAAATTCTGGATCCTTCACTACAGGCATCAAATACGCCTATCGAAGTATCCTTAGAAAATAATTCTATTTTCGGACAACAGACAAGAAGATTTATGGGATTAAATGTTGAACATAAAATTTCTGATAAGTTTGTAGTTGGGGGAACGTTTTTAAAAATGACAGAGCGTCCTTTTACACAAAAATCAAGTTACGGACAGGAATCGGTAAACAATACAATTTTTGGGTTCAACGGAAATTATTCAACAGAAGTTCCATTTTTAACCCGATTAGCCAACAAACTTCCGAATGTTGATACAGATGTTCCTTCCAATCTTTCTATTCGTGGAGAAGTAGCTTTCTTAAAACCGGATGCTCCAAAAGCAAGTGATTTTGAAGGTGAAGCGACAATTTACATTGATGATTTCGAAGGGTCGCAGACCACTATAGATATGAGGTCGGCGTACGCATGGAGTTTGGCCTCTACGCCTTTTATTACCTCGGCAAATGACAATACTTTTAATGCCGCTTCTAACACATTAGAATACGGCTACAAACGCGCAAAGTTGTCATGGTATACAATCGATCCGGTTTTTTACGCCTCTAAGCCATCTGGGATTTCAAATGATGATTTATCATTTAATTCTACCAGAAGGATTTATAGCAGAGAACTTTATCCCAATACAGATATTGCACAGGGACAAATTCAGGTTATTAACACACTGGATTTATCCTATTATCCATCTGAAAGAGGACCTTATAATAACAATCCTGATTTTGGAACGAGTAATCCTGCAACTAATTTTGGAGGAATTATGCGTGCTTTAAACTCGACAAATTTCGAGCAGGGAAATGTGGAATATATTCAATTTTGGGTGCTTGATCCTTATGTAGGAAATGGTGAAGCGCAGCCTTCTAACAGTGGTAAAATTTATTTCAATTTAGGAGAAGTATCTGAAGACGTTTTAAAAGACGGAAGGAAACAATATGAAAATGGTTTAGGACCTGATCAGATTAAGGTTAATCCCCAGCCGATTTGGGGAGATGTGCCGGCTTCTCAATCCCTAATTTATGCCTTTGATACAAATGCAGATAACCGTAAGAATCAGGATATTGGTTTAGATGGTTTGTCAGATGTAAATGAAGGTTCTGTTTATAACAACTATGCTGGTGAACCTGACCCGGCAGCAGATAATTATACGTATTATTTAAATACTGAAGGAGGAGTTCTGGATCGTTATAAAAAATATAACGGGACTGAAAATAACTCCGCTGTAAGTGTTGATGATCCGAACCGTGGCTCAACAACGCTTCCTGATGTTGAAGATATCAACCGTGATAATACTATGAGTACCATTAATGCGTATTATGAATATAGTGTTGATTTGAGACCGGGAATGCAGATTGGGGAAAATTATATTACAGATATTCGTGAACCCGAAGATGTTGGAGATGTTGAATTACCAAACGGATCAACTACCCGTGCAAGATGGATTCAGTTTAAAATTCCGGTGGCAAATCCTCAAAATACAATTGGGAATATCACCGATTTCAGATCGATACGTTTCATGCGTATGTTTATGACTGGTTTTAATGATCAGATGACAGTTCGTTTTGGAGCTTTAGATTTGGTTCGTGGAGAATGGAGAAGATATACAGGAACTCTTGATGCAAATGATACAGATCCTACTAATGACGGAACCGAGTTTGATGTTGCAGCTGTTAATATTCAGGAAAACGGTACAAAATGTCCGGTAAATTACGTAATTCCGCCGGGAGTTCAGAGAGAGCAATTGTACAACAATAACACCATTATCAATCAAAACGAGCAGTCTTTAGCGGTGCGTATCGGAGGTTCAGGACTGGAATATGAGGATTCAAGAGCGGTTTTCAAAAATGTAAGTGTTGATATGCGTCAATACAAAAAATTAAAAATGTTCCTGCATGCAGAATCTCTCCCTGGTGAAAGTCCGCTTCTTGATGATGAAATGATTGGTTTTATTCGTTTTGGTAACGATTTTACACAGAATTTTTATCAGATTGAAATTCCATTAAAAGTAACAAACAGCGGAGGGACTTGTACAATCAGTCCGGATCAGGTCTGGCTTGACGAAAATAATATTGATGTTGCTTTGTCTTTATTAACCACAATGAAAATTAAAGCGATGCCTTTAGATCTCTCTTCTCCCAAGAGAGATATTAATGGGATCTATTATCCGGATGATGATCCTGAATTAATTCCATCTGGAGGTGACGGTGACAGTAAATTAAAGTTGGGTATTAAAGGGAATCCGAATTTTGGTTTAGTTCGAAATTTAATGGTCGGAGTAAAAAGTGCTACAGATCATAAAAGAATTAAAGGTGAAGTTTGGTTTAACGAACTTCGTATGTCTGATTTAGAGAACAAAGGAGGTATGGCAGCTTTGTTAAATGTTGATACCAACATGGCCGATTTGATGACCTTGTCTGCTTCCGGTAAAAAGAGTACAATTGGTTTTGGTTCTCTTGAACAAGGTGCAAATGAGAGAGACCGTGAAGACATACAACAGTATAATATTGTGACCAATTTAAATCTGGGTAAATTACTTCCTCAAAAATGGGGTATCAATCTTCCGTTCAATTATGCGATTGGGGAAGAGATTATTACGCCAGAATATGATCCGTTTAATCAGGATATTAAATTAAAGCAATTACTTTCAGAAACTACAGATGCTGATAAAAAAGACAACATCAGAACCCGTGCAATTGATTATACTAAACGTAAGAGTATTAATTTTATCGGAGTTAGAAAAGACAGAGCAGCTGAACAAAAACCTCATGTATATGATGTAGAGAATTTTACATTCTCTCAATCGTACAATCAGGTGGAAAGACATGATTATGAAGTAGAAGATTTTCAGGATGAACAATCGAGTACCGCTGTTAATTATGCGTATACTTTTCAGCCAAAAGAAATTACGCCTTTCAAGAAAACCAAATTCATGAAGAAAAGTGAATACTGGAAATTGTTAAGTGATTTCAATTTAAATTATCTCCCTTCGAACATTTCTTTTAATTCGAATATTTTAAGACAAAGTAACCGTCAGCAATACAGACAGGTAGAGGGTGTTCAGGGAATTGAAATTGACCCTCTTTACAGACGAAATTTTGCATTTAATTATCAATATGGATTTGGATTTAATCTGACAAAATCATTAAAATTAAATTATACTGCCGCGTCAAATAACATTGTACGAAACTTTTTGAATGATGATAATACACCAAAAGAAGATTTTAATATTTGGGATGATTATCTGGATATCGGAACGCCGAACAATCATACACAACAATTGGTTTTAAATTATGATATTCCGATTAATAAAATTCCAATTTTTGGTTTTATTAAAGCAACCTATTCTTATACGGCAGATTATAACTGGCTGAGGTCTTCGACAGCATTTTCTCAATTTCAACAGGAAAATCAGGATGGAACCACAACTATGTACGATTTAGGAAATACCATCCAGAATGCTAATTCGAATACTCTGACCACGACTTTAAATATGAATACTTTGTATAAATATTTAGGGCTGACTCCGGGAGGAAAACCAACTGCAAAAGCAAAACCGGCAGCACCGCCAAAACCGGGAGAAAAAATTGTAAACAACGCAAAATCCACGACAAGCAGCAGTCCGTTTCGAGATGGTTTAATTGGTGTTTTGACAAGTGTTAAAAATATTCAGATCAATTATACAAAAAATAGCGGAACAGTTCTTCCTGGTTATTTACCGGGAGTTGGTTTCTTTGGAACATCTAAACCGTCATTAGGATTTGTATTTGGAAGTCAGGATGATATTCGTTACGAATCTGCGAAAAATGGCTGGCTGACAAACTATCCGGAATTTAATCAAAACTTTACGCAGGTAAGTAATAAGCTTTTGAAAATTATGGCAAATGTGGATTTATTTCCCGATCTGAAAATTGATTTGGCAATGGATCGCGCGTACTCTGAAAATTCATCGGAACAATATAGTATTGATGAAACGCGTGAAAATCCGTATGTACAGTTATCACCTTACAGTTATGGAATGTTTTCTATTTCGACAGTTTTGATTAAAACAGCATTTTCAACAAGTAATGAAACACAGTCAGCAGCTTTTGATGATTTTAGAAATAACCGTTTAATTGTAGCAAATCGTTTGGCTGCAGACCATTATGGAGGAGGAGAGATTCCGAGATATGGAGATGCAAATAATCCGATTCCTGCAGAAACAGATCCTAATTATAAGGTTTATGTTGCTAATGAGGGATATCCAATTGGTTTCTCAAAAAGTAATCAGGCTGTTTTGCTGCCTTCATTTATGGCTGCCTACACAGGAGCTGATGCAGAAAAAAGCTCGACGGGTATTTTTAAAAGTTTCCCGATTCCAAACTGGACGGTTAAGTACAATGGATTGATGCGTTACAAATATTTTAAAGATCATTTTAAACGTTTTTCTTTACAGCATAATTACAGGGCTTCTTATACGATTAGTCAGTTTAGATCAAACTTTGATTATCTGGAAAATCCAAATGGACAGGATATCAACACCAATTTCTACAACAAAACAATTATGTCAAATGCCAATTTAGTAGAGCAGTTTAGTCCGCTTATCCGGGTTGATTTTGAGTTGAAAAGTTCATTGCGCCTGTTAACAGAAATTAAAAAAGACCGCGCATTATCGATGAGTTTTGACAATAATTTATTGACAGAGGTTAGCGGAATTGAATATGTTGTAGGAGTAGGATATCGTTTTAAAGATGTAATTTTTTCCTCAAGACTGGCAGATAATCCAACCGGTATTATTAAAAGTGATATAAATTTAAAAGCCGATTTTTCATATAGAAATAACGAAACATTAGTTAGATATCTGGATTACAATAACAATCAGCTGGCGGCCGGGCAAAACATCTGGACATTAAAATTGACGGCAGACTATGCTTTCAGTAAAAATTTAACAGCCATATTTTATTATGATCATTCGTTCTCGAAAGCAGTTATTTCAACTTCTTTTCCGTTAACTAATATCAGATCAGGTTTCACACTGCGTTATAATTTCGGAAATTAATTTTAAGATTCTAAACAGGATTTTATTAGAAGATTATTACATTTGTGGCTTAAATTTTAAATTATCAATTTCAAACATACAATTATGAGCATACCAGCAAATTTAAAGTACACAAAAGATCACGAATGGGTTAGCATCGAAGGCGATGTTGCAACTGTAGGAATTACTCATTTTGCACAAAAAGAGTTAGGGGATATTGTGTATGTTGAGGTAGAAACTTTAGATCAGACACTTTCAAAAGACGAAGTTTTTGGAACTGTTGAGGCTGTAAAAACAGTTTCTGATTTATTTTTACCATTAACAGGTGAAATCATTGCTTTTAATGAAGACTTAGAAAGTGCTCCTGAAACTGTAAACTCTGATCCTTACGGAGCAGGATGGATGATTAAAATTAAAATTGCTGACGCATCAGAAATCGATTCTTTGTTGTCTGATGAAGCTTATAAAGAATTAATAGGTGCCTAAACAACTTCTTTTACTTTGGGCGATTGTCTGCACCGGAATAATTGGTTATTTTTGTCTTACAGACTCAGGTAATCTTCCTGCGGTTAATATTCCAAGTCTGGATAAAATTGTACATTTCTGTTTTCATTTTGGATTTACAATCTCCTGGATTTTATTTTTCAAAAAGGAATTGAAGGGGAGAGAAGCAGATGATTATAAGGCTTATTTAATTTCATTTATCTTTTCTGTCTTTTTTGGAATCACAATCGAAATTCTTCAGGGAGCTCTTACGTTAACGAGAGCAGCAGATGTTACAGATGTTCTGGCAAATGCACTTGGAGCTTTTACAGCAGTTTTTTCTGCTATAGCATTTAAAAAGCAAATCAATAAAATATAAAAAGAGAAACCCACTTCGGTGGGTTTTTTTCTACAAGAAAATCAAGTAGTAAAAGCTGTGTTTTTTCAATATAAAATGTACTTTTGTGCTGGTTTTGTGCAACTTCTGTAAAAATGAATGTAAAGCAATATTTAGACTCGACGTATTTAAAAACTGCCTCGCAAGCTGGTCTTTCGGAAGCAGAAAACACTGTAGTCGTTAAAGATGCGATTGCCGAGGCTATTCAGGAAGGATTTAAGCTAATCATGATTCGGCCGGAATATGTTTCTATGGCCAAAAAAATGATTGTAGACGCAAACTCTGTTTTACTGGTTGGAACCGTGATTGATTTTCCTGAGGGGAAATCAAGTCTTGAAAATAAGATAAAGGAAGCAAATGAAGCAATTGCAAACGGAGCAGATGATTTGGATTTTGTCTGCAATTATGAAGCTTTCAAAAACGGTGAAATCGATCTGGTAAAAAAAGAAATCTTAATTGGAACCCAAATCGGATTAGCAAGTGATAAAACTGTAAAGTGGATTATTGAAGTTGCGGCTTTAACAGATAAAGAAATTATTCAATTGTCTGCACTCATAAAAAATGTTGTAGTGACCAATTTTAGCGAAGACGATTTTGATTCTGTATTTGTTAAATCTTCAACAGGGTTTTATAAAACGGAAGGTGGTCTTCCTAATGGAGCTACAATTCCGACAATAATTATTATGCTCGAAAACGCTTCTCCGCTTTCTGTCAAAGCTGCCGGAGGTGTTCGCTCATTTGAAGAAGCTTCGGAAATGATTGGTTTAGGAGTGAAGCGAATCGGAACTTCAGCTGCAAAAGCAATCGTGAACGGAGAAATTTCCCCAAATCAATATTAAATAAATACCTCTACCTAAGTGAATAAGTTTTTTTTGTCCCTTGTTTTAATTTTTTCATCCTTTATTGTTTCGTCACAACAGAACGGAAATTCCGCTGTTCAGCCTGGTTTTACTGCAGAGATGTTTCCTGTTTTTCCGAACTGTGAAAATCTGGAAGGTAAAAAATTAGAAAATTGTTTCTATAAAGAAGTTCAGGACTTTGTTTTTACTAATTTTCAAATTCCGGAAAATTTAAAACAAAACAATTACAAGGGAGCTGTAAAAGTGCTTTTTGAAGTGAATGCAGAAGGGGAATTTAAAATAATTTATGTTTCGGCTGCAAGCGAAGAATTATCTGAAGAGGCAAAACGTGTTTTCGGAAAATTTCCCAAAATAAGACCGGCCACTTACAATGGAAATGCAACTTATTCAAAATATACGATCAATATAGATTTGCCTTTAAAAAGTTCTGAGCAACTTGCCGCAGAAGCGCTGGCAGCAGCAGAAATTTTAAAACCACTTGAAAAGCCAATGACAGAACTGGATAGTATTGTGTATAAAAAATACAATAATCCCGAATTCGAAAGTCATTTGAATATTCCATTTTCACATAGTTATTATGCGCAATTTGATGCAGCGATGAATCAGGTTGGGAGTAATAATCACACCGCTTCAAAACCGTATACGTATACCGAAGTTTCAAAATATTATAATTTAAAAGCCGTAAATCAATCCTTACAAAAAAATGTTTCCAGCTGGCTCGGGAGAAAATGGTGGAACGAAAATATGGTGCAGATTCAGGGAGAAGATTATTGGTTTTCTTTAAATCCAATTGTCGATTTGCAGTTAGGAAAAGCTTCAGATAGCGATGCTTCTTACACCTACGTGAATACACGAGCGCTTAATTTTAGAGGAGGTTTGGGAAAACAAATTAATTTCACTACTACCTTTTTCGAAAGTCAGGGGCGATTTGCAGGTTATTTTAATGATTATGCAGAATCTATAAAACCTTCCGGAGGAAATCCCGCGATTATTCCGGGAGTCGGAATTGCAAAACGATTTAAGACCGATGCTTACGATTTTCCTTTAGCGGAAGCGAATATTACTTTCGCGCCAAGCAAAATATTTGATTTGCAATTAGGTTACGGAAGAAATTTTATTGGTGATGGTTATCGTTCCTTGCTTGAAAGTGATGGAGCAAGTCCGTATCCTTATTTTAAAATCAACACTAATTTTTGGAAAATAAAGTATACAAATACCTATATGTGGCTAAAGGATGTGCGTCCGGAAGTTACCGCGGAGAGAACTTATGCCACAAAATTTATGGCCAACCATTATCTGAGCTGGAACGTTTCGAACAGGTTGAATTTAGGTTTTTTCGAATCTGTTGTCTGGACCGATACCAATAACAGAGGTTTTGATATTAATTTTGTTAATCCGATTATATTTTATCGTGCCGTAGAATTTGGTTCTTCTTCGCGAAGCGGAAATGCACTTCTTGGAATTACAGGAAAATACAAATGGAATAACAGTATCAATTTATACTCGCAATTTTTAATTGACGAATTTTCTGTTTCAGATGTGGGAGCAGGAAATAAAAGCTGGAAAAACAAGTTTGGGTTTCAGCTTGGAGCAAAATATTTTAATGCGTTTAATGTAAAAGATTTGCTGCTTCAGGTAGAATTGAATCGTGTGCGTCCGTATGTGTATTCGCATAGCGCAGCCATTACCAATTACGGTCACAATAACCAGAGTGTTGGCCACCAATGGGGAGGTAATTTTAAAGAATTGATCGTAATCGGGCGTTACCATAAAGGACGTTTGTTTGCAGATGCAAAATTTACAATAGGAACCAGAGGTTTAGATTTTGATACCGCCGAAGATTCCTATAATTACGGAGGAAATATCTATAAAAGTTATGACGCAAATCGTCCCTATGACAGCGGTGTAAAAATTGGACAGGGAAATAGAACGAATGTTTTTATTGCCGACATTCAGAGTGGTTACCTCATTAATCCAATGACGAATTTAAAATTATTTGGAAGTCTTATTTACAGAAATTTTGATCCGACTCAGGAAACTGCCACCACATTTAAGCAAAATACTACCTGGTTTAGTATTGGTTTACGTTCGGATATTTTTAACTGGTATTTTGATTACTAGTTTTTTAATAAGATTTTTCGAAATAATAGTGTTAAAGTATGATGAGATCTGAATTTGTAAAGGTTTTATTGGAAAAAATCTAATTTTATAGGTTTAGAATCTACAATCTAATTTGTACATTTGCACCACTCAAAAAAATACACAAACAACAACGGTATTGAACGCTGCAAAAAATACATTATCACTCAAATCAATATTTCTGGACTTTAAAGAGATTACTAAGGCTGGTTTGGCTATTAGTGTTTTGTTTTCTTCTATTGCCGGATATTTATTAGGTGTAGACAGCGATCACCCTTTTCAATGGAGTGTTCTGGTTGTTTTGTCAATTGGAGGTTACTGTATGGTGGGGGCGTCTAATGCTTTTAATCAGGTTATTGAGAGAGACATCGATTCTCTTATGGACCGTACCAAAAATCGTCCTGTTCCTTCCGGGCGCATGTCTCCAAAAGCAGCTTTGTTTGTTGCAAGTTTGTTAACCATTATAGGTATTGCACTTCTTTATACGATAAATGCTAAGTCGGCAATGTTTGCTGCAATTTCAATATTTTTATATACAAGTGTTTACACGCCATTAAAAACAGTGACTTCGTTATCTGTTTTTGTTGGAGCTTTTCCGGGTGCAATTCCGTTTATGTTGGGCTGGGTAGCGGCAACAGGAGAATTTGGAATTGAAGCGGGGACTTTATTTTTAATTCAGTTTTTCTGGCAATTTCCTCATTTTTGGGCTATTGGATGGTTTTTGTATGAAGATTATGAAAAAGCAGGGATTTTTATGCTTCCTACAGGCAAAAAAGATAAAGGAACAGCATTACAGATTATATTATACACCATTTGGCTTATTATAGCGTCGTTGTTACCTGTATTGGGCTTTACAGGGCAATTGTTTATTTCTCCAATTGCAGCAGTTTTAGTTTTTCTTTTGGGGATCTGGATGCTTTTTTACGCAGTTCGATTGTATAAAATAAGAACTGCAAAAGCGGCAAGAACTTTAATGCTGGTAAGTGTTTCGTATATTTCACTTTTACAGATTGTATATATAGTAGATAAATTTTTAAGATAGTTATGGAAATGACATTGAAAACAAATGAAGAACAAGCACAAAAGTCAAAATCGGCAAAACTGATTCTGCTTTTTGCAATGGTTAGTATGACCATGATGTTCGCCGGATTAACAAGTGCGTTTGTAGTAAGTAAGTCACGCGCAGACTGGTTGAAGAATTTCGAACTACCTTCGGCTTTTTATTGGAGTACCGCTGTAATTATTGGGTGTAGTATTACTTTTCATCTGGCGAAAAAAGCCATTCAGAAAGATAATAGAAGCGCAGTTACGAGTTTATTGCTGGGAACTTTGGCGTTAGGAATTTTGTTCGTAGTTTTACAATTCCAGGGGTTTGGACAAATCGTTGAACAGGGCTATTATTTCACAGGAGAAGGTAGTTCTATTACTACAACTTTTTTATATGTTGTGACGGTTACACACTTGTTGCACCTTGCAGGCGGAATAATTTCACTTTTAATTATAATTTATAATCATTTTAAACAAAAATACAATTCGACTCAAACTCTTGGCATAGAGCTAGGTGCGATGTATTGGCACTTTTTGGATTTATTGTGGGTGTATTTATTTTTATTTTTATTTTTCTTTAAATAAGAAAAAAACGTAAATTTGGGAACTTTTTAACGAATATCTTTTATGGGAGCGACAGTTACTACTGCAAACAACGACGAAAAAACTTGGGGAGGCGGTCATGAGATCCAGCCACTAGGATCAAGTTATGGTAAAATGATGATGTGGTTTTTTATCGTATCAGATGCCTTAACATTTTCTGGATTTCTAGGAGCATATGGTTTTTCTAGATTTAAATTTATCGAAACGTGGCCTTTGGCTGATGAAGTGTTTACTCACTTTCCATTTATGCATGGTGTTGCGGCTCCAATGTATTATGTAGCTTTAATGACTTTTATTTTGATCTTTTCATCTGTAACAATGGTTTTGGCTGTTGATGCAGGTCACCAGTTGAAAAAGACAAAAGTTGCAATTTATATGTTCTTAACAATTATTGGAGGTTTCATTTTCGTTGGTTCTCAGGCCTGGGAGTGGAAAAACTTCATCAAAGGAGAATATGGTGCAGTTGAAACAGTGGGAGGAAGTTTACTTCAGTTCGTTGATAAAGATGGAAAAAGAGTAGCTTTAGCTGATTTTGCTGTTAAATTGCCGGAACAAAGAGAGGCTTTAACAAGAAACAAAACTAGCTGGTTTATGGAAGATGCAGAGTCATTGCCATCGTACTCAGTTGCTGAAGTACAGGCTGGTTTCAAAGCTCATCCTGAAATCCTGATCAGAACTGAAAAACTTACAGCTCAAAAGAAAAAAACTGTTTTGTCAAGAGCAGAATCTGAAGCTCATTTGGCTAATGCTAAATATGTAGTAGAAGGCGCTAACCTGATTAGAAACGAATACGGAAATAAATTATTTGCTGATTTCTTCTTCTTTATTACAGGATTCCACGGATTCCACGTATTCTCAGGAGTTATCATTAATATCATCATTTTCTTCAATGTATTATTAGGTACATACGAGAAAAGAAGAAGTTACGAAATGGTTGAGAAAGTTGGTTTATACTGGCACTTCGTAGATTTAGTTTGGGTATTTGTATTTACAGTATTCTACTTAGTTTAATTTTTAGAATTTAATTATTATGTCACACGAGCACGTATCAAATACAAAAAGAATCTGGTTAGTTTTTGGTTACTTATCACTAATTACTACAGTAGAAGTTATTTTAGGTATTATTAAACCAGCATCATTAGAATTCACTCACTTTATAGGTTTGAATCTTTTAAACTGGATATTTTATATCTTAACATTGGTTAAAGCATATTTTATTGTATGGGCATTTATGCACATGGAAGGAGAAAAAAGCAGCCTTAGATGGTCTGTTGTTTCTTCTGTAGTTTTCCTGGTATTATATTTATTGTTTATTCTGTTGACAGAAGGACATTATATTTATGGGGTTTTTAAAGATTCTACTATTAAATGGAATTTTTAACATGATATTAATTCGAAAAGAAGCTCCGATTTACGGAGCTTTTTTTATTTTTGTACTTCAATTTCTTCCATTTATATAATGAAAAAAAATATAGTTCTCTTTGTACTTTTTGTTCTGCCAATTGTAGCGTATTTGTTTTTCGCTTCGGGTGTAAATAGTTTTACAACTCTTCCTGTAATAACACCAAAAGTGGCAGATTTTGGAAATTGGAAATCTCTCAGCGGAAAAAAAATCTCTCTGGATAAAAAGATTACAGTATTGGGATTTGCTGGTACTGATATTCTGAAGAATCGTGGAAATTACTTTAATCTAAACGAAAAAATATACAAACGATATAATGGTTTTGAAGATCTGCAGTTTGTAGTATTGTGTCCCGAAGGAACTGAAAGCGAAGCTCAGAAAATTGTCGATGCATTGTCGCCTTTCACAGATGTTAAAAACTGGCATTTTGTTTTTGCTCCGAAAGCCGAAATCCAAAAATTTTATGACGGATTGCATTTGAAAGGAAAATTAAATGAAAACCTGGGAACTTCTAATGTTTATATAGTTGATAAGGAAAGAAATTTAAGAGGCAGAAAAGAGCAAAAAGAGTATAAGGAAGGCTACGATACTTTTCATCCTTCTGAATTAAGCAATGAGATGCTGGACGATTTTAAAATCATTTTATACGAATACCGCGCAGCTTTAAAGAAAAATCATAATGCCACAAAGCAACTTTAAAATCATTTATAATGTTTAAAAACAAATCATATATCGGAATTTCCTTTATCATTTTGATTTTTGGAATTTATGCCATTCCTAAAATTGTTGACCGTGTCAAAAACGGCGATGTTGTAAAAGGAAACCGTCTGGATAATGTTAATGCAAAATCTTCAAAAGACGCTAAACTATTAACTATTGGTCCGGCTCCAAAATTTGAATTGACGAATCAGGATAATGTAAAAATCTCTAATGAAACGTACAAAGGAAAGGTGTATGTTTTAGAATTCTTTTTTACAACCTGTCCTTCAATTTGCCCGAAGATGAATATGAGCATGTTGGAAATCGAAAAAACCTTCTTCGGAAATCCGAATTTCGGAATTGTGTCCATCACTATAGATCCAAAGCATGACACGCCGCAGGTTTTAAAAGATCATGCCAAATTATTAGGTGTGAAATCTTCGACCTGGAATTTTTTAACCGGGGACAGAGAGGTAATTATGGATTTATCTAATAAAGGGTTTAATCTTTATGCAGGTGAAAATAGTAAAGTAAGCGGCGGTTTCGAGCATTCAGGCTTATTTGCACTGATAGATAAAGACGGAAATATTCGCTGCCGAAAAGACGACTTCGGGAATCCAAATATCTACTATGATGGTTTAGATAAAAAAGGAGTTCGCGATATTCAGGAAGACATTAAAATTTTATTAGAAGAATAACAATGGAAGATCATTCATTAGAAAAAAAATATAACAAACTTATTATTGCGGTTTCCATTGTGATCCCTGTTGTTGTAGCAATTTTATTTGCGGTTAAACTTAAAGATTTTGGTTTTGATGTTGAACCTTTGTCTTTTTTGCCTCCTATTTATGCAACAACAAATGGTATTACGGCTGTTGTTTTAGTTCTGGCGGTTTTAGCTATAAAAAGTGGAAAACAGAAATTACACGAAAGGTTGATGACTTTTGCTATTGCTTTGTCTCTGGCTTTTTTAGTAATGTATGTTGCTTATCACATGACGTCGGATTCAACAAAGTTTGGAGATTTAAATCATGACGGCATTCTGGATACGGTAGAAAGTGCAAAAGTTGGTTCATTGAGATTAGTTTATTTCATTATTTTGATAACTCATATCCTGCTTTCAATAGCCATTATTCCGCTTGTTCTAATTACGTATGTGAGAGCTCTGGCACAAAAATTTGACCGACATAGAAAGATTGCGAAAATCACTTTTCCAATTTGGTTGTATGTTGCTGTGACAGGAGTTGTAGTGTTTTTAATGATTTCTCCTTATTATGCAAACTAAGAAAAATAATATTCAAAATATATCCGGACGCTTGGGAAACCCAATGCAAACTTTGTTTTTTTGCATTTCTTTTTTCCTCATTGCAATTTCTACGAATGCTCAGTGTGCGATGTGTCGGGCAGCATTATCGGGCGATTCCAATACCAAAAAAGCCGAGGCAGTAAATGATGGAATCGTTTATTTAATGGTAATTCCGTATTTACTGGTAGTAATAATTGGTTATTTGATTTACCGAATGTATACTAATAAAAAAAAGCAGTCTAACTAGACTGCTTTTTTTTTATTTAAGACCGTTAACGGAAACGTTAACGGTTCCGTTTATTTTGATGAACGCTATAATGGCCTGATTGGTAAGTTGAATTTTGTCAAATTGTATGTCTTCCATTTTTCCGTTTACAAATACACCGGGCATCGGAGAATAATTTTTTAAATAAGCTTCCATGCTTTTTTTACCTTCTTCCAGATTTGGTTGTATCGAATAACGACAGCTTTCCTCCATTTTTCTTAAAACATAACCCTGGGCGAGCCAGTTTGCAGTTCGCATCAATTTACTTTTAGTATCTAAAACGTAATCCAGCTTATCAAAATAAATTTCTTTTTTTTGTGGGTTATATTGTGGAAATCCGTTTAAATAAAGTGTTCCGTTTATTGATCCCAAAACATCTAAGGCAATTACCATTTTGCCGTCTTTGTGCCAGATTGAAACATTTTTCACGGTTACCTTTTTGCTTCCTTCTCCAAATTCCTGACCGGCAAAATTTTTGGTCATGATTTTAGATGCATCTACATAACTTGAAATAGCAGCAATATTGGCAGAAATCTGATTTGGAATTTTAGCAACTGGTTTTAAGACAATTTTACCGATATTAAATTTTGATTCAGGTTGTTTTCCTACAATAGTTTCCATGTTGCATTTCATCCCCATTTCCAACAAGAAAGAATCATTTTTAAGTTTTGCATTTGTTGAATATATTTCGACAGGAACTATACGAAGCCAGCTTTCATACGTATCACTCATTTGAAATGGAGTGCAGATTTTTTCTACCGCTTGTAAAACATTTGGTTTGAAATCCATAGATTTTTCTATTGCTTCGTCGATTTTCTTTTCCAGTTTACCTTTAAAAATAGAAATAGCCGGATTAATCAAATATGTTATCGGCATGTTTTTTCCAAAGACGGTCATGGTAGGAGCTTCTGCCCAGTCTAACGATTTAAATTCGGTTTTGGTATTTAGTTTCCAGTTTGTCAGAGTGGTTTCACTTGACAAAGTAATTGTTCCGTTCAGATTAAATTCCCGGATATCATACAATTCAACTCCTAATTTTTTTGTTCCGATGCGGTATTTAATATTCGCTTTAAGCGGCAAAATTGTTTTGATTCTCTTGTCCGGATTTGATGGGTCATTTTGAATTTTGATTGGTGCCTGTTTCCAGATTTTCATTTCGATATCATCATCCTCGATAATGTTATCTTCATAAATTAATCCATTTAACAGCGAATTCGTCTGATTTTCGATATCGCTTAATTTTATCGTAATCGGAAGATTGATAAAAGAAGGATTGCTGTCATAAACTAACGGACTGGCATCATCCGGTTCTGGTTTTAAAGTTTCTAATTTTTGAGTAGTAGAAGAACAACCTGCCAGAACGGCAAGTATTGAAAACATTGAAATTATAGAAGTAAGCTTCATGTAAGATGAATTTTAAATGCAAAGTAAAATTACAAAAACAATCATATTTTATTGTAAATGTGTAACAAATACAAAATACTAAAGTCTAATACAAAAGAGATAACCCAATTATTAACTTTTTATTATCATAAATTACTTAATAAAAATGTTATTATTGTCTAAAAAATTTAACAATACCATGATTGAAATAAAAGATCTGCATAAATCCTATAAAATGGGAAGTTCTGAACTTCACGTGTTAAAAGGTATTAATTTTAATATTGAAGAAGGTGAATTAGTAGCCATCATGGGATCATCTGGTTCGGGAAAGTCTACACTTCTAAATATTTTGGGAATCTTAGATGAAGCAGATTCGGGAAGTTATATTTTAGACAAAACACCAATTAAAAATCTTAATGAGACCATCGCCTCACGGTACAGAAATAAGTTTCTGGGTTTCGTATTTCAGTCTTTTAATCTAATTAATTATAAAACTGCGCTGGATAATGTTGCTATGCCTTTATATTATCAGGGAGTAAAAAGAAAAGAGCGTTATGAGATCGCAATGAAATATTTAGAAAAAGTGGGACTTGGTTCCCATTCTCATCATTTACCAAGCGAGCTTTCCGGAGGTCAGAAACAACGTGTAGCTATTGCAAGAGCGTTGGCTTCAAATCCTAAAGTTTTATTGGCCGATGAGCCAACTGGAGCTTTGGATACTAAAACTTCTTACGAGGTTATGGAACTTATACAGGGTATTAATGATGAAGGCAAAACCATTTTAATTGTAACACACGAACCTGATATTGCCGCAATGTGCAAAAGAAATGTAGTCCTGAAAGACGGATTGATTATCGATGATAAAAAAGTAGAACAAGTTAGAGCTTCGTCTTATGTTTAATATTGAACGCTGGCAGGAAATATTTGAAGCCATTTCGAAAAACCGTCTTAGAACTTTTTTGACAGGGATTTCGGTTGCTTCAGGTATTTTTATTTTGGTGATTTTACTTGGCGCAGGTAAAGGTCTTCAAAATGGAATCGAAAAACAATTTGAGCGTGATGCCGCCGGGATTGTCGAAGTTTGGGCAGGAACAACAACCAAAGAATATAAAGGTCTCAACCCAGGAAGACAGGTGCAGTTTCGCAATAGCGATTATAATCAGTCTGTCCAGAAATTTGAGGATAAATTAGACCTTCGTGCTTCAACAAATAATTATTGGGGACAACCTTTTGCTTATGGAAAAGAATCCGGCAGTTATCAGTTTAGGGGTGTTGACCCTGATTATGGAGGAATCGAAAATCTTACCATTATACAAGGTCGTTATATAAATGCCAAAGACATGCAAAGCAATGCGAAAGTAGCGGTTATTGGTTTGAAATTAAAGAACGATTTGTTAAAAGAGAAGGAGGCGATTGGCGAGGAAATCCTAATAAACAATATTAGCTTTACGGTAGTAGGAGTTTTTACAGATCCAGGAGGAGAAAGAGAAGAGACGCGTGCTTATTTGCCGTTGACGACTGTACAAAAAACTTTTGGCGGAGGAGATAAAATCAGTAATTTGTTTTTTACACTAAAAAAGACAGCAGATTATGATGAAGCACTGGCACAGTCAGAAAAATTTACACAAGATTTAAAAGACTTGTTAAAGAGCAAAAATATGGTTGCTCCGGATGATGATAGTGGTGTAGGGGTATATAATTCTGTTAAGGATGCAAAGCAGTTTTATGACCTTAATTTGTATATAAGACTGTTTTTCTGGTGGGTCGGAATTTGTACTATTATTGCCGGCGTAGTTGGTGTTAGTAATATTATGCTAATTATTGTAAAAGAAAGAACAAAAGAAATCGGAATTAGGAAAGCACTTGGTGCATCACCTTTTTCGATTATTTCGATGATTCTTCATGAATCCATTTTTATTACAACAATTGCGGGTTTTACGGGCTTGTTAGGAAGTTTGTTGTTGTTAGAATTTGTGGGTCCGATGGTGGAGAGTGAGTTTTTTAGAAATCCTGAAGTAGATTTTAGTGTAGCTCTGACTACTTTAATTCTTCTTGTATTTGCTGGTGCTATGGCTGGATTTTTTCCTGCTTACAGAGCGGCTAAAATTAAACCTATTGTAGCACTTAGAGACGAATAATCATGTTTAGTAAAGATAATTGGGACGAAATATTACAGGCGTTAACAGCAAATGTTTTCAGAACCGTTTTAACTGCTTTTGGAGTTTTTTGGGGAATATTCATTTTAGTGATATTACTTGCAGCCGGTAAAGGCCTTGAAAACGGCGTTAAAAAAGGCTTTGACGGTATTGCTACCAATACCATGTTTATGTGGAGTCAAACAACTTCTAAAGCTTACAAAGGGCTGCCAAAAACCCGTCGTTATGATTTTAGAAATAGTGACGTTGCAGCTTTAAGACAGGCTGTTCCGAATTTATTATATGTTTCGCCCAGAAATCAGCTGGGAGATTTTAACGGAACAAATAATGTGGTACGCGGCACTAAAACTTCTTCTTTTACGATTTATGGAGATTATCCCGAACTAATTAAGCAGCAGCCAATGGATATTATAAAAGGCCGTTTTGTAAATCATCAGGATATTGAGGGAAAAAGAAAAGTTTGCGTTATTGGTAAAGGTGTTATAAGCGAACTTTACGGCAAAGCAGAAGAATGTATTGGAACTTACATAAAAATTAACGGAATCAATTTTATGGTGGTTGGGGTTTATTCATCCAAACAACAGGGTGGAAATGCCGAACAGGAACAAAAAAATATTTTTATTCCTTTTACTACTTTCTCTCAGGCATTTAATTACGGAGACAAAGTAGGCTGGATGGCCATTACCGCAACAGATGATTCGTCGATTACCGAATTAAAACCAAAAATTTTAGAAACTATAAAAGCACTTCACTCTGTAAATCCTACAGATGACAGGGCTGTGGGAAATTTTGACTTGTACGAGCAATTTAATAAAGTGCAAAGTTTGTTTGATATCTTAAAAATCATCGCTTATTTTGTAGGAACATTAGTCTTGATTTCGGGAGTTATCGGAATTTCCAATATCATGCTTATTGTAGTTAAAGAACGTACCAAAGAAATAGGAATTCGCAGGGCTTTGGGAGCAACTCCGGCAGCTATTCGCGGACAGATTTTATCTGAATCTATATTTTTAACCATTATCTCCGGGATGTTAGGAATTGCGGTCGCAACCGGAATTATTGCCCTTTTAAATATGGCTCTGGATGCTATGCCGCCAGGCGGAGACACTATGTTTGCTAATCCGAGCGTAGACCTGGGAGTTGTATTTGTAGCGTTGCTGATATTAGTAGGATCCGGTTTGCTGGCAGGATTTATTCCGGCGCAGACCGCTATAAATGTTAAGCCGGTAGACGCATTAAGAACAGAATAAATTATCAATCACTATAAAATCGATTAAACCAAAAACAAATGAAAAAAGGAGTAACCGTAACCATTTTAATATTTATTGCGATCATTTTCTTTGGCGCACTGTATTACTTGTACGCTAAAAATCAGGAATCACCGATTATATTTAAAACGGAGAAAGCAGAAATTAAAACAATCGTCAAAAATACGATTGCAACCGGTAACATTCAGCCTGATGAAGAGGTATTAATCAAACCTAATATTTCAGGTATTATTGAACAGGTATATATCAAAGCCGGAGAGAAAATCAAAGCCGGAGATATGATTGCCAAAATTAGAGTTGTAGCAAATGTTTCTAATGTAAGCAGTACACAGAACCAGGTACAAACAGCTAAAATTGCATTAGATAATCAGGAAAGACTGTACAAAAGACAAAAAACATTGTTTGATAAAGATGTAATTTCTGCGAATGATTTTGACGCTGCGCAAGTGGCTTACAATCAGGCAAAACAAACCTATCTTGCTGCAAAACAAAGTTTAGACATCGTAAAAACGGGAACAACCTCTTCTTTAGGAAGTTATGCCAATACATTAATTCGTTCTACGGTAAACGGAATGGTATTAGACGTTCCTGTGAAAGTTGGAAATCAGGTAATTGAAAGTAATAACTTTAATGAAGGAACTACAATTGCAAGTGTTGCCGATGTAGGAAGAATGATTTTTATTGGTAAAATCGATGAATCGGAAGTTGGAAAAATCAAAGAAAAAATGGCGATCGAAATCACGGTTGGAGCAATTGAAAATAAAAAATTCGATGCTGTTTTAAATTATATTGCACCAAAAGGAATTACAGAAAATGGCGCAATTCAATTTGAGATTAAGGCGCAAATGGTAAACAGGGACGATACTTTTATCAGAGCGGGTTTAAGTGCGAATGCTTCTATTATTTTAGAAAAAGCAGATAAAGTTCTGGCAATTAAAGAATCACTGGTTCAATTTGACAAAAAAACACAAAAACCTTATGTTGAAGTAGAAACTGCTCCGCAAAAATTTCAGAGAAAAGATTTGGTACTGGGTGTGAGCGACGGAATTTATGTTCAGGTTAAAAGCGGACTGAAAAATACAGATAAAATTAAAGTCTGGAATCAGGGTCTTATCGATGAAAAGGACAAAAAATAATTTGAACTTATAACAAGTTTTTTGGTTTTAAAATATGTTAAATTTGTACAGTATCTTTACTGTGCTTTCATTCAGAATATATGAAAATAAATAAATATAATAGTTTTGTTTTTGCGCTGTTATTTGGCTTAGGATTGTCTGGAAACGCGCAATCAAAAAAATGGACTTTGGAAGAATGTGTGAGATATGCACTTGAAAATAATATTTCGATAAAACTATCGGAACTGGACGTTAAAAATGCCGCTATCGATAAAAGAGGAGCTTTGGGAAGTTACCTTCCATCGGTAAACGGAAATGCTTCTCACTCCTGGAATATTGGTTTGAACCAGGATGTAACAACGGGACTTTTACGTAATCAAACCACGCAATACTCTTCTGTGGGTCTAAGCGCAGGAGTTGATATTTACAAAGGACTTCAGAATCAAAATGCCTACCGTAGAACTAAGTTGTCTATAGTGGCTTCCCAATATCAATTGTTGAAAATGCAGGAAGACATCTCTTTGAATGTTGCCAGCGCATTTTTACAGATTTTATCTAACAAAGAAGATTTAAAAGTAAAGAAAGAACAATTGGCAATCGATGAGAAAAGATTTGCCCGTTCTGAGGAAATGGTAAATGCAGGAACAATTCCCCGTGGCGATTTGTTTGACCTGAAAGCAACCGTTGCAACTGATAAACAAAACATAGCAGTTGCTGAAAATAACTTATTGATTTCGAAATTAAGTTTAGCACAGCTCTTACAATTAAAAGAATTTGCAGATTTTGATGTTGTGGATGATACCAATGTCAAGGATGAAAATAATATTCTGGCTCAGACACCAACTGAAATTTATGAAAAAGCACGAGAAACCAGAACGGAGCTAAAACTGGCACAAACTAATCTTGAAATTGCTGAAAAGAACGTAGCTATTGCTAAAGGTGCGTATCAGCCAACCCTTAGCGGATTTTATGGTTTTAATACCAGAGCAAGTTATAGTGATCAGATAAAGTTTGATGCAGCCAATCAGCCTTACACTGTTGGGCCAGATCCAATTTTTCAACAGTTTAGCGATAATAAAGGTCATAACTTTGGCTTTCAATTGAATGTTCCTGTTTTTAATGGATTTTCGGTTAAGAATAATGTAGAGCGTAATAAAGTAACTTTAGAAAAATCTAAAATAGATTTAGAGCAAAAAAGTTTAGATTTGCAACGTAACGTTTACACTGCTTTTACAGATGCCAGAGCTGCTTTAAATACGTATGAAGCATCTACAGTAACCTTAGAGGCAAGACAGCAAGCTTATAATTACGCAAAAGAAAAATATGATGTTGGGTTGATGAATTCATTTGATTTTACACAAGCTCAAACTTTGCTGACTAATGCGCAGTCTGATGTTATCAGAACAAAATATGATTACATGTTTAAAATAAAAATATTAGAATTTTATTTCGATATTCCAATTGTTCCAATTATTACAAAATAATTTATTATGTCAAAAAAAACAGTTTATTTCTTAGTAGGTGGCGCAATTGTGATTATTGCAGCTTTAATCGGTCTTTCAAAAGCCGGTGTAATAGGAAATAAAGATGAGGGAAAAGAAGTAGAAATTGCAAAAGTTAACGCTTCAACAATTGTTGAAACTGTTTCTGCAACCGGTAAGATCCAACCAGAAATAGAGGTAAAAATTTCGCCTGAAGTTTCAGGAGAAATAATTTTACTGAATGTTAAAGAAGGTCAGGTCGTGAAAAAAGGAGATTTATTGGTTAAAATAAATCCTGATTTATATACTTCTAGTTACAATCGTTCGGTATCCAATTTGTCTGGATCAAAAGCGGGTTTAACGCAGTCTGAGGCCAGTTTTAAAGAAGCCAAGGCCAATTACGAACGTAATAAAACATTGTACGATAAAGGTGTAATTTCAAGATCTGACTGGGATAAGGCAATTGCCTCTTTTGAAGTAGCAAAAGCAACCAAACAAAATTCGTATTACAGTGTACAAAGTGCATCTGCATCAGTGAGTGAAGCGCGCGACAATTTAGGCCGCACCACTATCTATTCGCCGGCAGACGGAACCATTTCTGTTCTGAATGTCGAGTTAGGAGAAAGAGTTTTAGGAACGCAGCAAATGGCCGGAACAGAACTTTTACGTGTTGCTAACCTTAATAATATGGAGGTTGAAGTTGATGTCAATGAAAATGATATCGTTAAAATCAAAATTGGTGATGAAGCAAATGTTGAAGTTGATGCTTATCTTAAAAAGAAATTTAAAGGAATCGTTACTAGTATTTCAAATTCAGCCAGCACAACCTTAACTTCAGATCAGGTTACCAATTTTAAAGTTAAAGTTCGTATTCTTAAAGAATCATATCAGGATTTGTTAGAGGGAAAACCAAGCACGTATTCTCCTTTCAGACCTGGGATGACTGCTACGGTTGACATTATTACCACTACAAAAACAAATGTGCTGGCAGTGCCTATTAGTTCTGTCGTTGTAAAATCGGATACTACTGCCGTGAAAGATTTTAAGGTTGAAGATCCGAATGAAGATAAAAAAGCAACTCCGAAAAATGATAAAAAATTCGAATGTGTTTTTGTAAAAGTCGGTGACAAAGCTAAAATCAGAGTAATTAAAACCGGAATTCAGGACGACACCAATATCGAAGTTATGTCGGGATTAAAACCGGGTGATGTTGTCATTACAGGTCCGTATACAACGGTTTCAAAAGATCTTAATTCTGGTGATAAAGTAAAGCTGAAGAAAGCTGAAGTTCCAAAGAAATAATACAATAATTTAAAATAATAATACCTTGTCTTTTATCCTAAACATCGAAACTGCTACCAAAAATTGTTCTGTATCTGTTGCAAAAGATGGCCAGACCATTGCTTGTAATGAACTTGCCGATGAAGGTTATTCTCATGCAGAAAAGCTTCATGTTTTTATAGAAGAAGTAATTGCAAAAGCGGGAATTTCAGTTCAGGATATTAACGCAATTGCAGTAAGTCAGGGACCCGGATCTTATACAGGTTTGAGAATTGGAGTTTCTGCAGCAAAAGGACTGTGCTACGCTTTAAATATTCCCCTAATTGCTGTTGACACACTTCAAACGCTGGCCTCTCAGGCAGAAGTTTCAGATGGCAGAATAGTTCCTATGTTAGACGCCCGTCGTATGGAGGTTTACAGCGCTGTTTTTAATTCAGATTTATCTATAGAAAGATTGATTAAAGCCGAAGTTATTGACGAAAATTCATTCCAGGAATATAAAGAGAAGATTTACTTTGTTGGCGATTGTGCCGATAAATGCAAACCTGTTTTAACAGCAGAAAATTTTGTATTTTTAGAACAGGTAAAATATCCTTCGGCAAAGGCAATGAGTAAAATCAGTTTTGAGAAGTACCAAAAAAGCGACACTGTTGATGTCGCTTATTTTGAACCTTATTATTTAAAAGATTTTATGATTACTGCTCCTTCAAAAAAAGAGTAATCTTTTTTATTTCTGAACTGTAAAAGGCTGTACGGAAATTCCGGCTTCATCCAGAGCAATTTTACAATTCTCTAAAGTATCGGCAACTACAGATCCGAAATTTTCTTTTTTTGCCCAGGGACGAACAGCAAAATCAACAGAACTGGCAGATAAATTTTTTACAAATACTTCTGGTGCGGGATGGTCAAGAACTTTTGGGTTCTGCAATAAAACATTCAAAAGAAGATCTTTTGCTTTTTTAATATCAGAATCGTAAGAAACAGAAAAAGTCAAGTCTGCTTTTCTCTGAGGCTGCATTGAGTAGTTAATTATGGTTCCGTTAGATAAAGCGCCATTCGGTACAAAAACAATCTGATTGTTTCCGGTAACCATTTTAGTCACAAAAATCTGAATTTCTTCGACAGTTGCAATTATTCCCTGAGCTTCAATAGTATCTCCTACTTTAAAAGGCTTGAAAACAATAATCAGCATTCCGCCGGCAAAATTAGATAGTGAACCCTGAAGTGATAATCCAACCGCAAGTCCCATTGCGCCTAAAATAGCGACAAAAGAAGACGTTTCAATTCCTAACTTCGAAATAAAAGTAACAAAAAGCAGGATTCGTAAAGCCCACAATAAAATATCGGCCAAAAATTTAGTCAGAGTCGGATCAAGATTTCTCTTAACCATTACCTTTCTAATGATTCTGTTAATGAGTCTGATGGCATATAAACCAACAAAGAGAATTAAAAAAGCAGAAATTAGTTTTGGAGAATAATCCAGTAAGACGTTTAAAAATCGGGTGGCGTAATTGCCAAGCTGATTGGGATCGAGATTCATATTTATTTGAATAAAAAAAACCTTCTCATAAAGAGAAGGCATATTAATGGTGCAAATATAGATATATTTCCTTCATGAGAAAATGAGTTATTCTAAACTTGAATTTTTATGCATTAATTTAAATTTAATTTAGATTTTTGAACTTCTTTTTCTATTAGGCAATGATATGTAAATAAATTGTAGCATTTTTTGCCTTCCGCAAGTTATAAAAAACAGATAAAACTTTTTGAGGGCTTTTATAATTTATACCTTATTCTATTATAAAAAAAACTTTTTATGTCTGTTTGTATTTTCGGTTTAGTTTAAGTTTATAAATTATGTAAGAATATTACACCTTATGATAACTTATAACTAACTATAAACTATGGGACATTTTTCGGATCAGGTGCATATTACTGTTGACAGTTTTACGCTCAACGTTATACATTCAGAATTAAAAATCAGCCAGAAAATGGCAGATCACCATCACTTTTCATTTATCTGGCATTATGCAGCGGCTGTGGTTATTGATCCGGTCGATCAGGCAAAAGCATTGCGAAAATATTTGGGCAGAGAAGTAATTTTTACCTTTTTAGTAAACGGAGTCCGCGTAATGGCCAAAGGAATTATCGACGAATTATTATCTGTCGATAAAAACGGAAGTCCGGACGGAATCTACGTAAGAGGAAAAAGTCACACCGTATTTCTTGATGACATGAAAAAATCAAGAATCTATCTGGAACATGCACTTCGTGATATAGTTCCAAAAATTTTTGCAGAGGGACCAAGTGATTTTTATCAGAGAGACGCTATTGCGCCGACCCATCAAAAAGAGTTTAAATATCTGGCGCAATACAATGAAACGAGTTTTGAGTTTTTAAAAAGAATTGCAGCCCGTTACGGACAATGGTTTTATTTTGACGGAATGCGCATGCAGTTCGGACAACTGAAAACCAGCAAAGTAAAATTGGTAAACAATTCGTCGCTTGAAAATTTTAAAATCCAGATTAATCTAAGTTCCCATAAAACCGCCATTGGCGGATATGATTCTGACACCGCGACCAACATTAGAAATTCTGCCGCAAAAACCCCCGAAGGAAGTGCAGACAGTTTCTCCAATGTGGTGCGATACAGTCAGGGAACTGTAACATTGCCCGATTTGACCGATGGCGCGCATACCTCAAACGCACTGGACAAAGAAGAAATCGATGAAATGATCAGACTTCAGACCGCAGGAACAGATGCCAACAGTGTATTCTACAGCGGAACATCATATTTTCCAATTGGATTGGGACAGGTTTTTACAATAACCAACGGTACAGTAGAACATGAACTGATAGCCATAGAAATTACGCATCTTTCTAAACTGCACGGAAATTATACCTGTGAGTTTAAAGCCATTCCGGCCGACGTTTCAGCACCACATTACACCAATGTCGAAGCTTTCGCGAAAGCAGAAACACAGCCCGCAACCGTAATAGACAACAACGATCCCGAAGGTATGGGGCGCGTTCGTGTAAAATTTAACTGGGGCAACGGAATAAACAAAAGTGACTGGATCAGAATGATTCAGCCGCATTCGGGAGCAGATAAAGGATTTTATTTTATTCCGGAAATTGACGAGGAAGTTTTGGTAGGTTTTGAAGGTGCCAATATTCAAAGGCCTTTTGTAATGGGAACGGAATATAACGGACAAAACAAAAGTGGTTATGCTACAGAAAAAAACGATCTCAAAGTAATTCAAACCCGAAGTGGGAATCGTATTATTTCTGATGATGAAAAAGGAGATATTACCATAGAAAGTAAAAAAGGTCAGACAATAGCAGTAATTCATGGTGATGGGAATATCAGGTTTAAAGCGCCCAAAAATATTGAGTTTGAAGCGGGGGAAGATTTTATTGTAAATGCGGGAAGAGATATTATTACAAATGCAGGAAATAATATTGAAGAAAGTGCCGGTGGATATAAAGAAACAAGTACTGGATTATTCCATAATATATCTGTAGGGACAAACTTTATTTTAAGTGTAATAGGAGATATGTTTGAGCTTGTAAAAGGAAAAAAAGAGATTGAGAGCAACGATATAAAAGAGATGGCGCAGGAAGTAATGGTGCATAGTACAGAAGATAGTATTAGTTTAAGAAGTTCTAAGAACGTAAACAGCCATAGCGGTGAAAAATCAATAAATTCTTAATTATGGGTATAACAAGAATAATTGGCGGATCACTAACAAAAACCGCTGCAGGAAAAATAGAGATTCATGCTACAAATGGAGATTTGACGCTTGTTGCTGCCAAACATAACAATTGGCAAGGAGATGAAGAAGGTATCATACACCATGATTATGAGCCGCCACATCCTGAAGACTCCATGAGTAATAGGCTTGAACTTACTTTAAACCTTTTTTTTGATGGTACAACCAACAATAAAACAAATACTGAAGAGAGAGAAAAAAACAGTAATATTTATGAAAAACAGTCTAATAAAGTGGAAGACAGTTACGAGAACGACTTCACCAATGTAGCACGAGCTTATGATGCTGTTTCTATTGCAAACTCAAAACAATTAAGGGTATATGTAGAAGGTGTAGGAACTACCGACGAAAAGAGTGACGATCTCCTGCCGGTTGGACTTGGACAGAGTGCCGGATTTTGGAACACGGGTATAAAAGATAAGGTTAAAGTGGGTTGCGAAAAAGGTGCAAAAGAAATTATGGTTGCTTCTAAAGGTAAACCAATAGATTTGCTTACCATCAATGTATATGGTTTTAGTCGCGGTGCAGCAACAGCTCGTCATTTTCTCAGTATTACAGATAGCAGTTATACCGTAAAAATTCTTAAAAATGGTTCTTTTACTCTTCCCGGAGATATGATGTCAATGCAGTATCCTATAAACACCACTGATAAAACGAAACCGCCTTATCCAGATAGTTTTGAAGTTAAATATGGTTATTTCGGCAGGTGTCTTATTAATGAAGGTGTTTTTGAAGTAAAGGAGGTCTTTTTCAATTTTGTAGGTCTGTACGATAGCGTTTCTTCACATGGCTTTAATCATAATAACGATGTAAAAGATTTAGGCCTGGATGCAGTTAAAAAAGCTTTAATGGTTTTTCAGATTTCTGCTGCCGATGAATACCGCGAAAATTTTGACTTAACCAATATTGAAAGTGCCGGTATAAGAGGATTAGAACTAACATTTCCTGGGGTACACTCTGATATTGGCGGTTCTTATCGTGATCCAGATCAGGAACGGTCGGCTATTAGCAAAGAAAAGTATTATATAGGAACACGCGATGAGCATTTTAAGTTTATACCTACTACAAAAAAGACAACCGCTTTTAAAGAAATATTGGTGCAGGAAGGCTGGTACAAAGATCTTGAACTTACCATTGAGTATGACGAAGAGCATCAATTTGCTTATTTAATTGGGAAACGCATTCTTAAAAATACTTACGATAAAATTGCCTTAAATAAGATGGTTGTAGTTTCAAAACAGTTTAAAGTCGAGTATGATGAGGGTAAAGAAAAGAAAAAAACCAAAATTGACGATCCGTTTATTGCTAAAGTTTTTGACCAGCTAACCAATTACAGCAAAGCAGTTATGGCACATAGAAATGAGGCAATCAAATCAAATAAACCTGCTGCTCAATACCTAGAAGAATCAAAAAAAATAAGTTATCTGGATTATATAGACCCAAAAGATTTACAAGATTTACGGCATGGCTATCTGCATTGGTCTGTAAAAGCAGATAAATTTGGTTTAGGCCCAAGATTCGACGCAGCTTTGCCAATAGAAAAACGCAAAAGACAAATACAAAATGGGTAAATTTTATAAAATTTTAGTTTTAGTAATAATAAGTTTAAACGCAAGCTGCCAAATGGAAAATAATTATGAATGGCAAAGTGACGCCGTCCAACCTTTGCTATCAGTAAAAGGAAATGAAAATGTTTATTGTGTAGAATTTGTTCGAGGAGATATTCTGACACTAGAAGGGAATGCTGCGAGCCTGCCTTTTGGTGGTTCTGCAGGACAATGGGGCTACTCTGGAAGCGCATGGACTTCTCAACACGGTACTCCTATAGGTGCCGATGTAATTTACTATGCCGGTTATGAGGACAAATTTTACCACTTAAAAGTAGATTTCCCTGTAGAAGAAATGAAAAAAGCTGTAGATACTATTTATGAATACAATGACTATAGAAATGAAAAATTTTCAGGCTTGACATTTGGTTTTGCCCCGCAGGGCATGGTGGTAGTCTGGAAAGAATATGGAGTTATGAGGATTGAATTGGGCCGTTATCAGGCAGTTGTCATTCAAGACGACAAAGAATTGGAAAAAAGACTCTTTAAAGGCTGGTCAATGAATCGTGAGGAAGTAAAAGAACGTGATTTTATGCCGGATGCTTCCTGTGCCAAATGGGATATGTACCGCAAACGATACACTTTTAGGGTAAAAATGGAGAATGAAAATCCTGCATTGCGATTGTTTCAGTATTGCTTTACGAATTATAATGGAGAACAGACGATTATTTTTATGCCACCGCTTCCTGCTACATCTTATGATAATCGTGCCCTGCCCCAGATTCTGGAACTCGATTGGGAAACAGGACCGGGAGAAACTTTTAGAGGTAATGTTTTTTTGAATGAAAGAGTGATATTCGAAAAATTTAAAGATTTTAAAACAGAAGATAAGCAGGAGTTTGAAATTAAAATAAGCAAAGACAACAGGGTTTTGGAGTTGCTTTTAAACAATGAACCGCTTGAAGTGGACAGTGTTCGTATTTATAAAGGATCGGTAAGTTATAAAGGGTCTTATCATTTTTAGTTTAATACTAAGACAATACAAAATGGATAAATTTTATAAAATTTTAGTTTTAGTAATAATAAGTTTAAATTCAAGCTGCCAAATGAAAAAAGAATTACCGGAATTCCATGTACAAATGTGCCATCCCGAAAACAAATATAGGATAGAACCTGTTTATGATAAAATAAAAACCTTAGAAGGGGTTTCGGCCTCTTTTCCTTTCGGAGGTTCTTCTGGAGAATGGGGAGATTCGCATAAATCTTTTACCGAACAGCATGGTACGCCCATAGGGGCCGATATTACATATTATGCAAAATATGAAGATACTTTTTATCATTTAGATGTAGATTTTCCAGTAGAAACCATGAAAGATTTAACCACAAGATTTTATGCTATTGATGAAGATTTGAATAGTGACGAAGAGTTAAAAGAATACGTACATGAGCGTAAAACAAGTCAAATTGGCGCCTACGCGGAATTTAGAGATCTTATTTTTGGTTTCGCCCCAAAAGGGATGGTGGTTGTCTGGCTGCGTTATGGTGCTTCAAAAAAAGAGTTGGGGCGCTATCAGGCAACAGTGGTTAAAAATGATAAATTATTAGAAGACAAATTATTTTCCAGTACAATTACCGTTTGCAGAGAACAGATAAGGTTTACAAGATTAATTGCAGATGCTAATCCTGCAAAATGGGACAATTATCGTATAAAATATTTTTGGAAACCATCTATAACTTCAGAAAATGCAAATTTTAAACTTTTTTGGATACTGACCGACTATTTTAATGCTGAATTTGAAAATGCAGTTCGTCCTATATTATTTCATCCTGCTACGCGAGAAAGAGCAGTACCAAGTATGATTAGTTTTTTTTGGGAAACAGGCAAAGGCCAAAAATATGAAGGCAGAGCTTTTTTTGACTGGCAGAAAACCAACGAACAATTCAAAAAAGATGATAATGGTGACAATCAAATTCAAATAAAAGTTAATCCAAACAATCAGGATTTTGAGGTTTTGCTAAACAATCGCCCTTTAGAAACCGTAAATAAAAGAATTTTTAAAACAGATTGGGAGTTTAAAGATTCTTATAAATAAGAAAAGACTCCAGGGTTTTAGAGTTGCTTTTAAACAATGAACAGCTGGAAGTAAACAGTGTTCATATTTATTAAGGATCGGTAAGTTATAAAAGATTTTATCATTTTTAATTGAATTACTAAGACAAATACAAAATGGATATAGAAGAAGCAGTTGTTTTTCTGGAATCTTTTTTAAATGTAACAATTACTGAATTTTTATTATAAATCTTGTACGGTTTAAGAATATTTTATTAATATGGAAAAAGAAGTAAGCAGATTACTAAAAACAATATTACTGTTATTTTTTATAGGAATATCAATACAGCGTTACTTATTAAATAGTGACTTACATTATGAGATAGCAATAGTAATGATCGTTCCTATAACTATTATTACATTACTATTAATTATTGATATTACTCATCCTGATGATTCAATGTATAAAACAGTTATAAGAAGATTATTAATTTGGACGATAGTTATTTCAATAATCTTATTTATGCTTTGCAGTTACTTTATAAAATTAAGCAAAGTCTACAGACAATAATTATAAAAAAGACATGAAACATAATGACCTTACAAATAGATTACTGTTGGTATTACTGATTTTAACTTTAATTCCTAATGCAATTCAATTCTATAATTATAAATCTTATGAAAGGTATGACTGGATAAGTGGTGTAATAAGTACCAAAGGAAATATCGTTCAAGTATCAGATTGTAACTTTAAAGGAAATTTTTATGATATAAATAAAAATATGATACTTAATGATGGCTGGGACAAAATAAATGAAGTAGAAAATGAGGAAGTAGATCATCTTTTTCCTGATAGTTTATCTATAAAATGGTTTTCTTACAATGAACAAAAATTTTACACCGGTGTATTTGCCTTACCGTATGAAAAAATTTTGGAAAAAGCATTAGATATGGGTATAAAAAAGGATTATACATCAGATAAAATTCTTCACTTCATTGCAGAAGTTCAACCAAAAGGAAAGGTGGCAGTGTGGATGCAAAAGTTTAATAAAGACAACACTGATGTAAAATTTAAAATAGGCACTTATCAAGCTAAAGAAATAAAAGGAACGTGGCATATTTTTGATGATTATTCAGAGACTGACACAACTTCAGTTATTAATATTAATAAAAAAGTAGCTTTAGTATTAGAAAAACACTTTTACAAATTAGAAATTAAATTACCTGATGGATATATTTTAAAAGATTATTATTTTGAATTATTTAATCAAAATAGATCGTCTTTCAATCAAAGGGAATTGAAAGATACAGTAACTTTTAATTTTCTGCCTAAAGAATTTAATTTGGATTGGGGAAAAGGAAATGATAATTTCACAACAGGATTTTGTTTTTACGAAAACGAGGTTTTAAATGCTTTTAGGAATGAAAGTACAAATAATAAAAGAGATCAGAATGAAGAATTAATTTTAGAAGTAGCAATTAGCGATCGTAATGATGCGATAAAAGTGACACTAAAAAACACAAAAAAAAAATCGGAAGTTTTATTTCACGATAAATGTAAACCTCAATTTTATGGTAGTATTATCCAGATTAGATAGTTCTAAGTATCCAGCTTTGCGAAGTCTCCCGCCTTCGTATCCGTTCTAATATTCGACAATACATATATTTTTTTTCAATGATTTATTTTATGAGTTAAAAATTGGAACTTATTATACTGAGGGTGCGAAGTAGAAAGACTTTACACAGCACGGAGTGAATGGTAAAAAATACAATGCAAACAAGGTTATTTAAACTTTCACTTAGTTTTGCTCAAAATCAAATGGCACATTAATGAAAAAACCGAAGCAAATTCAGCTTCGGTTTTTATAAATATTTATATCAGCTTAATTAAGCATTAACCGCTTCAACATTAATAGCTTCATCATTCAACATACTTTTCAGCATATTTTCGATACCGCTTTTTAAAGTAAAAGTAGACGAAGGACATCCGCTGCAGGCACCTTGTAAAAGTACTTTTACGGTTTTACTTTCTTCATTGAAAGATTCAAAAGCAATGTTTCCACCGTCAGCAGCTACAGCGGGTTTTACATATTCTTCCAGAATATTAATGATTTGTTGTGAAGTAACATCCAGTTTGTCAAAAGCTTCATCTTTTGTAACGTCATTTTTTGTTGTAACCTGAATTAGATTTTCGTCTAAAACAGTTCCTCCGTTTTCAATAAATTGTTTAATGAATGTTCGTACTTCCAAAGTAATTTCAGACCAGTCATTGATGTCATATTTAGTAACCGAAATATAATTCTCATCAATAAAAACTTCTTTCACGTAAGGAAATTTAAATAATTCCTGAGCCAGGGGAGAAGAAGCAGTCTGGTCAATATTTTTGTACTCTACTGCAGTGCGCGTCAACATTCTGCTAACCACAAATTTCAATGCAGAAGGATTTGGAGTTGTTTCTCCATAAACAGTAATGGGCTGTTTTTTTACCTTTGTCTCATCAACTTTAATAATCACGCCTCCTTTTTCTACAAAAGCGCTAATTTGTTCTGCTACAGCATCTTTTACATCGTCCCAGTCCACAATGCTATATCTTTCAATAGCAATAAAATTTCCTGAAATATAAACAGTTTTAACAAATGGTAAATAAAATAATTGTTGTGCTAAAGGAGAATCCTGAGCTTCATCAATGTTTTTAAATTCAAAATTTTGGTTCTGAGTGATGAAGTCTTCAAATTCGAACTTTAAAATAGTTGGATTTTGAGTCTCTTTTATAGTGATTTTTGTCATGGTAGTATATTTTTTGCAAATTTAATAAAGTTATTTTCTACTAATACCTATATTTGATTTTTTAATGAAATAATTAAGACTCTTCTCAAAGAAATCGTGTTAAATTGCAGGAGTAAAAATTATATGTACACAAAATTACCTTTATGAAATTTAAAATCAGGGTTTTATTAATTTTTCTCATTGTCTCTGTTTATACTTATTCTCAGGAAGGAATACCAGTATATTCAGATTACTTGTCCGATAATTACTATCTAATTCACCCTTCGATGGCGGGAGCTGCGAACTGTGCTAAAGTTAGATTAACGGCGAGAAAACAATGGTTTGGACAAGATGATGCTCCTTCTTTACAGACTCTAAGTTTTAACGGCAGAGTAGGTGAACGTTCGGGAGCGGGGATTATTATTTTTAATGATAAAAATGGATATCATTCTCAAAAAGGTGTGAAACTTACCTACGCCCATCATATCATGTTTTCCAGAGATGAACTGGATTTGAATCAGTTGTCCTTTGGTATTAGTGGGGGTTTAATACAGAATCAACTGGATGAAACGAAATTTGGAGGTACTTTTGATCCAATCGTTTTCGGTTCCATTCAGAAAGATTCTTATTTTAATATAGATGTTGGAGCTTCTTATAATTTTCTGGATTTTTATGCACACGCTACCGTTCAGGGACTATTAGAAACAAGAAGGGAATTGTACACTGATTATGAAAGTGATAATCTTAGAAAATTTTTATTAAGTGCGGGTTATGTATTTGGAAAAAACGAAAACTGGACCTGGGAACCTTCTATTCTTTTTCAGTTTTTTGATCAGACAAAAGAAAAAACGCTTGACGTAAATATAAAAACCTATAAAAGTATGGATTTTGGAAGTCTTTGGGCTGCTTTATCTTACAGAAGAGGTTTTGATGGTGCTCAATATCTTTCAGGAAGTGGAATAGCTTCTCAAAAATTAGAATTCTTTACGCCGATTATCGGAGTTAATTTTAATAATTTCATGTTTGCTTATACCTATTCTCATGTAATGGGAGATGTGAAGTTTGATACAGGCGGTTACCATCAGATTACTTTGGGAATTAATTTATTCTGTAAAAAGGAACGTTACGATTGTAAATGTCCGGCAATTAACTAAACTTTATTTTTATGCTGATTAAATCTGTAAACGGAAAATCACCTCTTATTCCAGAGGATTGCTATGTAGCCGAAAATGCCACCATTGTAGGAGATGTTTCTTTTGGTACATCCTGCAGCGTTTGGTTTAATGCTGTTGTTAGGGGAGATGTGCATTTTATAAAAATTGGAAATAAAGTAAACATACAGGACGGTGCAATTATTCACTGCACCTACCAGAAACATCCAACCATTATTGGTAATAATGTTTCAATAGGACACAATGCGATCGTGCACGGTTGTACCATTCATGACAATGTTTTAATCGGAATGGGAGCTATAGTAATGGATAACTGTGTTATCGAAAGTAATTCTATTGTGGCGGCCGGAGCGGTGCTAACACAAAATACAGTGGTAACTTCGGGAAGCATTTATGCAGGAGTTCCGGCGAAAAAAGTAAAAGACATTGATCAGTCAGATTTTGCAGGCGAAATCGAACGCATTTCTAATAATTATGTAATGTATTCTGGCTGGTTTAAAAACGAGGAATAGCTTTTGAATAATTAGAGATTGTCTTTTCGAAAAAAGTGTTTTTATAGCTTTCGCTGAATTCTTTTGTAATTTATGATTCTGGCAAAACCTTTTGCTGAATAGCAGATTTCTAATTTGATCCAAACAGGTAATTCAACGCATATTTATTATATGTGACGTGATCTGATCGGACGAATTAATGTGTCAATGTATATTTATAATTAAAACATCCCTAAGTTTATCACTGGACGGAATTTGGTTCGTCAAGCGAAAATTTGAATAATCTCTAAAAGTCTTTTTGTATTACCGGATATTTATATTCTAAAATTGATTCTAAAACAGCAGGATTAGAATTAACATAAAACAACGGATTATTCTCTGTACTTTCTGAGAAACCAACCTTATCGCGGAGCAGATTTTTAGTCTGACGGGCAACAGCTTCTCCGGAATCTATTATTTTAATATGGTCCGGGAGAATTTTTTGTATCTGAGGAATCAGGTAAGGGTAGTGGCTGCAGCCTAAAACCAGATAATCAATATTGGCATCAATCATTGGTTGAAGATAAGACTCTAACAATTGTGTCATTTCAGGAGAATGCAGGTTTCCGTCTTCAATTAGCTGTACCAGACCGTAGCCAACTTGCTCAATTATAGTTGTGTTTTGAAACATTTCAGCGGTTTTATTAAATAACTCACTGTTCAAAGTGCCTTTGGTTGCCAAAATTCCAATTACCTGAGTTTGGGAATTATTTGCAGCAGGTTTAATTGCCGGTTCAATTCCGACAAAAGGAATATCATAATCTGCACGAAGTTCTACGATAGCATTTGTGGTTGCCGTGTTGCAGGCGACAACAATTAGTTTGCAATTATTTTTAAGTAAAAATTCTACATTTTTTTTACTCAGGGCAACAATCTCATCTTTGCTTTTTTGACCATAAGGTGCATTTTTGCTGTCAGCCAGATAAATGGTTTTTTCATTTGGAAGAAGGTCATGAATGGCACTCCAGATGGAAGTTCCGCCGATACCAGAATCAAAAACGCCTATAGGATTGTTGTTTGTCATAAAGCAAATTTAGTATTTTTTGAATAAATTCGGTGCTCAAAATTAATTCAAATCCGGCAATAATTGTACAGATTAGTTTTATTTTTTGTAAAAAAAAACTGCTCAAATTATACAAATTGAGCAGTTTAATTATAACGATTAAATTTCTTAGAAACCTAAATCTTTTTTAACATCAGCAGTAATGTTTGGACCATCAGCTAATAATAAAGTAGAACCGTCTAAAACGTATTGGAAACCTTTAGCTTTACCAACTTTTTGGATAGAAGCTCTAACTTTTTCCATTAAAGGTTTTACGATATCAGTTTCTTTTTGTTGAAGTTCTTTTTGTGCATTGTCTCTGTAATCAACAATTCTTTTTTGCATGTCCTGAGCTTCTTTTGAACGGTCATTATTCACCGCTTCTGTTACAGTTGCAACTTCCGCTTCGTACTTTTTCATTTTAGTTTGATATTCTTCAACCATTTTTTTGTATTCAGCATCGTATGTCCCACTTAATTTTTGCAGTTGATTTTGAGCATCTAACATAGCTGGCATTTTCGACATGATCTCGCTTACATCAACATGGGCTACCTTCGCTTGCGCATTCATTGTGTTACTTGCTCCTAAAATTAAAATCGCAGCAATTAGTAAAGTTTTGATTTGTTTCATCATTTTTAAAAATATTAATTAATTATTGGTCGTATTTGTTTTTTGTGTTTCGGCTTCTTTTGCTTTTTTAGCCGCCTCTCTTTCTTCTAAAATTTTCCTTCTCTTTTCTTCTAATTCTTTTTTGCGCTGTTCATACAATAATTGTCTTTCTTCAGCTTTTGTCATTGTTGGCTCAGCAGTAGGTGTTTCTGTACCTGTTGTTGCCGGTTTAGCACTAGAATTCACATTTGTCGGATTTGCTGCTGCCGGACTTTCTGTTGTTTTAGCTGTTCCAGAAACCGTGCCATTTTTTTTAGCTTCTCTTTCAGCAGCTATGGCATTTCTTCTGTCTTCATATTCTTTTCTCTTAGCGTCCTGCTCTAATTTTCTGTCCTGAATCAGTTTTTCCCTTGCTGCTTTTTTCTCGTCTAGCGCTTTTTGACGATCTTGCATAGCTGGATTTTCATCAATTGCGTTTTCAAGATTTTCTTTTACTTCCTGATCTTTTAATTGTTTCTTCGTTAATTGTTCGCGTTTTTCGGAACGATTTAGAACTCTTAAAACCTGATCGCTGATATCAAATCTTTTATTGCTGAAAAGCATTGTAAGATCAGATGATTTATCAAAAATAAAATCATAATTTTTTGCTTCTGCAATATCCTGGACAGCTGTAAAAACCTGATCCTGAATTGGCTTTGCTAAAGCTGCTTTCTGTCGCATTAAATTACCGTCAGATCCAAATTGTTTCTGTTGATAATCCATCATTTCCTGCTCCTGAAACTTTATTTCAGTTTCTCTCTCTTCAATTAATTCCTTCGTTAGTAAAGCTTTTTCAGTCTTTAAACTTTCCTTCAGGGTATTAATATTTATTTTTTTAGCCTCAACTTCCTGCTTCCACTTTTGAGCTTTTAACTCCAACTGTGATGTAGCTTCTTTATAATCAGAAACATTTTCAAGGATATATTCCATGTCGATGTAGCCAATTCTAGTCGTTTTACCTTGTGCCTGACTTGTATTTGCTACAATCAAGGCTAAAAATATAAATAAATATTGTTTTCTCATAACATAACTTTATTTGATGATTTTTAACCTAACGTTATTTCTTTAAAATTGTTGTCCAATGATAAAGTGAGTTTCCCATCCATTAGCTTTTGACTGTCCGGGAAGAGCGTCAAATCCATAACCAAAGTCAATACCTAATAATCCAAATGCAGGCATGAATACACGTAAACCGGCACCTGCAGAACGATTTAAATCAAACGGGTTGTAATCTTTAAACGTTGGGTATGATGAACCTGCTTCCAGAAATGTCAACGCGTAAATAGAAGCCGATGCTTTCAATGTAATAGGATAACGCAATTCCATAGAGAATTTGTTATAGATAGTGGCTCCAATTGGATCTCCTGCGGTATTAACCGGCGTTAAAGAGTTGTTTGGATAACCTCTTAACTGGATCGTCTCTCTACCATCCATAGAATAATTTGCCATACCATCTCCACCTAAATAAAAACGCTCAAACGGAATTACACCTCTTTCCTGATTATACGCTCCTAAGAAACCAAATTCTGTCAGGGTTCTTAATACTAGTTTTCCATAAACTTTAGTATACCAGTCTCCTTTAAATTTAATTTTATAATATTCTAACCAATTGTATTTCTTCTGATCGACTTTTGCAATATCTGTATCTGCGCTTCCATAGTCAGATCCTACACTCGCATAACCTGTTTGACCGTTTACAGTTTCTGTTTTAACATAGTCACCATTGTTAAGCGGTTGTCCATCTACACCACTTGTAGATGTTCCTGTATATTGTGTTTTATATTCTTTCTGGTTTTGCAAATCACCATAATCAATTCCATTAAATAATGAGTATGGAGGTGTAACTTTTGCACTAATACTGAATTCAGAACCGTAAGTAGGGAATATCGGGTTTACCCCTTTATTACTTCTTGAAAGCCCAATAGTATAAGCTAAGTTTCTTGATGCTCCATTACCAAACGTAAACAGACCTGTATTGTAATTATTCAAGTCGTAGTGCTGATAACTTACAGATTGTGATAATACGAAGTAATCATCTGGCACTGTTAGCCTTTTTGCTAAACCAACCTGGACTGTAAAAATATTAAAACTTTTGTTTCTATCAACAGTTCTGGTGACATAATTGTTAAGAAATTGCTTACTATACGAAATAGATGAGCTAAATTGTACTGGTTTCTTTCCTCCAAACCAAGGTTCTGAGAAGGATAAGCTATAAGTTTGGAAGTATGTACTTCCTTGTAATCGAAGCGCAACTTTTTGTCCGTCACCCATCGGTAAAGGTTTATATGCTTCTTTATCAAAGAGCTTTCTCGCAGAGAAGTTGTTAAACGAAAGTCCTAACGTTCCGATGAAACCACCACCGCCATAACCTCCCTGAAGCTCAACCTGACTGGATCCTTTTTCTACAACATTATATTCGATGTCAACAGTTCCTGCTCCGGCATCTACATTTTTAAATTTAGGATCAATAGCTTCAGGATCAAAGAATCCTAACTGACCAATCTCACGAATAGTTCTGACTAATTGTTCTTTACTATATTTCTCTCCAGGTTTAGTTCTTAACTCACGATAAATAACATGATCGTTTGTTTTGTCGTTTCCAACCACCGTAATTTTGTTGAAGTAGGCGATAGGGCCTTCTGTAACTCTAATTTCAAAATCAATAGTGTCATTTACAGTTTTAACCTCAACAGCATTGATGTTAGAGAATAAATAACCATTGTTTTGGTACAAGTTAGTGATGTCTTCAGCATCTGGTTTTGTTTTATCGGCAATTCTTTTTTCTAATAAAACTCCGTTATAAGTTTCTCCTTTTTTGATTCCTAAATAACGGTTTAAAAGCTGATCAGAGTAAACGGTGTTACCCAGGAATTTAATGTTTCCAAAGTAGTATTTGTTTCCTTCTTCAACATTAATCTTAATTGCTAACGTGTTTTTTTGTTTGTTGTATTGAACGGAATCGTAGATGATACGTGCATCACGGTACCCTTTTTCTTTGTAAGTAGCAATTACTTTTTCTAAGTCAGTTTTGTATTTTTCCGGTATAAATTTAGAAGCTTTAAATACACGAATGAAGTTTTTCTGTTTCGTGTCTTTCATGGCAGCACGTAACTGTGTTCCTGTAAGTTGTTTGTTTCCAGTAAAATCAATACTGCTTATTTTTACCTTATCACCTTTGTCTATCCTGACAAGCATGTTAACCTGATGCCCAGCGATAGTGTCGGGAGTATTTGTTATAGTAACTTTAGTGTTATAAAAACCCTCTTTTTTGTATTTGTTTTCTATATAATTTTTTGTGGTGGTAATTAAGTTTTCGTTGACAATCTTGTTTTTGGTCAGATTGTTGTCCTTAATTAAAGCTTCTACTTTACTTTTCTTAACGCCGACGATTTTAACTTCGTTTAATTTAGGAAGCTCAACAATATCTAAATCTAAATAGATACTGTCATTTTCTACTTTATTTACGTAGAAAGCGATTTCATCAAAAAGTCCCAGTTTACCTAATTTTTTGATTGCGCTGCTGATTTCTTCTCCGGGAACGGTGATTTCCTGACCTTTTTGAAGACCGGAAAAAGTAACCACAGTTTGCTCATTGAAGCTTATTTTACCAACAACAGAAACTTTGGCCAGAATGTATTTTTTCCCTTGATCAAAAGGAACTCTTTCTTGTGCTTTAATTTGTGAAAAACTACCCAAAAGTATTAGGGTAAAGACTATTTGTATTTTTTTTTGCAACACTAAAAAATTATTTAATTTGTTCACTGGTTTTTCCAAATCTGCGTTCTCTTTTTTGATAACTAATAATAGCCTCATATAAATCTTGGTCTTTAAAGTCTGGCCACAAGACATTAGTAAAATACAATTCTGCGTAAGCGATCTGCCATAGCAAAAAATTACTTATTCTATGTTCTCCACTGGTTCGTATTAATAAATCTACGTCTGGTAAATTTTGCGTGTAAAGATGCTCATTTATAATTGAATCGTCAATAGTGTCTATTGAAATTATATTATTTTTAACTTTATCACTAATTGACTTTACGGCATTTACTAATTCTTCTCTGGATCCGTAGCTTAACGCAAGAGTTAGAGTCAGTCGGGTATTGTTTTTGGTTTTTTCTATAACATCCAGCAGTTCTTTCTGGGCCGTTTTGGGTAATTTGTCAAGATTTCCAATCGCATTTAAGCGAATATTGTTTTCCTGCAAAGTGGTAAGTTCTTTTTTCAGGGAATTAATCAATATCTTCATCAATGCCTGAACTTCAATTTTTGGACGATTCCAGTTTTCTGTCGAAAAAGCATAAAGGGTTAAATATTCAATACCCAGTTTTGCAGAGGTTTTGATTATTTCTTTTACCGATTTTGTTCCATTTTCGTGACCAAAAGCACGTAAAAAGCCCTGTTGTTTTGCCCAACGCCCGTTTCCGTCCATAATAATGGCCAGGTGTTTAGGTAAATTCGTGTGATCTATTGATTCTAGTAAATTCATTTTTTTTATTCTGCGCAATAGCAAGGTTTTTTTCCAAAGGTGTACGTTAGAGTAGCACCAGAAAAAACATACCAGTCATTATTATTTAAATTTCCAAATTTTAAAATATTTGTACTACTTGTATCAGGATTGCTTCCATCAATGTTGTCCGTAAAACTATAACGAACACCGGCTTCAAGTCCTAAAACTAAGCGTGGTGTTATATTCGATTTTATACCTAATATTATAGGTATAGCAAGAGAGCTGGAATTTTGCGAATAAATTACATTCGGACTTGTAGTATATCGGTACAGATTATCGTAGATAAAGAAACTTAATCCGGAATAAACGTATGGAGTGATTTTTTGATGGTAATCATGCAGATTAAAATCGAAAAAATTAAATTCTAATCCTGCAGAAAGTTCTTTTACAGTATTGTCGAAACGGTAACCTCTTTGATTTCGTCCTGTTTCATCTGATTTAAAATCATTTCCAGTAACTTCAGATTGTGTATAAGAAAATCTCCATGAATGCCTTGGACTTCTGTTCCATTTGTAAAGAACGCCAAAAGCTAGTTTTTCAGGTGCGATGTAAGTTGTTTTCCCCACGTCGCCTACAAAGTTGCTTCCGCCAAGAAAAACACCAATCTCATTGATTTGAGCATGAAGTGTAATAAAGGGGAAAAAACATAACAATAAATTAAAAATTTTCTTCATTTAATTAAAAATTGCGTGCAAATATAATAATTATCAATACGAATCAAAGTTCCTGTGGTTAAATGTGCTTTTTTTTCAATTTACAATATGATTTTGAGCCATTTAATGATGATTCACTACATGCAGAACGAGAAAATGTGGTATTATCGTATAGTTGGGAATCAGAAAAGAGTTTAATTTCTTTTATCTTCTCCCCAGAGCAATTTATTTCTTAGGGTTTTTAGGAAAGTCTCTCCAGGGATTTCTACCATTTTTATTTTATAATCTGTTTTTTTAATTTTTAAAACAGATTCATTTTTTACCGACGAAATTCTGGAATCTAAAGAAACCAGATACTGATCTTCTCTTCCTGTGACGCGCAAAGTAATTTCTGTATCATCTGGAATAACAAGCGGTCTGGCGGTTAAATTATGTGGTGCTATAGGTGTTATTACTAAACTTTTTACGTCTGGTGTTAAAATCGGACCTCCGCAACTAAGGGAATATCCTGTAGAACCGGTCGGCGTCGAGATGATTAAACCGTCTGCCCAATAAGAATTTAAATATTCATTGTTGAGATAAGTTTCTACAGTAATCATAGAAGTGGTGTCTTTTCTGCTAACTGTAACTTCATTCATCGCAAAATTAAGCTCTTCAAAAGCTTCATTTTTAGGTTCAGATGTTAAGCCTAGTAATGTTCTTTCAGAAGTAGTATAGTTTTGATCGATAACATATTGCAATAAAATGTCAATGTTCTCTTTTTGAACTTTGGCAAGAAAACCTAATCTTCCTGCGTTAATTCCTAATAACGGAACACCGGAATTTCGAACAAATGCGGCAGCCCTTAAAATGGTACCGTCACCACCAATACTTATGAGCATTTCGAAACTATTATCCAGAGCACTGTTTGAAGAAAATGTTTTGTATTCCTTTTTAACCAATTGCTTTTCGTAAAGCATGTTAAGGAAATTATCTTCGATTACCATTTCGACATTATTCGAATTGAAAAAAGAAAAAATGTCTTTTATAATAGGTTCTGTACTGTTTTGATAATATTGTCCGTAAATGGCTATTTTCATCTTTATAATTAGATAATTAGAAAATTTGATAATGTGTCCATCGAAAAATTAATAAATGCGAAAATTATCTAATTGACTCATTACTTAATTATCTCAATTTTATATGTTAAGGTATTTGTCTAAATAATCTGATCGCTCTTTAAGGCTGTTGATATAATTGTCTTCCTGATGTTCTGAAATAATTTCATATCCATATCTTCTGTAGGTCTGAATAATTTCATTTACTGCACCTAAACCTATTTTTACTGTAATCTGAACATTTTCTGAATCGGCTTCAGACATAAAACACCCTAACACTTTACCGTTGTTGCTCTCTACAATCTGTGTAACTTCACTCATAGAATAATCTAAGAGTCCTTTTTGAACAATAATAATGGCTCCCGGCTCTTTTAAAAACGGAGTTTCCTGAAAGAACTTCATAATATCCTGCATTTCATAATAACCTAAATAGTTATTGTTTTCATCAAGAATCGGAAGAATGTTGGTGTGATTTTTAGCGAAGACTTCAAGAACATCGAGCCAGATCATAGAGTTTCTGGCAAAAAAACGTTCTAAAGTATATTTATAATCGATTGCTTTTTTGTCTGTGTCAAAGGTTTCAACATCATCAGAAGAGATACTTCCTATAAAAATACCATCTTCTAAAATCGGGAAATGAGAAAAATTGACATCGATAAAAAAGTCCTGGATCGAAGCTATCGTTTCCTGACTATCAATCGCTCTGAAATCATTGGTGATATAGTTTGTAATTTCTGTCATAAATCAATTGAAGATATTTGATGCAAAATAATCAAAAAATACCGAAAACCGCTCTGTTTTACTTTGTATTTTTGTCGTAACAAATATAGTGTTACTAGAATTAATTATCTATTTATATGACAAAGTTAAGTGTAAATATCAATAAAATTGCAACGCTTCGAAATGCCAGAGGCGGAAATGTTCCGGATTTATTAAAAGTAGCGGCAGATATAGAGCGTTTTGGAGGGCAGGGAATCACCATTCACCCACGTCCGGACGAGCGTCATATTCGGTATCAGGATGCACGCGATTTAAAAGCAATTGTTACCACAGAATTTAATATTGAAGGAAATCCGCAGCATAATTTTATTGATTTAGTTTTAGAATGTAAACCAGATCAGGTTACTTTGGTTCCCGATGCAATTGGCGCAATTACATCTTCTGCAGGTTGGGATACGGTTAAAAATCAGGAATACTTGTCTGAAGTTATTCAGGAATTTCAAAGAAACGGGATCAGAACTTCGATTTTTGTGGATCCGATTTCTGAAATGATTGAAGGAGCAAAAAAAACAGGAACAGACCGAATTGAATTATATACGGAAGAGTTTGCACATCAATATAGTTTAGGAAACGAAAAAGGAATTGAACCTTATACGAACGCGGCAATTTTAGCAAACGAATTAGATTTAGGACTTAATGCCGGCCATGATTTGAGTCTGGATAATATTCAGTTTTTCAAACAAAATATTCCGGGATTGTTAGAAGTTTCTATCGGGCACGCACTAATTGCAGAAGCGCTTTATCTTGGATTGGATAATGTGGTGAACATGTATTTGAATAAATTGAAATAATCTTCAAAGAAAAAAATAAAAAATATGCTTTACTCAAAAATAGAAGGCGAAGGAAAACCATTAATTATTATGCACGGTTTTCTCGGAATGTCAGATAACTGGAAAACACTTGCAGGACAATATGTAGAAGCCGGATTTCAGGTTCATATTTTGGATTTAAGAAATCACGGCCGCAGTTTTCATTCAGACGAATGGAGTTATGAAGCAATGGTTCAGGATGTTTTTGAATATTGTCAGGGAAATAATTTAACGCAAATTGACATGCTCGGACATTCGATGGGAGGAAAAGTGGCCATGCTTTTTGCAACAACACATCCGGAAATGGTAGACAAATTAATCGTGGCAGATATTGGTCCTAAAATGTACAAACAACATCATCAGGATATTTTGGCAGGATTAAATGCAGTTGACTTTTCGGTTAAACCGAGTAGAAATGATGTAGAAGAAATTGTATCCCAATATGTTTCAGATTTTGGAACGCGTCAGTTTTTGCTGAAAAATTTATATTGGAAAGAACCGGGACAATTGGCATTCAGATTCAATCTTGAAGTTTTTAATAATAATCTGGACGCCATAGGAAAGCCTTTGGCAGACGGACTAACTTTTGATAAACCAACTTTGTTTATTCGGGGAGGCAATTCCGGTTATGTTCCAGATTCGGATATTGATGAAATTCGTAAGCACTTTCCGGATTTAAAATTAGAAACCATTCCAAATGCCGGACATTGGCTGCATGCTGAAAACCCAAAAATGTTTTTCGAATTGACAACGGCGTTTTTAAAATAATAATTATTTTGATGAAATTTTATTACTTTTAAATAAAATTTAAACCCAAGAACTATGAAAATTTTACTTAGACTCCTTGTAACCGCTGCCCTGGTTTTATTATTGTCCAATCTCTTAACCGGAGTGCACGTTGCCAGTTTTGGTACGGCAGTAATTGTTGCAGTAGTTTTAGGATTGCTCAATCTCTTTATAAAACCAATCTTAGTTGTTTTAACCTTGCCTGTTACCGTTGTAACGCTGGGATTATTTTTATTGGTGATAAATGCCATCATAATATTGCTGTGCACAAATATTGTGGGCGGCTTTGCAATAGATTCGTTCTGGACAGCATTGATTTTTAGTGTTATTTTGTCTGTTTTACAATCAATCACCTATAAAATATTAGGAGACGATAAATAAAATGAAATTAAATTCCAAAGCAGATTAAAACTGCTTCAAATACAATAAATTAAAAACTTGGTTGGGTTGCAAAAATTTCATAATTTTGCGACCCAATTTTATTATGTAAATTAAAGAAGAAGATGGATATTAAAAGAGTAGCAAAAGACGCTGTGAATGAAACTATCGTAATGACAGTTGTTCACATGGATTATAAAGGCCAGGTAGCAAAAAGAATTAACGAAAAAATGCCTTTGGCGACCGTTAAAGGTTTTAGAAAAGGACAAGTTCCTAAAGATCTTGTTGAAAAACAATACGGAAAAGCGATTAAGCAGGAAGAAGTTAAAAAAGTAGTTGATTTGGCTTTAGAGCGTTTTATTCAGTCTGAAAGATTAAATCTTTTAGGAACTCCTCTTGCTAAAGAAAATGAAAACTTTGATTGGGATGCAGAAGAGTTAACTTTTGAATATGAAATTGGTTTAGTACCAAACTTCGAAATTGATCTTGAAGCTAAAAATGATATCGTAAAATACATTGTAACTGCTGACGATAAATTAATCGACGGACAAGTAGAGCGTATCCAAAAACAATTCGGAAAAGCAATTCCACAAGAAGTATCTGATGCAGATTCTGACTTGACAGGAACTTTCTCAAACGAAGCAAACGGAATCGACAACACAACTACAATTGCTGTTGGTGCATTTAGTAAAGCTGCTGCAGAGCAATTCATCGGTAAAAAAGTTGGAGATGTTGTTAAAGTAAGTACTAAAGGATTGTTTGATGATGATCACCAATTAATGGATTACCTAAAAGTAAGCCACGAAGGTGTTCACGGTTTAGATGTTGAAGTTGATTTTACTATCAGCGCAATCAACGGATCTGAGCCTGCAGAATTAAACCAGGAATTATTTGATAAACTTTTTGGAGAAGGAAAAGTAGCTTCTTTAGAAGATTTAAAAGCAAAAATTAAAGAAGATGCTGAAGCACAATTCGCACAGCAGGCTGACCAAAAATTATTGTTAGACGTTCAGGATTTCCTTATCGAAAATACAAAATTTGATTTACCGGCAGAATTCCTTAAAAAATGGTTGCAGACTGTTGGAGAAAAACAACTTACTCCGGAAGAAGCAGAAGTGGAATACGCAAGATCTGAGAAAGGTTTACGTTTCCAGCTAATTGAAGGAAAAGCAATGGCTCAAAGTAATATTCAGATTACTTTTGAAGACTTAAAATCATTTACTTCAGGAGCAATCAGACAACAAATGGCTCAGTTTGGACAAACAAATCCAACTGACGAAGAAGTAGAAGGAATTGTGGCAAGAGTTTTATCTAACCAGGAAGAAGTGAAAAGACTTTCTGAGCAGGTTGTAGCCGCTAAATTGTTAGATTTATTTAAAGAAAAAGCAAATCCAACAACAAAAGAAGTTACTTACGAAGAATTTATTGCTGCGTCTTACGGAGAATAATTTCTGAAAAATAATTATATTAGCGTCGATGGAAGTTATTTCTATCGACGTTTTTTTTTATTCAGTTTTTTTCGTTTTAGTTTTCAGGTTTTAGAACTTCAATAAACTTGAAACTTTAAACCTGAAACAATTTTAAAAAAAGAAGACAAATTGACATTCTTTAGAAAGAGGTACAACCTTTGATGAGAGAATTATATCATTATAAACATAAACTTAGAACAGACACATATGAACTACGGTAAAGAATTCAAAAAATTTGCTACAAAGCACCAGGGAGTAAATGCAATGTATTACGATAAAATCGTTGCTGCAATGAACCCGACCAACATGACACCTTATATTATAGAGGAGCGCCAGCTGAATGTTTCTCAATTGGATGTTTTTTCCAGATTAATGATGGACAGAATTATCTTTTTAGGAACAGGTATAGATGATCAGATCGCTAATATTGTTCAGGCACAGTTATTGTTTTTAGAAAGTGCTGATGCTTCTAAAGATATTCAGATTTACTTAAACTCTCCGGGAGGAAGCGTTTATGCAGGTTTAGGAATCTATGACACTATGCAGTACATCAAACCAGATGTGGCTACAATTTGTACAGGAATGGCAGCTTCGATGGGAGCAGTGCTTTTATGTGCCGGAGCAGAAGGAAAACGTTCTGCATTGCCACATTCAAGAGTAATGATTCACCAGCCATCGGGAGGAGCACAAGGTGTTGCCACAGATATGGAAATCAATTTACGAGAAATGTTGAAATTAAAAGATGAATTGTACCATATCATCTCACAACATACAGGACAAACTTTTGATAAAGTGCACAAAGACAGTGAGCGTGATTACTGGATGAAAGCAGACGAAGCAAAAGAATACGGAATGATTGATGAAGTTTTGAGGAGAGGATAAATAAAGAGTTTCAAGTCTCAGGTTTCAGGTTTTCAGGCGCTTGCTTTTAACCTGAAACCTGAAACATTTTAAACCTGAAACAAAAATAAAAAAGTTAATAGGTTGCTAACTTTTTAAGCTTAAAACTATAAAAGCTCAGAAACTTAGTATCTTTGCAGCTTAATAACTTAAATAAAGAATGGCAAAAGTAGTATTAGAATGTTCGTTTTGTGGAAGAAAAAAGCCAGAAACTAATTTATTAATAGCTGGAATCAATGCACACATCTGTGACAAATGCATTGAGCAGGCACATGGAATTGTATTAGAAGAATTAAAATCTAGCGGAAGCGCAAAATTAGTTGGCGACTTAATTTTAAAGAAACCAAAAGAAATCAGAGCTTTCTTAGATCAATATGTTATTGGTCAGGATCAGACAAAAAAAGTAATGTCGGTTGCGGTTTACAATCACTACAAACGTTTAATGCAACAGCAATTAGATGACGAAGTAGAGATTGAAAAAAGTAACATTATTATGGTTGGTCAAACCGGAACAGGAAAAACATTGGTGGCTAAAACAATCGCTAAAATGTTAGACGTTCCTTTGGCAATTGTGGATGCAACCGTATTAACAGAAGCCGGTTATGTCGGAGAAGACGTAGAAAGTATTTTGACACGTTTGCTTCAGGCAGCCGATTATGATGTGGCTAAAGCCGAAAGAGGAATTGTATTTATTGACGAAATTGATAAAATTGCCCGCAAGAGCGACAACCCGTCAATTACACGTGACGTTTCCGGAGAAGGTGTTCAGCAGGCATTATTAAAATTATTGGAAGGAACAGTTGTAAACGTACCACCGAAGGGAGGACGTAAACATCCGGACCAAAAATTTGTTGAGGTAAATACTCAAAATATCCTGTTTATTGCAGGAGGAGCTTTTGATGGTGTAGAGCGTATCATTTCTAAACGTTTAAACCGTCAGGCAGTTGGATATTTTACTTCAAAAAATGCTGATAATATCGATAAAGACAATTTACTGCAATATATTATTCCAAAAGATATTAAAGATTTTGGTTTAATTCCTGAAATTATTGGTCGTCTGCCAGTACTTACGCACATGGATCCCCTAGATAAAGAAACATTGCGTGCAATTTTGACACAGCCTAAAAATGCACTGATTAAACAATATCAGAAATTGTTTTTAATGGATGAAGTAGAATTTACCATTACAGACGAAGCATTAGATTTTATTGTAGACAAAGCGTTAGAATATAAATTAGGGGCCCGCGGATTACGTTCGTTATGTGAAGCAATCTTAACAGATGCGATGTATGAATTGCCAACTTCCAATGATACCACTTTGACAATCGACAGAGAATATGCAGAACATACACTAAGTAAAAACTTATTGAAGCGTATGGAAATTGCTTCTTAAATATTGAAATTATATTTTTAAAAACCTGTTCAGTTTTGAGCAGGTTTTTTTATGTCTATAACATACAATATTTCCTCTATTTGATCTGCTAAAATGAAATTATGAATAATTTAATCTATCGTTTTGAAGTGGGTGTTTTTTTTTGGTAACCAACTCTACATTCAGCACAATAAAATTCTGTTTGTCTATTTGTTATTATTTAGAAAAAGCCTCAGAAACAAGAAATTTGGCTAAGATAAAAAATGAGTTTAATGTACATGAATACATATCATCGTTTCTTGTGAAAAATAAAACTTCTACTTTAGCCCTGATCGAAGCGGCATCCTTTTGCTCTCGGGTTGAGAGCAAAAGATATAGTGTAGAGCAGGAATGGTGGTCTTTTGAAAACTAAATTTCTGCTTCTAAAAATTACTGAACCCTAAATTTCTCCCTGTATTCAATAGGTTTCATACCGACCATTTTGTAAAAAACTTTCCGGAAAGCCTTTGGATCATTATAACCTGTTTTTTCTATAATTTCAGAAATAGAAAGTTGTGTTTGTTCTAAATATTTTTTAGAACTTTCAACTCGTATATTTTGTAAATATTCAATAGGAGGAATTCCCGTAACCTGCTTAAAACGACGTGTCATGTTTCGGGCACTGGTCGGAATATCTTTTGTGATTTCTTCGAGTTTTTCGATAGAATGATATTGACTTTCGATCTTTTGCTGCAATTGGGCGACTAAGGCGTCATTGTGTAAATGATTGGGTCTGAAAGTGCTGAAATAACTTTGTTTGTAACGATTTAAATCGATGGAAAATATTTTGGCAATTTTTACAGCCATTTCATTTCCGCAGAATTTCTGAACCAAAAGAATTAATAAATGAAAAGTGGAAGTAGATCCGCCACTGGTATATAGACTTCCGTCGGCGGTCAGGGTTTCTTCGGCTTTGAGTTTCACCATAGGAAATGCTTTTGTAAAAGCACTGCAGGCATCGACATGAGTAGTAGCTAATTTTTCATTTAATAAACCTGACGCCGCAAATAAAAATGCACCTGTACAAAAACTGGCCAACTCTGCGCCGCTGCGATGTTGTTTTTGTAACCACGGTATAAAATTTTTATTTTTCTTAATCATTTCACCCATATTGTCTGTTGTAAAAGCTGGAATTAAAATCAGATCAGGAACAATATCCGAAGTTTCAATTACGTTGCTTTTATAGCCAAATAAATTGCCGTGATCGATTTGATCCTGTGACTGGAAAATTATAATTTCAAATGGTTTTTCTTTTCCGGATGTCAGTTTATTTGCTGTTTCAAATACTTCTAAAATGGCAGCAATACTTAGTAATTTATAATCGTGAGGTATGATTAAACCTAGTTTCGTACTCATAATTTTGTGATTTTTGAAATTCTGCTTCCATACAAAAATAGTCAATTTGTCTTAAATGACCCTAAAAATGACTTTTAATGGCATTTTATACTAATCTTAATATTTTAAATTTGTTTTAATAAATTCGTAATTTTATAAAGATGAAAACAAAAATGTTCTTAAATATTGCCGTAAAAGATTTAAACCGTTCCATAGCTTTCTTTACTGAGTTGGGTTTTTCGTTTAACGAAAAGTTTACTAACGACAAGGGAACTTGTATGATTGTGGGAGAAAATATAAACGTAATGCTTTTGGTGGAAGAGTTTTATCAAACGTTTACCAAAAAACAAATTTGTGACACCAAAACTACCAGCGAAGTTCTTATTGCGATTTCTGTAGATTCCCGGGAACAAGTAGATGAAATAATGCTAAAAGCGGTAAAAGCCGGTGGAACCGATTATAATCAGGCAAATGATTATGGGTGGATGTACCAAAAAACTTTTCTTGATATAGACGGACATCACTGGGAAGTGTTTTATATGGATGAAAACAACATTCCGAGTAATTCATAATGATTTCGGTACAAACCATTATAAACGCATCGATAGAAAAAGTCTGGGAGTTATGGACTTTGCCGCAGCACATTATTAAGTGGAATTATCCTTCGCAGGAATGGCATACTACTTTTGCAGAGAACAATCTAAGTATCAATGGTAAGTTTAAATATACCATGCAGGCTAAAGACCAAAGTACAGGGTTTGATTTTGAAGGAATATATACCAATTTAAAAGATTTTTCCTTAATTGAATATCAACTTTTTGATAACCGTAAGGGGAGTATCCATTTTGAAGAGAATAATGGTCTTGTCACAATCTCTGAAATATTTGAGCCAAATATTCATGATTCGGAAAATATGCAGATAGAATGGTGTCAGGCTGTAATTGACAATTTCAAAAAATATGCAGAACTACATTAAAAGATAGTAATATAATTTTTAAAAACTAAAAATGATAACAATACAAACAACCGTAAACGCATCGTCTGAAAAAGTCTGGAAATTTTGGAACCAGCCAGAACATATTACACAATGGGCTTTTGCAACGCCGGAATGGCATGCACCGAAAGCTGAAAATGATTTAAGGGAAGGTGGTAAATTTTCAACAACTATGGCGGCCAAAGACGGCAGCATGAGTTTTGATTTTTGGGGAGAATATACTTTGGTCAGAGAAAACGAAGCTATAAATTACACAATGGGCGACGGCAGGAAAGTAGAAATAACCTTCGCCGAAACTCCGGACGGAGTAGCAATAACAGAACGTTTTGAACCCGAAAGTGAAAACTCAGAAGAAATGCAAAAAGGCGGCTGGCAGGCAATTTTAAATAATTTTAAAACTTATGTGGAGTCAAATTAGGTTCAACGTGCATAGTAATAAAGTAACAGAGATTAAAGCATAAAATTAATTGCAAAGTATATATCTTACAAAATATCTAACACAAAAAATAAAAAAAATGACAAAACAAATATGGTTGAATCTTCCTGTAAAGGATGTAGCAAAAGCAAAAGATTTTTTCTGGAAAATTGGTTTTTCGTTTAATGAACAGCACGATACACCAAGTTCTACTTGTATGGTTGTGGGTGAAGGACATTTTGTGGTAATGCTTTTTGAAGAAATGCTTTTCTCCAGTTTTTCGCAAAACAGTCTGACAGATACCCAAACAAGTTCGGAAATCCTGATTTCTATCGATGCAGAAAGTAAAGAAGAAGTTGATGAACTGGCAAGAAAAGTAGAGGATGCCGGCGGAACTGTTTTTGCTCCTCCTGCCGAGAGTCAGGGTTGGATGTACGGCTTCGGATTTGCCGATTTGGATGGTCATCGCTGGAATGTTTTATTTATGGACTTTAATAAATTACCCAATTAAGATGGAAAAATTAGTATTTAATATCAGTATCAAGGCTACCAGAGAAAAAGTCTGGAAAGTCTTATGGGATGACGAAACTTACAGAAAATGGACAAGCGCGTTCTGTGAAGGAAGTTACGTTGAAACGACCTGGAACGAAGGTGATAAAATTTATTTTTTAGGACCTACCGGAGAAGGAATGAATAGTATTATAGAAACTAAAATTCCGAACGAATACATGGCATTCAAGCATATGGGTGAAATTAAAGATTTTAAAGAAGTGCCGCCAAACGAAGAAACCCAAAAGTGGGTTGGTGCCATGGAAACCTACCGACTCACTCAAAAGGGAGATATGGTCGATCTTCAGTCTGAAGTGGATGTGATAGAAAAACATATAGATTATTTTAAAGAAGCTTTTCCTAAAGGCTTACAAGTTATAAAAGAACTGGCTGAAAAATAGTCTTGTACTTAGTCCCTGGTCATTAGCTTTTTAGTCTTTAGATTAGAACACTAATTAATACCAGGAAATAAATACTAAAAACCAGACCCTATAGTTAAGGATTAAAAAACTAATGACTAAAAAAAAACAAAAAACAATGGCAACAGTAAACCCTTATTTATTATTTAACGGAACATGCGAAGAAGCATTTCTATTTTACAAATCCGTTTTTGGCGGTGAATTTCCACATGTTGGAAGGTATAAAGATGCTCCTCTACAAGATGGAGAAGCACCTTTATCTGAAGCAGATTCAAATCAGATCATGCATATTTCCCTTTCAATTGGAAATACCATTTTAATGGGAAGCGACAGTCATCCCCGATATGGAGATGTTGTTTTTGGAGATAATATCTCTGTAACAGTAAACCCCGACAGCAGAGAAGAAACAGAAAAAATTTTTAACGGATTATCTGCCGGAGGAAAAGTTGAAATGCCTCTAAATGATACTTTTTGGGGAGCTTACTTCGGAATGTTTAAAGACAAGTTCGGAATAAACTGGATGGTTAATTTTGATAAGAATGTTCCAAATAAATAACTTAAAAGTTACGTTATTTTAATAGCGGAACATAATTGTTAAATTACTCGAAAAAGCACATGAAAATGTGCTTTTTCTTTTCAAAAAAACAAAGATTATTCTTTTTTATCAACGGGAGATTGTCGATTTTTGTCGCTTCAAATTCACAGGAAAAAATGACAGCAGAAGATAAAGAGATAATTTTATTAAAAGTTTCAGGACACGATAAAATTGGAGTAACGGCAGGTTTAACAGCTGTATTGGCAGCCTACAACGCTAATATTCTGGACATCGGCCAGGCTGATATTCATGACACACTTTCTTTAGGGATTTTATTCGAAATCGAAGCGGGATCTTCTTCTGCACCGGTTTTAAAAGATCTTTTGTTTAAAGCTTACGAACTTGAAATAAAAGTAAAATTTATTCCGATTTCCATCGAAGATTACGAAACCTGGGTAAAATCGCAATCCAAACAACGTTATATAATTAATATTTTAGGAGAAAAACTGGCCGCTTCCCAATTGGCAGCAGTAACCAAAATAATGTCAGATCAGAATCTGAATATCGATTCGATAATTAGATTAACAGGAAGAACATCGATTGTAGAAAAGGAGCAATATCCGCGTTCGTGCATTCAATTGTCTGTAACGGGCGAAATTGTCAACAAGATTATCATGACAGCAAGTTTTATGGAAATTTCCAGAACATTAAATGTCGATATTTCATTTCAGGAAGATAATATTTACAGAAGAAACCGCCGTTTGGTTTGCTTCGATATGGATTCTACTTTAATCCAGACCGAAGTAATAGATGAATTGGCCGAACTAAACGGAGTAGGCGAGCAGGTGCGTGCCATTACAGAATCGGCTATGAATGGAGAAATTGATTTCAACGAAAGTTTCAAACAGCGTATGGCATTGCTCGAAGGTTTGAGCGAAGAAGTTTTGCAAAACGTTGCCATCAATCTGCCTATCACACAAGGCGCGCATCGTTTAATGAAAGCTTTAAAATATTACGGCTACAAAACGGCCATTCTTTCCGGAGGATTTACTTATTTTGGGGAATACCTTCAAAAAGAACTGGGGATAGATTACGTTCATGCCAATCAATTAGAAATTAAAGACGGAAAACTAACCGGAAAATATATCGGCGATATTGTCGACGGCCAGAAGAAAGCCGAACACTTAAAAGCAATAGCAGAAAAAGAAGGTATTCACATTAACCAAACCATTGCAGTAGGAGATGGAGCAAACGACTTACCAATGCTTAATCTCGCAGGTTTAGGAATTGCTTTCCATGCCAAACCGAAAGTAAAAGAAAGTGCCTCAACGTCAATCTCCAGTTTAGGTCTGGACGGAGTTTTATATCTTTTAGGTTATCACGACAGATATATTGATATGATGTAGATCTATTAATAAAATAGTCAAGACAGTTCTGCTGTCATCCTGAGCGATCCCGAGGCTTCGGGAGAAGGACCGCAAGTAGCTCAAAAACAAAATAGAAAAACAAACCTCAGTTCTCTTTAGTAAGAGATCTGAGGTTTTTTATTTGGGCATGACCCGCCAGAAAAAGGCGGGTCGGGCTATCCGTTCCCAATCTTTTTTGTCTCGTTAAAAAACGAGACAAAAAAGGATTTCCACTTCTATCCCTCATGCGGGTTTAGTGGAATTATCCTTCTTTTTAGAAATAAGATTGTAAAAAGGGCTTCACCCAAATTTTTACAGATTTGGCTAAAGCCCTCAAGAGTCTTTATGTAATCACTAGCTAAAGCTAATGTCAATTGAAATAATTAATTAGCGATATTTTATCTTCGGGAATCCAATTCTTTTTTTATTTCTTTCAAATTATTCAGATTCAAAAATAGAATAGGCAGCAATGCAATGGGAACAACATTCATGGCACTAAAACCTTTTCTCAAAACGATATATACGTTAAGGGCAAATAACATCAACAATACCACTGCAAAAATCGTATTGACCGTTTTCAAAGTCTTCTGATTTTTAATCAGCTCTTCTGTGGTCATTTCGCTGAATTTTGTATTTTTCATCATGTTATTAAATAAAATAGTTTTAGAATATCAATGCGTTTGTCAATTTTTAATTCGTGAATTCCTGGCGAAAAAATTAACACATCTCCTTCAGCTGCTCCAAATAATCTCTCTGATTCGAAAGTCTCGGAATTTTATGCTGACCGCCCAATTTATCTCTTTCTTTCAGCCAGTCATAAAAAAGGTTTTCTCTGGCAACATTTACTACCAAAGGATTTAATGTCATATTGTTGTAACGTTTTGCTTCGTAATCAGAATTTAAAGTCTGCAGGGTTTCATCCAGCACTTTTTGAAAAAGGCCAACATCAGCCGGATGTTTTTTAAATTCAATCATCCATTCGTGCGCCCCTTTTTCCTTGTCCTGCATAAAAATAGGAGCTACAGTATAATCGATTACTTCTGTTTGTGTAACCTCGCAGGCTTTGGCAATAGCCTGATCTGTATTTTCTACCATTAATTCTTCGCCAAAAACATTAATATGATGTTTGGTTCTTCCGGTAACCCTGATTCGATACGGATTTAAAGAAGTAAAGCGAACCGTGTCGCCAATTAAGTAGCGCCACAAACCGGAATTTGTCGTAATTACAATCGCATAGTTTTTATTCAGTTCTACCTCAGCAAGACGAACTACTTTTTGTTCCGGAGTTCCAAAAGTTTCCATTGGAATAAATTCATAAAAAATCCCGTAATCAAGCATTAACAGTAAATCGCTGGAGTTATTCAAATCCTGAATGGCAAAAAAGCCTTCAGAAGCATTATAGATTTCATAGTATTTAAAATCTTTGCTTGGAAGTATATTTTTGTATTGTTCTTTGTACGGAGAAAAGCTCACGCCGCCGTGAAAATAAACTTCCAGATTTGGCCAAAGTTCCAGTAAGCTTTGTTTTCCGGTATTTTCCAAAACCTTATTCATCAAAACCAGCATCCACGAAGGTACACCTGCAAAACTGGTCACATTTTCATTTTTCGTTTCGTTGATTATTGCCTCAATTTTCGTTTCCCATTCGCTCATCAGCGAGGTTTTACTGCTGGGTGTACTGCTGAATTCTGCCCAGATTGGCATATTTTCAATTAAAATGGCAGATAAATCTCCGAAATAAGTATTGTTGTTTTCGTAAATCTGAGAACTTCCTCCCAGACGGAGACTTTTTCCTAAAAATAATTCTGAATCTTCATTATTATTCAGATAAAGGCACAATAAATCTTTACTGCCTTTATAATGACAGTCTTCCAAAGCTTCATTACTTACCGGTATAAATTTGCTCTTAGCATTAGTAGTTCCACTTGATTTGGCAAACCATTTGATTGGAGTTTCCCAAAAAACATTTTGTTCTCCCAGTCGAGTGCGCTCAATCAAAGGCTGCAGTTCTTCATAGGTCGCGATCGGGACTCTTTCTGCAAATGTCTGGTAAGATTTAATACTGGAAAATTCATATTGTTTGCCAATAACCGTATTTTCAGATGCCGTTAATAAGTTGTGCAGTAATTCTTCCTGAACTTCATTTGGATATTTTAAGAATAGCTCAATTTGATGAATTCTTTGTTTCAGAACCCAGGATGCAAACGAATTAATTATAGATAAAGGCATGAATTTGTTTTTTAGATTACTTTTGTTTTTAATCTTACAATTGTGTAAAACAAAAAACTTAAAATTTGAATATAGCCAGACAAACAGTAACTTTGTCACCATATCAAAAATAATGTTTTTTTGTAAAAAACCATGAGATTTCGGATAAAGATTCTATACATTAAGTCGAATTTTAACACTAAAATCTTTAATTCTTTTGATAATTATAAATCAGCAACATAAATAAAATACGAATGCAATATCAAGGTGTCCTGACAAAAATGCAAACAGAACTTGGAAGTCCAATTCAATATTACCTGGTTTTTGAAGATAGTTTTCTGAATGTTAACCAATTGCTGGACAAAGAAATTGAAATTAATTTTGTTGGTTTCCAATGTTTGAATTGCAGTAAAAAGAAAAAGATATACAGACAGGGTTTTTGTTACGACTGTTTTTACTCCAGCCCTGCTGTGGGAGACTGGATTATGAGACCAGAATTAAGTACGGCACATCTGGGAATTGCCGACCGGGATCTGGATTACGAAACAAAAGTACAGTTGCAGCCTCATATTGTGTATCTGGCATCGGCTTGCGAAATCAAAGTGGGGGTAACACGCAAAACGCAGGTTCCTACCCGTTGGATTGACCAGGGTGCTTCTCAGGCCATAGCGGTTGTTGAGGTTCCGAATCGATACTTAGCAGGAATCACAGAGGTGGCTTTAAAAGAGTATTATACAGATAAAACCAATTGGAGAAAAATGCTTCAGAATTCAGTTGCAACGTTCGATTTAATAGCAGAAAAAGCAAAATTAGAAAACTTAATTCCCGCAGAAGCGCGAGAATATTTTTATACTCAAAAAGACGATTTGTACGAGTTACAATATCCGGTTTTGAGTTATCCAGCAAAAGTAAATAGTTTAAATCTGGACAAAACGCCATCTTTTACGGGAAAATTAACCGGAATTAAAGGGCAATATTTACTATTTGAAAACGGTACTGTTTTTAATATTCGTGGCTCAGAAGGGTATGTTGTGGCAATTAACGTCTAATTTTTATTACCAAATTGTTTTCTTTTTTTAGGTTTAAGTTATTTTAATTTAAAATTTGCAATTTTATTTGTCTTTTTGTGTTAATTACTTGATGAATAATTATAGCTTTGAAGTAAAGAAGCGAATTTAATTTTCAAAAACGAATACCACATGAGTAACAAAAAAAAAGTAAATGCTTTTAGACGTTCACTAATGCAGAGTTTAACCAAAAATGTTGGAAATTCAGGCAATAGTAATGTTGGACAAATCGATAAGAGTAAAATAAAAAAAGTTTTAATCTGCAGACCAAATGGTCGATTAGGTAATATGCTTTTAATTACGCCTTTGGTTCAGGAAGTATCTAAATCTTTTCCCGGATGCAAAATTGATGTTTTTGTAAAAGGTTTTCTCGCGCCAATTGTTTTTGAAGAATACGGGAACGTAGATAAAATTATTCCCCTTCCTAAAAAGCCTTTCAAAGAATTAATAAAATATTTTAAGGTTTGGTCTTTAATTCGAAGGCAAAACTATGACATGGCAATAAATGTCGACCAGAACTCTTCTTCCGGAAGATTAGCTGTTAAATTTTCCAGCGCTAAATATAAATTTTTCGGAAATCTCCCTGAAGGTATAACACTCGAAAATGAAGATTACGAACATATTGCAAAATATCCGGTATATAATTTCAGGTATTTTTTAAATCAGGTTGGAATTGAAAATAAAAACGAACCTGTCGCTCTTTTAGATCTAAAATTATCAGAAAAAGAAATTGCAAACGGAAAAAACATATTAGATGTTATTATCGATCCTGTTAAAAAGACTATAGCCATTTTTACCTTTGCAACCGGCGAAAAATGCTACAGTGTTGACTGGTGGAGTGAATTTTATACAGCATTAAAAAAAGAATTTCCAAACGATAATATTCTGGAAATTTTACCAGTAGAGAACGTTTCTCAAATCAATTTTGAGGCCCCGACTTATTATAGTAAGGATGTTCGCGAAATTGGTTCTGTTCTCGCAAATGTTGATGTATTTGTAGGAGCAGACAGTGGAATTATGCATTTGGCAAGTGCCTCAAAAGCACCAACTTTAGGTTTGTTTTCTGGTACAAATATGAAAAAATACGAACCTTATGGAAACGGAAGTGAGGGTTTGGACACTAATGTTTTAACAGTTCCGGATTTCATTACAGCAATTCATAAAGTTCTGAATAAATAAAAAAGTAAAATCCTGTTCAATCGGAACAGGATTTTACTTTTACGGTCAGCGTAGCATTTCAATAATTAAATGCGTTAGCGGCTTTTCTTATTTTTTCTTAAAAAGACCATTTAATAAATCACTTGCTTTTTTAGTCACTTCCTGAGTTTTTTGCTCTTTCTCTGTTTTCGCAGCTTGTGTGGTGTCTTTTGCTTTGGTGTTTTTATTAATCAAATCTGTTAAAGCCGAAGTTCCTTTTTGAGTAAGTTTCTCTTTCTGCTGATTTACCAATTGTGTAGTCAGGTTGCTCACAGCAGCTTTCATATCGGTACTAATTTTAGGATTTGAAAAGTTTCCTGTCAAGGCAGCATTAATCGGAATATTATCCAGCTTTGCAGCATCTGCAGAGGAGAGTTTATTGATCAAATTGTTAGCTTCGGTTCCTAAGTATTTAGCCGGCACATCAAATTTGATATTGTAGTTCATGGATTGGTCAAAACCGTGAGTACCTCCAATTGTAGCTTTAATATCCTGATATTTAATATCGAAAGGTTTTACGTTTACTTTTCCGTTATCGAAAGTCAACGCCATTTTTAAATCGTTCAGGTTTAATTTGTTTAAGTCCAGGAATTTAACATTTGAGCTCAACGAATTTAAAAGAGTAGAATTTTTAGAATTTACAGTAGTAGAAAGCAATTGTCCTAATAAATCTCCCGATAGAGATTTTAAATCAGGAGTCAGTTCTTTTGCGTCCAGATTTCCGTTTAGCTTAATAGTAGAATTTAATTTTCCATTGATAATTCCGGCAATAGGAGCGATTTTTTTCATCATGTCCAACTGCGTAAAAGTCTGTGCAATATCTACCTGGTTAAAGCCTAGGTTCATATCAAAAGTAGGTACTTTTTCTTTTGTAGAAACTGTCCCGGTCAAACCAATCGAACCGCCAAAAATTGAGGTTTTAAAGTTTTCTAAGGTTGCTTTTTCATCTTTGATAATCAGTTTTCCGGATACATCTTTTAGTTTTAGATTGTCATACAAAACCGTTGTAGCTTTTGCATTTAAGGTACAATTCAGGAAAGCCGGAATTTTCATTGCCTCAGCAGGTTTCGCCGGTGTTTTGCTTTCTGTTTTCGCCGGTTCGCCGGATGTCATAAAATCATCAACAGCTAACTGGTTAGAACTCATATTGAAGTTACCTTTCAGTTCTTGTTTTTTAAACATAAAACCGTAGAAGTTTTCCAAAACTCCGTTGATGCTCAAATCACTTTTTCCGGTTGTCGCGTCAAATTGCTTCAGGTTAATTGTACTTGTATTAAACTGTACTAATGCTGTACTAATGTTCATTGATTTGTTGTTTTCATCAGTATATTTAAATCCTGACAAACTCATAGTTCCTGCATTTTTGATGTTTTGATATTGGCTTTTTTCTACAGAAGCCATATCAAAATTGGTAGTCACGTCTGCTTTTAGAATACCTGCCAGAGGTTTTTCCATCTTAATTGGATAAGCTTTTGAAAGATTAGCCAAATTAATTGTTCCTTTTAAAGCCGCATCGACAATTGGATTTACGGTAATATTTTTAATATTCGCTTTAGCGCTAAAAACATCCTGATCAATTCTGAAAGACAGCTTATCTAAATTGACATAGGTATCATTCAAAATACCGGTTTCGTTGATGATTTTCGTATCAATTACAATATTCTGAACAGATTTTGGCAGATTTGGATATTGGAATGAAGCATTGTTGGATGCAATCTCAATATTGAATTTAGGAACTGTCGTTTCTGTTAATTCTCCTTTTGCAAAGCCATTCACTGTAAAATCTCCCGTCGTTTTCACGCCATCAAGCCCGGAAGAATAAGCCGAAGGAATTAAACCTAAAAAGTTGGTAAAAGATGAGGTAGGGGTTTTGAATTTTAAGTCGTAGATCTGAGCTTTTTCAGCCATTTGAATAGATCCGTCAAACTCCAAAGGCAATTGGTTAATTAAAGCCTTGTTTTCTTTAAAGGTATATTTGCTTTTGTCCAGATCAATCCCAAGAACTGCGTCCAGAGTCAGCTTTACATTTTTCATGTAATTCATTTTATCCATATCCAACGACACTTTAGCAGTAGTCTTGGTGTTCAGGTCTAATTTGGAATTGGTAAAATCTCCTGTTCCTTCGTGATTCAGACTGTCAATTACCATTTTAATTTTAGAACCCTGATCGATATATCTGAAAGTAAAATTTTCGATTTTATAGTTCTGAATTTTCAATGAAAGCGGTTTTCCTGCTTCTTCTTTTTTATCGTCTTTTTTATCCTTTAAAGCAATATCAAAGTTTCCGACACCGTCCTTATTAAAAATAATATTAATTAATCCGTTCGCAGAGCTTACTCCTTCAATGTTTAAAGGCTCTTCTTTTCCTTTGAAAAGTTCTTTAATGCTCATTTTTAAATTCAATTCGCCTAAAGAAACCAATGTATCGCCTTCAAAAGGAGCTTTGTTGATAATTACAAGCTTTTCAATTCCAACGGTAGCATTGGGAAAGTTCCTGAATAAGCTTAAATCGGCATCTGCAAAACTTACTTTAGCATCCACACTTTCGTTAATGGCATCGACAATTTTAGCTTTAATTTGATCTTTAAATAAATACGGTATGGCAAATAATGCCGCAATAATTACCACCAGAACAATGGCACTTATTTTTAAAACTTTTTTTAGCATATTAATAGATTTGAGGGTTTTAGAATTGACTTCACAAAAATAGCTTTTTTTAGGAGAGCCCAAAGATAAATTTTTCTTAAAATGTAAGAATAATATGTAATTTGTTAAAATAAAAAATCCGCTTTGATATAATTCAAAACGGATTTTTAAGTGTCTTTATTTTATTTATTTCTGTATAAATGAGACTATTTTGTCAATCAGGGTTTCTGAGACCGGAAGTGTTTCATTACTATAGCTTGCCATATTAGCCTGGCTGTCACCTTCAACAATTTTCATGATGTGATTCATTTTGTCTACAACTAGAAGTTCTGCGTTTTTGTTTGCCTGAGATAAATTTTCGGCATCCTTAACCGAAACCTGTATGTCATTGTTTCCCTGTAAAATTAAGACAGGTATGGTCAGATTTTTAATTTCTGTCTGAGGATTGTATTTGAACCACGAAATTAAATAGGGCTGAACACTTGGCCTGAAAAGAGAATTCAGCATTGGATCGACTTTCTTTACCGTAAAACCGTTTTTTAAACTGTCGATAATAGGGAATGTCATGTTTTCAATTTGTTTGACCGACTTAGAACTAATTTGCTTTTTTAAAAGCAGATCGGCAGATTCTCCGGCTCCTGCAATCGAAATAAATTTATCAGCTTTTGAGCCGCCCAACATTCCTATTAAGGAACCTTCACTATGACCAATTACGATAATTTTAGAAAATCGTTTGTCTTGTTTTAGATAATTTATCCAGCTTTTAACGTCTTCTACATAATTTTCAAAAACAAGATGGCTTTCAGAAACTCCTCCCGCGGTTTTACTTTCGGCAATTCCTCTTTTGTCAAATCGTAATGAAGCAATTCCGTTTTTTGCTAGCGCTTCGGCCAGCATTTTTAACGAGTTGTTCTTCATCATGGGGTTATTTCCGTCTCTGTCCGTTGGTCCGGAGCCGGCAATAATTAAAGCAACGGGATATTTTTTTGTGAGATCCGGAGTTGTAAGTGTACCAAAAATCTGATCTTTATTTATTTTAAGAACTGCGGGAGTTTCCTTAAAAGTGATTTCTTTTTTATTTTGTGCATGTAAAAAACTCCAAAATAAAACCGTTAAAAAAAGAATTACTTTTTTCATTTTTCAATTAATAAATATTGATTCCGTAAGGCAATATTGCCTGAACTCCTTTTTGTTTTTGTAATTTTTTTACCTGCTCCAGCAGAAGATAATTTTCTTCTCCGATTTCTTCCTTAATAAAGGCTTCTTTTGATTTTGCAAAAGGAAGACCAGAAAGTAAGTCATTTAGAGTTTTTTCATATTCAGGATAATTCTGAGTACTGTATTTTTTTATTTTAGCAATTCGTGCTGCTTCCGCAATAGCGTCATTCAATCCGCCGATTTTATCTACTAAACCAATTTTAATAGCCTCACTTCCGGACCAGACTCTGCCTTGTGCAATTGCATCAACTTGTTCGAAAGTCATTTTACGGCCTTCTGCAACGTGGGTAACAAAAGTATTGTAGATTTTTTCTACTCCTTCTAACGTAAAAGCTTTAAAGTTCTCATCAACAGGACGAAACGGACTATAATTGGCTGCGTTTTCGTGAGTTTTAACTTGTTCAGAATTAATCCCTAATTTATTCGCAAGCGGACTGAAATTCGGTAAAATTCCAAAAACTCCGATAGATCCCGTAATAGTGTTGCTTTCGGCAAATATTTTATTAGCGTTGCAGGCAATATAATATCCTCCCGATGCGGCATAATTTCCCATAGAAACCACTACCGGTTTAACTTTTTTAGTGATTTCAATCTCTCTCCAGATTAAATCTGAAGTTAAGGCGCTTCCCCCGGGACTGTCAATTCTAAGAACGATAGCTTTTACATCGTCGTTTTTTCTCGCTTCCTGCAGGGAGCGACGCATAGAACCTTCGCCAATTGTGTTTACATCGCCTTCGCCACCCATAATTTCGCCCTGAGCGTAAATAATAGCGATTTGATCAGTAGCTGTATTGGCTAAAGCTGTTGTAATGTTATTTTGAGTATAATCTAAGATGGAAATTTTATTGTAATCTTCCTCTTTTTCTACTTTTAGCGCTTTTCTGATGGCATCATGATAAACATCTTCATAAGCAACCATATCTACCAGACGCTGCTGTTTTGCCATTTCGGGAGTTCGGGCTAAAAGTCCGTTTGCAATTTCATTTAGTTTCGGAAGCGGAATATTTCTGCTTTTAGAAATATCTGTAGAAATAGTAGACCAAACCGAATTTAAAAGCGCCGTAATCTGCTCTCTGTTGGCGTCGCTCATTTTATTTTCTAAGAAAGGTTCAACAGCACTTTTGTATTTTCCGTGACGGATAACTTCCATGTGAATTCCCGATTTATCCTGAAAATCTTTGAAAAACATAATTTCAGAAGAAAGTCCTTTAAAATCTAAATCTCCCGCCGGATTAATATAAACGGTATTGGCTACAGAGTTTAAATAATATTCTTTCTGGGAATAAGTATTGGCATAAGCCCAGACAAATTTTCCTGATTTTTTAAAACTTTCAAGAGCATTTCTTAAATCTTTATATTGTGCCAGACCAAGAGAAGATTCATCGTTTAGAATCGAAATTCCTTTGATATTATCATCGGTTTTAGCGGCTTCAATGGCATTAATTACATCTGTTAACCCAATGCCTTTTTTGTCTGAAAAGACAGTAACCCACGGATCTTTATATTTCCCCGCGTAATCATTATTAATTTCTTTTAAATTTAGTTCGATAACCGAGTCAGATTTAATAGAAACGGCGTCGTCTCCGCCAAAAATGGCTCCAAGAAAGATTACTCCGAAAAAAAAGAGCATCATAAAAACAAAAATACCAATTACCGTGGCAAGTACATTTCCTAAAAACTTCATAAGTATATTTTTTTAATAAGTAGCGAAAAGGGGCAAAATGTTACAAATTAGACATGTAAATTATTGCTAAGTTTTACAACGTCGTTTCACAAATATATTGGTTAATTCTAAAATAGTTTTAGTTAATTTGCATTAATTATGAAATTACAGCATCAGGTCGTTTTATCGATAGGCAGCAACCAGGGCAACAGACTGGAAAACATTCAAAATTGTATTGATTTAATACATCAGAATGTTGGGACTGTCATTCAGGTTTCCAAACTTTATGAGACTCCGGCCTGGGGTTTTGAAAGTGATGCGTTTTATAATTGTGCCCTTCTTTTGCATACCAATTGTTCTGCTTATAAAATACTTAGTCAGGTTTTAAAAGTAGAAAAAGAACTGGGAAGAATTCGTTTGAATCAGGAAGGCTATCAGTCAAGAATTATAGATGTGGATGTCATTGCATTTGATGATGAGATAATTGATTCTGAAAAACTTCAGATTCCGCATCCGCTAATGCAAAACAGAAATTTTGTACTTCTTCCAATGCAGGATTTAAAGCTAAACTGGAAACATCCTGTTTTGCAGAAAACAATTTCTGAACTTATTGCAGTGAGCCCGGACGAAAGTGTCTGCAGCGTGGTAAGCGATTTGAAAAATCCGCTGAGTGAAATTCGGCTCAATCAGTTTAATTATATTGCTTTTGAAGGAAATATTGGTGCGGGAAAAACAACATTGGCAAAAAAAATTGCCGAGGATTTTAATGCTAAAACCGTCTTAGAGCGCTTCGCAGATAATCCGTTTTTGCCTAAGTTCTATAAAGATCAAAACCGCTATGCTTTTCCTTTAGAAATGTCTTTTTTAGCCGATCGTTATCAGCAATTATCAGATGATCTGGCTCAGTTTGATTTATTTAAAGATTTCATTGTAGCTGATTATCATATTTTTAAATCCCTGATATTTGCCAAAATAACCCTTGCAGAAGATGAATATCGTTTGTACAGAAATCTTTTTGATATCATTTACAAAGAAATGCCAAAACCCGATCTCTATATTTATTTGTATCAGAATACAGAACGGCTGCTGCAAAATATTAAAAAACGAGGACGCAATTACGAACAAAATATCGAAGCTGATTATTTAGAAAAAATCAATAACGGTTACTTAGAATATATCAAATCGCAAACGGATTTGAATGTTTTGATTATTGACGTTTCCGATCGTGATTTTGTAAAGAAACACGAAGATTATAGTTATATTCTTGACGAAATTCAGAAGAAAATTTCTAATTAAGTTTGAGATGAGACAATTAGAAAATTAATTAATTTGAAGCGCGCAGCAGAAATTATCTAATTATCAAATTGACGAATTTTCTAAATAAATTATCTTTTCAAAGTAAAATGACCTCTTAAAACGGGCATCGAATCATCTACTTTTAAAGCGTACCAGTAATCAGAAGCGGGAAGCGGACTTTGGTTTAAAGTGCCGTCCCAGCTCATTTTGGATCTGCTTAGGTGTGCAATTAATTTTCCATATCGGTCAAAGATTGTAATAACAGCCTGAGGATAATTTTCCATTCCGGTAACTTCCCAGACATCATTATACGTATCATTGTTCGGAGTAAAAAAAGGAGGAAAAACCAGTACAACAAATTGTTTTACAGCATCATTTCCGCATCCGCTTTTTTCTCTGATGTAAGCGGTCTGAAGTCCGCCGGGAACGTCAAAGAAAATATTGGAGTCCTGATAATTGACGCCATCTACAGAATATTCAAAGTAATCTTCGGTTTTGACAGGATATACAATTGCGCGTGTTCCTTCAACATCAATGCGATCAATTTGTGGAATTTTTCTTTCTTCAACCAAAATGGTTTTTCTACTCGTACAGTTCTCTGGCGAAGGGCTTGTAACGTCGACCGTGTATGTGCCTCCGGTATTAATTGCAATAGATTGAGTAGTCGCTCCATTTGACCACAGGTAATTCATTCCGGGAATTCCGGCATCTAAAGTTATAGTTTCAGACTGACATATAGTAAGCGTTTCGTTGGTAACAACCGGTGGAGTATAAATGGTTATATTTATCGGAGTACGAGTAGGGTTGATGCAACCATTATTGGAAGCTTCGGCATAATAAGTGGTGTTGGCCGAAACTGTGGGTGTTGTAAAATTTGTTCCGGTAAATAAGCTAGTGCCTCCAGTTGATGAAGTATACCAGTTTATACTTCCAATATTTGAGGTGGCTTTTATAATTACAGATCCCGCACCGCAATTCGAATACTCATTTTGTTCTGCAATTGGTGGTGGTGGAGTTGCGTTTACAGTTGCAGTCACCGATTTACGGTTTACTTCACAGCCTGCATCAACATAATAAACAGTAGTAGTGTTAATTATTGGTGTAGTATAAGTCGTTCCTGTGGCGAGTAAATTTCCTCCAACAGCAGCATCATACCAATTGATAGTTCCAATATTTGCTGTAGCATTAAATGTAAAACTTCCCGAATCACAAACTGCCGCCGGGGTGCCTCCCGGCGTTACTGTGGGAATGGTGATTTTTGTGCTTGCAGCAATTTCTAACGGACTTTCACCAGGCATTCCGCCATATTCCACAACGTATCCTTTTGGTTGATAATTATCGCCATTATTTAATGATCCGGTATTGGACAAGTCATTCCATGAACCTCTAATTCCAACTCCCGGCTGGGTAATATGGGCATAATCTTCATCGCCTTGCTGATTCGGTTCGTTAGAATTCCAAAAGGCAAAATTAGGGGTTGAACCATTTGCATTTCCATTCCAGAAAACAGTTCCGGCTTCTGGACCTGTAACCCATTTCCAGATGCCTTCAGTTTCTGCATCACTTCCTCCGATCCATCCGGTTCCGGAAGCCTGTTCGCCGATTAATTTAGCTTCATCGGCAGATAAAATGGTTGCCAGATATCCTTGAAGTCCGTAATAAGTGCTGGCCGCAGCCAAATCGCGGGCGTTCGTCCAGGTAACGCCAATATTTGGGATAAACAAATAATAATGTCCTGTTGAAGGCAGGTAGTTGGCCTGACCAATAGTAATAGAAAATGTTCTTGTCCCTGAAGCTGTTGCTGATGAATTGGTAAATTCAATATCTTTTACTGCAGAAACAAAATCGGTATAAGGAATTTCTGTAGTTGGATTCGTTCCGGATAATCGTAATTTTCCTGATGCAGCATCCCAACTTGTTATGATATTAGGATGCAATGTCGGATTTGTTAGTTCCAATCGGTCCGGACCATTCGAATATCCTGAAGAAATCTGAATGTAGAGAACCTGAGTTCCATTTTCTGCAGGATCATGCGTAATATTAAAATCGGTAACTATTTTGACTGAAGTCTGCGGGCAATAAAGCTGGTCTCCCTGCGCGATAAGTTTTGGCGGATCAATTACAAATCCGGCTTTGTTTAATTTCGTTATATGGGATTTTATAGTTTGTTTTGAGGGAATTGCATTCTTTTTGTTAAATGATTTAGTATTTCCATTTGCATTGGAAAAATTAAAACTTAAAACGGAAAATAAAAAAGGAATGATTAATAATTTGATATTTTTCATTTGCTAAAAATATCAATTAATTAATAATAAAAAAATAAATTCTATCTGATCCAGTTTATTTTTTGAAATAAGTCCCAAACTACAATTCCGGCACTTACTGCAATATTTAATGAGTGTTTCGTCCCGAGCTGAGGAATTTCGATGCAGCCATCGCATAAAGCAACAGCTTCCTGTGCTACACCGTACACTTCATTTCCAAAAACAAGAGCATATTTCTGATCTTTTTCAGTTTTAAAATCCTGAAGAAAAATCGCACTTTCCACCTGTTCGATTGCCAGTGTCAGTACATTTTCCTTTTTTAGTTTTCCAATAACTTCCAGCACATTTTCATGATGTTCCCAGGCAACAGTTTCAGTTGCGCCAAGAGCGGTTTTATGAATTTCCTTATTTGGAGGGGTTGCGGTAATACCGCATAAAATTATTTTTTCAATCAAAAACGCATCTGCAGTTCTAAAAACAGAACCAATATTGTGCAGACTTCGAATATCATCTAAAACTAATATTAAAGGTGTTTTTTCAGATTTTTTAAAATCTTCAATCGATTTACGTTCCAGTTCGCTGTTTTCGAGTTTTCTCATTGTTTTGATTTCAAGTCATAAAAAAAGCTTCCAAAGATAAGGAAGCTTTTTGATTATTTAAATGTTTTTCAGATTAGCTTTTTACAGGATCTGGTAAAACTGTACCTTTAATAGTAAGGATTTTTGTTGGCTGACCTTCTGCGTTGGAAGTCACTGTTACCGTTTTTGTAAAAGCACCAACTCTGTCAGTAGCATATTTTACACCAATAACACCTTTAGCACCTGGTGCAATCGGCTCTTTTGGAGTAGTTGGAACAGTACATCCGCAAGATCCCTGAGTATTTGTAATGATTAATGGTTTAGTACCATTATTTACAAAAACAAATTCACGTTTACCATCAGCATTGTGAGCAACAGTTCCGTAATCGATAGTTTCAGTTTCGAAAAGCATTCCTGCTCCTTCAACTTTTGCAACCTTAGCAGCCTTAGCTTTTTTAGTTGTTTGTGCATTCGTAGCCGTGATACCAGCAACAGCTAACATAGCGAATAAAATTATTTTTTTCATCTTTTAGGGTCTTTTTTAATGATGAACAAAGCTATGTAAAATTCTTAAATCAGAACCTAAAAATATCTTAAAATATTTTAATTTTTGAAGCTTTCGATATGCCGCTAAAAAATCATAAATTCGCTGTCTTAATTTTCATTTAAAAACATACTAATTTGGCAGCTAAAGATAAAGTGGTAAAGGAAACGCCTTTAATGAAACAGTACAACGAAATCAAGAGTAAATATCCTGATGCCTGTCTGCTTTTCAGAGTAGGGGATTTTTATGAAACCTTTGGAGAAGACGCCATCAGAGCTTCTAAAATTTTAGGTATAACCCTGACAAAAAGAGGCGCGGGGTCTGATACTGAGACTGCTTTGGCGGGGTTTCCGCATCATTCTGTCAACACCTATCTGCCTAAATTAGTAAAAGCGGGACTTCGTGTAGCGATCTGTGATCAGCTGGAAGATCCTAAAATGACAAAAACAATCGTAAAAAGAGGCGTGACGGAGCTGGTAACTCCCGGCGTTTCCTTAAATGATGAGGTATTACATTCAAAATCAAATAATTTCTTAGCATCGGTTTATTTTGCTAATAAAAATATCGGAGTTTCTTTTCTTGATGTTTCTACAGGTGAGTTCTTAACCGCGCAGGGAAATCCGGAATATATTGATAAGTTATTACAGAATTTTAATCCAAGTGAGGTTTTAGTTCCCAAAACATGCAAAACTGATTTTAAGAATGCTTTTGGAGAAGATTTTCATTGTTTTTATCTGGAAGACTGGATCTACAAAGAAGATTATGCTGTTGAAACACTGACCAAACACTTTCAAACCGTTTCATTAAAAGGATTTGGGGTTGAAGAGCTGAAAGAAGGTGTTATTGCTTCAGGAGCGATTCTGTATTACTTGTCAGAAACGCAGCATAACAGGGTACAGCATATAACGGCGATTCAGCGTATTGCAGAAGATGCTTATATATGGATGGATCGTTTTACCATTCGAAATCTGGAGCTATATCATAGTTATAATCCAAATGCAGTAACGCTTTTGGATGTGATTGATAAAACGCTTTCGCCGATGGGAGGACGTCTGCTAAAACGCTGGCTGGCTTTACCTTTGAAGGACATTAATAAAGTAAAAGGCAGACATGAAGTTGTAGCTTATTTAAAATCAAATCCTGAAATTCTCCATAATATCCAACATCAGATTAAACAGGTTTCAGATTTGGAGCGTTTAATTTCTAAAATTGCAGCAGGGAAAGTTTCGCCAAGGGAAATTGTTTATTTAAAAGAATCTTTGGATGCCATTATCCCGATAAAGACCCTGGCGCTCGAAAGTCCGCAGGAAGCTGTAAAAGTAATTGGAGATAGTCTTCATGCATGTGAACTGCTTAGGGAAAAGATTAGAACAACATTGAATCAGGATGCCCCTGTTGCAATCGCAAAAGGAAACGCTATCGCTGCGGGTATTAATGAAGAACTGGACGAATTGCGTGCTATTTCAACTTCGGGCAAGGAATTTTTAGAAGGAATTGAAAGGAGAGAATCAGAAAGAACCGGGATTTCTTCGTTAAAAATTTCTTTTAATAATGTTTTTGGATATTATATTGAAGTAAGAAATACGCATAAAGATAAGGTTCCGGAAGAATGGATTCGTAAACAAACTTTAGTAAATGCAGAGCGTTATATAACAGAAGAGTTAAAGGAGTACGAAACCAAAATTTTAGGCGCAGAAGAAAAAATTTATAAAATTGAAGGTGAGCTTTTTGATCAATTGGTAGCATGGATTGGGACTTATATCAAACCGGTTCAAATGAATGCCTATCTGGTCGCGCAGTTGGATTGTTTGTGTTCGTTTACGCAAATGGCTGTTGAAAACCAATATGTATGTCCGGAAATTGATGATACATTTGAATTGGAAATTAAAAATGGCCGTCACCCCGTAATTGAAAAACAATTGCCTGTAGGTACGCCTTATATTGCCAATGATGTTTTTCTGGATCGCGAAACACAGCAGATTATTATGATTACCGGACCCAACATGTCGGGTAAATCAGCGATTTTAAGACAAACAGCGCTTATTGTACTTCTGGCACAAATGGGGAGTTTTGTTCCTGCTGACAGTGTGAGAATGGGAATTGTCGATAAAATTTTTACCAGAGTTGGAGCTTCAGATAATATTTCGATGGGAGAGTCCACTTTTATGGTGGAGATGAATGAGACAGCTTCTATTCTGAATAACATTTCAGACAGAAGTTTGGTTCTGCTGGACGAAATTGGAAGAGGAACCAGTACGTATGACGGTATCTCGATTGCGTGGGCAATTGCCGAATTTCTTCATGAGCATCCTTCAAAAGCCAAAACACTTTTTGCTACGCATTACCATGAATTGAACGAAATGACAGAATCATTACCGAGGATTCAGAATTTTAATGTGGCTGTAAAAGAATTAAAAGATACGGTACTTTTTGTGCGTAAGCTTGTAAAAGGAGGAAGTGCCCATAGTTTTGGAATTCACGTTGCAAAGATGGCCGGAATGCCGCAGCTGGTTATTTCCAAAGCCCAAAAGCTTTTAAAGAAATTAGAAAAGAACCACTCAAATGATGCTTTAAATGGTATAAAAGCACCAAATGATGAAATTCAAATGAGTTTCTTCAATCTGGATGATCCTTTACTGGAAGAAATAAAAGAAGAAATTTTGAGTCTTGATATCAACGCCATTACGCCGGTTGAGGCATTAATGAAATTGAATGAGATCAAAAGAATGCTCGTGAAAAAATAAATTTCCTATTTTTTTAAATTTAAACTTTAGGTTATCAGAAAGTTATAAAATAAGCTTAATTTTTTTTGTAAAAAGGCTTGTATAATTGAATAAATGTCCTAAATTTGCACTCGCAATACGAAACAAATCAAGTGTTGCGGTTCTTTATAAAATTTGAAATGCGAAAATAGCTCAGTTGGTAGAGCGCGACCTTGCCAAGGTCGAGGTCGCGGGTTCGAGCCCCGTTTTTCGCTCAAAACCATACAATGCTCGGATGGTGAAATTGGTAGACACGCTGGACTTAAAATCCAGTGAACAGCAATGTTCGTGCGGGTTCAAGTCCCGCTCTGAGTACTAAAGCCTCTTCTTTTGAAGAGGCTTTTTTTATTGTCTAAACTTGCTTAAAATAAATTTACAAAGTAAATTTATTTTAAGAATCTAAGAATCTAAGAATCTAAGAATCTAAGAATCTAAGAATCTAAGAATCTAAGAATTTAAGAATTTAAGAATTTAAGAATTTAAGAATTTAAGAATCTAAGAATCTGAAATCAGCAATCTAAAATCTAAAATCAAAATGGGTGCGTTTGTAATTAGTAGGCGTTTTAACGATGAATATAAATTTGTTTTTACTTCCAGAAGAGGTAAAGTGATTTTTACAAGTTTAAGTTATGAGTTGCGGTTTGAGTGCGAGGAAGATATTGAGAGATTTAAAAGAACAATTGAGCTTTCGAAGTTTTTGAAATTTAAAGGCTCCGGAGGAAAGTATTTTTTTAAACTGATGTTGGATGGTGTTCATTTTGCCACAAGTCGAAAATATACTACAGAGTTACTTCTTCAAAAAGGAATTAAAGAAATTGTTACTTACGGCGCTAAAGCGGAGATTTTGGATTTCTCTTCAAATGAAGTGATATTTGAAGATGAGGAAACAGAAGATGAAGTTACTCAACAAGAGTTAGAGGAAGTTGCAGAATAAAAAAAGCGTTCACAAATTGTGGACGCTTTTTTTTATTGAAGCGGATCAATTAAAATTGATCATAAAAAAAACCATCTTCTAAAGATGGTTTTAAAATCGTTAGAACTTAGGTTCTAATTATTTTTTTACTTCTTCTACTTTAGCAGCAGCAGAATCAACTTTAGCAGCAGCAGAATCAACAGTTGCAGCAGCAGAATCAACTACAGCAGCAGCTGAATCAACAGTTACAGCGCTAGAATCTACAGCAGTTTCTGAAGCAGCAGCGTCAGCTTTTTTACAAGATACAACAGTTAATACAGCAACAACAGCTAAACTTAAAAATACTTTTTTCATCTTACTTTATTATAAAAGGTTAATTATTAATTCGTGGCAAAGATATAAATTTTTTAATATGTAAAATATTTTTTCACTTTTTTTTTAAAATATTTTCCTTACTCACGATTATGTTATTTATCAAATAATATGCCAAATTAACAAAAAGAAATGATATTATTGTATGTTTTGTGTAATTTATTTTTTATTGAAAATTCTATCGCTTTTTTGGCTCTTTTGATTCTGTTTATTGTAGTTTAATTTGTTTTTTATTAAATATGAAATTTGGTTTCAAAGACCAAAAGGGTATTTTAATCAGTTTAACTTGTATAAAAAGTTCGTATTTAACTCAAAAATTACTTTTTAAAGAGTTAGGAAACTACTTTCATGATAGTTTCTGTAGCTCCTTTATTGTTCTGAATAAATGATCTGCAGATTTCACTCTTTTCTTTATAAAACAATTTATCAGTTAAAAGCTGATCGAATGCTGTTTTAAGTTCCTGAAAATCAGAAATAACCACGCATCCCTTTAGTTCTACAAGAGAAACAGCTTCGGCAAAATTAGAGTAATTGGGGCCAATTACAATTGGAATTCCAAAAGTAGCAGGTTCTAAAATATTATGTATTCCGGGATTTCCAAATCCGCCCCCCACGTATGCAATAGTTCCGTAACTATAAATTTTGGTTAATAACCCAATTGTATCTATTATGAATACATTATACTGTGATAGGTTTTTGTTGTCTTTTTCAGAAAATAAAACACTTGATTTTGTGATTTTTGATTGTAAATCTGAAATCTGATCCGGTTTAATATTGTGAGGCGCAATTATGAATTTTACATTTTCATCTGCCTTATTAATAAACTCTGTAATCAAAGCTTCGTCTTTTGGCCATGAGCTTCCAAAAACAATAACAGGTTGGTTGTCTTTAAAAACTTCAATATAATCTAATGAGTTGTCTCTCTCTAATATTGCATTGACGCGGTCAAATCTGGTGTCTCCTGAGACGATTACGTTTTGAAAACCCAGGCTTTCTACCTTTTGTTTGGATTTTTCATTTTGAACAAAAAAGTAAGTAAAGGCAGTGAGCGCCTTTCTGTAAAATCCGCCGTACCATTTAAAAAACACCTGATTGTCTCTAAAAATGCCTGAAATTAAATAAGTCGGAATTTTATTCTTTTCTAATTCGTTTAGATAATTAAGCCAAAATTCATACTTTATAAAAAAGGCTAACTCCGGATGCACGGCTTTTAAAAATTTCTTTGCGTTGTTTTTAGTATCAAGTGGCAAATAAATAGTAACATCTGCTACTGTGTTATTTTTACGCACTTCGTATCCCGAGGGAGAAAAAAAGGTCACAATAATTTTATGTGAAGGATATTTTTCCTTTATTTTTTCGATAACCGGTAAGCCTTGCTCGTATTCGCCAAGAGAAGCAGAATGAAACCATATGGTTTTGTCTTCCGGTTTTATTTTTTCCTCTAAAACAGAGAAAACATTTTTTCTGCCTTCAATAAAAAGTTTGATTTTTTGGCTAAACAATGCAACTATCCTGAGAAAAAATCCGGCGAGAAAAACTATTAAATTATATAGAAAAAGCATGTGTAAATTTTTGTGGCTAAATTACATTTCTTTCGACTATTTTCATTGGTTTGAAGCTATTAATAACTATTTTTGTTCCTCCATTTAGAGATTTCAAATTTAAACGGGGTCTTTAATTTAAATATTATTTAGAAATGAAAAAAATTCAGATGGTTGACTTAAAAAGTCAATATGAGAAAATAAAATCTACTGTAGACGCTTCTATTCAGGAAGTTTTAGATACAAATACTTATATTAACGGACCTTTAGTTCATCAGTTTCAAAAAAATCTTGAAGATTATTTAGGCGCAAAACATGTAATTCCTTGTGCAAATGGAACCGATGCTTTGCAAATCGCTATGATGGGGCTTGGTCTTCAGCCGGGAGACGAAGTTATTACTGCCGATTTTACTTTTGCAGCCACTGTTGAGGTTATTGCTTTACTACAATTGACGCCAGTTTTGGTTGATGTGGATATGGTCAATATGAATATTGATATTGAAGCGGTTAAGAAAGCAATCACTCCAAAAACAAAAGCAATTGTTCCGGTACATTTATTTGGACGTGCTGCTAATATGGATGCTATTATGGAAATTGCAGCGCAACATAATTTATATGTAATTGAAGATAATGCACAGGCGATTGGAGCAGATTATGTTTCTAATTCCGGTGCTAAAACTAAAGTTGGAGTAATTGGTCATGTGGCGGCTACTTCTTTCTTTCCTTCTAAGAATTTAGGTTGCTACGGAGACGGAGGAGCGATTTTTACAAATGATGATAATCTGGCACACATTATCCGCGGAATTGTAAATCACGGAATGTATGAGCGTTACCACCATGATGTCGTGGGAGTTAATTCGCGTTTAGATAGTATCCAGGCCGGGGTTCTAAATGCAAAATTGCCTTTATTAGATGAATACAACGTAGCACGTCGTTTGGCGGCAACAAAATATAATGCAGCATTTGAAGGAAATAAACATATCATTACTCCAGATTTTGATGCAAATCAAAATGATCACGTTTTTCATCAATATGTTTTAAGAATTATTGATGCAGATCGAAATGCGTTAATGCAGCATTTGTTGGATAAAGGAATTCCTTGTGCTATTTATTATCCTATTCCATTACACTCTCAAAAAGCATATTTAGATCCGCGTTATAAAGAAGAGCAATTTCCGGTAACGAATCAATTGGTAAAAGAAGTAATTGCTTTGCCAATGCATACAGAACTTGATGGTGAGCAAATTAAATTTATTACAGATAGTGTAATCGAATTTTTAAAATAATAAAACGCTATTAGCTAAATACAACTATAAAAACCACAAAATGAAAATATTAGTAACAGGAGGATTAGGATTTATCGGTTCGCATACCGTAGTCGAATTGCAAAATGAAGGCTTCGAAGTAGTTGTCATTGATAATCTTTCTAATTCTTCAGAAGATGTTTTAAAAGGAATTACAGCCATTACCGGTAAAATCCCCTTATTTGAAAAACTGGATTTACGCGAAAAAGCGTCAGTTCAGGATTTCTTTAAAAAGCATAACGATGTTACAGGTGTAATTCATTTTGCAGCTTCAAAAGCAGTGGGAGAGAGTGTGGAACAGCCTTTATTATATTATGAAAACAATATCAACAGTTTAATTTATCTTCTGCAGGAGTTACAGCAAAAACCGGAAGCCAGTTTTATATTTAGTTCTTCCTGTACAGTTTACGGTCAGGCCGAAAAAATGCCGATTACAGAAGACGCGCCGGTTCAGGCAGCAATGTCTCCGTATGGAAACACAAAACAAATTGGTGAAGAAATTATTACCGATACAGCAAAAGTGACTAATATCAGTGCTATTTTACTGCGTTATTTTAATCCGGTTGGAGCTCATTCTTCTACAGAAATTGGCGAATTACCATTGGGAGTTCCTCAAAATTTAGTTCCGTTTATTACACAAACCGGAGCAGGATTGCGCCAGGAATTATCTGTTTTTGGAAATGATTATCCAACTCCGGATGGAACTGCAGTTCGAGATTACATTCATGTAGTAGATTTGGCAAAGGCACACGTAATTGCTTTACAGCGTTTATTAAATAAAAAGAATTTAGAGAAGGTTGAAACTTTTAATTTAGGAACTGGAAAAGGAAGCTCTGTGCTTGAAGTCATTCACAGTTTTGAAAAAGTCAGCGATAAAAAATTGCCATATAAGATTATGCCTCGCCGCGAAGGTGATATTACAGAAGCTTATGCAAATACAGATAAGGCGAACAATGTCTTAGGGTGGAAAGCTGAACTAAGTTTAGATGAAGCAATGGCAAGCGCATGGAAATGGGAACAAAAAGTGAGGAGTATATAAATTCTTCTCAGTTAAAATTATAAAATTTTAAAGTCCCAAATTATCCAGTATAGTTTGGGACTTTTTTTAAGACACTTTTAGATCATGAAACAAAGTTTTGATTATAAATTAATTTTTGCATTAACAGCAGTCGGAATAATCTGGGGGACCACATTTCTCGGAATTAGAGTAGCGGTAGAAACGATTCCGCCGTGGTTTGTAACTTCGATTCGTCAGGGACTGGCGGGATTTATTATGATGATTATTTTGCTGTTTAGAAAGGAATTGAAATGGATTGGCTGGGAAAATTTAAGACATCAGCTTGTTCCATCGGTTTTAATGCTGGTAATTGCTAATGGTTTTACTACCATTGCAGAGCAAACCTTGCCTAGCGGATTGGCGTCTGTGATTAGTGCTCTTTCTCCGATAGTTATTTTTCTCGGAAGTATCTTGTTTGGATTGCAGAAAATGAGTTTGAAAGGTTTTGTTGGTGTTATTATCGGTTTCTGTGGAGTTGTCCTGATTTTTAAAGACGGATTGGAATCATTTCTGGATGAAGACTACAGAAACGGAATTATATTTATGGGATTTGCTATTATAGCATGGGCAGGTGGAACAATATATACTAAATTTCACGGAAGTAAATCAAAAAATATAGTGCTGAATTTGTTTTATCAATTTACAATGGCATCTTGCATACAGCTGGTTTTGGCTTCAATTTTTTCTCCCAATCCGGATATAAGTACATGGAGTGCAACCAGTATATTTGCGGCCCTATATCTTTCAGTCTTCGGATCTGTAATTGCTTTTTTTAGTTATAATTATGCGTTGAAACATGTTACGCCGGTTCAGGTTTCTATTTTGGCTTATATCAATACGATTATTGCAGTGTTCTTAGGATGGCTTCTTCTGAGTGAAAAAATAACCGTTGAGTTTATAATTGCAACCGTACTTATTATTTTAGGTGTGTTTATTATTAATTACAAAAAGAAAGAAAAATCTGTAATTTAAATTTATTCAAACATTTTCTCGTAAATTTGCTCTATAAAGAAAGTGATTATGGATTCGAAGAATGGAAATGAAAAAAGCAACAAAGTCGAAGAACCTGCGGTTGAATATCAAGCTCTAAAACCGAAATTTGAGGGAATAGATCACGAGACTTTCGATTTTGATGCTGAGTTTGCCAAAGGTTTAACTTTAGAAGAAGCTAAAGCAGAATCTATTAAGAGAATAAGAAAGTGGTGGGGAAAATAGAAATTAATTCTACACCCGATGTTATTCGATTTTTAGATGATTTGGTTATTAAATTATACAAGGAAGAATATTTCGGATTTATAGAATCTGCTGAAAAATATGTGTCTGATATTTATGACGCAATTCCTGAAAGAATAAAGAAAACGACACATAAAAAAACTCCGAATCCAATTAGATACTTAGGATCTAATTATGTGTTTTACAGAACAAATTCAAGAACAACCTGGTATATCTTTTTTGAAAAAAGAAATGATAATTATCTAATTACGAGAATAATAAATAACAATTCTGTAGAAGCTAAAGAGCTTTAACAAAAATGCCTCATAAATTATGAGGCATTTTTTATTTATTGAAAGCTAAAGTTACAAACTCAAAAATTAAGCATTAGCAGTAACCGCTTCCTTATCAATTTTATTAATCAAACCTGCTAATACTTTTCCAGGGCCAACTTCGGTAAACAAAGTAGCGCCGTCAGCGATCATTTTTTGTACAGATTGTGTCCATTTTACAGGAGCGGTCAATTGGATGATTAAGTTCTTTTTAATTTCGTTTGCCTCAGACACCGCATTTGCGGTTACGTTTTGGTAAACTGGGCAAATTGGATTAGAGAAAATTGTCGCTTCAATTGCAGCAGCTAATTCCTCTCTTGCTGGTTCCATCATTGGAGAATGAAAAGCACCTCCAACAGGTAAAATCAAAGCACGTTTTGCTCCCGCAGCTTTCATTGCTTCACAAGCTTTTTCTACAGCAGTAGTTTCTCCGGAAATTACCAATTGTCCAGGACAGTTATAGTTTGCAGCTACCACAACCCCGTCGATAGAAGCGCAAACTTCTTCCACGATATTGTCTGCTAAACCTAAAACAGCAGCCATTGTAGATGGAGTAATTTCACAGGCTTTTTGCATCGCCAAAGCACGTTGAGAAACCAATTTAAGTCCGTCTTCAAAAGATAAAGTTCCGTTGGCAACCAACGCAGAAAATTCTCCTAAAGAATGTCCGGCAACCATTTCTGGTTTAAAATCTTCTAAAGTTTTAGCCAAAATAACCGAATGTAAAAATACAGCAGGCTGTGTTACCTTAGTTTCTTTCAGTTCTTCGGCAGTACCTTCAAACATGATGTCTGTGATTCTGAAACCTAAAATTTCATTCGCTTTTTCGAATAATTCTTTGGCTAAAGCCGAAGTTTCATATAGATCTTTACCCATTCCTGTGAATTGAGCGCCCTGACCTGGAAATACGTATGCTTTCATTTGTCTAATTTAATTTTTACTTTTTTGGAATTGAAAAGTAGTTTCAATTGGACGGCAAAAATAACACTTTTTTAGCTTGTATAACCTTTAAACATATAAATCCATGCTAATCGGGAAAATCTGAGATTGAAAGGTGTCAATAAAGTGATTACTACAGCAATGACTGGAATGATTCTTATATCGAAATTTTTTTCAAAAAAGAATTGTGCTATACAATAAGTTGCAATTCCCTGAGCTACTGTTAATCCGTAGTTTACATACATTGCACCAAAGAAATAGCCAGGCTCTTTTTGGAATTTATAATGACAATGACTGCAATATTCGTTCATTTTTGGAAAACTAAAATTCAGGAAAATGTTTTTGTCTGTAAAAACTTTACCTTTGTGACAAACAGGACATTCGTTTTTTAAAATATGAGTTAATGCGCTTGACATGATTTTGTTGTTTTTTGTTTATACAAAGGTAATTACAGAAGTATTAAAAGCCTTTTGTTTATCTTCGCTGATTATAGCATAATAAAGACATTTTGTTTTGATTTTTATCCTGCAAGGTTTTCAAAACCTTGTAGGTCTAAATAGCATCAAAGAATTCACCAACAATACCTACAAGGTTTTAAAAACCTTGCAGGAACTCTATAAACGATTGAAATCTGCTTATGAAGAAATACCCAATCTATAGTGTGCAAAATTTTAACTGTAACGATATTCATCGCGAATTTTATGTGAATACTTTTAAAGAGCATTTAAAAAGCCACAGTTTTGTCGAAGAACCACATCGTCACGATTCTTATTTAATGGTTTTTTTTACGAATGGTTCCGGAATTCACGAAATAGATTTTGACAGTTTCAAAATAAAATCGGGTAGTTTATTTGTTTTACAGCCCGGCCAAATGCATCATTGGAGTTTATCTGAAGACATCGAAGGATTTGTCATTATCTTTTCTCAGGAATTGTATAATTTGTATTTCGGACAGAAAAAAATTAACGATTATAATTTTTACAATTCGATTTTAAATCGTCCAGAGGTAGATTTTAAAACAGAAGAAATAGCTAAAATCCTGCCTTATTTTGATTTATTAATTCAGGAAAATAGTGAGAACAATAAATTGCAATTGGATAAAATGCTAAATCTGTTAGATTGCATTCATATTGAAATTGCGCGAAAATATGGAGAAACTTTTTCACATCAAACGCATTCGTACAATATCAAAATAAGTGCGTTCGAGGTTCTTTTAGAAGAACATTTCAGAACGCAGAAACTGCCATCATTTTATGCGGAAAAATTAAATATCACATTAAAACATTTAAACAGAATCTGCAACGAAATTCTTCAAAAAACAGCTACAGAAGTCATCATGGATCGGGTAATTCTCGAAATAAAAAGGATGCTCATCGATAAACAACTGGCAGTAAACGAAGTCGCATACGCACTCGGTTACGAAGACTATTCATATTTCTCACGAGTCTTCAAAAAACAAACCGGACTTTCTCCTACAGAATTTAGAAATAAACGTTAAAAAGCCTTCGGCTCCGCTCAGGATGACAATCATGTATTAATTAAACTTACGAATGTCAGGCTGAGCGAAGTCGCAGTCCGCGTTCCTAAAAAACAAAAACCCTGCACTTCCTAAAAAGTACAGGGTTTTTAACCAACCAAATTAAAACCTAATTTTTATGAGATTAAGCCTGTTTTACCAATTGAATTTCGATGTTCAGTTTTACTTCTTCTCCAACCAAAACTCCTCCGGTTTCCAAAGCAGAATTCCAGTTTAATCCCCAATCTTTACGATTGATTTTTCCTTCTATATTTAAACCAACTTTAGTATTTCCCCAGGGATCAGTCATGATTCCGCTAAATTCAACAGGAAATTTTACAGATTTTGAAACCCCTTTAATGCTTAAATCTCCAGTTAATTCATAATCCCCGTCATCAACTTTTTTGAATGAAGTAGATTTGAAAGTTAATTTTGGATTGTTTTCTACGTCAAAGAAATCGCCGCTTCTTAAGTGACCGTCTCTGTCAGCATTTGCTGTGTCTATAGAAGCAATGTCAGCAGAAAACTGAATGTCAGCATTTTCGAAATTTTCTCCCTCTGTGGTAACGGTAGCATCATAAGTTCCGAATTTTCCTGAAACATTTGTAAACATCATGTGTTTAACTTTAAAACCAATTTCTGAGTGAGTTGGGTCAATTGACCATTTTGTAGTTGCCATAATTTTATTTTTTAAATAATTAATTTCATTTTGATAGGACAAAGTTACGCTAGTAGTAATCGAAAGGCACTTAACCTAGATTAAGAAATAAAAATTTTGTTTTTTTATTACATATTTTTTTGTTTGCCGCGATTCGAGCGAACAGACGAATCGATTTCACGAATTCGTACTAATTATTATTTTTAATTTGTGCCATTCGTGCCATTCGTGGCTAAAAAAATCAAAGTATTTATTTTTGAGCGTTTATATAAAATGTCAAAGCTCCCGATGGACATTTTTGTACCGTTTGTATAATTTTTTCTGAAGTTGATTGCTCAACATTAATCCAGGGCTTTTCTTTAGGCCGAAAAACATCCGGATTATTTTTTACACACTGTGCCGCATGAATGCATTTTCCGGACTGCCATACAATAGTAACTTCTCCGTTTGTATATTCTTTAGTAAGGTTATCGGGGTTCATATTTTTTGATTTTTGGAAGTTTGAAAAGAAAATCAATTTTTCTCTAATTTAATATTTCTTTATGGTTTTATAAAAAAAATAAAAAAAAACTAAAGGTAATAATTTGAAAGTCAAAATATTACCTTTTAGACGTTGTTTGTTTATTTTGAATTAATAGTTCATAGGAACATCCATTAATAAGAATTCAGCATCTGTATTGGCTTGAATTGTTAAAATATCAGTTCCTGAAATTCCAACAGCATCACGAGTATTTAATTCCTGTCCGTTGATGATTACATTTCCTTTTAAAACGAAAGCATAAACTCCATTTCCTTCTTTTTTAATTTTATATTCAGTAGAAATTCCTGCATCAAAATTCCCCATATTAAACCAGGCATCCTGATGAATCCAAACTCCTTCATCATTGGCATTCGGAGATAAAATTTGTGCTAATTTATTATGTCTGTCCGCAACATTCAGACTAATTTGCTGGTAGCGCGGCTCTACATTTCTTTTGTTGGGAAACAACCAGATCTGCAATAATTTAGTCTGCTGATCTGGATTTGGATTAAACTCGCTATGTTGAACGCCAGTTCCGGCACTCATAACCTGAATATCGCCATTTTTGATGATTTCAGTATTTCCCATACTGTCTTTGTGTGCCAAATCTCCTTCCAGCGGAATTGTAATAATTTCCATATTATCGTGAGGATGCGTTCCGAAACCCATTCCGCCTGCAATTGTATCATCGTTCAAAACACGTAACGCCCCAAACTGAATTCTATCGGGATTGTACCAGCTCGCAAAACTAAAACTATGATAAGCATTAAGCCATCCATGATTTGCATTTCCTCTTGTTTCTGCTTTATGTAATACTATATTTTCCATGATCTGTATGTTTTAATTTTATAGTACAAATTTACGGCAGTAGTTAATAAAAGGCACTTAATGTAGATTAAGAAAAGATTCTGAGATGCGAAGGTGTTAAATTTTTAAGCTTTTTTTAACCGGTGAAAAAACCAATGAAGGCTTCTTCTACGTGAAAAACGGAATCGACCAGGGAATTGCAAGAGGTTTAAGCTATGACCCATATACCGATTTGATCTGGATGGAAACCAGTAATCGTGATTTGGTGTATGCAAAAAGTTTGCAGACGCCATGAAAAAAGAATTTCCGGATAAGCTATTGGCTTACAATTGTTCGCCCTCTTCAATTGGGCAGCAAAATTATCGGTTGCAGAAATGGAAACGTTTAGAGAAGATTTGGCTGTAATGGGATATAAATTTCAGTTTATTACACTGGCTGGTTTTCATGCTTTGAATACAAGTAGGTTCGAATTGTCTAAAGCCTACAAAGAACGCGGAATGGCTGGATATTCTGAATTGCAGGAAAGAAATTCGCGTTACAAAAAAACGGATTCAGAGCTGTAAAACATCAGGCTTTTGTGAGAACTTCTTATTTCGATGCCGTTCAAAACACGGTTATGATAGGAAAATCAACAATTACAGCAATGAAACATTCTACAGAGGTTGAGCAATTTTAATTTTTTCCGCCACGACCCGAGCGATAGCGAATCGACGAAGTAATTCACGAATTATTTTTTACAATCGTTGAGAATAAAATTCGTAAATGGTGACGGAAATTTCTATTTTTTTAAAAGACGGGCTTTCATTTTGCTAAAGAATTCTGGCGTAACTCCAATAAAAGAAGCGATCTGTTTTTGAGGAACTTTGTGTATTAAGGTTCCATATTTTTTACTGAATTTTTCAAAACGTTCTTCGGCGGGTAAACTTAAGTTGTCCATTAAACGCTGTTGATTCGCCACTAAAGAGTTTTCAATCAAAATTCTAAAAAAGCGTTCCAGTTTAGGAATTTCCAAATACAATTGTTCCTGATTTTCTTTGGATAAAGAAACTACTTCAGCTTCTTCTAAAACTTCAATGAAAAGCTGTCCCGGTTTTTGCGAAAAAAAACTGTACATATCGCTCATCCACCAGCCTTCACAGGCAAAAGAAAGCACATGCTCGACAATATTGTCATTGATATTAAAGCTTCTCAAAATTCCGGAATTTACAAAATACGAATGTTTGCAAACTTCGCCGGCATTTAATAAAATGGTTTTGGCCTTGTAGGTGTTAGTTTCTAATTTAGATAAAAAAAGTGCCTGTTCTTCTGGAGTCAGAGTAACATGTTTGGCAATGTTTTCAAGAATCAATGCCATATTATTTTTTTTCGTCTATTAATGCAAATGAAGTTGCTGCAAAGCGATTTCCTTTTATTTCTCCCGTAACTAAAGCTTTGCTGATCGCATTGCAAAATCCCGTTTTAGCATGTGCATCGCCATGATCGCGAATCGTTGTTCCATCAACAAAATAGCTTTTTCCGTCAATGCGAACGGCTAAGTCACAGCTTTTACCTTTCATTCCGAATTGGCATTCTCCGCAGGAAGCTTCTACAATTGTTGGTTTGTCAAATTTCTTTTTGCCTTGTGCTTGGGCTGCGATCCCGATAAATAGGAATGCCGCCAGTATTATATTTTTCATGTTTAATAATTTACGGTGATTAATTTTGCGGTTTCTTTGGCACGTTCTACGATTTCTTCAATTGGAGTTACTAAAGAATCGGAACTTAAGACAACGCCCATTCTGCGATACGGTCTTGAAGTTGGTTTTCCAAAAATCCTGAAATCGGTTTTGGGTAACGCAGCTACTTTTTCAATTCCGGTAAAAGTTGGATTAACAGAATCTGCTGATGCTAAAATTACGGCACTTGCTCCGGCTTTTTCTAAAGTAATTTCGAAAATAGGAAGACTTAAAATCGCTCTTAAATGCAATTCAAATTCGTTGAAATTCTGCGTTCCTGCTAAAGTTACCATTCCCGTATCGTGCGGACGAGGTGAAAGTTCAGAGAAATAAACGCCTTCATTAGTCAGGAAAAACTCCACACCAAAAAGTCCGGCGCCGCCAAGTGCTTCGGTAATTTTTTCGGCCATATCCTGCGCTTCATATAAGTCTTTTTCGGATACCAAAGCTGGCTGCCAGCTTTCCTGATAATCGCCTCGTTCTTGTCGGTGCCCGATTGGTGCGCAGAATAATGTTGGATTGTTATTTTGTGTAATTGTTAAAAGGGTAATTTCCGAATGAAAATCTACGAACGCTTCTACGATCACTTCGATAACATCGCCACGCGAACCTGCAACGGCATATTCCCAGGCTTTAAAAATATCTTCTTCCGTTTTAATTGTAGATTGCCCTTTTCCGGAAGAAGACATCAAAGGTTTTACTACACACGGAATTCCAACTTCCTGAACGGCTTTTTGCAATTCTTCGGCCGAAGTGGCGTATTGATATTTGGCAGTTTTTAATCCTAATTCTTTGGATGCTAAATCACGGATTGCTTTACGATTCATGGTAAAGTTTGCCGCTTTCGCTGAAGGGACAACGGTGATTCCTTGTTTTTCGTAATCGTAAAAACGTTCTGTGCGAATGGCTTCTATTTCGGGAACGATGAAATCTGGATTGTGTTTGGCTACGATTCTGTCTAAAGCGTCGCCGTCGAGCATATTGATAACTTCAAAACCGTGGGCAACTTGCATTGCAGGGGCATTTTCGTAACTGTCAACTGCGATTATGGTTTGTCCGATTCGTTGTGCGGCGATAGTGAATTCTTTGCCTAATTCGCCAGAGCCGAGGAGTAGTATTTTCATTTTGGAGTGTTGTATTGTTGGAGTAGTAAAAGTAGCAAAAAAGCTTTTTTTAACCGCAAAGTTCGCAAAGATTTACGCAAGGTTCGCTAAGTTTTGTTTTAAGTCAAAGGAAAGTTAGCAAAGGGTTTCACGCAGATTTTGCAGATTCAGCAGATTTTATTTGATTGCTAATTTGATTGTCATATTACATAACCATACAGTTTGTCATTTCGACCGAAGGGAGAAATCACACTAGAAACTCGACAAAGATTGGCGATTTACTTTGCAGAATCCCGCGTGTGATTTCTCCCTTCGGTCGAAATGACAAAATTGTAGAATAAAAAAAAAGTTCGCAAAGCTTTAAAAAAAAACTTTGCGAACCTTGCGTATAACTTAGCGCCCTTTGCGGTAAAAAATCTTTGTCGTAAAAAAATCCTAATGAAAATGATCTTCTTCAATTTCAAATTCAGCATCTTTTTCCCAGATTTCCATTTCGCAGGGTTTGCAGTTGAATTTTAGCTTATATTCTAATTCGCCCTGTTTTAAAACCAAAGGTTCTTTAACCTTAACACCAACAATGTCTTTTTGGTGAATCGGACATTTTTTTAATTCGTATTTAATGCAATATTTGGTTGTCATTACACGAGATTTTCCCGGATCCCATTGCAATTCAAATGCTTTTTCGATTTCGGTAACACCGTGGCGTTCGTAGAATTTACGAGCTGTTTTGTTTGACACGTTGTACATGAAATCCAGTTTCGTTTCCGGATACGGATGTGATGTTTTTACCAATTGGTGTTCTTCGCGTTTGTAATTGGCCAGACGAATTTCTGATAATTGTTCGAAAACATTCCTTCTCATTTCGTTGATTTTCGAAATAGGAAGAAACCAGTTTTGAGAAAATACAACATCAATTTCATCGGCGCTGTAAGGTGTAAAACCTGTTTTTGCCAATTGCACTTTGAAGTTTTCTGCAATCGATTCGCCGTTTTTCGTTTGTTCTTTTGGATGTTCTAATTTTACGGTACTTACATTTCCGTCTTCGTCGGTTGCGATTAATTCGAAACCATTTTCATTTTCGGTAAGCAATAAAGTAGTTCCAATTTTACGGATCGCGCTGTCTTCTCTTTCAACAATTTTGATGAAAGCGGTATCGTTGTTACGGTAAATAAAAGTGCCGTCTTTGATTTCTTTTAAAACGTTTGGATATACTTTTCCGTTTTCGGCTTTGTTTACATAAATTCCATCGGCTTCGTTTTGCTCGTTGATAAAACAAAGTCCGTCACCGTTGTTTAGCAATTCGCCGTTTTCGATCTCGTAAGCGCCTCCGATAGTTCGGATTAATTTTCCAATATATTGTCCTTTAGATTTTGGACTTTCCCAGGAGCCAATGCTAGCGTGTCTTTCGTTTACGAAATAATCAGTGTAACCACGGTTGAAAGTTCTGTTTAAAGTAGAATCAAAAGTATAGGTACATTTTCCGGAAGAAGCTTTAGTGTATTTATCGCTTCCCTCTAAATAACTGTCTAATTTCTGACGAAGGTAAGATACGTTGTTTTTTACGTAAGCCACATCTTTAAGACGACCTTCGATTTTGAAAGAAACAATTCCGGCTTCAATCAAATTTGGAATCTGATCTGAAACGTCTAAATCTTTTATAGAAAGTAAATGGCTGTTTTTGATTAAAGTTTCTCCGTTTCCGTCGATTAAGTTATACGGTAAACGACAGTTTTGAGCGCAAGAACCACGGTTGGCACTACGTTCTCCGTTTGCCACACTCATATAACAGTTTCCGCTGAAAGAAACGCAAAGTGCTCCGGTTACGAAAAACTCTAATTCAACATCTGCTTCGTCGTAGATTGTTTTAATTTGATGTAAGTTCAATTCGCGTGCTAAAACCACACGTTTGATTCCGGCGTCTTTTAAGAATTTAATTTTATCGGCATCACGATTATTGGCTTGTGTACTTGCGTGAAGTACGATAGGAGGTAAGTCCATTTCCATAATGGCCATATCCTGAATAATCAGCGCATCAACACCAATGCCATATAATTCCCAAATCATGGCACGACAGGTATCTAATTCGTTGTCGTATAAAATGGTATTCATTACCACAAAAACCTGAGCGTTAAATAAGTGTGCATATTTTACCAATGCCGCAACATCTTCAATAGAATTGTTGGCATTAGAACGTGCACCAAATTGCGGCGCACCAATATAAACTGCATCGGCACCGCTGTTTATGGCAGCCATTCCGCCAATTAAATCTCTGGCTGGTGCTAATATTTCAATCTTCTTCTTCATTTTTAAAACTTTAGGCTTTCGTGGTATTCACGAAAAAAAGTGTGCAAAGGTCTTATAAATTATTTGAGATTGCTAGAGTTGAGGTGATTTTTTTTGAAATTGTTAACTTATGTATAATGTTTTAATTTGAAAAATTATTTTACTCAATAATAAATTCAAGTTCATTTTTAGAAATCCATGTTGTGACAAGTAACATTTCATTAAAAGATTCTTTTGAAACAGAGCCCCTCATTCCTTTATTTATTATCCTTTCATAATTACTTTCTGAACTTACTGTTCCAAAATCTATTGGTATATTAATTTTTGACATTCCAGTAAGAACTATTAAACTGTCTTTGAAATAAAAATTAAAATAATACGAAGCATTTAACTTTCTTAAGTTTTTTGGAGATGTTTGAAAAGTTAAGAATTCTTTGTCTTTTTTTTCTATTTGATAGTCATTTTCAATTAATATTTTTCCCACCATCGTAAAATTTTCTTCGGCTGATTTATTATTTCTGATTAAAATTTTCCATGCCTTTTTTGGAGGATTATTGATTTCGGAGGATTGACTTTGGCTAATTTGAGTTATGAAAATGAGTGAAAGCAATAACAAAGTTGTTTTCATAGGATTTATTTTTGTTCTAAATAAGAGCAACGAAAATAAGGTTTATTTTCATTTCCACAAAAACAAAAAAACCACCCAACCCGAAGGTTAAAGTGGTTTTCAAAAAAAAAGCATGAATCGATCGATCGATTAATTCGCTCTCATTTTAATTTGTGATAAAGCATTCTGAATGCTGTTCAATTGTTTAGAAACGATTGAAGTCTGGCTTGATTCTAAATGATTATCTTCTAATGCCGCTTTATATTTTTCAATTGCAGCTTCTTCTCCTGTTACACAAGCATTGATAATAGCTTCTGTATCTCCACCTGTGAAAGATGATTTAATATCAATCCATGTTCTGTGTAAAGCTCCTAATGGACCACCACCTGAAGTATCTGTTGATTTTCCAAGTTTATTGATTTCGTCCTGTAACTCAACAATAAACAATGCTCTTTCACGTGCATATTCAAGAAAATCAGTTTTCATTGCCGGATTTTCTACATGTTCGGCTGCATTTGTATATCCTAGTTTTCCATCTTCAAGAATTGAAATTAATCCTTCTAAAGTTTTAACTGCTTCTTTTGTGGTTTCATTTGTATGTATCATGACAAATAGTTTTTAAATTAATATATATTACAAAGTTGCTTCTTTATAAGTTATTATATCTTACAGGATTATAGCTTATGTTTTATAATATTGTGGAATGGGAATTTTATAACAACTAATATTAGAAGAAAAATAATTGATATTTTATTTAAATTTTTACTTTAATATCTTTTGAAATACCATAAATTTTTGAGTAAAACAATACATTGTTTTCGTATTGCGTATCCTGTTCTATAGCATAGTAAAATCCGTTCTCTTTCATCTTTTGTAATTTTTCAACAGGTAAGAGCTTTTTTAATTCTTCTTTGGTAATTTTTCTGTTGGATTTATAAATGTTATATAAATCTTTATAAATTGGATAACTAATTTTTGAACCTAATTTGGTTTCATTTTTATCATTTATATCAATTGCAAAAAAATTAAAATGTTCAGATTTTCGTTTAAAATTGTCACTTTCGTTTAAAACATCAAACACAAAAATTTTGTTATAGATTTCAATTATTTTTATGTCTTTATTATTTATCGAAAATGAATTAATTAAATTTAATCGATCTAATTTTTGAATTTTATAGTCGGTTACTATTTTTACATTATAAATGGCGCTTCCTGCTACTTTTTTGTCTGAAATATTAAGATTGTCCTGAATTTCAATCGTATGATATGTTATGCCTTTGCTGAGTAAGGTGCCCCAATTATTGCTGACAGAGTGAATACTGTCAATTGAAATTTTGTTTTTACCCATTGCATCAAAGGATTTCAATTTAATCTCCACAAAATTTATATCATTATTCTTTTTGAAAAAACCCGGGAAATGTGATTGGAACAAAAGCTGCTGTTTATTAAATTGAGTCAGTAAACTTAATTTTGAATTTTTTGAAAGAGAGTCAATAGCGGAAATTATTTTTTCTGAGGGCAAATTATTTTTAAATAAAATGTCTTCTTTATCAAATTTCTTAACACTTACTTTATCTGTTGGAATAGTATTATAATTGGTAAACATACTATAAATTACGTCATATATATCAGATGAATTTTTAGTGTTAATTTTATCACTTTCTCCTTTATAAAAAACCGAAATCATTATGTTTTCATTTTTCTGAGCTTTAACATTGATATACAATAGTAAAGTAAATAAGGCTAAAAAAGTTTGTCTCTTCATTTTTTGATTTAATTTTTATAAACGCTTTAAGGAACATTTATAATGGCTAAATTATAAAAAAATGTATAAAAAAAAGCCTCAGGAATTTCCTGAGGCTTCGATTATAAAATTTGAATCTTAATTAAGCTGTTAAAGCCTCTTTGATTCTGCGTAATGCTTCTTTTAGAATATCATTGCTTGTTGCATAAGAGAAACGAATACAGTTTGGATTTCCAAACGCATCGCCTGTTACGGTTGCTACATTTGCCTCTGCCAAAAGATACATCGAAACATCGTTTGCATCTTTAATTTCTGTTCCTCTTAAAGTTTTTCCGAAGAAAGAAGAAACGTCTGGGAATACGTAAAATGCGCCTTCGGGTACGTTGATTTTTACTCCCGGAATTTCTTTTAGCAATCCAACTACTAAATCTCTACGACCGTGAAAAGCCTGAACCATTTCGTTTAGCACACTTGGATCAGCATCAACAGCGGTAATTGTTGCTCTTTGTGCTACAGAATTTGCTCCCGATGTTACTTGTCCCTGGATTTTTGTACATGCTTTTGCGATAAATTCCGGAGCTCCGATATAACCAATTCGGTAACCAGTCATAGCAAATGCTTTCGCTACTCCGTTTACTGTGATTGTTCTTTCTAACATTCCCGGGATAGAACCGATACTGCAGAATGTTCCTGAGAAATTGATGTGCTCATAAATTTCGTCTGCAACAACATATATATTTGGGTATTTTTCTAAAACTTTTGCCAATGCTGTTAATTCTTCTCTGCTGTAAACAGATCCTGAAGGATTACAAGGAGAGGAGAACCACATCATTTTTGTTTTTGGCGTGATTGCCGCTTCCAATTGTTCTGGCGTGATTTTGAAGTCTGTTTCTACAGATGTTGGAACTTCTACAGGAACTCCTCCTGAAAGTTTTACAATTTCGAAATAAGAAACCCAGTATGGTGCAGGTAAAATAACCTCATCACCATCATTTAACATTACTTGCGCGATATTGTATAATGATTGTTTTGCTCCTGTAGAAACTACAATTTGAGATGGTTTGTATTCTAAATCATTGTCTCTTTTGAATTTTCTGCAGATTGCTTCTTTTAGATCCTGATATCCGTCAACTGGAGAATAAGTGCTATAGTTGTCGTCGATTGCTTTTTTAGCAGCTTCTTTAATGAAGTCTGGTGTATTAAAGTCCGGCTCGCCTAAACTTAAACTGATAATGTCTTTTCCTTGTGCTTTTAACTCGCGGGCTAAAGCAGCCATTGCTAATGTTTGCGAAGTGGCTAAGTTGTTGATTCTGTCCGAAAGAATATGATTCATTATAAAATTTTTGAATGTCCCTAATTGTTGCGCCAATTAAAGAAGGTTAATTATTAATAGATTTTTTTAGTTTTAGACTGATAATTCCGGTTTCATTCCAAGTTCACGTAAATGTTTGAAATGGGCGATAATGGCACTTCCCATTGTTTTGTATTCGTAATAGGGCAGGTCGCATTCCTTTGCAGTTTCTTTGACAATTTTTGCAATTTTGCCATAATGAATGTGACTGATATTTGGGAAAATATGATGCTCAATCTGATGGTTTAATCCGCCGGTGTACCAGTTTACAATTGCATTTTTTGGTGCAAAATTAGTGGTGGTAAACAATTGATGAATTGCCCAGGTATTGTCCATTTCTCCCAATTCGTTTGGAGAAGGATTTGTAGTTTCTTCAACAACATGCGCTAATTGAAATACAACACTCAGTATCAATCCGGCAGTATAATGCATTACAAAGAAACCAAGAAGAACTTTCCACCATGTAATTCCGATTACCATTGGTAAAACAATCCAGATAGAAACATAAATTACTTTTGTAATAATTAAAGTTGTCCAGAGAATTTTCGGATTTTTAGGTTCTCCATAAGACAGTTTTCTTTTAAGATAACTTCTCATTTGCTTAAAATCGGTTGTAATAGCCCAATTAAAAGTAAGTAAACCGTATAAGAAAACAGAATAGTAATGTTGAAAACGATGAAAACTATGCCATTTTGCATCTTTTGTAAAACGTATAATTCGTCCTGCATCCAAATCTTCGTCATGTCCGGGAATGTTGGTATAGGTATGATGCAGCACATTATGCTGTACTTGCCAGTTGTATACGTTTCCTGCCAGTACATAAATAGTACCGCCCATAAATTTATTGATCCAGGTTTTTGTTGAGTAAGAACCGTGATTACCGTCGTGCATTACGTTCATTCCCACGCCCGCCATTCCGATACCGATTACAATCGATAAAAGCAACATTACCCAAAAAGGCATGTCAAGCGTAAGGATTAAAAAATATGGTGTTAAAAAAACAGCAAACAGAATAACAGCTTTTAAGTGTAGCTTCCAGTTTCCGGTTTTTTTAATATTATTTTCTTTGAAATAATTGTTTACCCGAGAGTTAAGCGTTCTGAAGAACTTCAGATTGTCTTGCCTTGCAAATGTAGGTGCGTTGTTATTCATAATTAATTTAAATAGTTTTCAAAGGTAATTATTATAAATTCTCAATTTGCAAAATTGAGTTAAATATTTCAATCGTAAAGTAGTACTTTTGTTAAAAATTTACAGCAATGGATGAGATATTGAAATATTTTCCCAATTTGACCGATCTTCAAATTGAACAGTTTCAAAAATTAGACTATTTATACCACGATTGGAATGAAAAAATCAATGTTATTTCTCGTAAGGATATTGATTCTTTATATACTAAACATATTTTGCATTCTTTGGGAATTGCCAAAATTATGAAATTTGAACCGGGAGCTACAGTGCTTGATGTTGGAACAGGGGGAGGATTTCCCGGAATTCCGTTAGCAATTCTTTTTCCGGAAACCCGTTTTTATCTAATTGACGTTATTGCAAAAAAGATAAAGGTGGTTCAGGGAGTTGTTGATGCATTGGAGTTAAAAAATGTCAAAGCAGAACAGAAGCGGGCCGAACTAGTAAAAGGCGATTTCGATTTTATTGTAAGCCGTGCTGTTACCAATATGCCGGATTTTGTTTCCTGGATTAATGATAAAATTAAGAAACAGCATAAACATACTTTAAAAAACGGGATTCTATATTTAAAAGGTGGAGATTTATCTGAAGAATTAAAAGATTTTCCCAAAGCGACCTTATATGATCTCTCTGAAATTTTCGAAGATGAATTTTTTGAAACTAAAAAAGTGGTTCATCTTCCATTAAAATTTAAAGTTTAATTTTTTAAAAGAATATAAAATAAAATAACCCAGCGGGAATTTCTTCTGCTGGGTTATTTTTTTGAATTAAGAATAAAACTTTTAAAACTACGAGGCTCTTTTAGAAAAATTTAAAAAAGAATTTGCCTTAAGATCTAAATTATCAATAAAATTATGAATCGCATTTTCTGATGCCTCCGGACTATATTCGAATGCAGCATCAAAGAAAAACTCACGGGATAATACCGGTTCATTTGAAGAATCGTAAACGGCTTCATCTGTTGGATCTAATTCAGTATTTCTATACGGATTAGAATGCGACTGAATTAATTTAGCAATTGTTTGGCCAAACCAGTTGTCGAATTTTTTCTTTTTTGGGGTAATATGACGCGCCAGTAAAACTAAACCTACCAGCTCATTTTGCAGAAAGTACGAACCTTTTCTATATCGTACATCTGTCATTCTTACATTCATCAAGGCAATCCATAAAGCGCCATTAACAGAACCCGCTGCAGAGATCTCAAAATCAGTATCAAATACCAATGGATTTGTTTGCTCTCTGTTTGCAACAGAACACCATAGTGCTTCAATACGTTTTTGAGTGTCATTTGTTGCCTGTGTATAACCTGTAAAACGCCAGTATACCCATTCTAATAAAGCTGCCGTTAAGGCAACAGAGGCTTTATGATTAATCTGCATCAGGGTATTTTCCAATTCGTCATTCCCTTCAACAGGATCTAAGAGATCATTTATTTTGTTTTTAGTCCATTTATAGTTAATCGGATGACCAATACATTTTGACTCCATTATTACTTCCGGAACGTTGTTTAAGTTTCTCATATTTTGCTTTTTTATGTTTTTAGTGGAACGTTATATTAAAAGCAAATGTAGAGCGATGCATTCTTACGGATAGGAACTAAAAGTTTTTTAAATATCAAAATAAGACAAATACAGATTTTAAATTGTTGATTATTAATTGTATAAGAAAAATATTACAAATTTAGAATGTTTTAATTTTGTAGGTATTGACAATACTTCGCGCTAATTAAAAACTATTGTTTCGTATTATGAAAAAGCCGATTCGGTTAGGAATCGGCTTGCTATAAAGATAAGATTTGTATTGGAAATCTAAATAATTAACCTAAAAAAGGATATCTGTAATCTTCAGGAGTTACAAACGTTTCCTTAATTGTTCTCGGAGAAGCCCAACGTAATAAATTTAATGCAGAACCTGCTTTATCGTTAGTTCCTGAAGCTCTTGCTCCCCCAAATGGCTGCATTCCTACCACAGCTCCGGTTGGTTTGTCGTTAATATAGAAATTACCTGCAGCATTTTGCAATTTAGTAGTTGCTACTTCGATTGCATAACGGTCCTGGCTGAAAACTGCTCCTGTTAAAGCATACTCAGATGTAGTATCTACTAATTCTAAAGTTTCTTCCCATTTCGCATCTTCGTAAACGTAAATTGTAATAACGGGTCCAAATAATTCGGTTTCCATTGTTGTGTATTTCGGATCTGTAGTTACGATAACCGTTGGCTCAATAAAGTATCCAACAGACTTATCATAATTTCCACCGATAATAATTTCTGCATCAGCATCTTTTTTTGCCTGATCAATATAACTTGCCAGTTTATCAAAAGAACCTTCGTGGATAACTGCAGTAATAAAGTTTCCGAAATCTTCAGGAGAACCCATTTTCATAGATTTTACATCTGCAATTAATTGCTCTTTTACTGCCGGCCATAAACTTTGCGGAATATAGGCTCTTGAAGCTGCAGAACATTTTTGTCCTTGGTATTCAAATGCTCCACGCGTAATTCCTGTTGACACTTGTTTTGCATTTGCGCTCGGGTGGGCAATAATAAAATCTTTACCACCTGTCTCACCAACAATTCTTGGATATGTTTTATAGTTGTGGATATTGGCTCCAATTTTAGCCCAAATATCTTTAAATACATGCGTTGAACCTGTAAAGTGAATTCCGGCAAAATCACGGCTTGCTAAAATAGTATCTGTAATCATTAAAGCATCTCCGAAAACTACATTAATAACTCCGTCCGGAACTCCCGCTTCTTTGAAAACTTCAAGAATAATTTTTGTAGAAAACACCTGGCTGTCGCTTGGTTTCCAAATCACAACGTTACCCATCATGGCAGCACTTGCAGGAAGATTGGCAGCAATTGCAGTAAAGTTAAAAGGTGTAATCGCATAGACAAAACCTTCAAGAGGTCGGTATTCTAAACGATTCCAAACTGTAGAATCAGATTTTGGCTGATCGTTATAGATTTGCGTCATGAATTCTACGTTATAACGTAAAAAGTCAATTAACTCGCATGAAGCATCAATTTCTGCCTGGTGAATGTTTTTTGACTGACCAATCATGGTTGCAGCGTTAATGCGGGCTCTGTATGGTCCAGCAATAAGTTCTGCCGCTTTTAAGAAAATAGCAGCACGTTGTTCCCATGCCATATTTGCCCATGCTTCTTTAGATTCAAGAGCATTGGAAATTGCTTTTTCGATATGTTGTTTTTCTGCTAAATGGTATTTACCCACAACGTGTTTATGATCGTGCGGAGCTGTAATGTTTCTGGTATTGCCCGTTCTGATTTCTTCGTTTCCAATATATAAGGGAACGTCAATCTGAGAATTCCACATTGTGGAATAAGCTGCCTGAACAGCTGCTCTTTCTGGGGAGTTTGGTGCGTAGCTTTTTACAGGCTCGTTTACCGCTTTTGGTACATGAAAAAATCCTTTAAGCATGTTATTTAAAATTTGTGAATTAGACTATTTTAAAGTCAGACCATTTGTTTTGTTACGAATAATCTAACGCTGCACAAAAGTACAAAGGATAAATTAATAAATTGACAATTTTATGATTAAGATAACGATAAAAGCAATAGTTAGAAACCAGGTCTTAATTTAATGCAAAAGGAGCGCACATTCTAAAAGTAGGAACGATAACCTTGAATGTTTTTGTAGTAGTAAAATTGATCATATTAAAATGACCTTTCATAGCGCCGTAGGGAGACGATAATAAACAACCCGAACTGTAAGTATGGTTTTCACCTGGTTTTAAAACCGGTTTTTTCCCAATAACACCTTCGCCGTCTACCACTTCCAAATCATTCAATGAATCAAAAATTTCCCAGTGACGAGAAGTCAGCTGAACTGAATCTTTACTATGGTTTTCGATGGTAACTACATAACTAAAGGCAAAATGAATCTTGTAGTTTTTGAAGTAAGTACCTTCAAAACTAGTTAAAACAGATATTTTTATGCCTCTTGTAATCTGAGAAACCATACTAACGACGTATATATGTGAGTGTTATAGGGCAAAGCTACAAAAAAAAATCATTTAATCTAAAACCTTAACATTTGTTTTAGTTGACTATATTGATAGAGTTAGCATTTCCTTTTCCGATAACCCGCTCATAACGATCTGTTGCCTCTTTATAATAGACCAGAATTGTATAGTCGTTTTCGGTTTGATAGAAGTTTCCGTCAATAGCATTTTCATAATCTATAACCCCTTTTTTATCTGCGACCATATATTGAAAATTGGTAAAACCCTGTTTGATCATAATGGCTTTTTCAAAAACACCTTTGTCGGCATTATAATCCATTTTATATTCAGAAGAAAGACTGTAGTTATTAAACATTCCGGTAATATAGATGTCTTTGTCCAGTCTGAAAGCAGGCGCAGAAAGACTAAAATAGACCCAGGCATAATCTGCTTCTATGTCATTGTTGGAACCGTTTATATTTTTTACCACAAAATTCCCATTTACATCTTCGTACAAGGTATAAATCTGATTTCCTCTTGCAGAATTTGTATACAAAAAAGCATTATAAATATCATTGTTTCCTCCCACACGTGCGACATTATTATTTGCAGCACGAATGTCCTTGTTTTCAAAATATAAAAATTCATTTCCTCCCCAAAACTGAGTTTCCTTGTTGTATTTATAAACGAGCTGGTTTCCAAGTGTGTATTGAGGAACAATATTTTTTATAGCATTCTTAAAATTCCCATTTTGCAATAAAAGCACTCTCACATTTTTTAAAGGTGTCTGAAAAACTATATCATTAGATAAAATAGCAAAATCTAAATTTTGCTTATAATCAATATTGCTTAAGTCTCTGCTTCTTTTTACCTGGGCTGATACTGTAGAATGATTTTCGAATAAAATAAATTTTCTGGAGAATACAACATCGCGATCTTCATTTAATATTCGAAGCATATAATTACCCGAAAGACGTATTTGTGTCGTAAACTGATTTGGAAAAGAAAGTCGGTAATGCGAGTAATTCTGAAGCGTATTAAAAGAATTGGAATAATTCATGATTCTCTGATTGTCCAGACCATATATATAATCGTTTTTCGGAATATTGGTAGGCATCCAGTTGTAATCGCAATGAATTACCTCAAAATAATAATTGGCTTCATTACCAAATAAATCATCAAACTGAAAGTCGAAAGAAGAACCTAATTCGAAAATAGGAACAACATTGCTTCCATTTTGGACAAATGATGCAGTTTTTATATTATATGGAGGATCAATTTCTTTTTCCTGTGCTGTCGCTATTGTAAAAACAAAAAGAAAAATAAAGCTTGTAAATAAAAATTTTGGCATCTTGTTGCGTGTAAGATTGTAAATATAACAATTTTATATAACGAAAAATAAGCCGATCTATTGGATTTAATTATCAGAATCCAGAATATATTTTAAGTTGCCTTCTATTTCGTTGTTAATAAAATTTTCTTCTAAAAGCGAATCCGACAATAATTTTTTATTCTCCTGTAATTTTATAATTTTCTCTTCTACTGTATTTTTAGATATAAAACGAATCACATTTACTTTATTCATTTGTCCGATTCGATGTGCTCTTCCCACTCCTTGTTTCTCTGCGAAAGGATTCCACCAGGGATCTAAAAATAAAACATAGGAAGCTTTTGTAATATTCAAACCAACGCCCCCCGCTTTAAGCGAAATGAAAAATAACAAAGGCTCCTCTTTTTCCTGAAACTGTCTGACCTGCTGCTCTCTTTTTGCAGAAGGTGTTTCTCCGGTAATTTCACAAAACTCAATTTTATTTTGCCTGCACCAGTCGGTATAAAAATGCAAATTGGTAACAAACGAACTAAAAATGATAGCTTTTTGTTTTCCTTTTACTAAACTTTCCAGATAGTTTGTAACGGCCATATATTTTCCCGAATCAATCTCAGATTCCTGATCGACCATTTTAGGATGATTGCTCAGCTGGCGCAATTTCATTAAAGTATTAATAATGCTTATTTTGTCTGGACTTGACCCGTCTGTTTTTAATAAAAAATTACGGGCTTTGGATTTTTCTTTCTCGTATAATTTTTCCTGATCCGGATCCATGTCGCAGTAATAAATCTGCTCGGTTAATTCTGGCAAATCTTTTAAAACCTGTTCTTTGGTTCTTCTTAAAATATAAGGCTGGATGAGGTTTTTTAATTCAGTAAGGACTTCTTCATTCTGTTTTTTCTCGATCGGGTTTTTAAAATGCTCTGTAAAAAAAGCATAACTGCCCAGGATATCCGGATTTATAAACTCCATTTGCGACCATAAATCGTCAAGCGAATTTTCGATCGGAGTTCCGCTCAGCGCAATTTTATGACCTGTACTGATTTTATTAATCGCTTTGAAAATCTTAGAATTTTTATTTTTGATGTATTGACTTTCGTCTAAAATCAAATATCGGAAATCGTATTTTTCTAAAATCGAAATGTCACGATGAATGATGCTGTAACTCGTAAAAATCAAATCAGTCGAATTCAATCTGCTGACTAATTGTTTTCTGTCGTTGCCTACATATTGCATTTTCGAAAAATGAGGTGTAAACTTTCCCGCTTCATTGTACCAGTTAAAAACCAGTGAAGACGGCAGCACAATCAACGCCTTTAATGGTTCTCTCTCGATAGTCGTTTCGTTGGCAAATAAGTCAAAATTGGTGGTTTTGGTCGTAAAACCCAATTGTTCCTGTACGGCAATTAAAACGGATAAAGTCTGCAGTGTTTTTCCAAGTCCCATATCATCGGCAAGACATGCACCGAGATTGGAATTATAATGACTTAAAAGCCATTTTACGCCATCAAGCTGGTAGGGTCTTAACGTCGCTTTTAATAATTCGGAAGAAGTATATTCTGCTTTACTGATCACCTCATTTTGGATTTCGGGAATAGCATCTAAAGCTGTAAAATTACTCTTCCGTAAAAGAAGCGCTCCGTTTTCTGCCTTTGCTAATTTTGCCAGAGAACCGTATTTGCTAAACCATTCCAGCGGGATTAAAAAATAGTTCCCGTCCGGTAATTGGAAAAGTCTTTCCTTGCTTTTTAGATTGGGAATAATTTCACTGAAATTGACAGTGTAATTTCCAATAGTAATGATTATCCGGATATCGAACCAGTCGCCAGTGGTCTCTTTGGAAGCAGAAACAGTATGGTTTTCGGTAATAATTTCTTTGCTTTCGAGTTTTAGATTTTCGATAGTAAAACCTAAACTTTCCAGTTTTTCCTTATAATCTATAACCAATTGAATATTGGCGAAAGGATCTTCAATTTCTGATTCTGATTTCCACCCAAATAATTCATTTTTTATTTTTATAAATCCAATTTCATTTAGTTTTTCGAAATATAGATTTTCATCAGCACTTCTTTTAAACTGAATTATTTTGGGTTCATTAATTATGCTGAAATCAACAAAAGAATGTGTTTTCTTTGTTTTGCCCGAATCAAAAATATAGCCGTTATAATCAAAATAGAGATTAAGATAATAACAGTTTTTAAAGAAATCATAGACGGGCTGGATGCTGCACGAAATAATTTTGTCGCGAAGCTCAATTTCAAAACCATTTGCTTCAATATCAATTTTTTTTGCGATCTGCGGAATAAAGCTTTTGAAATAATCATCAACTAATTTGGAGGGGATTTCAATTGATTTTTTCTTTAGAAAAGGCATCAGTTTCTTAGAATTTAACTCTTTTACACGACCCAATTTCTTGTTGACAACCAGCCAGCCCGGCTCATCCAAAAGAATTTCGATATTGCTATCCATTGGCAGAAAAGTAATTTCGTTTTCTTTTAAAGAAAGGGTATAGGTAATTCCCAGATCATGTTTGTCAAATTGAATCTGAGGTTCAAATTCAGTTGAAGTAACAGTGATTTTCGCACGATAAAAATCTTTTTCAGGTCCGATATTCAGGCATAACGGAAATTGTTCCTGCACAATTAAATTGTAAAAAGAACTTAAATGAAATTTTAAATGCTGACGAATCGCAAAGTCAATTTTGGAATCTTTCTGTAAATCGGCAATTGTTTTGGCAGATTTTATTTTTGAACTAAATTTTTTGAAAATAAATTCCGGTTTTAAAGATTCGCAGGACGTCAATATTTTTTTGGTATTGGAATCCAGATTTTCATAAACAATTCCAAAACTTTCGATTACATCTCTAGTCGCTTTTTTGTTTAAATATTTAACTTCATCGATTCCTTCAATAATATATGCCGTCGGAAGATAGACATTCAGGTTTTTATCAAAACTGATGTCAAAACAGAATTGAAATAAATTTTCCAAGATTGATGGTTTGGTTTAGTAGAATTTTGGGGAATTCTGTAGGTTTAAAAAATAAATACTAATCACCAAACAGAAAAAATCTATTTATTGATTAGTATTTAAGAATGTATTTTTATTACTTATTTGGTTTAAAAACTAATTTTCCGGTTTAAAGCAAAGGGGGATAATTTCGCCTTTTGCCAGACAATATTTTTCAACCAGTTCGGGAGCAATTTTATTGGTATAATCTTCTTCTATGACAATAAAACCTATACTTCTTAATTTGTCAAAATAATCACGTCCGTAAACACGTACATGATCGTATTGTCCAAATATTTTGGCACGTTCTTTTTGGTCTGTAATAGAATCATCTGCAAAAGTTACCGCTCTGTTTAAATCCTGTGGTATTTGCAAAACAGCCATTCCGCCAGGTTTTAAAACGCGAAACAATTCCTGCATAGCTTTCGTATCGTCCGGAATATGTTCTAAAACGTGATTGCATAGAATCACATCGTATTCGTTGTCTTTAAAAGGAAGATTACAAATATCTGCTTTTACATCTGCCAAAGGCGAAAGTAAATCTGTTGTGGTATAATCCAGATTTTTCTGCTTGCGGAATCTTTTGTAAAAAGCCTGTTCCGGAGCAAAATGCAATACTTTTTTCGGTGCTGTAAAAAAATCAGTCTGATCGTTTAAATACAGCCAAAGTAAACGGTGTCTCTCCAAAGAAAGCGTACTTGGCGAAAGCACATTGTTACGCTGTTTTCCGTATCCGTAAGGTAAAAATGATTTAAAACTTCTGCCATCAATAGGATCTGTAAACTTATTTCCTCGTAATGAGAAAGCTAAAATCGGGCGGGCCACATAACTCAAACGAATTAATAATGGTCTTGGAATGGTATTTAAAACTAATTTAAAAAGTTTTTTCATGTGGGGTTGTTTCGCAGAGTTACACAAAGTGAACACAGAGTTTCGCTAAGTGTTTATAAATCTTTTTATGTTATTTTTTAAAATTTTTGAATGAAAATTAATAAGCAAACCCAAAGGATATTCACCAAGTTTTAAATAAGTTAATATCTGTGCAAAATGTACATCTGTAAAAGTTTCGACGGTTTTTAGTTCGATTACAATTTTGTTTTCAATTAACAGATCAATTCTATAACCATGATCCAGTTTAATATCCTTGTAAATTATAGGTAAAATTTTCTGCCTTTCTACAGCTAATCCAGCATTTACAATTTCGTAATATAAACATCTTGGTACGCAGATTCTAGTAAACCAGGCCATAGTTGTTTGTGAACTTCAATTGCTAAACCTATAATTTTATATGAGATAGTATTTAGTTCGTCTTGCGATACTTCATTTTTCAAATACATTTTTCAAAAGGCGTATAAAATATTTTTTGTGTATCTCAGCGTATATCTTTGTGAATCTTCGTGGAATTCTTACAGTACTAATGGCACTTGTCTAAATTCATCTTCTTCATTGCTTTCAATTCCTAAAGCTTTGTAGATGTATTGGAAAGTCGATAACAATTCTGGTTTACCGTCTATCAAAGCGACGTCATGTTCGAAATGCGCACTTGGCTTTCCGTCTGCAGTCAAAATTGTCCAGCCGTCTTTAAGCTGTTTGATGTTTCTTGTTCCCATATTGATCATCGGCTCAATTGCGACAACCATTCCTTCTACAAAAAGTTTTCCGCGGCCGCGTTTTCCGTAGTTTGGCATTTCCGGTTCTTCGTGCATTTTCTGTCCAACGCCGTGTCCGACCAATTCACGAACAACACCGTAACCGTGAGCTTCCGTATATTTCTGAATCGCATTTCCAACATCTTCCACACGATTTCCGGCTTTAAATTCTCTTATTCCAACGTAAAGAGATTCTTTTGTTACCTGGAGCAATTTTTTAACTTCAGGAGCAACTTCGCCAATTTCAAAACTGTAAGCGTGATCTCCGTGGTAACCATTTTTAAATGCACCACAATCTACAGAAATAACATCACCACTTTTAAGAGGGACATTATTAGGAATACCGTGAACAACCTGAGCATTAGGACTCATACAAAGCGAATTCGGAAAATCATACAATCCAAGAAAACTTGGTACGGCACCATGATCGCGAATAAATTCTTCGGCTAATTTATCAAGATATAATGTAGTAACTCCCTCTTTAATTTCAGAAGCAATCATACCTAATGTTTTTGATACGATTAAAGCACTTTCGCGCATTAATTCGATTTCGTCTCTAGTTTTTTGGATAATCATATTTTTTCCATTTTCAGTTCGCAAAAATACAATTTTTAATGATATTTTTTGGTGTTTTTTTGCCACGAATCGCATGAATTTTCACGAATAAATGAATTGAAATTCAAAATAAAATGAATTAGTCAACATTCATATAATTCTTTGAAGCTTTTTTTAGATAATTATTTCATCAAAAAGCCTTAAATTAGTAGTAAAAACGTTTACGATCATGGAAACAATCACAGATCAGGATATAGTTAAAGTGAAAGCTTTACGTAAAATGAAGCAGAATGCTCTCGCACTTTTAGGAATTGCAGTTTTACTTTTTATCATTGCTATTTATTTTAAAATTCCAATGCTTCAGGCTTTTAGTGAAGCCGCAATGGTAGGTGGAATCGCGGACTGGTTTGCTGTGGTCGCCTTATTTCGTCATCCGCTGGGAATTCCGATCTGGCATACCGCAATTATTCCTACCAAGAAAAATGAAATTGGTGAAAATCTGGGAAACTTTGTCTCAGAAGAATTTCTGAACAAGGAAAAACTGGAAATTAAATTAGACGAATTTAACTTTGCTTCTAAAGCTTCAGATTGGCTTTCGCAGGACGAAAATGCCAATAAAGTGGCAGATGTTGTAGCAATAAACATCATTCCCGGAATTTTGAAAGCAATTAAAGACGAAGATATAAAGCGCTTTATTCAGGTTCAGTTTAAAGAAAAAATGGAAGGTATCAATTTTGGTAACTGGGTTGCGGTTGCATTGGAACCTTTGCAAAAAGGAGATCTCAAAAATCAAATGCTGACCAATCTTCTTGAAGTAATGAGCAGCGAACTCACAAATAATAAAGATTTAATTAGACAAAAGGTAAAATCATCGACTCCGTTTCTAAGTTTCGGCCTCGCGGATAAAAGTATCACAGAAGGTGTTTTTAATGGTTTGCAGGATTTTCTGGATGAAGCTAAAAATCCTGAAAGTGCAGTACGTTTAAAAATTGACGAATATATTTTTGACTTTTTAGAAAAAGTAAAAAACTCAGAAGAAATGAGAATTAAAATCAACGATGTGATTTTAGGTTTTGTCGGAAAAAAAGAAGTCCAGGATTATATTAATGGAATTTGGGACGAAATAAAACTTTCTATCACAACTGATTTAAATAAAGGTGATAATTCGGCCATTAAAAACAGTATCGCAGGATTAATTCAGACTTTTGGAAATGGCTTAAAAGAAGATCCCGTTATGTTTGAAAAAATAAACAGTTTCATTAAGAATGATCTTCTGGCTGTTCTTTTGAACAACAAAAAAATAATTGGAGATTTGATTTCATCCACCGTAAAAAGCTGGGACGGAAAAGAAGTCTCAGAAAAACTGGAATTAGAAATCGGAAAAGATCTTCAGTACATTCGAATCAACGGAACTTTAGTTGGAGGTATCATTGGACTTATAATTTTTGGTGTTGAGCAATTGTACAATTTGTTATTGTAAATTGTCATGCTGAGCGAAATCGAAGCCTTTTTGCTTCATAAGCCTTCGACTTCGCTCAGGGTGACAATCAGGATAAATCATATAAAAAATCACTTATAGGATTTGTATAAAAAATAATCTCGCAAAGTCACAAAAACGCCAAGTTTATAATTCTTTGCGATTTCGCGACTTTGCGAGATTTTATTTAAGTGAACTTACATCACTCTTATAAGTTCAAAAACTACAACAACGAATGACAAGTCATTGCATTTGGCTGCTGAACACCCATTAATTCTAAAATAGTAGGTGCAATATCACCTAATACACCATCCTGAATATTTTTTAAGTGTTTGTCAACTAAAATAATCGGCACTGGGTTTGTAGTGTGTGCTGTATTCGGACTTCCGTCAGGATTAATCATTGTCTCGCAATTTCCGTGATCGGCAATTACGATTGTAGTGTAATCATTAGCAAGCGCAGCTTCGATAACTTTCTTAACACAAACGTCTACAGCTTCACAAGCTTTAATTGCTGCGTCCATAATTCCGGTGTGTCCAACCATATCGCCGTTTGCGAAATTTAAACATACAAAGTCAACTTCACCTTTATTCAATTCAGGAACAAGAGCCTCGGTAAGTTCAAAAGCGCTCATTTCTGGCTGTAAATCGTATGTGGCTACTTTTGGAGAATTTCTCAAAATACGAGATTCGCCTTCAAAAGGAACTTCACGTCCGCCAGAAAAGAAAAATGTTACGTGCGGATATTTCTCCGTTTCCGCAATTCTGATTTGCTTTTTACCGGCTTGTTCTAAAACCTCACCAAGAGTTTCTGTTATGTTATCTTTATTGTAAACTACTTTTACGTTTTGATATGTTTCATCATAATTAGTAAGCGTAACGTAGTACAAGTTTAATTTGTGCATGTTCTGCTCATGGAAATCCTGTTGTGATAATGCTTCGGTAAGTTCGCGTCCGCGGTCTGTTCTAAAGTTGAAGAAAATTACCACATCACCTTCAATAATAGTGGCAAGAGGTTTTTGTTCTTCATCGACCATTACAACCGGTGCGATAAATTCGTCTGTAACATCGTGTTCATAACTTTCAAGAACGCTTTTTACCGCATTTGTAGACGGAATCCCGATTCCGTTCACCACTAAATCGTAAGCTAATTTAACACGTTCCCAACGTCTGTCGCGATCCATTGCATAGTAGCGTCCAACGATTGAAGCAATTTTTACCGGAGTATCTTTAATATAATCTTCCAGATCGTGAATGTATTTTGCTCCCGATTTCGGGTCAACATCGCGCCCGTCTGTAAATGCGTGAACATAAACCTGATCTAAACCATATTCCTGAGAAGCATCGATTAATCCGCGAAGGTGTGAAGTATGTGAGTGAACACCACCATCTGAAACTAATCCTAAAAAGTGCACTTTTTTATTGTTGTTTTTAGCATAAGTAAAAGCGTCAATTAAAACCTGCTCTTTTGCTAACGTTTTATGTTCTACGGCTAAGTTTATTTTAGCTAAATCCTGATATACAATTCTTCCCGCGCCAAGATTCATGTGTCCAACCTCGCTGTTTCCCATTTGGCCTTCAGGCAAACCAACGTTTAAACCGTCAGTCCTTAGCTGGGCGCTTGGATAATTTTTATAAAGACTGTTTATAAAAGGAACATTTGCATTGTCTATTGCAGATACTTTAGGGTCAGGAGATTTTCCCCAACCATCTAAAATCATAAGGATAACTTTTTTGTTCATTACTTTTTTGTTTTCTACAAAGATAAGTCATTTCTAAAATTGGCAAGAAAGCTTTGCTACATTTATATTTAATAAAATGAAGCCTCATAAAAAATAGTAATTTAATTATAGAAGTCTTTATTTTTTAAAATTAATTCACGCTAAGCTCTTTTTCTTACTTTATTTTTGACAGCATTATAGTCAATAAAATATTTTACACTTATGGAAAAGATGTGTTTTAATGCATCATTATTTAAAAGTCCCGAAACGTTATGTCTGAAATCCTTATCGATAACGCGTTCAAAATTAGAAGCGTTGTTTCGGTATAATGCAGAAAGCTGACTTCCGGGAGCAAACCACCACGAATAAGATAAATCGGCATTCCAGGAATAAAAACTTGAATTTTTATTGGTTGTATATTGCGGGTAGGCAATAAAATCTCCATCTTGCTGCAAAGCTAAAATATCTTTATTATCAGCATACGACCAGTATTGGCGAACAGAAAGATTAATAGTCATTGCGCTGTTTATCGCGTACTTACCTCCAAGAGTATTAGAGTAGGTAATCACATTTCGGTTTGCAAAAATGATCTCGTTTGGAGTATTTGAATTCTCATCATAATCGATTTGATCGATATAGCCTTTATTGTTATTCTTTCTCAAATAGCTAAAGAAATAAGTCAGTAAAAGTTTGTCGCTAAAGCGGTATCTCGGACCAATATCAAAACCATAAGTTAGTCTTTCCGATTCATCAAAAATATTCAGAGTACCATTAAGATCAATGGCAAATTTATGATTGTAATTGGTCGAAATACTTCCCCAGGATTCTATTTTTCTGGGAATCACAACATATCGGTTTTCTGCACGCGGTTCGTAATAATCGTTGATTTCTAAAGGATAAAATGTAATTCCACCGCCGTAATAATTATTTTTTATTGTGGTAAGATTTAAATTTGCATTGATGCTGTTATCCTGCAGTTTTCCGGATTCCTTATTAAATTCGGTATACATATTATAGTTAATTCTAAAACTATTAAAACGTTTTGTTGGTTTTAAAATTCTATAATTGGCATTTCCGTAAAAGTTATAATAATTAGTGTAAAAGTTAATTCCGAGATCATTAGGATCAAAATCTTTCGTTACAAAATCAGAACCCACACTGTATCTGTAATTCCCACTTGTTTCTGCCAGACTTACAGTGGAATAAAAACCATTTTTATCTTCAAAATCATTAATATGGCTATATTTTACATTACCAAACAAACTGTATGTGTTGGCTTTAGTATTCAGATCCCAGGCAAGGCCGGTAACATTTGCATCTCTAAAATGGCTGTTTCTTGTCACATTCGTATTGATAAAAGTTATCGATGAATTTTTTCTAAAACGCTGATCCAAAACCAAAACATTATAATTAGTTAAAGGCTCTACCACGACGCGTCTGGATTCTTCGGTTTCTGTATTTTTTATAACAGCAAACGTTTTTTCTGTTACGGCATTCAAAACGCCAATCCCTAATCCGTTTTTGGTTCTTCCGGATAATTTCAAGGCATTCACCAGATTTACGTTGGCGGGTAATTCTGAAATTTCTTCGTTTTCGTTTAACGAAGGGTCTATAGATGGCGCGCCTCCAATTCTTCTGGAATAAAACATATTTCCTTTACTGAATAAATCTGTTCCTTCTGTAAAGAATGCGCGGTTTTCGTTAAACTGCTGTTCAAACGGACCAAGATTTAGAATCTGATCGTCGTATTTTGTCTGCCCAAAATCGGGAATCAAAATAGCATCAATGGTAAACGCATCATTTATACCATATTTAATATCCATTCCGCCTTTCATGGTTCCGTAAGTTTTTTGTCCGTCTGCCGCATTTAAGTAATAGGAGGCGTAAGGCATAAAAAACAATCGGGTAGGCGGTTTAATATTTTCAATTCCCTCCAAAATTCCGGTTTGTTGTGTAAATGTTCCTATTTTGCTGTCGACAAAATTCCAGGTGTATTTAAAACGTTCCCGTTTGATTTCTCTGAAAAAATTAATTCCCCAGGTTTGTTTGTTTTCTGCAGAAAAACGTAAGGCTGAATATGGAATTTTCATTTCAACAATCCATCCGTTTTCTGTTAATGCAGCTTTACTGATCCAGACGGCGTCCCAGGAATAATCTTCGCCATTTGCATCGGTCATAATGCAGTCGCCCTGAACATCGGCAGCAGAAACGTAAAACATAAAATCCTGCTGGCCGTCGTTAAAGCCATTTATAAAGACGCCAAAAAGATCTGCAGTGCCGAAATTATCACGTTGTGAAATTTCTTTCAGAATCTTAGTCGGCTCATTATCGTACATCATTGCGCCTATATAAATCGCGTCATTATTATATAAGACTTTAATTTCGGTACGTTTTTCATACGGAATTGCTTTTCCGTTATCGGGCTCGAGCATTACAAAATCTGTAGCAATCGGAGCACTTTCCCACGCCTGTTCTTCTAATTTTCCATCAATGAAAATAGACTGCGAAGTAACCTTCGCCTGAATCGTTTTTTTTGAATTCTGACCATAACCAAATAAAGCAGAAAATACAAAGCAGAAGAAAAGGATTTTTTTCATTGATTTTGGAACAGAATAATAGAAAAACAACATTAATGTAGCCATAATAGACATCAATTTGTTCTATTTGTTACACAGAAAGTTTCAAGATTTCCACTTTTTTTATTTTTTTTTAAGAAAAATCGTAAAAATATTAAGATTTTACCCATAAGAAGAAATCTTACAGAAATCACGTTTTTATGTTAATTATGTTAAAATTTAGGCAAAAAACGCCTGAAAACCAGCATTATATTTTTCACGGGTCGATTTTTTTCTACTTTTGCCTTACCCAAATTTTTTGTTTAACCTAAAGAAGTTCAATGATTTACAAAATTTATCCACTATTTGTGTTTTTGCTGTTGTCTTTTGGAAAAGATACAAAAAACACTACTGATCTTAAAAATGCTACTGTAAAAACAATCGCTAAAGTTGAGAAAGTAACGGTTGATTCTAAAGTTGAAAGCGTTTACAATGCCTTAAATTCTAACAATTACAAAATGCCTGAGCTTAAAACTTTTTCGGAGGCTTTAAAGGGATTTTATTTGTTGAAAGAAAAGGGAGTTATCAAGAAAAATATTTTGACACTTATTGATTTTAGTATGTCATCAAATACCAAACGTCTTTGGGTAATTGATTTAACAACTAACACCATTTTGTTCAATTCTTTGGTAGCACACGGAAGGAATACTGGTGAAGAATTTGCTTCTGCATTTTCAAATCTTAATTCATCATTTAAAAGTAGTTTAGGTTTTTACTCCACTGGTGAAATATATCAGGGAAAACATGGTGCTTCTTTGCGTTTAGACGGATTAGAAAATGGCGTAAATGACAATGCACGCGAAAGAGGCGTTGTAATGCATGGTGCTGATTACGTATCAGAATCTTTCATCAGAAATCATAAAAGACTGGGCAGAAGTCAGGGTTGTCCTGCGCTTCCGGTAGAAATGACTAATGAAATCATTCAGTTAATAAAAGACAAATCGTGTTTATATATCTATCATCCATCGAGAACTTTTGCGATGGAAGAAAGATTAATTTCTTAACTTATCATATAAATCCGAATCTAAGTTATAAATATCAGCTCTAAATTGGAGCTGATTTTTTTTGCTCCATGCCGTCCAGTACCATTGATATAAAGCATATTTCTTTTTGATTTTAAAACTCATTGTTTTCTTGCTTGCAATAATGGTATCAATTCTGTCCTGAGGCCAGTTCCCTTCCACATCCAAAATATGCTGTGCCAGTTCCAGCGGGTTTTCCACCCGTACACAGCCCGAACTCATAGAGCGGTTGTTTCTTCCAAAAATATTACGGTGGTTCGTGTCATGAAGGTAAACCGTGTGGTGATTTGGAAATAATATTTTTACCAGTCCCAACGAATTATTGTATCCCGGACTCTGTACATACCGATAATTGTTTGGTTTGTTTTCGTTCCAGGCCATTGGGTCGACAACATTTCCGGACGAGTTGTAAATCGTGATGTTTTTCTTTGCCAGGTAATTTCTGTTGCGTTTCATAGCCGGAACTACGTCTTCTTTTAAAATAGTAGGAGGAACGGTCCATGTTGGGTTAAAAACAACTGTCTTAAGGAAAGAGGTGATAATGGGTGTTCTTCTTTTTGCAGTTCCCACTACGACATTTCGCACCAAAGTAGTGTCTTGATTTTCAACTACGTTTAAGCTGTAATCCGGAATATTTATTATAAAATAGTTTTCGGCCAGCTCAGCATTATACCATCTCCAGCGTTCTATATTCGCTATAATTTGCTTTTTTCTGCTTTCCTTAGAATGATTTAAAGCGCGAATAGTCCCCGCACCAATAACTCCGTCAGCAGCAAGGCCATGTCTTTCCTGAAACCTTTTAACGGATTCAAAAGTTTTTTCGTCGTATATTTTGGTAAGACTGTCCTTTCCGGTCATGTCGTTCCAGTACAAAAGCCTTTTCTTAATAGAAATCAGAGCAGCATTAGTATCGTTTAAAACAATTTTTTCAGCAGCTTCTATCGTTTTTATATCATCCTCCGGAAAAGTATTAATAATTTCTAAAGCTTTTAATAACTGCTTGTAAATTTGTGTTTTGGGTTGAATGTGTTCTACTATACTGTCTAATTTATTTTTATTGAAAGCTTTAATAAGAATAGTATTGACGTCCAATTTTTTTTCGTCTAAATCCCAGTTGTTATAAAGTTTTTTAGGATCTAATTTACCTTTATGAATATGGTTTAGATACTTCTCAAAATTATACGTCAGTAAAATATCGTAAGTTCCCAGATCCTTATCGCTAAGGGATCCAATTTTAGTTTCAAATTTTTTAAGCTGGGCAGTTCTATAATCTTCAGGCTCTAAGCCAAGTAAATCAGATTTCTCTAATTGTGACAAAACGTATTGTCTCTTTTTAAGATTTCCCCAGACGGTCTGATTTTCAGATGCGATATAAAATTGTTTTAGAGTTTCACTCTTAAAAGTATTCAGTAATGCTGTATCTATTTCAACTTTTCTCTCATCGGTAAGAATAATTGCGGGGGTACTTTTTTTGACAATAGGAGTAGGTTTTGGCGTGTCTTTTTTACAGCCAATAAAAATGCATATTACTACCAAATAGTAAAGTTTTTTCATATTATAACTTTTTAAACATCAAATAATGCTCGCCAACATCTTTAATATCAAATGATTCACCTTGGGGTTGGTAATTCAGTTTTTGATAAAAGCCAACAGCTGCTGTTCGGGCGTTAAACCAAATCAATTCCACTTTGTTAGCATTGCAGTAGGTTTCACAATGTTTGACCAAAGCTTCGCCAAATCCTTTTTTCTGATGCGTTTCTAAAACCGCCATCCCTCGAATCTGGGCCTGATTTTTTTGGGCAAATATAGTGTTGATTTTATTAAACAAGGAAATAATTCCTATTAAATTTTCATCATCAAATAATCCAAAATGATGTGTTGTTTCTAAATCGTCACCCTCAAAGATGCAACTCTCAATGGGTTTTCCTTTTCGTAAAACAGGTTGTCTAACGATATAAGTGTCTTTTGATGAAATTTCTTTTATTGTAATCATGATTTTTTGAAAAAATATTGCTTTTATAACTTTTTAATTTTAAATAAGTTATAAATAATTATTGATTTTAATTAATTTTTTTTGCGAAAAAGCTTGTTTTGAACTTAACTTTCTTTTTATATTTGCACAACCAATGCGAAAGTAGCTCAGTTGGTAGAGCTCCAGCCTTCCAAGCTGGTTGTCGCGAGTTCGAGCCTCGTCTTTCGCTCTAAAAAATAAAAACATTTTGTTTCTGTTTTTTTGCAAAAAGTAAATATTTTTGATTTTTATTTTTTTAAAGATTAAATTTTTTTATATTTGCACCCTGTTAATGCGAAAGTAGCTCAGTTGGTAGAGCTCCAGCCTTCCAAGCTGGTTGTCGCGAGTTCGAGCCTCGTCTTTCGCTCTTCAAAAGCCTCAAACATTGTTTGAGGCTTTTTTGTTTTCTATTTTTTTTTTACCGTATAAGTGATATAAGTTGACAAATTTTTGTTTGATTTTTTTATTAAATGAACTTATATAACTTATATGATTTAAAGAAAAAAACTATTTCAAACTGGTCAAATCGCTTTCTGTTTCCAATTCTTCAGGATTTTGGTTTTGTCGGAACAAACGAGCGCTTAAATCTCCTTTTAAGGTAATTTTCTCATCCTTTACTTCCAGCCAGCTTCCTTCTCTTAAACCTAAAACCGGAACTGAATTGAATGCATGAAACTCTTTAATTCTTGTTTCTCTGGTTTCTCCCATGTGTTTAGATTGTAAATCAGCATCGAGATAATGCGGATTTAAATTGAAAGGAATAAGTCCCAATGTCTGAAAACTCGGTGGATAAACAATAGGCATATCGTTTGTAGTTTGCATCGATAGACCGCAGATATTACTTCCTGCACTTGATCCTAAATAAGGGATTCCGTTTTTTACGGTTTCAGAAACCAACTGCATAATATTGTTTTTGTAAAGCTGTGTTACCAGCAAAAAAGTGTTTCCTCCGCCTGTAAATATTCCTTCAGCATTTTTTACGGCATCCTGCGGATTTTCAAATTCATGAATTCCGGTTACTTTTATGTCAATAGCGGCAAATGCCTCAGTTGCTTTTTGTGTATATTCTTCGTGCGAGATACCTCCCGGTCGGGCGTATGGAATAAATAAAATAGTTTTGCAGTTCTTAAAATGTGATTTCAGAGTGGGTAAAAGATATTCCAGATATTTTCCGCCATGTAGGGTAGAAGTGCTTGCAATAATAATGCTTTTCATAAATTTAAAACTCAAAATTTGGTGTGTTAAAGGTATTAAAAATCTGTGTTTTTACAGGTCTTATTCTTGTTTTAATTAACATATTTTTACCATGTCGTTAATACTAAATTTGGAGGATGTTAAGATATTTTTACATTTTTAAGAATATCTTTAAACTATTTCATTTTGATTCAGAAAATTACTTGTTTTTTAATTGTGGTGCTTGGCCAGACTTGCTGGTCTCAAATTCAGGAACGGTCTGTTTTTAATGGTAAAATAGTTTCAAATACGGCAGATCTGGAAGGGGTTTATGTCATCAATGCAAAAACAGAAGAAACAGTTACTACCGACACGTCCGGATCTTTTTCTATTTTGGCAAAAGCAGATGATTTACTGATTTTTTCCTCCATAAATTTTAAAGAAAAAAGAGTTTTATTGAAACCGGAAGACTTTTCAAATCTAAATTTTACTGTAAATCTGAATTTGGTAATGTATCAACTACAGGAAGTGGTCGTAAAAAGATATGATAATATCAATGCTGAAAATTTAGGAATTATTCCGGCAGGACAGAAAAAATATACTGCAGCCGAAAGGAAATTGCAAACGGCTACTGCATTAAATGCTACAGCAAACGCAGGGACTATGGCTGGCGGCTCCATCTCTGCAGATCCTCTATTAAATTTTTTCTCCGGAAGAACGGCGATGCTTAAAAAAGAAGCTGCTGTAGAGAAAAAAGAATTTTTCATGAAGGTTTTAGAAAATATGTTTAGTGTAGAACATTTCGTGGAACGGTTAAAAATTCCTGCGGAATATGTAAAAGGTTTCGAATATTTTGCAATCGAAAATGAAAAGTTTACGGTAATTTTAAATTCCAGAAATAAAACTTCGACAGAATTTTTGTTGGGAGAACTGGCAGTAAAATATAAAGAAATTATTGCTGGTGAAAATAAGTAAAAACATATCGACTGCTTTTTTTCTGCTGTTAGCTCAAAGTAATTTTGGGCAGGGAGTGTCAAAGCAATTATATGGAACTATAAGTAGCTTATCTACACCAATTGAAGGAGTTAATATTGTCAATAACAATACACAGGAAACTACTGTTTCAGACGCTGAAGGGAATTTTTCTATTGCTGTAAAAGAAGGTCATATTTTGGTTTTCTCTGCAGTCGGTTTAAATCCGGTGAAACGCAGGGTTACAAGTGAAGATCTTTCTTTAGAAAAACTTATTGTCGAAATGACGAGAAAAGAAGAGGTTTTAAAAGAGGTGATAGTAAATAAAAATACTGCTATTACAGCAGAAAATCTCGGGATTATTCCGCGTGATCAGAAGAAATATACGCAGGCGGAAAGACAATTAAAAACCGCAGGAGATTTTAAACCTATAATGTTGCTGGGATTATTAGGCGGCTCAATGCCAATTGATCCTTTGATTAATAAAATTAGCGGGAGGACCCGAAAATTAAAGAAAAATGTCGAAGTTGAGAAAAAAGAAAAGAATGTTGCGAAATTAGGTTATATGTTTGATGAGGTTTATTTTATTGAACGATTGAAAATACCTAAGGAAAATATAAATGAATTTAAGTTTTTTGCAGTCGAAAATGAAAGTTTTTGTATGGCGATGAACACTAAAAATAAAACTTCAACAGAATTTCTTTTAGGAGAATTAGCTGTCAGGTATAAAGAAATAATTACTGGTGAAAATAAGTAAAAAGATAGCTCTAATAATGTTTTTGGTTTTTGTTCAGATTAGTTTCGGACAAAAAAATGATTCCAAACAATTAGTCGGTAAAGTAGTGGAACAGTCAACTCCAATTGAAGGTGTAAATATTATTAACAACACGACTCAGGTAGCGACTGTCTCAGATGCTGAGGGTAATTTTTCAATTGCCGTCAGTGAAGGAGAGGTTTTGGTTTTTTCTGCTGTAAATTTAGAACCGGTGAAAAGAAGGATTGTGTCAGAAGATATTTATCCAAACGTCATGATCGTCAGGATGTCAGCTAAAGAAGTCGAATTGAAAGAGGTAGTTGTTAATGAAAACGCCAATATTACGGCAGAAAATTTAGGAATTATTCCGTATGGACAGAAAAAATATACTCCTGCCGAGCGTAAAGTATATACGGCAACTTCAACTTCTGTTGATAAACTGCTAAATTCAATTTCCGGTCGGACCGCGATGTTGAAAAAAGAGGCAAATGTGGAGAAAAAAGAAGCGCTTTTTAGAAAGCTGGAATATCTTTTTGAAGAAAATTATTATACACAAAGATTAAGAATTCCGGTTGCTGATATAAAAGGATTTCAGTTGTTTTGTGTGGAAGATGCCGATTTTGCTGTATCTTTGAATACTAAAAACAAAACAATGAGTATGTTTTTAATCACAGATCTCGCAAGAAAATATCTAACAATTCTCGAAAATGAAAAATAAATTAGGAATACTCGTTGTCTGCTTATTTTGTCAAATTATGTTGGGACAAAATGGTCCAAGAAAGCCATTACACGGACAGGTTGTAAATGATTTTTTAGCCATTGAAAGTGGTTATGTAATGAATATCAATGCCAATGTGAGAACATTTATTGGTTCGGGTGGTTTGTTTGATATTATGGCAAGGCCTAAGGATACTTTGTTGTTTTCGGGTTTGGCATTTCAATCTAAAAAAATTGTTTTGACAGAGAAAGACTGCGCAGAGATTTTATTTAAAATAAAACTGGATTTGGTTAATAATCAGCTAAAAGAAGTGGTGGTTCATAAAGAATTAAAAGTAAAATCGCTTAGCGGAGGCTCGCAGGGAATGGTGGATATGCAGTTTGAAGACGACAACCAGTCTACAGCCAAAAATACGGCTATGCTTTCGGATCAGACGATTAAATACGGAACAGATTTTGTCCGAATCTTTAAAGATGTTAAAAAGCTTCTGAGCAAGAAACAAGATGTAAAAGAGGAAGAGGTTACAGATATTGCTTTTGTAGAATATGCTAAGGATAATTTTACCAAAGATTTCTACACCAAAACCCTTAATCTTAAAGAAGATGAAATAGAATTGTTCCTGATGTATTGCTCAAATGATCCGCACACCAAACAGATGGTAGATCCGGAGCAAAAATTTCAGCTTATGGATTTTATGGTAAATAAAAATAAGGAATTTAAAGCTGCTGCTGTTCATAAATGAAAAATAAATTAGCCTACTTTTTGCTTGCAATTTTGTTTGTATCGACTTCGGCATTTACTTTTCATAAATTTTATGTCGGGGTTTTTCAGGTAAATTATGCCGCAGAAAAAAAAATGCTGCAGATTACTTCCCGTATTTTTATTGATGATCTGAATAATGCGATGGAAAAAAAGTACCACCGAAAAACATTTGTCGGAACCAGCAAAGAAACACCCGAAGATGTTGAGTTGCTGAAAAAATATTTGTCTGAACATTTTTTAATTAAAGTAAACGGACAGTCAAAAGCAATAACTTTTTTGTCTAAAGAAGCAGAAGCAGGTGATGTCTTAGTCTGCTATTCCAGAATTAAGGATGTTGACAAATTTAAAACGCTTGAAATTTCCAATACGATTTTAGTAGATTGGAATGCGGAACAACAAAATATTACACATATTTCAGCATATGACACTAAAAAAAGTGTTCTTTTTACAGAATCTTCAAGGAAAGAAGTGTTAAAATATTAATGAATCTGTAAAAATATTTTTTAAATTACTATTTTCACAGCTTGAAATTACCATTACATTTTATGAAAAGACTTTCATTATTATTACTTTTTCCTGCAATGTTAGCAGCACAGGATAAAGCACCAGCCACTCCGGCAAAACAGCAGGGAAAATACGATACCAATAAGTTCAGTCAGATGTACGATTTACTGGCGACGCCAAATATGTTTCGTACGGCTTCCGGAGCACCCGGCCCGGCGTATTATCAGCAACAGGCAGATTACAAAATTGATATTGAACTGGACGATAAAAATTCAAAATTAAGCGGGTCTGAAACAATCACGTACACTAATAATTCACCGGACAGTCTGGAGTATTTATGGGTACAACTGGATCAGAATCAGGCGAAAGCAAATACACAGACTTCATTAGCAGAAAGCGATAAAATTAGTCAGGTGCTTCCACTTGATGGTTTTTCTTCAAAATATTTGAAAAAAGATTTAGAACGAGGTTTTGATATTGAACAAGTTAAAGACGCAAAAGGAAATGCAATGTCGTATACGATTAACGAAACGATGATGCGTATTAACCTTACCTCTCCTTTAAAACCGGGAGAAAAGATTTCTTTTTCAGTAAAATGGTGGTACAACATCAATAATTACAGAAAAGAAGGCGGTCGATCAGGATATGAATTATTCGAAAAAGACGGCAATAAATTATATGTAATTGCGCAATTCTATCCAAGAATGGCCGTTTATAACGATGTCGAAGGCTGGCAGAATATGCAGTTTTGGGGAAGTGGGGAGTTTGCTCTTCCTTTCGGAAACTTTGATGTGAATATTACAGTTCCTGCCGATCACGTGATCGATGCAACAGGAGAATTGACAAACAGAAGCGAAGTTTTTACTGCAGAGCAGGTTAAACGTTATGAACAGGCACAAAAATCATTTGATAAGCCAGTTGTTATTGTAACACAGGCAGAAGCAGAAGCCGCTGAAAAAGGTTTTTCTGAAAAGAAAAAAACATGGAAATTCAGTGCTAAAAATGTACGTGATTTTGGAATCGCCTCTTCAAGAAAATTCATTTACGATGCGATGGCAGTAAAACTGAATAACAAAGTGGTTATGGCAGAATCGGTTTATCCGAAAGAATCAAATCCGCTTTGGGGAGAAACTTCAACAATGACTGTTGCCCATACTTTAAAAAGTTATTCTTCTCATACATTTGATTATCCTTATCCAAAAGCAGTTTCTGTTTCGGCAGAAGATCAGGGAATGGAATATCCGATGATTTGCTGGAATTATGGTCGTCCGGATGAAAACGGTGTGACCAGCAAAGAAGTTAAAAACGGAATGATCGGAGTTGTTGTTCATGAAGTGGGGCATAACTTTTTTCCTATGATTGTAAATTCAGATGAGCGTCAGTGGACCTGGATGGATGAAGGTCTGAATTCATTTCTGGAATATTTGGCCGAGCAGGAGTTAGATCCTACTTTCCCTTCCAGAAGAGGACCGGCAAAAAACATAGTTCCTTACATGAGCGGGGATCAGAAGTTTCTGGAGCCCATTATGTCAAACTCAGAAACTATTCACCAGTTTGGAAACAACGCTTACGGAAAACCCGCTACAGGTCTTAATATTTTAAGAGAAGTGGTTATGGGAAGAGAATTGTTTGACCATGCTTTTAAAACCTATGCCAACAGATGGAAATTTAAACACCCAACTCCTGAAGATTTCTTCAGAACGATGGAAGATGCTTCTGCAGTAGACTTAGACTGGTTCTTTAGAGGTTGGTTTTATTCTACTGATTTTGTTGATATCGGAATTAAAGATGTAAAACAATATTATGTTTCTGATACTCCAACTGCAGATCTTAAAGATGTCAAGGTAAGAAAAGGACGTTTTGGATATGAAAAAGGGCCTTTTGTTTATCTGGTTTCAGGTGATAACGCAGAAGTAAACTCTTCGAAGAAAAAAGCGTTAAAAGTAGAAGAATTTAAAACTCTGGCAGATTATATAGATCAGACTTATACTGCTGATGAAAAAGCAAGTATCAAATCGCCTAAATATTTTTACGAAGTAGAATTTAATAAGCCGGGCGGAATGATTATGCCTATTTTAGTTGAAATCACGTACGAAGACGGTTCTAAAGATAATTACAAATATCCGGCACAGATATGGAGAAAAAGTAATGAAACAGCCAGAAAGGTTTACGCAACAACAAAAGCTATTAAGAGTATTCAGGTCGACCCTAAATTGCTAACAGCAGATATTGATGTAACTAACAATTCCTGGCCAAAAGCAGAAACAAAGTCAAAATTTGACTAACAAATAACAATTAGTAAAAAAGTTCATTGGAATGTAAATAAGTCCAATGAACTTTTTTCTTTTTGTAAAATGTATTTTTAAAGGACTTTTTAAGTTAATTTTAAAAGTCTACGCTACAAAATTTAATATCTTTGCATCAACAAAAATAAAAGTTATGTTTGGTATAGGAGGAGGAGAATTAGTTTTCATACTGTTTATCGTATTAATGCTTTTTGGTTCAGATAAAGTGCCTGAGATTGCCCGTACAATGGGTAAAGCCATGGCACAGTTAAAAAATGCCACTAATGATATTAAAAGTGAAATTCAGAAAGGGGCAGAAGCGAATGGTCTTGATTCTAAATCCCTGAGTGATATTACCGGTAATATCAATGCAGAAATTAGTAACGCAAAGTCGAACATACTGGGCGAAAACGGGAATCTTTTAGCAGAGACAACCAATGAAATCGAAAAAGTAAAAGAAGATATTGATGTACTTTCCGGACCTATTAAACGCCAAAGATAATGCTTGAAAAAATACAGCAATTAGACACTGATCTGCTTATTTATTTAAACGGATTAGGTTCTGAAACATACGATAAGCTCTGGCTGATTATAACAAACCAACTATATTGGACGCCTTTCTTTTTGTTTCTTTTTTTTCTTATCTATAAAAAAGTCGGCGGAAAACAAACTTTGTATTTACTTCTTTTCATAGCAATTTTAATTGCATTTACAGATCAGACCTGTAATTTGTTCAAACATACTTTTCAACGCTTACGTCCTTGTAATAATCCGGATCTGGCCTCTATTATTCGAATTGTTCAGGTTCGTAAATCGTACAGTTTCTTTTCGGGACACGCAGCTAATACAATGGCGGTGGCCACTTTCCTTTTTTGGATTTTAAGACGTCACTTTAGATATTTCGGGTTTATATTTTTATGGCCTTTAATATTTGCTTACAGTCGAATATATCTCGGTTTGCATTATCCGGTAGATATACTCTCAGGGTATTTCTTTGGAGCACTTTTCGGATCACTGCTTTATTTGGTTTACCGAAAATTAAAACCACAGTATTTCCCGGGATGATTACGAGTGTCTAAGATGTTAAGTTTCTAAGCTTCTAATTTTGAAAGATATATTGAATTTACTATAAATATTGCCTCCTGCTTTAGCTGGAGGTTTTTTTTGCCAAAATATTGTAATCCGCACAAATCCTGAGGCCATTCTTTATAAAAAATAATTTAATTAAGAATTGTTTTTTCACTCCATTCTAATCCATTTGGAAGTTGCTGCCTGCTAAATTCAATATGAATGACTCTCCTGCGTTCGTTGTTTGTCTTCTTATTAGATGCGTGGAATAATAAAGGCTTCATGATCATGATTCCGCCTTTTTCAACTTCACATATTGTTTCTTTTTCACTTACGAAATCTACATTTTCAATTCTTAAAACACCTTTTGAATGGGAATTATTAATCACTTTTAAAGCTCCATTGTCTTTAGTCGTAGTGTCAATATGAATTCTTACCGTAAAATTATTTTCTAATATTTCGGTAGGAGGCTGAACGGCAAACTGATTTTGTTTAACAGTCCAATTTGTGAAATTTTCAGTTTCAATTTTTTTATTAGCCGAAATAGTTAAATCCTGATGATAAGCAACAAACCAATTTGATTTTTCCGGTTTGTCAAAATAAATAGATTTTGTTATAAAGAAGCCTTCACCAAATGTTGATTTAATAATATCCTTTAATTTGTCGTTAAAAATATAAGGAAGGGTTTCAGGTATCTCTTTGTGAAATTGCCTAATAGCAAATAAATCGAGAGACTTTCTAAAAGTTGAATTTTCGGTATTGTTTTCCGTTGTATTTTCAATCAAAGAAATTATCTTCTCAATCTCATTTTCAGAATATACATTATCAATAATGGAGAAGCCTTCAGCGTTTACTTCTTTTATATAATTCATTTCAATTCAAATATTAGTACAGCACAAAAAAAAACTTAGAATCTTAGCAGCTCAAAATCTTAGTACCTTTATTTATAATACTCTGGAAACAGTCAGTCCATCCCGAATTGGTAATAAAACAGTTTCTACTCTTGGGTCATTTTTTAAAAGTAAATTGTATTCCAGAAGTACTTTTGTACTTACATCATTTGGATGTACGGGATCCAAAATCTTTCCGCTCCACAAAACATTATCAGATAAAATAATGCCGCCTTTATTCATTTTTGGAACAATCATTTCCCAGTAATTCAGATAGTTTTCTTTATCAGCATCAATAAAGACCAAATCAAATTTTACGTCGAGATTAGGAATAATATCTATGGCTTCTCCCAAATGCTGAAAAATCTGTTTTCCCCACGGTGATGCATCAAAATATTTTCTTTGAAAATCTACTAATTCTTCTTTGATATCGATAGTATGCAACTGGCCGTTTTCCTGCATTCCTTCGCACAGACATAAAGCTGCATAACCTGTATAAGTACCAATTTCCAGAATATTGACGGGACGAATTAATTTTGATAACATACTTAAAACACGACCCTGAAAATGTCCGCTCAACATTCGGGGCAGAAGTATTTTCTGGTAAGTTTCTTTATTAAGTTTTGCCAACAATTCCGGTTCATTTTGAGAATGTTGTTCTATATAATCTTCTAGTTCCTGAGAGATAAAATGCATGTTGTAGTATCTTGTAATTAAGTGCAAAAATACAAAAATATAAACTTGTAATAGAGCATAAAAAAACCATTCGTTTTGCGAATGGTTTTCTTCTGAGTTAAAAAATGAAGTTTATTTTTTTAAAGCTTCATTAACGTCTTTTGCTGTTTTTACGGTTCCGTCTTTTGCTGCTTTCGCTGCATTTTCAACTTTCTCTGCACCTTTTTTAGTAGCGTCTTTTACATTGGTAGCTGTTTTGTTCGCTGCATTCTCTACATCACTTGCTGCTTTTTTAGTAGCTTCTTTCACATCTGTTGCTGCATTTTGTGTAGCATCTTTGGCTTTCGCGGCAGCACTTTCAGCTTTACTTACCGCACTGTCTGTTACTTCCTCAATATCTGTGGTAAGAGAATCCACTTTGTTACCAAGTGTTAATTCGTCTTCAGCAGGTTTTGGTTCTTTCTTCTCGCAAGATTGAACTGAAAATGCTAATAAAGCAACAATAGCCAAACTTAAAATTTGTTTTTTCATAATGAAATGTCTTTTTTAGGTATTAAAAATTTATAGGTTATATGTAGAATAATAAAAATACAAATTTTAAAATTATTGCGCACTTTGTAAGATTATTTTTCTTTTGATTGCAAGACAATTCTTATGCCAAATTTTTCAATTTTGAGAATGCAAGCCAAATTTATTTCTAGAATTGGGTCAGGAGCTTTCTGGGGTAATTTTTAGTTTTTATATAAACTGAAATTAATAACAATATCATCTTTTACTTTAATTAATCCAGCCATTTTTACAGGAGCTTCTAAATCAATATCAGAAAATTTTAAATTTAAGGTTCCCTGGATTTTATCATCAGTATTGTATAAAATAAAATCTTTGTATTTAAGTGTTTTATCCGTAATGAGGAAATTTAGCCTGCATTTGTAATTTTTTCCGCATTGCTTTATATCGCTGATAGTCACTGTACTGTTTGGGAATTTTTTTACTTTGACAGTTCCCTGTAAATCTTTGGTCATTATTTTATTGCCACAATCAAAATTCGACATTTTAATGTCGGTATTAAAAGTGTTTTTTTTAACCGAATTTACATATACTGTATCCTTTATAGAAAAAGTATTAGAGCAATTGTATTTGCCAACAGTAGACAGTCCTGTGATTTCTATTTTTATTTTATTTATTACCACAGGAGTATCTTCTGCAAAAAAAGTGGGTTTAGCACTTCCTAATAAAAAGAATAATACTAAACCCATCATTACTATTTGAAATCTATTTAACATTGTCTCAGAATGAAATTACTGCTTCGAACATTAGTCCTTCAAAGCTGCCACCAAAAAGGTCATTTGGCGTAGCTCCGTTAAACTGAGAATAGTTTTTGTATTTTTGATCTACATATTCAAGTTTTGCCAGAACATTTTTAGTCATAAACCATCCAGCTGCAGCTTCGAATCTGTTAATCTGTATGCTTTGAGTGTTAGCATTTGCTAATTTTCCATCCACTAAATTGTATTTTCCGCCTACATAAAATCTTTCATTCTCACCAAATCGATATACAAGATCTCCCACATACTGATTTACTTTACGAGTGGCATCAGTTCCTTTAAAATCTCCGCCGGAAGTAAATTCTAAGGTTCCAAAAAACTCAAGACCTTTGTATTTAATAAATGGGTTAACCATATAAGATGTTGCCCAATTTCCATATCCCGGATTAAATCTTCCGGTATCTTTATTGGCTGTCGGATCAAAGTTATTGGCAACAGTACTTAAAACTGCGCCTGTTGCAGGATTTACTATGCTGTATTCTGAGTGACTCATTACTCCGTAAAAACGGCTTCCTGCTCTGTCAGAAGCATATAAATTTCCGCTTGAATTGGCTGTATGATAATAAGATCCTGTTAATCTAATTCTTAAATCGTCATTGATTTGTTTGTCCCAGCCTAACTTTGCCAAAATAGATGGACTTATAGTAGTATTATTGTCTGGTTTTGTAGCTGTAGGAGCCGATGCTACAATTTCCTGAACATTTTGATTCAGTTTGGAGTTGGTAACACCAATCATGCTCACAAATCCAGATCTGTTGTAATACACTTCAGCTCCCATTTCGGTAATAAAAGCGTCCATAATATTGTTACCTACAAAAGGGTTCATAAATGCATTTCCGTTATCAGATCTTCTAAAATGCGCATCACCATAATTATTTTCCATTTGACCGATTTTAATGGTTGTATACTGCATAAAATCTTTAAGGAAATCTTTTTTAATGAAGTCTAACTTGTCAATTTGTAAATAACCTCCTTTTACCCAGGTTTCGTTATGATGTCTGGATGCCAGATAAACATCTAAGTTTACGCGGACACCATCATACAATTGAGCGCCAATTGTAAAGTTGGCATTTGGAAGGTTAAAATTGTTTTCAAGATTGTTTAATCTGTACCCCGGAGCATTAGCCAAATCTTTCTGATCGTTAAACGAATTTAAAGCCTGAAACTGAAGTGCAAATGCCGCACCCATATCTACACTTAAACCTTTGTACGCCACAGTGTCTTTTTTTACATCAAACTGATTGATCCCTTTCTGGCTTCTCGGAATTTGGTTCTGAATATGTCCAAAGCTTACTTGAGCCTGAACAGCGAATGTACTTACTACAGTAATAAATAGGATATAAATTTTCTTCATGGCGGTTATTAATTAAAGTTTAAATTAAATTTTATGGTCAGGTCCTGTCCTGTTTTTATCGTGCCCAGCATTGCAGTTGGAGATTTCATACCGAATTCTGTAAAGGTGATTTTATTAGATCCCTGAAGATTTAAACCGTCTTTGGTTACCGTTGTTTTTACAGCCGTTTTGTATACTTTACTAACGCCGGCAATCGTGTAAGTTCCGGTTAATTCCCAAGTTGTTTCGTTTACCTTTTCAGCAGATTTCAGAACATATTTAATGTTTTTGTTTTTATCTGTTTTTAAAGTTTCGTACGCGACCTTGTCCATACTTTTCTTTTCGCTTTTGATGCTTTCAGCTGGCAGGGTAATTGACAAAGCATCAATATCTGTTAGTTTTCCGTTGGCAATGCTTAACGATGCTGTTCCGGTCCCTAAAGCCGATTTCATTTCCCAATCGTGCAGAGTGGAAGTACCCGAAACAGAGAAAGTTGATTTATTGTCTAAGGTGTATGCTTTTTGTGCATTTACAAATGAAGTAATGCCGAAAATTGAAATTACAATCAGTAATAATTTTGATTTATTGGTTTTCATTTTTATCATTTTTATAGTATTAAAAATAAGTTAATATATAGGCCGGTTTATATTTGATGTTTTAACTTGTATCAAAGATCACTCTATAAACCAGTTTAATACATGATAAAAATCATTGTTAAAATTTTATTAAATTGGTATTTGTAACTACAACGTTTTCATTATTCGTAAAACCGACAGAAATGTGAGGTAGAAATATGCGATTCTGTTAATTAGTCAAAATGTAGAAGGAAGTACTCTGTATGTAGATGGTATATATGAAAGTCAGGTAAATTGATGAAGAAATTTTCGGATGCATTTTTTTTATAGAATGTGATTGAATAAATACATTTAGATTACTTGGATTCTGTAAATTTTATAGAATCAATTCTATTAAGCTCTTGCTTTTAAGTCGATTGTAATTTTGGAGATACCTTAAATTTGTTCTGATTTTCTACTCTGTAATTAAGAATACATTTAAAAAACAGAAAAAAAACGCTAAAAGTGCTTAACTTTGCAGCATGCAAATGGAGAAAAAAGACATACGAGCCTTATCAAAAGAACAGCTTCGCGATTTTTTTGTTGAAAACGGAGACAAAGCTTTTCGCGGAAATCAGGTTTATGAATGGTTGTGGAGCAAGGGCGCTCACAGTTTTGAAGACATGACCAATGTCGCAAAATCTACAAGATCAATGCTGGAGAGCAATTTTGTAATCAATCATATTAAAGTTGATACGATGCAGAAAAGCAGCGACGGGACTGTAAAAAACGCCGTACGTCTTCACGATGGTTTGGTTGTCGAATCGGTTTTAATTCCGACCGATACCAGAACTACAGCCTGTGTTTCGAGTCAGGTAGGTTGTAGTCTCGACTGTAATTTTTGTGCGACTGCAAGATTAAAAAGAATGCGTAATCTGGAACCGGGAGAAATCTACGATCAGGTGCTGGCAATTGATAAAGAAAGCCGTTTGTATTACAATCATCCGCTTTCCAATATCGTTTTTATGGGAATGGGCGAACCTTTAATGAATTACAATAATGTCATTAAAGCCATTGACATGATTACTTCAGAAGAAGGTTTGGGAATGTCTCCTAAGCGAATTATGGTTTCGACATCGGGAATTCCGAAAATTATCAAAAAAATGGCCGATGATGATGTAAAGTTTAAACTGGCCGTTTCCTTACATTCTGCTATAGATGAAACACGCGCCAGAATTATGCCTTTCAGTAAAAACTTTCCATTAAAAGATTTGCGTGAAGCATTAGAATATTGGTACAGAAAAACGAAAAGTAAAGTTTCTTACGAATATGTGGTCTGGAAGGGAATCAACGACGATAAAGCTTCGGTTGATGCATTAGTTAAATTTTGCAAATATGTACCATGCAAAGTTAATTTAATTGAATACAACCCCATTGACGACGGCGAATTCCAGCAAGCTTCCGAAGAGTCAATTATGGCCTACATAAAAGCTTTAGAGAATATCGGAATAGTAGTAAAGGTGAGAAGAAGCCGCGGAAAAGACATTGATGCTGCCTGTGGGCAATTGGCCAACAAAGAAGCAGAGGCTGTATAAATAAATATTTTTATAAAACAAAAAAAGCATTAAAAACGATTGTAGTTGTTTTTAATGCTTTTTTTCTGGGCAAAAAGGATGCTATTTTTTTAAATCTACTTCTTCGGTAACTCCGTTTTTTGTTACTGTTGCAAGCGTATCGCATTCTCCGTTTCCGTAATCTATAGTTGCCGAAGCGCCATTTTTTGTAATAGAGACAATTCCTTTTACAGCAAAAGATTTTCTGCATGTAGCATTAAATTCCAAAGGCGTTGTAATTTCTGCAGCAAAAGTATCTCCGTTCGGGAAAGTAGTAGAACCACTTCCGGTAACCACAAACGCATTGTCATCCCAATCAAACCATGTATCGTAACCAGAAGTCATTTCTTTTACAAGAGTCCCTTTCCTTGTATATACTTTGCCATCATCAAAAGTAACGCTCAGATCAATAGAAGCGGTTGATACCGGATGCGGTGTCACCAAAATATTGGTTTCTTTAATCGTTCTCACAATACTTTTGCTGCCCTGAAGTTTTCTTCCGTTATGATAGAAACCTTCAAAAGTATAGTTTATGGTTTGGGTTGAAGAATTAAAATCGTTAGAAAAAGAAACGACCATCTTTCCTTTCACCGTATTTCCATTATTCAAAGTACAGCCTTCTGCACCAAAATCAATGGTTTTTGTCCAGGTGTTGTTGGTTAAAACGGTTGTTATTGTGGCACACGCTGGCAGGAAGCTCTTAATTGGTCCGCCTGGTTTTGAATTCACATTTAGCTGAGAACTAAACTGATCTTCAGCTATATTGGTAACATCTTCTACAGAAGCATCGATTTTAGAGTTTGTGATAATTTCCTCGTTGGTAATTGCTGCCGACGATCCGTCATTTGTTTTTTCATCAGAATTACAACTAATGAAGAAAGACATAGTAATACAAGTGCTAATTAATAAAAATTTTGTTTTCATAAATAAATAGTTTTGGGTTTTAATTAATGAATTCAAATCAGTATTAGTCAGAGCTATTTTTGGTGGCTGTTTTTAGATTAAAAGATAAAATATTATAATCCTAATCTAAATTACACAACGTATTTTTATTAAAAATAGTATATTTGGGGTCGAAATGAATATTACGTCTCAAATAAAACAGCCTATTTTTACCGAGATGGAACTTTTTGAAAAAAAGTTTCATGAATCGATGACTTCGAAGGTGGCGCTGTTAAACCGAATCACTTATTATATCGTAAACCGCAAGGGAAAACAAATGCGTCCGATGTTTGTTTTTCTCACTGCAAAAATGGTTTCGGGTGGTACTGTAAACGAAAGAACTTATCGTGGAGCTTCTGTAATCGAGTTGATTCACACCGCAACTTTAGTACACGATGATGTTGTCGACGACAGCAATCGCCGCCGCGGGTTTTTCTCTATCAACGCATTATGGAAAAATAAAATTGCGGTATTGGTTGGAGATTATTTATTATCAAAAGGGTTGTTGCTTTCTATAGATAACGGCGATTTCGATTTATTAAAAATCATTTCTGTAGCCGTTCGCGAAATGAGCGAAGGAGAATTGCTTCAAATCGAAAAAGCAAGAAGACTCGATATTACCGAAGAGGTCTATTACGAAATCATCAGAAAAAAGACCGCGACGCTTATTGCAGCTTGTTGTGCGCTTGGCGCGAAGGCAGTAATCGAAGACGATATTCAGGTTGAGCACATGCGAAAATTTGGCGAATTGATCGGAATGGCTTTTCAAATTAAAGATGATTTATTTGATTACAGCGAAGAAGCCATCGGAAAACCAACCGGAATCGATATTAAAGAGCAAAAAATGACATTGCCTTTAATTCATGTTTTGAATACCTGTACTCCGCAGGAAAAAAAGTGGCTGATAAACTCCATCAAAAACCACAACAAAGACAAAAAACGCGTAAAAGAAGTTATTGCTTTCGTTAAAAATAATAATGGTCTGGCTTACGCCGAAAACAAAATGGTCGAATTCCAGCAGGAAGCGCTTTCATTGCTTCAAAACTTTCAAGACTCAGAGTTTAAAGAGGCGCTGATTTTGATGGTGAATTATGTAATTGAGAGGAAGAAGTAATTTAATTATATAATTAGTCAATTAGAAAATGTTCTTTGAATGTTAATTTTTCAATTGTAACTTCATCATAATATCCGTCTGTTCGTCATTTCCTAATTTAAAGATGTGTTTGTCAAATTCTACAAAACCATTCTTTTTATAGAAACTAAGCGCTCTGAAATTTTCTTCCCAAACACCTAACCAAACATAATTAACTTCTTTTTGTCTGGCCACCTGTATTGCTTTTTCATAAAGAACCTGTCCAACTTTCTGTCCGTGATATTCTTTTGGAACATAAATACGTTCTATTTCCAATGCTTTATTGTCTTTTAATTCTGTTTGAGATGCTCCAAAGTTTAATTTTAAATATCCGATTACGGCATCGTCAAGAACAGCAAAATAAAATTCTGAATCTTTATTGTTAAGTTCGGCAGTTAATTTCTCTGATGAAAAATTCTCGTCGAGATATTTCCTCATGTCTTCCTCAGAATTATCTCCCGAAAAAGTTTCAGAAAAAGTCTGTCGGCCAATTTTTTGTAATTGACTAATATCATTAAGAGTTACTTTTTGGATTTTTATGTCTTTCATTTTATTAAAGTGTGGATCTCCTTATAAGAGAGAAAATGATTCATTCAAAAGTACCAAATCAGATACAATTCTACAATACAGAATGAACTTTAGATTAACTTTGTTTTCGAAGTAAAAATAAAATCATTTTATAAGTTTTATAATTTCTTTAGTGCTGGGGCTGAAGGGTTAGTTTTTTCTTTTTTCTCCATTTTTTTTTCACCGTCATGCAACCATTTCAAATCGACAATCGTCTATACTAATAGAAGTCTGTTTCTAAAACCAAAACCAAAGCAAAACCGAAAGCTCATTAATGAAAATTATTCCATTACATCAGGAAGAAGCTAAAATCATAAAACTAGCCGTCGAAAACAATCGTCAGGCGCAGCAGCAGATTTATGGTAGGTTTTCTTCTAAAATGTTAAGCGTTTGCCGTCAGTACATCAAAGACATACAGCTGGCAGAAGATGTAATGATTACCGCTTTTATGAAAGTGTTTATCAATTTAAACAAATTTGAACACAACGGAAGTTTTGAAGGCTGGATCCGCCGAATTATGGTTAACGAATGCATTTCTTATTTAAGAGTGCAGAAAAAAGTAAAATTTGCCGAAGATGAATTTTTTATTGAAGAAAGCTTCAACGAAATCGACAGCCAGTTTACAGTAGAACAAATTCAGTATTTAATTGATGCTTTACCGGATGGCTATAAAATGGTTTTCAATTTATATGCAATTGAAGGTTACAAACACAATGAAATTGCCAAGATGTTAGGAATAAATGAAGGAACATCTAAGTCGCAATTATCACACGCCAGGAAAATGCTGCAAACTCAAATTACTATTTTAAAAAAACAAGATAATGGAACCGAATAATTTTGAAAAGGATTTCCGTGACAAACTAAACGAACGTAAAATTGAACCCAGCAACAAAGCCTGGGACCGATTGGATGCGATGTTGAGTGTAGCAGAAGAAAACAAACCGAAGAAAAAGTCAAAAAAATGGCTTTATATCGCAGCGAGTTTTATTGGGTTTTTACTGGTTGGGACTTTATTTTTTAATCCAAATAAAAAATCAGTTGAAATGCCGGAAAATGTAATTACAGAAAAAGAACTGGAGAAAGAAACAATTGTAAACCCAATGGTTAATAAGATTGATCCGGTGAGCAATGAAATTGCTGTTTCAGATAAATCTTCAAAAGAAACGGTAGTTAAACAACAAAAAAACAATCCCGAAGCTTCAGGGCCAATTTCAGATAAAACAATTAAAAATGAATCAAATCAAATAGCGGAGTCTTCAGTCATCATCAAAAACAATCATCAAAAACAATCCCAAAACAATCAAACAGAAATTGCAGAAACTTCTAAAAAAGAAAATGTCGATCAACTTTTGGAAATAGCAGAAAATAAAGTTTTAGCTCAAAATCAGGCCAAAAAGGCAAAAGTAAAAATTAATGCCAGTGATTTATTAAATCAGGTCGATGGAGAACTGGAACTTTCTTTCAGAGAAAAAATGATAACAAAAGTCAACAAAAATTTTCAGGAAGTAAAAGTCGCTTTATCGAATAGAAATCAACAAGAATAATTAAAAACATCAATCAATAATCAATCATTTTAAAACAATCAATCATGAGAAATTTTACCATTTATCTTATACTTTTCTTCTTTTTAGTAGTAAGTAAAGTAGTCGGACAGGAGACCTTTGAATCTCAGGCAAAAAAAATTGCCGATAAAATTGAGAAAATTACCAAGGACGAAAAAGAAATTTTAAAACAGGAAGTTGAAGCTGTAAATGTTCAGTTATCTGAAGGAAAAATCACGCAGGAACAAGCTGAAAAACGCAAAAAAGAATTGGCAGAAGCAAGAGCAGTAATAATAGAAGAGAAAGTGACTCTGGCTCAAAATGAATTAAATGATTTGGTGCAGGCAAAAGTAGACGGAAAGATAAAAGAAGATTCTTCTAAAGTTTATATGATCAGTTTTAAACATAAAAAAAGAGACAAAGATTCTATTTACGGCGAAAAAAGAACGACTTCTCAGTTTGTATTTGCAATGGGGTTAAACAATACGCTTGCCGATGGAAAGCTTCAGGATTCTAATTATCGCTTTATGGGTTCACATTTTTACGAATGGGGTTTTACTTATAATTCCAGATTATTAAAAAACGACAATCTTTTGCATGCAAAATACGGACTTTCATTAATGTATAATAACATTCGTCCGACAGATAACAGAAGTTTTGTGGTTGACGGAGATCAGACAAATCTTGTAACCAATCCGACGCATTTAACAGAGTCACGTTTTAGAAATGTATATCTGGCCGTGCCGGTGCATTTAGAGTTTGATTTTACCAAAGCAGAAGAAAATAATGGTAAAACCTATTTCAAAACGCATAAGAGTTTTCGTTTCGGAATTGGAGGTTATGCCGGAATAAATGTAAAATCGAAACAAATCTTAAAATTTGAAGAAGAAGATTTAAAATATAAAACAACCGTAAAAGGCGATTACAATGTAAATAATTTTGTTTACGGACTAAGTTCTTACATTGGTTACAGAGAATTAAGTTTGTATTTCAAATACGATTTAAACCCATTGTTTGAGAATAATTTAGTTAAGGAAAATAACATTTCCTTAGGACTTAGGGTCGACTTGAACTAAAAACCAATTATTTAGTTCATTATTAAAAAGCATCTCGTCTGAGGTGCTTTTTGTTTTGAAAACCATTTCAATTTCGATAGTATTTGCGTATTTTTGCCAGCTCTCAACTTTATAAATATTTTTTACATTTTGATTTCACAAAGTACCATAGATTCCGTTTTTGAAACTGCTCGCGTAGAGGAGGTTATCGGTGATTTTGTAAATTTAAAACGTGCAGGAAGTAACTTTAAAGGATTGAGTCCGTTTTCAGATGAGCGCTCGCCATCTTTTATGGTTTCACCTGCAAAAGGAATCTGGAAAGATTTTAGTACAGGAAAAGGCGGGAACTCTGTAAAATTCCTGATGGAACATTCACAGTTTACTTATCCGGAAGCCATAAGGTACTTAGCCAAAAAATACAACATCGAAATTGAAGAAACAGAACAAACAGACGCTGAAAAGGCAATGACTGATGTTCGAGAAAGTATGTATCTCGTTTCTGAATTTGCGGCGAAATATTTTGAAAATGTGCTCTTAAATTCAGAAGAAGGAAAAGCAATCGGTTTGTCTTATTTTAAGGAAAGAGGTTTTACGACCGAGACGATTAAAAAATTTAATTTGGGATATTCTCCTGAAACCTGGGATGCTTTGACCAAAGAAGCTCTGGGAAAAGGATATAAACTGGAATTTCTGGAAAGTACTGGTTTAACCATTGCCAGGGAAGATCGTCCGTTTGACAGATTTAAAGGACGTGTAATGTTTCCTATTCAAAGTATGTCGGGCCGTGTTTTAGGTTTTGGCGGACGTATTTTAACGAATGATAAAAAAGCAGCAAAATATTTAAATTCGCCTGAAAGTGATATTTACCATAAAAGTAAAGTTCTCTATGGAATTTATCATGCTAAACAATCTATTGCGAAACTTAATAATTGTTATCTGGTTGAAGGTTATACCGATGTAATTCAGTTTCATCAGGCCGGAATAGAAAATGTTGTGGCTTCTTCGGGAACGGCTTTAACGCCAGATCAGATTCGTCTTATTAATCGTCTTACCAGAAACATTACCGTACTTTTTGACGGAGATGCGGCGGGTCTCCGTGCGGCAATTCGCGGAATTGATTTGATTTTGGAAGAAGGAATGAATGTGCGGGTTTGTTCTTTTCCGCAAGGGGAAGATCCCGATAGTTTTGCCAGAAAAAATTCGCATGATGACCTGGTTGAATATTTAGAAACTAACAGTAAGGATTTTATACAGTTTAAAGCTTCAATCCTGATGGATGAAGCAAAGAACGATCCTATAAAAAAAGCCGATCTGATTCGGGATATGGTGACCAGTATTTCTAAAATACCAGATCGTATCCAGCGTGAAGTATACATTCAGGAATGTGCCAGAATTATGGATATTTCAGAGCAGGTTTTGGTGAGTACTTTGGCGCAACTAATTCAGAAAGATCTTGCCGAGGCAAATAAAAAACAAAAACAGGAACAAAAACCTTTTGATGTTGTTAGAAATCAAAATCCAAAACCCAACACTTTTTCAGGAGGAGATCCCGATGATCCAAGAACAGGACCGCCGGACGATTATCCCGGAGATTACGGATCTCCGCAGGAGCAGGTAGAAAAAGTAGATATTTTATATGGTTTTGAAAGGAAAGTTATTGAAATTCTTTTATTATACGGAAGTGTCGTAGAAAGTTTTGAAGATGTATTTTTAAAAGCAGATGAAGAAGGAAATATAAAGGAAGTTTCTGAAAAGAGACAATATAAAGTCTATGAAAAGGTTTACCTGAGTCTGCAGGAAGATGAGGTAGAGCTTTCAAATGACTTATTCAAAAATATATATAACAATATTATCGACTTTTATAATCAAAACGAAACGTTTAGTTTAGATAAATATTTAATGCATTTAGAACCTGAATTTGCTCAGGAAGTAACCAATATTTTAATGGAAGATGAAAGATTGACCATTCATAATTGGGAGGGACAAAACATTTTTCCCAAACATAAGGCTGAAACCATTGAGCTGAATGTTTCGGATACTATTTTCTCGCTTCGTTGGTATTTGGTTTCCGGAATTATTGCCGAATTAAAAAATTCGTTACTCACAAATCCGCAGGAAGACAATTCGGAGGTTTTGGGTATGGTGGTTGATTATTCTAAATTACTGAATAATTTTTCAAAAAAATTAGGAAGGGTAGTAGTGCCATACCATTAAAAGAAAAAACTCTATCAGTTGATAAATCAAACCGATAGAGTTTTATAAGTTTTTCCAATTTCTAAGATAGAAATTCGAATTGTAATTAAATAATTTCTAAAGTCTTAGCTTTATTTACTAAGTCAACTAAATTAGTAACATTTAATTTAGTCAATAATCTCAATTTGTAAGTACTGATCGTTTTCTCGTTCAGATTTAAGATTTTAGAGATTTCATTGTTTTTCTTACCATCACTTAAATAACGTAAAACCTCGATTTCACGGTTAGAAAGTTTTCTGTACAGACGCTCACTTTTGCTTTGTTTTGCAATAAGTGCCATGTTTTTGCGAACTGTTTCGTTGATGATAATTTTTCCTTCGTGTACTTTAATAATAGAATGACCTAATGTTTCAAGTTTTTCTGTTTTGTGTACATACCCGGAAACTCCTGCTTTAATTGCGTTTGGAGCGTACATTTGCTCAGCAAGATCACTGAAAATAACAATTTTTGTTTTTGGGAAATTTTTTAGGATAGATTTAATTTCAAAGATACTCGAAAGACCTTCTAATTCCAGATCGAGAATTAGAATATCGATCTCCTTCGTCTGAAGAATATCTCTAACCATTGAAAAATTGCCTACATTGGCAACAATTGAAATTTGATCGTGGTCTTTAAAATAAGACTTAACGCCAAAGTGCGTAACAGGATGATTGTCTGCTAGACATACTTTAATCATAATTTTTACCTTTTTTAGAATTGTTCATGTTTTTGGAGTGGTAAAATTAATAAATAAATTCTGTAATATCCAGACAAGAATGTTAAAATCTATTATTTTAACGTTTTTGGTATTAAACACACAGGAATCGGATCCATTTTATGCTTGTTGCTGGTGTTTAATCGTTTATAAATTTCAAAGACAGATTTTTCTCTCCCTTCAAAGTCAGATCCCGTATTTCCTGACTCCGACGCCCACATCGCCCATTCCAATTCGTCATAACTGGCACCCAATTGATCTTCATCGGTTCTGTTGTCGCCAAAAAGACCATCTGTAGGCGCTGCTGTTAAAATTGATTCCGGAATCGCTAAAAGTTGTCCTAAAGCATATACATCCGATTTCATTAAATCTGCAATCGGACTTAAATCGACACCGCCATCACCATATTTGGTAAAAAATCCTACTCCAAAGTCTTCTACTTTGTTCCCTGTTCCGGCAACAAGTAAGCCATGAAGTCCGGCCAAATAGTATAATGAGGTCATTCTTATACGGGCACGTGTGTTGGCGAGAGCTAAGCTTACTTTTGCAGCATCTTCTGTAGCAGGGACAGCACTTTTAAAAGCTTCAAAAGTTGCTGTTAAATCTGTTTCTACGCTGGAAACATTGGGAAAACGCTTTTTAAGTTGCTCAATATGTTCTCTGCCTCGCGAAACCTGATTTGGCGCCTGGTGAATTGGCATTTCTACGCATAATACTTTAAGCCCGGTTTGTGCACATAAGGTAGAAGTTACTGCAGAATCTACACCGCCAGAAATTCCGATTACAAAACCATTTACTTTTGCAGTAGTAGCATAATTTTTTAACCACTCTACAATATATGTATTTACTTCTTCTGTTTGAATTGTGCTTTTTTTAGCCATAATAATTTAAGTTTTAAGATGGAGGGATGTATATTTGCAAAATTATTTTTAAAGTATACTTTTACTTTAAATTGTTATTACACAAATCTAATTAAAATAAAATGAAAATATATCGCCTTGCAGTGGTCTTATGTCTGTTTTTTTTGTCCTGTGACCAAAAAACTAAGGTTGAAAAAGAAGTCGAAGAAATTCCGGTTGATATTAAAGTAGAACGTTTTGATAAAGTTTTTTTCGAAACCAAACCTGAAGATCTTGCGAAGGTAAAAAAACAGTATCCGTTCTTTTTTCCCGGTAATGATGATAATGTGTGGCTTCAGAAAATGAATGATCCGATCTGGAAAGAAGTTTATCAGGAAGTTCAGAAAAAATACAGCGATTTTGAACCGGTTCGTAAAGAATTTAATGAATTGTTTCAACACGTAAAATATTATTTTCCTAAAACTAAAATTCCGAAGGTTATCACTGTAATAGGGGAAATGGATTATAATGCGAAAGCCATATATGCGGACAGCCTTGTAATTGTTGCATTGGAACTTTATTTAGGAAAAGAACATAAGTTTTATGAGTTTCCGAATTATTTGAAACAAAATTTCGAAGAAAGACAAATGATGCCAGATGTAGTTTCCAGTTTTTCTTATCGCAATATTGCAAATTCACCGGACAGAAGTTTAGTTGCTCAAATGGTTTTTGAAGGAAAACAGCTTTATGCGAAAGATTTACTTCTCCCTGATTATACAGATGCAGAAAAAATGGGATATACTCCCGAACAAATTAAATGGTGTGAGGAAAATGAAGGTTATATGTGGCGTTATTTTATAGAAAATGAACTGCTCTATAGCGACGATCCAAAACTCACGACACGATTTATGACACCAGCCCCTTTTTCTAAGTTTTTCTTAGAAATAGACAACGATACACCTGGCCGAGCAGGAGCATGGATAGGCTGGCAGATGGTACGTTCTTACATGAAAAACAATAGTGATGTTTCTTTAGCAGAATTGTTTAAAACCGATGCAAAGGAAATTTTCGAAAAATCAAAATATAAACCCAAGAAATAATGGCAAATATAAATTCAGAGATAAGATTTAATGTAGAATTAGATGAAAATCGTGTTCCGGAAAAATTAACATGGAGCGCGCAGGACGGCGGAGTGCAGGCAGAAGAAGCAAAAGCAATTATGCTTTCTATCTGGGACAGTAAAGCGAAAGAGACCATGCGCATCGATTTATGGACAAAGGAAATGCCGGTAGACGAAATGAAAATTTTCTTTCACCAGACATTAGTAGCAATGGCTGATACTTTTAAACGCGCGACAGACGACGAAAAAATGTCTGATACTATGAAAGATTTCTGTGATTATTTTGCAGAAAAACTGGAACTTACAAAATAATGAAATTTCAAAATACTGAAATTCCAAAATCCAAACTTAAAAATTAGGTTTGGATTTTTTTTTATATTTTAGAAGAAATTCCAATCCGGATGCAGATTGTAATTAAAAATAACCCCCAAAATAAATAGTTATGTGGTTTCCTTTTATTGTGAGTCTTATTGGACTGTTTTTTTTGCTATTTAATGCAATAAGGTTTTATATCACGTGCAAAAACAGAGATGTTTTGTATCGTATCGTTACTATTTATTTGGTTCTTTTATTTTGCGTAGAACTATTATGTAATATTATAGGATTTCAAAATTCGGGATCTAACTTTTATCTTTCTCATTATTATTTCAATTTCCAGTTTATAGCGCTCAGTCTCTTTTTTTATAAATGCTTTTCAAATAATAAAATCTTAAAGAATGTTGTGCTTATAATATTGGTTTCGATATTACTTTTTTTAGGAATGCAATATTACAGAGTGCCTTCTCTTTATTGGAAATTTAATTTGATTGAAATAGGAATAACGTCACTTCCGTTATTACTTTATGCATTCTATTATATTGTGTCCAACTTTAAAAATTCAAAATACGATTATTTTTATTTCTGCATCGGATTGATGATGTACCTAACAAGTAGTGCAAGTATTTTTTTATCTGGAAATACGGATTCAGTGCTCTTTACAGAACCATTTGTACTTGATTTTTGGTTTTTTAATTCTCTCTTTTATATTTTGTATCAGTTTTTAATTTATAAGGAATGGAAGGTCTTGAACTTTAGAAGAACAATTAAAAGAAGTTTTGAAAATAAAGTGAAAGAATAAATTTATTGAATATTTTCAAATTTTACTTTACCGATCTTTTATCCAAATCTTTAAATATTTTTTTTAAAGCTCCAAACATTAGTTGGTTTGAGTTTTTGTAAAGAGAAACATTATCTATAAGCTTACTTGAATTTTGGGTCGGGTAAATCGGCTGTGCAGATGCTTTTCCTGTTGTTCCCAGGACATTTTGCGAATATATAATTTGCTGCAGATTCAGGTCGTAAATTTCTACCGTAACCGAGGCTTCATTTCTTCCTGATGTATATTCGTTTTGATAAAGTTCAACAGAAGAAAAATCACTTCTGTTTTTTTCTGTAGAAATATTAATAAAGAAATCAAAGCCAGTTCCGTCTTTAAGTTCTTTTAATTTTGTTTTATTTGGATTTAAAGGAATTTTGCGCGGAACCAAAAGTCCGTTTACATCATGAATATAAAAAAATCGTTCGCCCAAATTCTTTTTAAAATATTTTGTAGCTTCCAGTGTTACTTGGTCTTTAGAATATTTAGGACAATCTAATTCGTTTAGTAACCATTTACCAGAACTAAAATCAACGCCGGTTCTTTGTGGAGCCAAAAACATATACGACGGCGTGGTGCAGGACGATAAAAGAAATAAAGAAATAAAAAGTAGGGAGTAAATTTTCTTCATAAACTATTTTTTAATATCTGTCAAATGTAATATAAAAGATAGATTTACAATACGGTACAAGAAAATTCCAATAAATAAAAAATCCAAATTCCAATTGTTAAGATTGAAATTTGGATTTTTTTATGTGACTATTTTCAGTTTTGAAATTAAATTAAAACTGCGAATTGTTTTTGAAAACTTCCTGATTTACTTCATCAATATAAGTAAGTAATTCTTCTTTTCCTATTGATTCTGTAGATGACGTTACAAAATACTGTGGCATTTCTGCCCAGTTGTTGGCAAACATTTGTTTTTTGTAAGCGGCAATATGCGAATCAATTTTTACTTTGCTTATTTTATCTGCCTTGGTAAAAATGATACAAAACGGAATTTCGCTTTCGCCCATATACGACATAAATTCGATGTCGATATTTTGAGCTTCGTGACGAATATCAATCAAAACAAAAGCACAAACCAACTGTTCTCTGCTTTCAAAATAATCTGTGATAAATTGCTGGAAAACAGATTTTGTCTTCTTAGATACCTTCGCATAACCGTAACCCGGTAAATCGACCAGAAACCAATTGTTGTTAATCTTAAAGTGATTAATTAATTGTGTTTTTCCAGGTCTTCCAGAAGTTTTAGCCAGATTTTTATTGTTCGTAAGCATGTTGATCAAGGAGGACTTACCTACATTTGATCTTCCTATAAAAGCATATTCCGGCAAAAATTCCGGTGGGCATTTTGATACAACAGAATTGCTGATAATAAATTCGGCGGTGTTAATTTTCATGTTTCTTCGTTTTAAAACCTCCTAAAAAGTAATGTTTATTGGCTAGAAATTCTTTTCAGTCAGCCATTTTTCCAGAATCTCATTGAATTCGTCCGGATGTTCCATCATTGCAGCGTGGCCACATTTGTCGATCCAGTAAAGCGTAGAGTTTGGTAAAAGTTTATCAAATTCTTCGGCTACATTCGGTGGCGTTACAGAGTCATTTTTACCCCAGATAATGCAGGTTTCAACCTCCATTTTAGGTAAATCTTTAGCCATATTATGACGAATTGCACTTTTGGCAATCGTTAAAGTTTTAATCAGTTTGATGCGGTCATTGGCAGTCGCATACACTTCATCAATTAGTTCGGGAGTTGCAATTTTTGGGTCGTAAAATACATCTTCAGCTTTTTTTCTAATGTATTCGTAATCGCCTCTTCGGGGATAACTATCTCCCATTGCGCTTTCGTAAAGACCAGAGCTTCCGGTAATTACAAGTCCGGCAACTTTTTCCGGATACAGTTTCGTATGATATAAAGCGATATGTCCTCCAAGAGAATTTCCCAGAAGAATTACTTTATCAAAACCTTTGTATGTGATAAAATCCTTAACATATTTGGCAAAGCTTTTTACATTGGTTTTTAAAATACTCTGCGTATATATTGGCAAATCCGGAATAACAACTTTGTATCCCTTGGTTGGGAAATATTGTGCTACACCATCAAAGTTACTAAGACCTCCCATTAATCCGTGAAGAATAACGATTGGAGTTCCTTCTCCAGCTTCAAAATAGCTGTATTTGCCTTCTTTTTTATAGTGTTTGTCCATCTAATCTAATGCCAATTTCAATTTCGACAAATATAGGGTTAATTAAATAAAAATGAATTTTTGCCGCCATTTTTTAACTAGATAATTTGACTAGAATTTATAAGTGTTTAAAAATCAGCTGTTAAAAGTGTTTTTGTGATATTTCTAAATTGTTAAATCTATTACGTTATAATTAATTTTTTAAGAGAAAGGCTATGTAATTTTTATTATTGTTAAAGGAATTTATTTCTATGCTGATTAATATGCAAAGTATTGATTACCTATAAATTAAGGGTTGTGGGTATAAAGTGGTTAAACTTATTAACAAAGTGGTATAAAGTGGTAAAATGTGGTAAAATTTTTTATATTTTTGCTGTATAACATGTTAACTGAATTTTTTGAACACAATCGTAGGAACATATGAATGTAAAGTCGATGCTAAAGGAAGGCTAATGATGCCTGCGCCTTTGAAAAAGCAATTGACGGCTTCTCTTCAAAGCGGATTCGTTTTGAAGCGCTCAGTGTTTCAGCCGTGTTTGGAGTTGTATCCGATGGAAGAGTGGGATGCGATGATGAAAAAAATCAATAAGCTTAATCGCTTTGTAAAAAAGAACAACGATTTCATTAGAAGGTTTACTGCTGGTGTTAAAGTGGTTGAGGTTGATGCATTAGGAAGATTACTGGTGCCAAAAGATCTGGTTTCTTTTGCAAGTATTTCTAAAGATGTAGTTTTTTCATCGGCGGTTAATATCGTAGAGATTTGGGATAAGGATTTATACGAAAAATCAATAAGCGGCGAAGATATGGATTTTGCAGATCTGGCCGAAGAAGTAATGGGAAATATTAATGACGACGACAATGGAATATCATAATCCGGTTTTGCTTCATCCAACAGTTGATGGTTTAGATATTAAACCAGATGGTGTGTATGTAGATGTTACGTTTGGAGGCGGTGGTCATTCAAAAGAGATTTTAAAAAGATTAGGGCCAAACGGAAAGCTGTTTGCATTTGACCAGGACGAAGACGCGCTTGCGAATGCATTGCCAGACGAAAGGTTTACTCTGATAAATGAAAACTTTAGATTTATAAAAAGATTTTTACGTTTTCACGGAGTTAAAGCAGTTGATGGAATTCTGGCAGATTTAGGAGTTTCGTCCCATCAGTTTGATGTACCTGAGAGAGGTTTTTCAACAAGATTTGATGCTGGACTGGATATGCGGATGAGTCAGAAAAATGATTTAAATGCTTACCGTGTGGTTAACGAATATGAAGAACAGGATTTACGTCGTGTTTTTTTTGATTATGGGGAGTTGAAAAATGCACCGGTTCTGGCAAGAACAATTGTAGAGGCCAGAAAAGAGCATCCGATTAAAACAACAGATGAATTAAAAGAAGTTTTAAAGAAATATTTGCCGGAAAAAGTTCGAAACAAAATCCTGGCGCAGATTTATCAGGCCATTCGAATTGAGGTAAATCAGGAAATGGATGTTTTAAAAGAATTTATTGAGCAGTCATTAGAAATTTTAAAACCGGGCGGAAGATTTTCTGTAATCTCTTATCATTCATTAGAAGATCGTCTGGTAAAAAGATTCATAAAAAACGGAATGTTTGAAGGAGAACCTGAGAGAGATTTTTACGGAAATTTTTCTGTTCCTTTTAAAACCATCGGAAAGTTAATAGTTCCGGATGATGCTGAAATAAAAATCAACAACAGAGCCAGAAGTGCAAAGTTGAGAATTGCTGAAAAGATATAATATATATAGGTATAAAATGAAAGGTGGAGTATTTGGCATATTAAAAGCAAGATTTCTAATTCATGAAGATGCAGTAAAAAACTGGAGATTCATTGTTTTTATAATTCTGCTGGCCATTTTGATGATTGCGAATACACAACGCTATGAACAAAAGGTTTTTGAAATTGCGAAATTAAATAACGAAGTAAAAGAGCTTAGATCTGAATTTGTGGACCGACGCTCAGAATTGATGAAATTAAAAATGGAGTCTACTATTTCGGATAAAATGTTAGAAAAACAGATTTTTCCGTCGACGGTTCCTCCAACAAAAATAGAAGTTACAAAAGAAGAAGAAAAAAGTTTCCTTAAAAGAATATGGCAGTAGACGATAAACATATATCCTACAGAATTTACCTCGTAGCAGTTTTCATCTTTGTGATGGCAATTGCTATTGTTGTTAAGTTAACCAATATTCAATGGGTTCAGGGCGATTATTACAGAAAACTGGCGAAACAGCGTACCGTTAGAAATTTTGTGATTCCGGCCAATAAAGGAAATATTTATTCTGCCGACGGAAGTCTACTGGCTACGTCTATCCCGAATTATGAAATTCGTTTTGATGCAAAAGCGCCAAAACTGGAAACTTTTGAAAAACATGTTAAAGCCTTATCAGATTCGTTGGCAACTGTTTTAGACAGGCCTGCAGGATATTATGAGAAAGAACTGAGAAAGGCGCGAGAAAATAAAAACCGTTATTATTTGATTGCCCGAAAGTTAAGTTATACAGATTATATGAAAATCAAAGGTTTTCCACTTTTTAATCTGGGTGCTTTTAAAGGCGGTATTATTATAGAGCAGGAAACGGTTAGAAAACATCCGATCGGGAAAATTGCCGAAAGAACTATTGGTTACGACAGAATTGATCCGGCAACAGGAGTTGAAGTAGGAAAAGGAATAGAATGGGCATTTAAGGATTACCTGAACGGAAAGGACGGGAAAATTCTAAAACAAAAAATTGCAAAAGGACAGTGGAAACCAATTCGTGATATTAACGAAGTAGATCCAATTGACGGTTACGATGTAATTTCTACCATAGATGTTTTTATTCAGGATATTGCGCATCACGCTTTATTGAAGCAGCTTGAACAATATGAAGCAGATCACGGCTGTGTGGTGGTAATGGAAACAGAGACAGGTCATGTAAAAGCAATTTCAAATTTAGGAAGAAAGGAAGATGGTTCTTATAATGAAACGATTAATTATGCAGTTGCAGAATCTCATGAGCCGGGTTCTACTTTTAAACTGGTAGATTTAATGGCTATTTTAGAAGATAAAGTAGCAGATACAAGTACCGTCTTTGACAGTAATGGAGGAGTGGTGAAGTATTATGGACGCAGTGTTCGCGATTCTCATAAAGGTGGTTACGGAAAAGTTTCTTTAGCCCGCGGTTTTGAGCTTTCTTCCAATACAGTGATGGTTCAGGCCGTTTATAATAATTACAAAAGCAATCCGTCAAAATTTGTGAATCACATTCGAAATTGGGGATTAGATAAAACTTTAGGTTTGCACTTTAAGGGAGAAGGAAGACCGATTATTCCGCATCCGGGAGATAAAAACTGGTCTGGCGTTACACTTCCGTGGATGGCTTTTGGTTACAGCGTTTCGGTTACGCCGATGCAGACTTTGACTTTCTATAATTCAGTTGCCAATAATGGAGTAATGGTAAAACCGCAATTTGTATCTGAAATTAAAGAATGGAATAAAACGATTAAAACATTTGATACCGAAATAATCAATCCGAAAGTATGTTCTCCGCAAACGCTTAAAAAAGTAAAAGCTGTATTACAAAATGTCGTTAAAAAGGGAACTGCTTCTAAATTGTACTCCAAAGATTTTTCGATGGCAGGAAAAACAGGGACGGCTATGGTTAATTACGGTAAAGCAGGGAGAGAAGGATTGTATTATGCGTCTTCATTTGTAGGTTATTTTCCTGCAGATCATCCAAAATATTCTTGTATTGTAGTGGTTCATAAACCCAATACATCCAAAAATAATTATTACGGGGCAGACGTAGCGGGTCCGGTTTTTAAAAGAATCGCACAAAAGATTTTTACAGATGCACCATCAACCAATAAAATAAAACAACTGGATTTAAAAATTCCAAAACAGGAAAGCAGTTATGAGAAATATACTGTAGAAGCCAATAAAAAAATAAATCAGATTCCAAATTTAAAAGGAATGCCGGGAATGGATGCAATTGCTCTTTTGGAGAATTTAGGTTTGAAAGTGAGAGTAAACGGAATGGGAAAAGTGAAGAAACAATCTATTCAGGCAGGAGAAGCAATAAATAAAAACACAACAATAGTTTTAGAATTATCGTGAAAGTATTAAAAGACATATTATATAAAGTTGCAATAGAATCTGTAAAAGGTTCTACCGATCTTGCTATTCATAAAATTGAATTTGATTCACGTAAAGTAGAAACAAATGATGTTTTTGTAGCGATTCGCGGAACACTTTCAGACGGACACGATTTTATCGAAAAAGCGACAGAACTTGGTGCTAAAGCTATTATTTGTGATACGCTTCCGCAGAAGTTTCAGGAAAATATTACGTATGTACAAGTAAAAGATACCAATGCTGCTTTAGCTTTTATTGCGGCTAATTATTACGGCGATCCATCCTCAAAACTAAAATTAGTTGGCGTTACGGGAACAAACGGAAAAACAACAATTGCTTCTTTATTGTTTCAGATGTTTCAAAAAGCAGGTTTTAAGGTTGGTTTATTATCCACTGTGAAAATTATGGTGAATGATGCTGAATATCCTGCAACACATACAACACCAGATTCTTTAACGATCAATTATTATCTAAATGAGATGATTGAAGCGGGAGTTACGCATTGTTTTATGGAAGTTAGCTCGCATGGAATTCACCAAAAACGAACAGAAGCCTTGCATTTTGTTGGTGGAATATTTACGAATCTTTCACACGATCACTTAGATTATCACCCGACTTTTGCAGAATACAGAGATGTTAAAAAATCTTTTTTTGACTCGCTTCCAAAATCAGCCTTCGTTTTAACCAATATTGATGATAAAAATGGAGCAGTAATGCTTCAGAATACAGCAGCCAGAAAACTGACGTATGCGTTAAAATCATATGCAGATTACAGAGCTCAGATTTTAGAAAGCCAGTTGTCCGGATTATTATTAAAAGTAAACGATAATGAAGTTTGGGTAAAACTGATAGGAACTTTTAATGCATATAATGTCTTGGCCATATACGGAACAGCAGTAGAGCTTGGGATTGATAGTCTTGAAGCGTTACGTTTACTATCTGATTTAGAAAGTGTTTCGGGTCGTTTTCAATATATAGTTTCTGAAGGGGGAATTACAGCAGTAGTAGATTACGCGCATACGCCGGATGCTTTGGAAAATGTTTTAAAAACAATAAATGACATTCGAACTAAAAACGAACAACTAATTACGGTTGTAGGTTGCGGCGGGAACAGGGATAAAACAAAACGTCCTGTTATGGCGAAGATAGCTTCAGATTTAAGTACGAAAGCAATTCTGACTTCTGACAATCCAAGAAATGAAGATCCGGAAGTTATTCTGGACGAAATGGAGCAGGGAGTCGAGCCTCAGAATTACAAAAAAATGCTTCGGATTACCGACAGAAAACAAGCGATAAAAACCGCTTGTCAGTTGGCAGAATCAAACGATATTATCCTGATTGCCGGAAAAGGACACGAAACATATCAGGAAATAAAGGGTGTTCGTCACCATTTTGATGATATGGAATCGATTAAAGAAATTTTAGAACAACTAAATAAATAATAATAATTTTTAAGTTCAAATACCACATTGGAATTTGAAGTTTCAAAATAGGAATTTAAAAAATAGAGAAATATGCTGTACTACTTATTTGAATATTTTGACAAAACATTGGATCTTCCGGGAACAGGAGTTTTCCAGTACATCACGTTTAGATCAGCATTGGCATTTATGCTTTCTTTGCTTTTGTCGACTATTTATGGTAAAAGGGTAATTAACTTTTTACGTCGTCAGCAGGTAGGAGAAACAGTGCGCGAATTGGGTCTTGCAGGTCAGAATGAAAAAGCGGGTACACCAACAATGGGCGGACTAATTATCATTTTTGCGACTTTATTGCCAGTGTTGTTATTCGCACGTTTGCACAACATTTATATCGTTTTGTTAATTGTAACTACCTTATGGATGGGGACAATTGGTTTTGTTGACGATTACATCAAAATATTCAAAAAAGACAAACAGGGTTTAAAAGGTATTTTTAAAGTTTTCGGGCAAGTTGGTTTGGGAATTGTTGTAGGTGCTGTTTTGTATTTTAATCCTGCCGTTACGGTAAGAACAGATACGGGTCGTACAGATATTTTTAGAACAGGAGTAAATACAACAGTAGTGTTGCCTGCGCCGGTTGAGGAAAAATCTACTGCAACTACAATTCCTTTTGTAAAAAATAACGAATTTGACTATGCAGAGATTTTATCTTTCATGGGAGACGGTTACGAAAAATGGGCATGGCTGATCTTTATTCCCGTTGTTATTTTTATTATCACAGCTGTTTCAAACGGAGCAAATTTAACAGATGGAATCGATGGCCTCGCTGCCGGTACCTCGGCAATATCGGTTCTCGCGCTCGGGATTTTTACTTTCGTTTCGGGTAATATTATTTTTTCGAATTATCTTAATATTATGTATATCCCCAACTCCGGAGAAATGACGGTCTTTATTTCTGCTTTTGTGGGTGCGCTAATTGGGTTTCTTTGGTATAATTCGTATCCGGCATCCGTTTTTATGGGAGATACAGGAAGTTTGACTATTGGAGGAATTATTGCGGTTCTGGCAATTGCAGTTCGTAAAGAAATATTAATTGTGTTGTTCTGCGGAATTTTCCTGGCAGAAAGTGCTTCGGTAATTATTCAGGTAACTTATTTTAAATATACTAAAAAACGTTTTGGCGAAGGACGCAGAATTTTTCTGATGTCGCCATTGCATCATCATTATCAGAAAAAAGGTTATCACGAAAGTAAAATCGTAACCCGTTTCTGGATTGTCGCAGTAATGCTGGCTATTTTATCAATCATAACCTTAAAACTAAGATAAATGAGGTTAGTAGTTTTAGGTGGAGGAGAGAGCGGAGTAGGAACTGCAATCCTCGGAAAGAAGCAGGGATATGAAGTTTTTGTTTCTGATTATGGAAAAATAAAGGAGAGTTACAAAGAGGTTCTTATCATTAATAAAATAGCCTGGGAAGAAGAGCAGCATACAGAAGATTTGATTCTGAATGCTGATGTGGTGATGAAAAGTCCCGGTATTCCGGAAAAGTCGCCAATAGTAAAAAAGCTTTTGGCAGCGGGAATAAAAGTAATTTCTGAAATAGAATTTGCGATTCCGTACACAGAGGCAATGACTATCGGAATTACGGGAAGCAATGGGAAAACTACCACAACGATGCTCACACATCATTTGCTCAAATACGCCGGCTTAAATGTAGGATTGGGAGGAAATATCGGTAAGAGTTTTGCCTGGCAGGTAGCAGAAAATAAATACGACGCATACGTTCTTGAATTAAGCAGTTTTCAGCTGGACGGAATTATAAATTACAGACCTGATATTGCGATTATAACAAATATCAGCCCGGATCATTTAGACAGATATGATTATAAATATGAAAATTATATCAATTCGAAGTTCCGGATAACGATGAATCAAACCGAAAGTGACTATCTCATCTACGATGCAGATGATGAGGCAAGCACCGAGTGGTTAAAGAAAAATAAAACAAAAGCAAAATTAATTCCTTTTTCACTGACTAAAATTTTTGATGAAGGGGCTTCTATAAATAACAACAAAATGGAAATTAAGATCAACCAAGAAGAGTTTACAATGGACACTGAACACATTGCATTAGAAGGAAAACATAATATGAAAAACGCAATGGCAGCAAGCTCTGTAGCGAAACTGATGCAAATTAGAAATGCAACAATTCGCGAAAGTTTATCTAATTTTCAAGGTGTGGAGCACCGTTTAGAAAAAGTATTAAAAATTCAGAATGTACAATACATCAACGATTCAAAAGCAACAAATGTAAATGCTACTTTTTTTGCCCTTGACAGTATGAATGTTCCAACAGTATGGATTGTCGGTGGTGTGGACAAAGGAAATGATTACAATGAATTAATGTCATTAGTACGCGAAAAAGTAAAAGCAATTATCTGTCTTGGTGTTGATAACCGAAAAATAATTGATGCTTTCGGAAATGTAGTAGATATTATGGTTGAAGTAAATAATATGAGCGATGCAGTAAAAACTGCGCAGAGATTAACAGAAAAAGGTGATGCTGTATTATTGTCTCCGGCTTGTGCAAGTTTCGATTTATTCGAAAACTATGAAGACAGAGGAAAGCAGTTTAAACAAGCGGTACACAATTTGTAAATATAGTTCCAAGTTTCAGGTTTCAGGTTTCAGGTTCGACACCTAAAACCTGAAACTTGAAACAAAAAAAAACCTGAAACAAACAATTATGAAAGAGCTCGTAAACAAACTTAAAGGAGACAGAGTAATATGGTCATTTGTGGCTTTATTAGCGCTGTTTTCGTTTATGCCTGTTTTTAGTGCGAGTAGTAATTTGGCTTATATCGGACATGGTACAGGAAATACACTGGGTTATTTAGTAAAACACTTGGCGCATATCTGTATTGGTTTTCTGATTATTTACTGGGTTCATAAAGTGCCATATCATTATTTTAGGGCGATTTCGAAGATTGCGCTTCCTGTAGTTTGGATTTTACTGGCCTACACACTTTTAAAAGGAACAGTAATTGCAGGAGCAAATGCAAGTCGTTGGATTCAGGTTCCGTTTATCGGAATCACATTTCAGACTTCGACTCTGGCATCTATTGTATTGTTTATTTATGTGGCCAGATATTTGTCTAAAACCAAAGAAGAAAATGAGCCTTTTCAGGTTTCATTTGTACAGCTCTGGATTCCGGTATTTATTACATTAATATTGATCTTACCAGCCAACTTTTCAACAACGGCATTGATTTTTGCAATGGTGATGATGTTGACTTTTATTGGTAAATATCCGCTAAAATATATCGGTTTTATCATAGGTTCCGGAATAGCAATGCTCGCATTTTTCCTTTTAGTGGCAAAAGCTTTTCCCGATTCAAGATTCTTCAGCAGGGTATCAACATGGGAAAGTCGTATTGCCAACTTTACCACAGACAAGCCTGACGAAGACGATTATCAGATTGAGAAAGCAAAAATTGCCATAGCATCCGGGCAGTTTGGCGGATTGGGACCGGGAAAAAGTGTTCAGAAAAACTTTTTGCCACAGTCATCTTCCGATTTTATATATGCAATTATTGTGGAAGAATATGGTTTAATTGGCGGCGTTGCAATTGTAATCTTATATTTATTACTCTTGTTTCGATTTGTAATTGCATCACATAAAGCCAATACGCTCTTTGGTAAATTAGTCGTCGTCGGGGTCGGATTTCCAATGATATTTCAGGCCATGATCAATATGGCTGTGGCTGTGGAATTACTGCCGGTTACCGGACAAACCCTGCCGCTGATAAGCTCGGGAGGTAGTTCTATCTGGATGACTTGTTTTTCTTTGGGAATTATTATTAGTGTGACCAAAAAAGAAGAAGAAATTGCCGAAGAAAAGAAGGAAAAAGAAAAACGCAAAGAAGCTTTGCAGCGATTAATAGACAAAGAACTGGCAGAAGAAGATTTAGCTGCTGATGAAGTTTATGAGGAAGAAGCCATGTATTCTATAGAAGACAATTCCAGAAATCCAATGAATGCGGTTTTAAATAAATAGAAATAAAACATTTTAATCGAAAAATGAAAAATTATAAATTCATACTTAGCGGCGGAGGAACAGGAGGACATATCTATCCTGCAATTGCGATTGCAAATGAATTAAAATTACAGTTTCCTGATGCAGAATTTCTTTTTGTCGGTGCTAAAGATAAAATGGAAATGCAGAAAGTGCCTCAGGCAGGTTACGAAATAAAAGGTTTGTGGATCGCAGGTTTACAGCGAAAATTAACTTTACAAAATATGATGTTTCCTCTTAAACTCGCAAGCAGTTTATTGGAGTCAAAAAGAATTATTAAACAGTTTAAACCAAATGTGGTGATCGGAACGGGAGGTTTTGCCAGCGGACCTTTGCTGCAGGCAGCGGGATCAGCCGGAATTCCGACGGTGGTTCAGGAACAGAATTCTTTTCCGGGAATCACCAACAAATTGCTGAGTAAAAAAGCCAATGCAATTTGTGTGGCTTACGAAAATCTGGAAAGATTTTTTCCTAAAGAGAAAATTGTTTTAACCGGAAATCCGGTTCGTCAGGATTTAATAGATATTGACAGCAAAAGAGATGAAGCAATAACTTTTTATGGTTTAGATCCGAATAAAAAAACATTATTGGTTTTAGGAGGGAGTCTGGGAGCAAGAAAAATCAATCAGTTAATCGAAAAAGAATTACAAAATTTCCTTTCTCAAAATGTTCAGATTATCTGGCAATGCGGAAAATTATATTTTGAAGAGTATAAAAAATTCAATCAGCTAAATGTAAAAGTGATTGATTTTATCGAAAGAATGGATTTTGTTTACGCTGCTGCGGATGTAATCATTTCACGTGCAGGCGCATCTTCGGTTTCAGAATTATGTATTGTTGGGAAACCTGTAATATTTATTCCGTCACCCAATGTTGCTGAGGATCATCAGACCAAAAATGCACAGGCAATTGTTGATGCTAAAGGGGCAATTTTACTGAAAGAAATTCAGTTGGAAAATGAATTTAGCATTGTTTTTGAAGCGCTGCTAAAAGATGAGGGAAAACAACAACAATTAAGTGCCAATATTAAAAAACTGGCTCGTCCGGACGCTACAAAACAGATTGTAGAAGAAATTAAAAAGTTGTTATAATGTAACTTTTTATGAAAATTATAAAACATCAGAAAGAAATTAGCAAACTATTTTAGGCAATTTAGACGCATAAAATCTTTAAAGTTATAATAGTTTAATACCTAGTTTCTTATAAAATTCTAAAGATTGAAATAGTCTGAAAAACAAGAATTTAAAATGAATTTAAATCAAATACAGAACGTTTATTTTATTGGTATCGGAGGCATCGGAATGAGCGCCCTGGCTCGTTATTTTAAGTTTATCGGAAAACAGGTTTCCGGTTACGACAAAACGCCGTCTATGCTGACAAATGAATTAATTGAAAGCGGTATTGATATTCATTTTGAAGATGATATTAATTCAATTCCAAAAGAATATTACATCGAGAATACATTGGTAATTTATACACCGGCTGTCCCAAAAACACATTCGGAATGGAATTATTTTATTGAAAGAAATTACGAAGTAAAAAAACGTGCCGAAGTTTTAGGTATTATAACCAGAGATACTTTTTGTTTTGCTGTTGCAGGAACGCACGGTAAGACAACAACTTCAAGTATTTTAGGACATATCTTATTTCAAAGCGGAGCAGATGTAACGGCTTTTATTGGTGGAATTGTAGAAAATTACAATTCAAATTTAATTGGAAGTGGTAAAAGTGTAACAGTTGTAGAAGCAGATGAGTTTGACAGGTCATTTTTGCATTTACACCCGGACATTGCCTGTGTAACGTCAATGGATGCGGACCATTTGGATATTTACGGAACCAGCGATGCTATTGAAAACTCTTTTAGGGAATTTGCTTCAAAAGTTGAAGATACAAACAAACTCTTCATTACGAATGAATTGCCGTTAGATGGTGTTCAATGTGCTGTAAATGAAGAGGCTGTGTATAAGGCATTTAATGTTAGAATAGAAGATGGCAGTTATGTTTTTGATGTGCAGACGCCATCAGAAATTATAAAAGATCTGCATTTTGGACTGCCTGGGAAACATAATTTAATGAATGGATTAATGGCTATTGCAATGGCCAAGACTTTTGGTACCCCGACTGATTCTATTGCAAAAGCGATTGCTTCATTTAGCGGCATAAGAAGACGTTTTTCCTATCAGATTAAGAGTGAAAATTTAGTTTATATTGATGATTATGCACATCATCCGACCGAGATAAATGCTGTTCATCAGGCGGTTAGAGAATTATATCCGGGACGTAAAGTTCTGGCAGTATTTCAGCCTCACTTATTTAGCAGAACCAGAGATTTTGTCGACGGATTTGCTTCAAGCTTATCACAGTTTGACGAAGTGTTTTTAATGGATATCTACCCGGCACGAGAACTTCCTATGGAAGGTGTAACCTCAGAATGGCTTTTGGGTAAAATGACAAATTCGAACAAAAAAATTGTTGCAAAAGAAAATTTATTAGGTGAAATCAAAGCCAGTGATGCACCGATAATTGTAACAATCGGAGCTGGTGATTTAGGTGAAATGGTTCCGTCAATTAAAAACATGCTAAATGAAAATATTTAATTGGGCTAATATTCGATTAATACTCATTTTAGGGCTGGTGGTTTTTTTATATTCCTTCGCAAAGCACCGAAATGGTGATCGAAAACTGAAAAAATCGATGGTTGTTTTTGTAGGAGAAAATACGCTTTTCGTAAAGCCGGAAATAGTTAATAAATTGTTGATAGAAAATAAAAGAGACGCTTCCAGTATTAGAAAAGATGAACTAGATTTGAATAAGATAGAGAAAACCCTCGATACGCAGGCGATGATTGAAAAGTCAAATGTTTTTGTAAGTATCGACGGAGTTCTGAAAGCAGTAGTAAAACAGAAGACGCCCATAGCAAGAGTTTATGACGGCGGTTCTTCTTTTTATATTGACTATGAGGGTGATAAAATGCCTTTATCAGACAATTTCACTGCAAGAGTTCCTCTTGTTTCAGGGGCAATTAATAAAAAAAATAACGAAGATTTAGCTGCTTTATTTCGCACAATTTACGATGATGCTTTCTTGAAAAAAAACATCATTGCAATAGAAATTATGCCGAATGGAAGCCTAAAAATGTTTAATCGTAACTATGATTACTTCATAGATTTCGGAAGAACAATTAATGTTGATAAGAAATTTAGAAACTATAAAGCCTTTTTTCAAAAAGCAGTTTTGGATAGTTCGTTATACAAATACAAAAAGATTGACCTTAGGTTTACGGAACAAGTAGTGTGCACTAAATAATAGAAAATGGAAAAAGATAAAATTGCAGTAGGTCTAGATATTGGAACAACCAAAATCGTTGCCATGATCGGCAAGAAAAATGAATATGGTAAGTTGGAGATTTTGGGCATTGGTAAATCCAAAAGTTTGGGTGTTGCCAGAGGAGTTGTAAATAACATTACGCAAACGATACAATCGATACAACAAGCGATAATCGAAGCAGAAAATAATTCGGGTTATAAAATAAAAGATGTTGTTGTAGGTATTGCCGGGCAGCACATAAGAAGTATTCAGCATACAGATTATATCAGCAGAAATAATCCGGAAGAAGTAATTGGGGAAAATGATATTCAGCTTCTGATCGATCAGGTAAACAAACTGGCGATGTTACCGGGAGAAGAAATTATCCACGTTTTACCACAGGAATTTAAAATCGACGGGCAATCTGAAATAAAAGAGCCAATCGGAATGTACGGCGGAAGATTAGAATCTAGTTTTCACGTTGTTGTAGGGCAGGCTTCTTCTATCAGAAATGTCGGCAGATGTATTCAGAGTTCCGGAATTGAATTGTCCGGATTAACACTGGAACCTTTAGCTTCTGCTGATGCAGTTTTAAGTCAGGAAGAAAAAGAAGCTGGTGTTGCACTTATCGATATCGGTGGCGGAACAACAGATCTGGCCATTTTTAAAGACGGAATCATCCGTCATACTGCGGTTATTCCTTTTGGAGGAAATGTAATTACAGATGATATTAAAGAAGGTTGTTCTATTATTGAAAAACAAGCAGAACTTCTGAAAGTAAAATTTGGTTCGGCATGGCCTGGAGAAAACAGAGATAATGAAATTGTTTCTATTCCGGGATTAAGAGGAAGAGAACCAAAAGAAATTTCTCTGAAAAATCTTTCTAAAATCATTCACGCAAGAGTGGTAGAAATTATAGAACAGGTTTTTGCAGAAATAAAAGCATACGGACATGAAGATCCGCGTAAAAAATTAATCGCCGGAATTGTTTTAACGGGTGGTGGCGCACAGTTGCAGCACATTAAACAATTGGTAGAATATATTACGGGTATGGATACCAGAATTGGATATCCAAATGAACATCTTGCCGGAAATTCCGGAGAAGAAATTTCAAGTCCATTATTTGCAACAGCGGTAGGTTTGGTGATGAACAGTATCGAAAACAGTTCTCAAAGTGCTGTAAGGATGGAATTGGTAAACGAACAGCCAAAAGTAGTTTACAGAAATCCTCCGGTTCAGGTGCAAAGGCACGAAGTTGAAGAAAATTACGTTGAAAGAGTAGAAACTATCGAAGAGCAAAGAGAAGTAGTAACTCAGAAAGCTGTGAGGGAAGAATCTACCGAAAATAAAATAAGAAGATCATTTTTTGATCGATATGTCGATAAAATCAAAGAATTTTTAGACAACGCAGAATAAATTAGATTAATAAGAGAAGGATATTACTTGTTGCCCCAAGTCAAGAAGTAAAAAATGTACTAAATAAGAATTTCAAAAACCAAAAAGATGATGAGCAACTCAGAATTTGGAAGTATTTCATTTGATTTACCAAAAAATCAGTCAAATGTGATCAAAGTAATAGGTGTAGGCGGAGGCGGAAGTAACGCGATCAACCACATGTTCAAACAAGGTATTAAAGGGGTAGATTTTATCGTTTGTAATACCGATTCGCAAGCGCTTCAAAATAGTTCGGTGCCAAATAAAATCCAGTTAGGGGTTAATTTGACTGAAGGATTGGGTGCAGGAGCAAATCCGGATGTTGGACAACAATCAGCTATTGAAAGTATATCTGATATTGAAAAAATGCTGGACAGAAATACCAAAATGGTATTTATTACTGCCGGTATGGGTGGTGGAACAGGTACAGGTGCGGCTCCGGTAATTGCACAATTAGCCAAAGAAAGAGAAATATTAACAGTTGGTATCGTGACGATTCCGTTTCAGTTTGAAGGGAAAGTACGTCAGGAGCAGGCTATTATCGGAATCGAAAAATTGCGCAAGCAAGTCGATTCGTTAATTGTAATCAACAACAACAAATTAAGAGAAGTATATGGAAATCTTGGTTTTAAAGCCGGATTCTCTAAAGCGGATGAAGTTTTGGCAACTGCCTCAAGAGGAATTGCTGAAGTAATTACACATCACTATACTCAAAATATCGATTTACGTGATGCAAAAACTGTTTTATCAAACAGTGGAACTGCGATCATGGGATCTTCTGTAGCAGCAGGTGAAAACAGAGCAAAAGACGCAATTGTTTCGGCTTTAGATTCGCCGTTGTTAAACGATAATAAAATTACAGGTGCCAAAAACGTATTGTTGCTTATCGTTTCTGGAACTAACGAAATTACTCTTGATGAAATCGGAGAAATTAACGATCACATCCAGGCTGAAGCAGGTTACAATGCCAATATTATCATGGGAGTTGGTGAAGACGAAACTCTTGGTGATGCAATTGCGGTAACTATTATTGCAACTGGTTTTGATGTTGAACAACAAAACGAAATCGTAAATACAGAACCTAAGAAAATCATTCATACGTTAGAAGATGAGCAAAGAAGCGTTCATAATTTAACAAACAGACCACTTACTTCTTTCGACTTAACGGCTGATATACCAACAGCAAAAACAGAAGAAAAAGTTGTCTTTGAATTAATGGATGAAGATGAAACTTTTACTCCAACTCCAACTGCTCCTCAGGCTGTTGCTCCAGCAATTAATCAGGAAGAATTGGTTGTTATGTCTGAATTTATCAAAAATCTGGATGTAACTTTTGAAATCGTTTCGCCTATTACAGACATCGATTTTACTATTTCTGCACCTGAAGCACCGGCAGCAAGAGAAGTACAGCAGCCTGCACAGCAAAGAGTATTTGAAAGAGAAGAGCAAACTACTTTTTCTTTTGATCTTCCTTTGTTTAAACAAGAGCCTGTAAAAAGAGAACCGGTTATTGAAGATAACAGAGTTTTATTTGAACTTACAAATGAAACCCGTGAAATTAAAGTAAACGATCCTGTACAATTTGTACCGGTAACAGAAGTTGCCGATAACGGAATCATCAAATATTCTCTGGAAGAATACATGGAAGTTGAAAACGATTTATTGTCTTCTAAACCAGTTGAAAAAGTAATAGAAACTGTTCCGGAGGAATTGAATATCACTTTGAAACCAAGAGTTGATTTTGCAAGTCAGCCTGATTTATCTACTACTTCTGAAATTTCTCCTTTAGAATTAACGATCGAAGAAACATTACGTCTGAGAGCTGAAGAAAGAAGAAAGAAACTAAAAGAATTTAATTATAAATTCCATAATAATGTTTCCAGAATTGATGAGTTGGAAAAAGAACCGGCTTATAAAAGATTAGGGATAGATTTGTCTAACTCGCAATCCAACAATACCAATTCAAGAATTTCTGTTGGAACAGACAGCAATAATGATTTACAATTACGTTCTAATAATTCATTTTTGCACGACAACGTAGATTAAATTTAAAATCATAATATTGGGTAACCCGAAAATTGGATTTAATTTTCGGGTTATTTTTTTTATCTTCGCACAGAATTTAGAAATTTGACTTCCGTACTTAACTTTTAAAGTTAATTTTGTGAGTCGATTCAGGAGAAGTTAAGAACAGCTTCTACATTAAATAATCAATTTATAAGCTTAGCTTATTTATATAAAGACATAAACATGAGTTTACAAACACAAATCATGGACGAAATTAAAACGGCCATGAAAGCAAAAGATACAGTTGCATTAGAATCTCTAAGAGCAATTAAATCTGAATTGTTACTGGCATCAACAGCTTCAGGATCTAAAGAAGATTTGTCTGAAGAAGACGAAATTAAATTACTTCAAAGATTAGTTAAAACGCGTAAAGAAAGCGCGAGAATTTTTACAGAACAAAACCGTCCTGATTTAGCTGAACCAGAATTGGCACAGGTTGCTGTAATTGAGAAGTTTTTACCGGCACAATTAAGCGAGGAAGAAGTAGAAGCTGTAATTGCAAAAATTATTGCTGAAACAGGAGCTTCAGGAATTGCTTCAATGGGGAAAGTAATGGGATTAGCATCTGCTCAACTAGGCGGAACTGCTGAAGGAAAAACTATCTCAACAATAGTAAAGAAATTATTATCTTAAAGAATTATAGATTTTAAAATTCAGATTTTGGATTACTTACTGGCAATCTAAAATCTGAATTCTGAAATCATAACCGACCGCGTAGTTCAACTGGATAGAATATCAGATTTCGGCTCTGAGGGTTGGGGGTTCGAACCCCTCCGCGGTCACTAAATAAAAAAGCCTGAGAAATTTTTCTCAGGCTTTTTTTTATCTGATAATTTTCAAATAAGCACTATAAATGTTATCTAAAAGAGAAGTTCGCATATAATATACATTTTCGTCTTTTTCCTGTAAATCAAACTGAATCAACCCGGCATCACAATAATAATAAAGTAAATTATCATCAGCAGGGAATTCAAAATTTGAAATTGGTAAAGTTGTTAATTTTACTTCATACGCTGTTTCGCCATTTGTCATGTCCAGCTCAAAAAGTTTGGCTTTACGGGTAAATCCCCAAATGTTATTGTTTTCGTTCACTATATATTCGACATTATCGTCTTTAAAATCTGTTTTCCATAACTGCGTTCCCGTTTTAGAATCGACGGCATATAAAGAAGAAACGTTGGGTCCCTGTGCTGCAAAGTAGATTTTTTTGTCTTTGCAAAATACACGGTCTTTCACATTAAATTGATTTTCATCCAGCTTAAACTGCCATAAAAGATCCAATTTTGGAGTCAAAGCAAAAAGGATATCTTTTTCACCGGCAACAAATATATTTTCGCCATCGGTTACCGGTTTTCCATTCATGATCTGATCAAAACTTTTCTGGTTAAGGACTTTTCCTGTATTGGCATCAAAACTATAAATTGTAGAAGCGCTTTGTGTAAAGATTTTATTGTCAAATAAAAGTATTGTAATATCATTGGTTGGAGAATCGAATCTATAGTTCCAGGCTAAGCTTCCGTCTTTTAAATCAAGAGCATATAAATTGCTGGTTTGATTTTGATTTTGAGCTGTTATATATAATTTTCCGTTACTTATAACCGGAGTCTGATCTTTTAGAACAATTTGGTCTGTAATATTTCCTAGTCTTGATTTCCAAAAAAGAGCACCGTTCTGATTGTCTACTGCGTAAATTTCGCCATTAATAAACGGAACATAAGCAACTCCATCCTGCAGCGTTACCTTATTTGCACACATTTCAGCATGAGAATCACTTGCTTTTACAGTCCAGTTTATAGATTCTGTTGTTAAATCAAATGAAAAAAGATTACCATCATAATCATAAATGAGAATAGACTCTCCATCTAATGGAACTTTCTTAAGCGTTTTCAAGGCAATATTTGTAACCATGTCACTGACAGATAATTTGCTATTTGTATAATTAGTCTGCCCGGGTTTTGCCTCGTTTGGCGTTTGGCCAAACATATTTATAATATTAAATACAAATAAAATTATTGTAATTCTTTTTTTCATTTTTAAAATTTTGATCATCCAGTCAATTCATGTGCATTGTTCTAGATGAAATTTATAGATATTATTTTTTGGAGTTTTTAATAATATAGTAAACCGAAAACAGAAAAACAATCGCATAAATAATCGCCATTGCAGGATTTTCGAATTTAAGAGTTTTAAAATCAAATTGTTTAAACAAAGTTACGCCCAAAATGATAGCGATAACCCAAAAAACGAATGTTATTGATTTGTTGTTTTGCATACTTACAGTTTTAATATGTTTTCAATCTTTAGTATTACAACTTCTCTTGTTCTGCTCTTAAAAGTTGAGGAACATTTTCGTTCTTAAAATTTTCCTTAAATATATGAATTAAAGGGATGGTTGGGCTTTTTGGATATTTTTTTTCAAATCTGTTAAACTCCTGAATGTTCTCCGGATAAATATACACATCATTTACTTTTTCATATGTTGGGGTATTATCCTGACCAATGAGATAATCCATTTGATAGTTCTTGTATTCTTCTTTTACAGAAGGGATTAGTTTTGAATTTGGATACTTGTTCATGAAATTTTCCCAGGAAATTATCCGGTCCCCCAAATCCTTAAAGGTTATAATAAGTCCGGCATCTGCAGAATACGGCATTTTGTTTTCTTCACTTTTTAAGAACAGATATTCTTTGTAATCGGGTGTAACATAATCTTTAAAAATAGCATAGTAGAAATCGCTTTTGGTGGTAATTTCAACATATCCTTCTCCCAGTTCATCAAATTGTAATTGATGTTTTGCCAGTTTTTGATCCAGAAGTTTAATTTCTTTTTTATCAGCTTCGTTTTCGCTATAAAACTTGTCCAGTAGTTTAGCTTCCTTTTCATCTATTCTGCCAAGCAAAATCCCGTTTTCCACATAATATTTTTCGTATAACGCATTGGCTTCTTCTTTAGAAAGCGATTTAAGCTTTAAGATTATTTCACTTTTGGTTTTTGAAAATAATTCTGCTAAATCTGAATCGGTTTGTGCTATTGGTGCAGAATGATCCTCCTTTATGCTGTCTTTTCCTGTTTCCGTTTGGGTTGGAATGGTTTTATTATCTTTTTGTTTGCAGGCAGAAACTAATACAGCCAAGATTATAAAACTGAAGATTTTTCTCATTGTAGGTTTAATTTATTCTGCTAATATAAAGATATTTGGGCTAATATTTTACGCATAAAAAAAAGGCAAAAAAGATTGAATCCTTCTTTGCCATCTTTTGAGAATATTTAAGTAATTAAAGCTAATGTAACGGTTTGAACTCTTTTACCCCTTTAAATTCTTTAGATTCAGAGTATACATTAATTCCAAGAATATGCCAGTTTCGTGTTCCGATGATTTCATACTGATAGACGTTTTTTCTACTTGTTTTATTGATGTTTATATAATCAGTATTCCAATCTGTTCCGAATGTATAGCCGGTTTTTGAAATAGATGCTCTAAGCGCATTTTCATCATTGTAAACTGTAATTAAACTAAACTTACTCATTATGTTATCTTCAAGAGTGATGTCTGACATATAAGTATTTTGATGCAATTTTTGAGTTGTTGTTTCCTTATTTTCAAATTTAAAATTTTTATCTTCTTTATTTTGACCAGGTCTCGAAATAAAAGATAACGCAAAATAAGAAAAGACGATTGCAACAAACAATCCAACTTTTTGACGAATTTCAATTGCTTTTTTTACACAAAAAATAATGACTCCGATGACAGCGGCAAGATTTAATATTGCCCAGATAAGCTCTATCATGATTTTGTTTTTTAGTATATCAAAAATACATTTTTATTTTTAATGTTAAGATAAAACTTACTTTAAATGTTCTTCAATAATTGCTGCAATATCAGTATTAGAATAATCTGAGGTAATAATTTTTCCATCTTTACCAATAACTATTCTTGTTGGAATTCCGTCTATCTTGTAGTTTCTAACCACTTCAGCTTTATTGTCCAAAAGCACATTAAAACTATATTTTTTCTCAGAAATAAACTTGCTCACATTTTCAAAAATTTCTTCATCTTTACCTTTTTCCCAAGTATTTACAAAAAGAAACTGAACATCTTCGTTTTTGTATTTTTCTACTAAATCCTGCATTTTAGGAAATGAAGCCTTGCACGGACCGCACCATGTTGCCCAAAAATCAAGTACAACGATTTTTCCTCTGTAATCTGACAGCTTAATTTCTTTACCCTCTAAATTTTTCAGTGAAAAATCTGAAGCTGTAGCCGAACCAAATTTTGCAATAATATTCTGGGCATTTTTTTCTTTTGCTGCCAAATCTGCTTTTTGCGAAATGGCTTCATATTCAGAAATCGGTAATTTTTTTTCAATGTAAATTTCTTCTAATTTAGAAAGAAAAACTGGCGAAGTAACTCCTTTATTATTGATTTCGTCTTCAATGTAGGCTTTTACTTCGTCTTTACTTTTTATCTTGTCAATAATTGCGAGATAACATTCTTTTCCACCGTTGTCCAGTGCGTTTTTTTCTTTAATGGCATTCTGATATTTATACGCTTCGTCATATTTTCCCTGTTTGTAAAGTATGTGCGCGTAAGTGTCACCAAACATGCAAAACTGATTTTCATAATCCTGAAAATAACTTTCTTTTTTCTTTTGTTCAAGAAGATCCAGAGATCTTTTAGAAACTTTAGACGAAAATTCAAGATATTCATCTTGATTATTTTTAAGCGATCCCGATTTTGACCAGGCAAAATCATTATATATAGCTTCTGGAGAATGCAGATAAGGTTCAAGCGCTATGGCTTTTTCCAGATCTTTTTTCTCGAGATATATTCCTTGAAGAACCTGGTAAAATGAAGCTAGCGCTTTTTTAGAATTAGTATTAAATTTTGTTTTATAGGTGCTTATTGCTTGTAAGACAGAAGATTCTGTTTTGTCTGGCTGATTGTAGAAATTTCGAATAAACTTTGTTCTCTGAAGTTCTCCTGACGGAAATCTTATTTCAAGTTCCTTCGCAAGTTTCTCCTTTTCTTCTGTCATACCATTATTTTCGTAAATGTTGTATGCAGATGTCAGCGATTGCTCGGTATTTTTCTGAATCATTTTTAAAGCATAGGCAAGCATTTCTTTGTTGCCATATTCTTTATCAATGTTGCTTTTTTGGTAAAGATAATTGAGATAAATATTATCGTCTTTTAATTTGGGATATTTTGCAAATAATGCTTCATAGTCTGAAACCATAGTTTCAGGTTTTGTGTCTAGTTTTAATTTTAGAGCATATTTGGCGAAATTCCGCATGAAAATTTCGTTTGCAAGTGATTGGCTCAACTCAGATTCATTTTGTGTTTTAAGGAGTACGACATAACCATTTTCATTATTACTGTCTGCCACTTTTTGCAAATCAGTTATAGTTACCAAAATTGCCCGAATTGAATCAGGAACCTGAGCTAAAAATTCATAATTTTTACCTTTTTTCATTAACGGAGTTAAACTTACATCATAGTCACTGGCATTGGCATACAACACATTTGCTTTTGAATTGTTTTCGATAACAAGTCCTTGGGGCGGTTCATACACATACGTATTTGGCTTACCAACATTGAATTTAGTGTTTTTTAAATAGATTTTTCCAGATTGCGAAAAAGTGTAGTTAATTGTTGCAATTGCTATTAAAAAAATAATTTTTCTCATTCAGGTTTGTGGTTTTTTGGATTTGTTTACTAAATAATTAGAGATAGCTAAATTATAAATAAAACCATGGTGTGGTTTTTTATTAAGAAAAATTTATCAAAAATGCGTATCAATACGTTTTGTAATTTCTAATATCGTTGAGCACTTTTAAGAACTATCTTGGTCACTAATTATTCTTTTTAGAAAATAAATTTTCTAAAACCCAGGCCGGACCTATTAATAAAAACTGCAGATCTTTTAAAAAAGAAGGTTTTTTACCTTCGATATTGTGTCCATAAAATTGCCCGATCCACGCTAAAGCGAAAACGAAAATAGAAAATATCCATAACGGGACAAACTGACCGATGTAATAATTGACAATAAGGCAAAGAATTGAAAATACAGCAATTTTAAACGCCATAGAAATTGACAATCGAATGTAGAAAACGAGAACCAAAAGCAACACTACAAAAGCCCAGTTTTCTATAATTGGAACATTTAATTGTAAGTTATTTGAAATAATCGTAGAGGGAATACTCATAAGCAACCCGACAATTGAAAAGAAAATCGCGGGAACACAGATATAATGTATCGCTTTGTTTTTAGGATTTTGGTGACTTACGGTATATTCTGCAAACCATTGCTCTAATGTTCTCATTCTTTGGTGGTTTAATAGTTAGTTGCGTAAATCTAGTAAATTTTCTCCTAGCTTTTACCGTGCTCAATTTTCATAATTTCATCAACGATAGAAATTGCTTTTTCAAACGTAATTCCGTTTTCCTGATCGATTTTTAACGGATGTTTTTCTTCAATGATTTTTATTTCCGGAATTAAACCTAAACCTTGCTCAATAGCGATTGATTGTAGAGATAAAGTTTCGCCATAGGTTGGAACATTGGTCTGCATCCATCCAAAACAAGGTTCCTGATTGATTCTTTCTGCGTCTTCCCACAAATCCATTCGAATGCAGAAATTGGGTTCACTTATTGTGGTCCAGACATTAAAAACCAGGTCTTCATGATAGTCGATAATTGGAATTGTCAATCTTCCACGGTGAAAAAAATGCTCCTCGTCGACATAGCACCAGCTGCCGCCATATTCAATACGTTTTTCCCTTTCGTCCGGCGGAACAGAAAAATAGTAAGCGGGATAGTCGTTGCCAAAACACAATGGCATTTCATCAAAAACTTCTCCACAGCAGGAACATTTATATTGGGACATTTTTTTTTAAGAATTTACATTTTGATTGTACTGAAAAACATTATCCCATAATGCATCAATAGTGACAAGGGCTTTCTCTAAAGGAACTACATTCCATTTTCCATTATTTTCCATACCAATACCAATGTTTTTCAATTTCAGTAAAGCATCATTTACATCAAAATCAAGGTCGGTGTTTAATTGTGTTTTAAACCAGGATTCTATTTTATGGTCCAGTTCTTCGGCAGTTAAAGGTTTTTCACTTTCGTGTAAAAAAGTGTAGGCTAATATGGTTTCTTTTAAAGCTTCTTCTTCAGATGAATTTAAAAGTGAATAAAATGCCCCGCTGTTGTTTCCTACATTTTTAAAATACAAACTGTCTGAAAGCGTTTTAGAATACCGAATTTTTTTGTTTATAAAATTATTGTACTGGCGAAAACAATATGCAGCCAAAATGCCCAGTGCAATTAATCCCTGATTTAATGAAGTTTTGCTATTTAATAAATCGATAGTTTCTCCGGTCTGATACGCCTCATACATATTTAATAAGGCTGGAATTACCTTGGCGCTCAACAACGAAATTCCGCCAAAAAGTCCGGGAACCCAAAGCAGCATTTTGTCCCTTAAAGACATTTTCGGAATAGCGTTTGGGAAAATAGTTTCCAAATCATTTTTAGGAACACGCTTAAAAATCTTCAAAGCAATTGAACCCGGATCTATCGGCATTTTTCCTAATTTAACTTTCTTAGCCTTAAGATAATCGGCATCGCTGTAATTGAGGTAAATTAAAACGCGGTCGTAATATTCGATTTCAACTTCCCTCTTCCAGAAGATAAATTTTTTGACTTGTTCTTTTGCTTTATGATGGCCGCGCGCGTAAACTTCAAAATCTTTAAAAGCATTAAAATCGATTATCAGTTTTAGTCCGATTAAATCGGATTCTTTAAAAGCATTACTTAACGTCTGCTCATCAATTCGGTAATAATTCCCACGTTCTAAAACTGCCGATAAAGTTTTTTTGAAAGTAGAAAAGTCGCTTTTACTAATAAACTGTTCGCGTTCCTTCTCGCTGAGATCCGGATCATACAGTGCATAATTTTGCTTTAGATTCCGGTTGAGATTAAAAGATTCGTAGTGGTAATAATGCTCGATAATTTCGAAAAGCTTTTTAAAATCATCGACTTTTTTAGGAATATCCGCGAAAGCGGCAATTTGCTTTTCCAGCAAAAACTCTTTGTTGAACGGAATATAATGTTCTCGGGTCATGTCGATTTCTGGACTTTAATTTCGTGGAATTTATAGAACGCAAAAATACTTCTTTTTTTGGAGATGTAAAGATACAAAAGGGGCAAAGCTAAAAAGCTTCAAAGGTGCAGAGGTCCAAAGGGACAATGGGACAAAGGTACAGAGGTCCAAAGGGACAATGGGACAAAGGAACAAAGGTGTAGTGAAGTAAGCACTAAGTAGTGATTCCGTATGAGATTATAGAGCGGAAATTCCGCGAAAGCGTATCACTTAGATTAAATCTGGCTGTTAAGTTCGATAACGCCCTGAATGTATTTTGTTAGTTCTTCGTGAGTTACAGCAAAAGAAGCTTTTTCGGCTTCTGCTTTAAGATAAAGACTGGCAATACTTTCGGCATTCATGTTTTGAGAGACATGATGATGTTGTGCGTATTGAATAAGATGATCGACAAAAAGTTCGCGTTGTTTTCCTTTTTCTATTGTTTCCGGATCGCCTGCTTTTATTTTTTCAATAACACTTTCTGGCAGATCTATGGTAAGATACATGCAATCTATTGCGACTTTTGAAAGTAATTCTTTTTTGACTTTTCCTGTGGCTTCGCAATATGCACACGGAGCGGGAACCCATTTTAATTGTCGGTTTAAACGAGCAATATCTTCATGGCTGACAAATCCTTTGCCAAGACATCTCGGACATTTGACAGCCGATCTTCTAAATAAATTAAAAATGCGCATTTGGTTCTGAAAGTTAGGGGTTTGGTTAATTGCGAATTTAAATAAATAAGTAAGAAAAATATACTTTAAATGTGTTTTTTTTAAGAAAACAATTACTATAAGAATTACAACGGGGTTACAGTATTAAGAGGCTCATTAAAAATATATTTAAAAGCTACATGGAGATTACACAAAAAAGCCTGTTAACCTTAGAAAACTTATTATTGAATATCCTGTAAATTTGAATGAGGAAATAACATCAAAAAAACCTTTCAAATATGGAAAAGACAAACACTTCAAGATTTCAAAATATTGTTCGAATAATACTAGGATTGTTTATGATAATGGCGGCTATAGGACATCTTACGTTTCAGAGAGCAGAGTTTCAGGCTCAGGTTCCCGATTGGGTTCCGCTAAGTAAAGATTTGGTTGTTATACTTTCGGGAATTGTAGAAATTATTTTAGGTCTTGGAATGGTTTTTCTAACGAAATACAAAGTGAAAGTGGGAATCGCACTCGCTGTGTTTTATGTGCTGATTTTCCCGGGCAACATAGCACAATACATAAACGGAACCTCTGCCTTTGGACTTGACACTGATCAGGCTCGATTGATAAGACTATTTTTCCAGCCTGTTTTGATTTTTCTGGCTTTGTGGTCGACTGGAGCATTTAAGGTATTATTTGGGAATCGAAAATATTAAGTTATAATAGTAGTATGTTTAAATATTATTTTGTGCAACAATAATAAAACTGAATTAAAGTTTTCACAGCATTCAAATATTATCTAATTTAAGATTATCTAATTGAAAGATTATCCAGCAAAATCTGATATTTCCTTCCCACCGGAATAATATCGCCGTTACACATGGTAAGCGATTTAAAAGTAATCGAAGTAATTTTATTTACGTTTACAATAAAAGAGCGATGAACCTGCAGGAAACTTTTACAGTCTATTTCTGAGCCAATACTAGAGAGTGAACCGTAAATAATGTGGGGTAAATTAAACGTGGTGCTGTGCAGTTTCATATAGTTGCCCAGACTTTCTACATAAACAATATCCTGAAGCGGCATGTCTATATTTTGCCCGTTCACTCGGTAGGAAATGGCTTTGGTGTCGGTTGCGGTTTCTTTTTTAATACTGTTTCCCGAGAAAAAAGTTTTAGCTTTTTCTATGGCTTTGGTAAATTTATCCGGCGATATTGGTTTTAAAAGATAATCGATCGCATCGTTTTGATACGCCGAAAGTGCAAAATCTGAATATGCTGTTGTTACAATCGTGAGCGGGCGATTGGGCTGAAGTTCCATTAATTCTACACCCGAAATCACCGGCATGTTAATGTCGAGAAAAATGATATCGTATTGGCTTTTGTTGAGCATTTTTATAGCTTCCATACCATTAAAAGCACTTCCGGAATGTTCCAGTTCGTCAAATTTGGAGATGTGCGAAATCAGTGCTTTGTGGGCCGGCGATTCGTCATCGATGATCAGACAGCGGTAGGTAAGTGCCATATGCTTAATTTTACGGTAAAGGTATTTTTCTCTTTTTTACAACTCAAATCATGTTTTAAGCCGTAAACTTCCAAACGTCGTTTGAGGTTCTCAATTCCGATTCCGGTGCTCGAAAGCCGTGATCCCGAATCGAGATAATTGTTTTTTAAAGTAAATGTCAAATTTCGGCATTTTACTTTTAAATCCAGATTAATAAATGGCGCTGCCGTTTCTGCAGAAAATTTTACCGCATTTTCGACCAATGGTAAAAAGAACAAAGGCGGAATCTCTATAAAGTCGTGCAGACCTTCAATATTTTGATTGACGGCCAGTCTTTCGTTTCTAAAGGTGTAATATTCAATATATTTAGTTATAAAAAGCAATTTCTTCCTCCATTAAAACATAATCTTTTTTTGAAGCTTCAATCTGGTAACGCAGCATATCAGAAAGATTCAGGATTCGATCGGGAACTTTATCGGGTTCTGCAAGTGCTTCTCCGTAAAGATTATTCATAGCATTAAGTAAGAAATGCGGATTCAGCTGTTGCTTTAAAAAAGAAAGTTCCGACTTAAAATTCATAATGTCCTTGTCGTTCTGACTTATTTTCTTGGTAATAACAATATGAATAAAGTAGAAAAAGGTCCCGTTGATAATGAGCGAAACAATTTGAAGGGTTTTTAGATTTCCTAATCCGACATTGGGAAAAAACCAATTCATAAAGAAATAAAAACCAGTCCAATATACAACCAGAAGCACAAAAAACAGCTTAACCTTTTTTCTAAACAGAAAAGGTTTAATTATAAAAACATTAAAAAGGGTAATCCAGACAATACACGGAAAATAACCAACGGCAATCTTACTAAGAATATAAGTCCAGTCGTGTCCGTCAAGTTTTACCTCGTCATAAATACAAGCAAGGATTACTAAATATACAAGCGTGTGTACGAGGATATTTCGAAGAAAGAAGTTTTGATAAATTTTAGCAATCGTCATAAGCGCAAAAATAATATAATAGTAGGGTCTGGAAGCATTTGAACAAAATAAATTATACCAACGCCGTTCGTATAAAACATACGCCACTGGTATAATTGCTATAAAAATCTAAAGCGGTGGAGTATTTTTGATCTCAATTGAAGCGCATTTCATGAAGCCACTGTCGTGAAAGAGAATTAATAAGTTTAAAATATTAAAATAAAAGAACTTATGATTGTAGAAGTTTTTAAAACAAATGTTTATAAAGAATCCCAGAAAGAGGATGTAATGGCAATCATCCAGACGAAATTTCCAGATTATAAAATAAATTTTGATCTGGAAGATTGCGACAAGATACTCAGGGTAGAAGGTAAAGACCTGAAATGTGAACCTATTATGGATTATGTGCATTGTCTGGGTTTTACCTGCGTAAGATTGGAATAATTAAATACATTTATTTGAAAATCAGGTAAAAATACGCGGTAATATCTCTTTTATATATACGTATTTTGCTTTATGATTTATTTTTAATTAAAATAAAAAAATGATTGGTTTTATTCTTTCCATTTTTCTTTTTCTTCTGAAACAATTGAGCTGATTTTCAGTCCAATTCTTTAAGCTGTCTTATATCTGCTTTTTCATCATGAAAAGGTTAATTCTTTTTTGCATATTATTTTTCTAATTTTGTGCCATGAAAAAAGCGTTCCAACTCTTCGATTTTACTCAAAAGGTGAATTACAAAAATGAAATTTTAGCAGGTTTAACAGTTGCGATGACGATGATTCCTGAATCTTTATCGTTTGCAATTTTAGCAGGATTTCCACCTTTAGTCGGATTATATGCCGCTTTTATTGCAGGTTTGGTAACGGCAATTTTTGGAGGCAGACCCGGAATGATCTCCGGCGGGGCAGGAGCGACAGTAATCGTTCTGATTGCCTTAATGAAATCTCACGGAATCGAATATGTTTTTGCAGCGGTCGCACTTGGTGGTGTTGTACAAATTTGTGTTGGACTTTTTAAGCTCGGAAAATTTATTCGGCTTGTTCCTCAGCCTGTAATGTTTGGTTTCGTAAACGGATTAGCAGTGGTGATTTTTATGTCGCAGCTGGAACAGTTTAAAACCATAATCAACGGTCAGGTTTCCTGGCTTTCGGGAACGCCATTATACATTATGCTGGGTTTGGTGGCTTTGACGATTGCAATAGTTTTGATATTTCCGAAGATTACAAAAGCAGTTCCGGCTTCTTTGGTTGCCATTATGGTAGTTTTTGCATTGGTAATTGTTTTTAATATTGAAACCAAAACAGTAGAGGATATCGCTTCAGTTCAAGGCGGATTTCCTCCATTTCATATTCCAAATATTCCATTTTCTTTTGAGACTTTAAAAGTAATATTTCCCTATTCTGTCATTGTTGCCGCGGTTGGTTTAACAGAAGGTTTGCTTACGCTGAATCTCGTAGATGAGATTACAGGAACGCGTGGCAACAGCAATCGTGAATGTATAGCGCAGGGAAGTTCGAATATTCTAAATGGTTTTTTCTACGGAATGGGAGGCTGCCCGATGATTGCACAGACTTTGGTAAATCTTGGTGCCGGTTCCAGAGCCAGACTTTCGGGAATTATTGCCGCGTTGACGATCTTACTGATTATTCTTTTTGGTGCTCCCATTATCGGAAAATTACCAATGGCAGCTCTTGTAGGAGTAATGATGATGGTGGCTATTACGACTTTTGAATGGGCCAGTTTTAAGGTGATCAATAAAATGCCGGGACACGATATCTTTGTCGGAATCCTGGTTGCCGTTATTACAATTTTATTGCACAATCTGGCATTAGCAGTTTTAATTGGTGTTATCGTTTCGGCTTTGGTTTTTGCCTGGGAAAGTGCCAAAAGAATTCGCGCCAGACATTTTGTTGATGTAAACGGAATTAAATATTACGAGATTTATGGTCCGTTATTTTTTGGTTCAACTACCACTTTCATGGAAAAATTTGATATTCAGAACGATCCGGATCATGTGATAATTGATTTTAAGGAAAGCCGTATTTCAGACATGTCAGCAATTGAAGCTGTAAATAATCTCACGAAAAAATACAGTCAGCTCAATAAAAAGGTTGAATTAAGACATTTAAGCCAAGACTGCAGGCAATTGCTTAAAAATGCAGATGCCGTTATTAATGTAAATGTAATTGAAGATCCGAGTTATAAGGTGGTTTCTTAAGATTTTATATTATCTTGGTTAGTTTAAAATTTAAAGTTTAGATCTTAAAATATGAAAGAAAATTCATTAGTGCTAAAAGCCGTACAATATATAAAAGCAGATTATAATGATTTTGAGATTAGAAAATTTTTAATACAAGAAGGAGCTGTTGGAGATGAGGTAGATGATATTGTTCAGGAGGCAATAGGTGTTATAGATGAAGAGCGAGTAGAAACGAATAGTAAGAAATGTAAAATTTTCTTTGTTTTATTTTTTGTGCTTTTTGTAATTAGCTTTTATTATTTTCTGTTTGTTCTACCTGCTAAATTAGAATCGACTTCGATACTTTATTCTTTATTGGGTTCAATTCTGATATGTCTTCTAGGTATTCTTTCTTTAGTTTATTTTGGTAGTTGGAACAAAGATAAACTTCGAAAAAGAAAGAGTATTAATATTGAATTTGATGTTCTTCTATTTTCGATGATGTTTCCTGTTCTTATTATGTATTATGTTATTGATTCTGTATTTGAGAATGTAGCGGCAGACATGCTGAGAAAGAATAAAATAGAAGTTATAGGGACTGTAATGCCATATGCTGTAACAAAAGAAACAGTAAGCGGGCGTATTACGGATATTAGAATCGGAGTTGAATTTAATACCCTTGAGGGGGAAAAAATAATTGCAGACAAGGAGGTTTCATCTTATGATCTTAATCAAATTCATGAAGGACAAGAGGTTAACGTAGTATATTCGAAAACTAATCCGCAAAATAATGATGTTTTGTTGCCATAAATAAAAGCGAATCAGATTAAATGTATGAGACAAGTTTATTGTTCAAAAAGAAGATTTAATAGTAAGTATTCAGGTACTTAATGCGGAAAATAATGAGAAAAACCTTTTTTCGGCATTTATTATAAAAAGAATAAAAAGTTAAAAGAAGGTTTTGACTAAACTTTGCAGTTTGGCTAAAGCCTTGTTCTATGACTTTGGAAATCTCCAGCTAAAGCAGGAGGCAATTCATATAATTTGGAATAATTATCTCATTCCTAATTACTACATTCTCTAATTCACACATTCTCCAATTTTCTAATTGCCACATTATCTAATCGAAATAATTTGATTTTTGTAACTTTGATAAATGAAGCTAACAGAAACCTTAGAAGATTTTTACACAGTTAAAATTCAGGGAATGCCCGAAAATCTCAAAAAAGAAATCGGACATTTTAATGTTTTTAAACTGGACGATTATATTGGAAGCACTTGCAATCCATTACCTTATACGCGTAAAGACTTTTTTAAAATAAGTTTGATCGTTGGCAGGAATAAGATTCATTATGCAGATAAAGTGGTGGCGATAGAAGATCAGGCTTTATTCTTTGCAAATCCGCAAATTCCTTATAGTTGGGAGCATATTGATGAAAACCAAACGGGATTTTTCTGCATTTTTACAGACGCATTTTTTAGCCAGTTTGGTAATTTAAAGGACTATCCATTGTTTCAGCCCGGAGGAAATCCGGTGGTTCCGGTTTCTAAAGAACTGGCAGCATCTTTAAAACTGGTTTATGAGAAAATGCTCGAAGAAATTAATTCTGATTACGCTTTTAAATACGATGTACTTCGAAATCTGGTTTTTGAGATTATTCATCTGGCGTTAAAAACACAGACGGTAACTACTTCATTATACAGTAAATCGAATGCTACAATCCGAATTTCTTCTCTGTTTTTAGAATTACTGGAACGTCAGTTTCCGATCGAATCTATTTCACAGCAAATTAATTTTCGCTCTCCTTCCGAATATGCAAATCAGTTAAATGTGCATGTCAATCATTTAAATAAAGCTTTAAAAGAAACCACCGGGAAAACAACTTCCCAAATTATCTCAGAAAGAATTGTGCAGGAAGCTATGATTTTACTGAAACAGACCAATTGGAATATTAATGAAATTGCCTGGTGTCTCGGGTTTGATGAGTTGTCTCATTTTATTAATTTCTTTAAGAAAAACACCCGTGTTTCGCCCAAAACCTATCGCTTAGCCGAAATTGTTTGATTTTTGCAACTTCTTGCTTGATTGGTTTAATTTTTAGCAGGGACTTTGCCAATACCTTTGTCCTGTAATTAATACTTAAAAAATTAAATTATGGAAAATAGTAAAGTTTGGTTTATTACAGGTGCTTCAAAAGGACTTGGATTAGAATTAGCTAAAAAATTATTGGCAGAAGGATTTAAAGTTGCTGCAACATCAAGAAATGAAGCATCTTTAATTAATAAATTAGGAAATGCATCAGAAAAGTTTTTTCCGCTTGAAATGGATTTATTGAACGAGAAAAGTGTTCAGAATGCAATCAACAAAGCGGTAAGCCATTTTAATACAATTGATGTTTTGGTAAATAATGCAGGTTACGGATTATTAGGTGCTTTAGAAGAATTAACCAATGCAGAATCGAGAAAAAACTTCGAAGTAAATGTTTTCGGATTATTAAATGTAATAAGAAATACAATGCCCATTCTTCGTGCGAATCAATCAGGACATATTTTTAACATTTCTTCTGTTGGAGGATATTTCGGAGAATTTCCGGGTTGGGGAATTTACTGTTCAACCAAATTTGCCGTTGCCGGTTTAACAGAATCCCTGGCAGCAGAAATTAAACCTTTCGGAATTCATGCCACGATCGTTTATCCAGGTTATTTTAGAACCGACTTTCTAAAAGACAGTTCGCTTTTACTGCCAGAAAATCCTATTGCAGATTATAAGGAAGTTAGACAATCTGAAAACGCTCACAAAGGAGATATAAACGAAAATCAACCTGGAGATCCGATAAAATTAGCTGAAGCCTTAATTAAAGTTAGTCAGGATCAGAATCCGCCGCTGCATTTATTTTTAGGTGAAGATGCTTTTAATATGGCCAACCAGAAAATTGCAAGTGTTCAAAGTGAATTGGGAAAATGGAAAGAAGTTTCTGTTTCGACAGCGCTGTAAATGAGTAACATATTTTAATTAGAAAATGTGGTAATTTGATAATTAGATCATTGTTGTTTTGCTGACTTACCTCCAGATTTATCTGGTGGAATAAAAATAGATGATTAAAAGGCTTTAGCCAAAACTATAAAGTTTGGCTAAAGCCTTTAGATTTTGATCAAAACCTCCAGCTAAAGTCTGGAGACAATTGATTTTATTTAATGTGATTATCTCATAATTAAATGGACACATTTTCTGATTATTTTAGCATCGACTTGACATCGCTAAGCTTTCCGTCAATTTCACCAATTTTTAAACCTAAAATTTCTGCAATTAAAGGATAGACGGAAATGTTTGGAAATGTTTTTACTTTTTTATTGACTTTAAAAGCCGGGCCCTTAGCATAAAATATAGCGTGCATGTCTTTTTCATTATTGTCATAACCATGTGTTCCGCCTTTGATATGTGTACTTTCTTTCGTTACCAAACTCCATCCTTTTTGTGCTTCAATAACAAAATCATGAGCGCGCGGATTAGTTCCGTAATGCAATCTTTTTGGAACATCGGTTGATTTCCAGAATCTAATGTGCGGAACTTTCTTTAAAGCATTCGCAATAGAATCCTTGTAACCGGGTCTTGCCTGCAAACTCATAATCGGATTGATTACATCTTTATATCCCAGCCATTCCGGTTTTAAATAATCTAAAACAGCAACTTTCCTGTCATTACTGATATTGGCCATTCCATGATCAGAAACAATGATTAAATTGATTTGTTTTCCAATGGGCAACTGATCTAATTTTCGAGATATTTCACCCATTATAGAATCCATTTTTATTACAGATTTTTTAGTTTCCGGCGAAAGCGGACCATAATTATGCCCCGAATGATCGGGTTCGTCAAAATATAAGGTCACCAGATGAGGTCGCTGTTTTTCAGGAAGCTGGAGCCATTTCATGACAGTATCAATTCTTGCTCCGTACGGAATTTTGCCATCGTATTTTTTGAAATAAGTTGGATTTCTTTTATCAATATCAGATCCCGGCCAGAAGAAGGATGCCGTTTTCACGCCTTGTTCTTCTGCCAAATTCCAAATCGGATTTCCACCGTAAAATCGTGAATCATTTTTGGCATCACTTGATAATGAAAAAGACTGTTTTAGAGAAGCATCATAAAAAACATTATTAATAATTCCGTGATTATCGGGATAAAGTCCTGTAACTATTGTATAATGATTTGGAAACGTTTTAGTGGGATACGAAGGTTTCATTGATTTGGCATGAACGCCTTCTTTTTCAATCTGTTTTAAATTAGGAAGATCGAATTGCTTTCCATAATCCCAACGAAATCCGTCCATGGAGATTAAAACAACGTAATTGTCTTTGTTTGTCTGGGCATTAGAAAAAAGGGTAAGAAATAAAAAGGTAAATAGTAAAAGTGGAGTTGGGAATTTTCTCATTGTATAATTTTAAAGAAAACAAAGTTAGCACTAAACCATTTTTAAAAGAAAAAGAGAATGTTAAATAAAAGTTTTGTCACTAATCGTAATGAAAAAGTTTGCCACGAATTTCACGAATTTCCACTAATTATTTTTCTCTTTTGCTGAGTAAAAATTTGTGCAATTGGTGAAATTCGTGGCAAAAAAAAGCGCCGGATAAAAATCCGGCGCTTTAAGTTTTAAGAAGAGAATAAATTACATCATTCCTGGCATACCGCCACCCATTGGCATTCCGCCGCCGGCATTTTCTTCTTTAATATCAATTAATGCACATTCTGTAGTTAAGATCATTCCAGAAACAGATGCAGCATTTTCTAATGCAACACGTGTTACTTTTTTAGGATCGATAATTCCGGCAGATAGCATATCTACATATTCGTCTGTTTTAGCATTGTAACCAAAATCACCTGAGCCTTCAGAAACTTTTGCAACAACAACAGAACCTTCAAGACCTGCATTTTCAACAATAGTTCTTAATGGAGATTCAACAGCACGAGCTACGATCTGAATTCCGGTTGCTTCGTCAGCATTATCAGCTTTTAAGTCAGCTAAAGCCGTTTTAGCTCTTAATAAAGCTACACCACCTCCGGCAACGATTCCTTCTTCAACAGCAGCACGAGTTGCGTGTAATGCATCATCTACTCTGTCTTTTTTCTCTTTCATTTCTACTTCAGAAGCCGCACCAACATAAAGAACCGCAACACCTCCGGCTAATTTAGCCAAACGCTCCTGCAATTTTTCTTTATCATAATCAGATGTAGTTGTTTCCATCTGACCTTTAATTTGGTTTACACGGTTTTTGATGATATCTGCTTCACCTGCACCGCTTACAATTGTAGTATTGTCTTTATCGATAGCAACTCTTTTTGCAGTTCCTAACATTTCGATAGTTGTGTTTTCTAATGTATAACCTCTTTCTTCAGAAATTACGGTTCCACCAGTTAAGATTGCAATATCTTCCAACATTGCTTTTCTTCTGTCTCCGAAACCTGGAGCCTTAACAGCAGCAATTTTAAGAGCACCTCTTAATTTATTAACTACTAATGTAGAAAGCGCTTCTCCATCCACATCTTCAGCAATAATTAATAATGGTTTTCCTGATTGCGCAACTGGTTCTAAAACCGGAAGTAATTCTTTTAAAGAAGATACTTTTTTATCGTATAATAAAATGTAAGGAGAATCTAATTCCACTTCCATTTTCTCTGGGTTTGTTACAAAGTAAGGAGATAAATATCCTCTGTCAAATTGCATACCTTCAACAACGTCAACAAAAGTATCCGTTCCTTTAGCTTCTTCAACAGTGATTACTCCTTCTTTTCCAACTTTAGCAAAAGCTGTAGCGATTAGTTCACCAATAACTTCGTCATTATTAGCAGAGATAGAAGCAATTTGTTTGATTTTATCAGAATCACTTCCTACTACTTTAGCTTGTTTTGCTAAGTCAGCTACGATAGTTTCAACAGCTTTGTCGATACCACGTTTCAAATCCATTGGATTTGCTCCTGCAGCAACGTTTTTCAAACCTTCTTTTACGATAGCCTGAGCTAAAACCGTAGCAGTTGTAGTTCCGTCTCCTGCTAAATCATTGGTTTTAGAAGCAACTTCTTTAACCATCTGAGCGCCCATATTTTCTAATGGGTCTTTTAATTCGATTTCTTTTGCAACAGAAACGCCATCTTTAGTAACGGTTGGTCCACCAAATGATTTCCCGATAATTACATTACGACCTTTTGGTCCAAGAGTTACTTTTACAGCATTTGCCAATGCATCAACACCACGTTTTAATCCGTCACGTGCTTCAATATCAAATTTTATATCTTTTGCCATTTCTAGTTTTTGTTTAAAGTTTTATTTGTTTCAAGTTCTATGAGTACTTAGTACTTAGTGCTTTGTACTTAATACTTTTTAGATTATCGCAAGAATATCATCTTCACGCATAATCAAATAATCAGTACCTTCTAATTTTAACTCTGTTCCGGCATATTTTCCGTATAGAACAGTATCGCCAACTTTTACGGTCATTGTATGATCTTTAGATCCATTTCCTACTGCAACAACAGTTCCCTTTTGTGGTTTCTCTTTGGCAGTATCCGGAATAAAAATACCTGAGGCAGTTTTGGTTTCAGCTGCAACAGGCTCAATAAGTACGCGGTCTGAAAGCGGTTTAATGTTTAAAGCCATGATTTTATAAATATTATAAGTTATACGTTTTTTTATGTTCTTTTTAACTTTCAGAAATTATGCCATGCTGCAAAAACTGACATTTTTTCCTAAAAAAAATGCCAGCTTTGACAGGCTGGCATTAGATTTTTATATCGGGCTGTAATTATTTAGCCGGAGCTGCAGGAGTTCCTTGTGCAGGTACTACAGGAGTATTTACAGGAGCTTCAGATTTGTCAATAATTTTAGAGTCGTTATCGCTTAAAGTTCCGGTAGAAAAACTTAAACTTGAAAGTAAAATTAACACAATTAAAACGGTAGCTAAAGTCCAAGTACTTTTATCTAAAAAGTCAGTTGTTTTTTGTACTCCGCCTAACATTTGCGTTCCGCTGATAGTAGAAGACAATCCGCCTCCTTTAGGGTTTTGTACCATAATAACTACGATCAATAGAAAACAAACTATTGTGATTAAAACTAAAAAAATTGAAAATGTGCTCATTACTTAATTATTGTTATTGTTATTTTGTTGTAAAATCTTTATATCCGATATGCGGTCTGCAAAGAAAGTAATTTTTTCTGGATATTTCAAAATTAATATTTCATATGCCTGAATTGCTTTTGTATATTTCTTTTGTTCCAGATATACTCTGGCTAAAGTCTCTGTCATCAGATAAGAATTGTCGTCAGAATTGCTTTCAATTTGCACCGCGGGGGCACTGCTCGTAGATCTGATTGGAGAGATTTTAGGATTGGTTTCGATAAATTTATCGATAATTTCAGCCTTTTTTTGTCTCTCTTCGATAATTACTTTTTCTTCATTTACTGTCTCAGATGCCATTTCTTCTTTTTGTGGCCCTTCATTCGAACGGTCAATTGGTTCTGTTCTGGATAATTGAAGCCATTCCTGAAACGAATGTTTTTCATTTAAAGAAAAATCAAGAGGTTTCCCAATTTCTAAATGTTCAGCCGCTGTCTTTACATTTTCATTTACCGGCTTTTCAATTTCTTGTTCAGCTTCTTGTGAAATCGGAGTGTGTATTTCTGGCTGAATTTTTTCTTCCTGGGCTTTTTCTGCGATAACTTCTTCGTTCTTAATTTCTTCTTCGTGAGAAATTACAGGTTCAGTTTCCTTAATTGCAGAATAGGCAGGTTGCTCAACGATATTAAGTTTAAATTCCGGAATAATCATTTCTTCGATGACACTATCGTCTTCGTCTTCGTCAACAGAATTTAAAACTGGCTGTTCAGCACTAGTTTCAGTTTTTGATTCTTCAATTTTTGATTCCTGAGAAGTTGGCGCTTCGGCTTCCTTAATTGAACTTAAAATCGAACGTTCGATTGCAGAATCAATTTTTGGTTCTTCGATTTTTAATGGTTCTGCTGGAGTTGGAGTTTCGGCAACTTTTATAGAGCTTAAAATGGAATTTTCAATACGGTCAATTTTGGATTCTTCGATTTTAGTTTCTTGCTCTGAAGTATCAACATCTGTCACATCGAAAGTGGTATCCTTAACCGGATCAACTTCAATTGGATCAATTTGTTTTTCCTCTTCTTTAACCGGCCTTTCGTAAGTTATAAATTGAGCTTCTTTTAAAGGAGTAAAATAAGATTCGTCAATTACAGGAATTGCTTTGGGCTCTTCACTTTTTACCGATTCTTCATAGGTAACAGATTGTGCATCCATTATCGCTTTGAAAATGGAAGGATCTATTTCCGGGAGATTATTCTCTACAGTTTTTACCTCTTCAGTCGAATCATCTGCATCTTCCTTGCTGTCATTCGTTACGGCCTGTTCAGGTTCTTCTGTTTTTATTTCTTGTGGAATAATTATAGAAGAAACCTCATTTTGGATATTAAGAGTTTCTGCAATATGTGAATCTTTTAAATCCTCCGTTTTTATAATTTGCTGAGGAGCTGATGTATGAGCCTCTTTTATGGAGTTTAGAATGGATTGCTCCACAGGATCAACTTTTACTTCAAGTGCTTTTTTGATTTGCTCGGGAGAAATAATTTCACTGTCAAAAACTTTGATCTCCAGAAGATCTCTTAACTTTTGTTCGTAAAAGTCATTCTGAATAGAAGTAAAAGCTTCTGAAGTAATAAAATCAAATAAAACAGAACGATCAGCTGTATGGGCAGCCGTTACTTTTAAGGCATAATTATACTTAAAGCTGTTTTGATTGTAAAGTCCTTTTAATCGCAATGCACGGGCACTTTGAAAATACGGAAATTCATTCAGAACACTCCCTAATGCGTCCGCCTGCTTTTCTGTAATAGCATCGGGTTTGTTCATTAAGTAGGTATAATCGGTAACGTTCATTATTTTATTTTGTTTAATCGTTTATTTGTTTAATCGTTTATTTTGGCTGTCTTATCGATTAAACGGTTTTACGATTAAACGACTCAACAAAAAAATTACCATTTTGCCAATGATTCATTAAAAATATCCTGTGTTATTCTTTCGAAAATTGTAGTAATAGCGGCATTTAAAGTAGATCCTGTCGGTAAATCTCTTCCCGGGAAATCATAATAAAATTCAAAAGATTTTTCAAAGTCATCTGTTTCTTTCTTTTTATTCATAAATCTCACATTTACACGAATAGACAAACGGTTTTGTGCAGCCTGCTGATCTGCAGTTGCGGTCATTGGAGTAATTCTGTAATCTGTAATTTCACCTTCGTAAACCAAATCACCACCGTTACTCACTAAGTTTAAGTTGGTCTGATTCATAATTAAATCCTGTAATGCCAATGTAAAAGTACGGTCAATTCCAGGCTCAATTAAGTCGGCATTGTTCTGAAAGAAGTTAACCTGAAATGTTTTGGCATCAATCTTTCCGGTAGTTCCTGTAAAGTTGTAAACGCCACAACCACTTAACATAAAAAGGCTGATAAATGCAAAAAGTGAATATATTTTTTTCATAATATTTAGTAGAAAAATTCCAATTGTGCCCAAAGATAGCAATTTGGTATTTGGCCCGAAGTTTCGGTATTAATTGTTACGATTTATTAAAGATCGAATTGTTTGATTTTGCGATATAAGGTTCTTTCTGAAATTCCCAGTTCGTCTGCAGCAGCTTTACGTTTTCCTTTGTTTTTTTCTAATGATTTTTTAATCATTTCGATTTCTTTTTGTTCCAGACGTAAAATTTCTTCTTCTTCAATAGTTTCAGCAAACAAATAATTATCATCCCGCATCTGATAGTTTTCTTCTCTAACGGTCGGGGTTGTCATTACAGCAGTTCTTGGTTCTTCTTCAAAATCAATTTCGCTGTCATTTTCCTGGTTTCCGTATATTTTCTGAATCAGATTTGGATTAATATCCTGCACTTTAGTACCATTTTTCATCAGTTCCAAAGTCAGTTTTTTCAAATCGTTCAAATCGCTTCTCATATCAAAAAGCACTTTATACAAAATGTCTCTTTCTGTGCTAAAATCACTTTCTTTCTTATTTTCATTAATTACAGAAGGCAGATTACTTCCTTCGGCAGGTAAATAAGATTTTAAAGTTGCCAGTGTAATGTCGCGATTGGTTTCTAAAACAGAAATCTGTTCGGCAACATTTCGAAGCTGACGAATATTTCCGCTCCATCTGAATTTTTGTAGAAGCTGCACCGCATCATCATCCAGTCTTAAAGGCGGCATTTTATATTTATGTGCAAAATCTGCCACAAACTTTCTGAACAGTAAATGAATGTCGTCGTTTCTTTCACGCAAAGGAGGAAGCGTAATTTCGACTGTACTTAAACGATAGTACAAATCTTCACGAAATTTTCCTTTTTCGATTGCATTAAAAAGGTTCACGTTTGTTGCAGCGACAATTCTCACATTGGTTTTTTGAACCTGCGAAGAACCCACTTTTATAAATTCACCGTTTTCCAAAACACGAAGTAATCTCACCTGAGTCGTTAAAGGTAATTCTCCAACTTCATCCAAAAAGATTGTTCCTCCGTCGGCTACTTCAAAATAACCTTCACGTGTACTTGTTGCGCCTGTAAAAGCACCTTTTTCGTGACCAAAAAGTTCACTGTCAATTGTTCCTTCCGGGATAGCTCCACAGTTTACAGCAATATATTTTCCATGCTTTCTGTGTGAAAGCGAGTGAATTATTCTGGGAAGATTTTCTTTACCAACACCACTTTCCCCAGTTACCATAACCGAAATATCAGTAGGAGCAACCTGAATGGCTTTTTCGATAGCACGATTTAATTTCGGATCATTTCCAATAATCTCAAATCGCTGTTTTATTGCTTGAACTGTTTCCATGTGTATTTTGTTTCAAGTTTTATTTGTTTCAGGTTTCAAGTTTTTACTTTGACCTCAAACTTGGCTTGTATGTTTTTTTTGGCCACGAATTACACCAATTTCCCTAATTTTTGAAATATGGTTAGTGAATGACTCTTTTATGCTGTAATGTCTTTTTATTAAAATTAACAATAATTCCTAAATCGCTGTCAGCTAATCTTAAATAATTTATAGTTTGAGCTGTGTGTTCATCGACGATTTCTTTTGATGCTTTTACTTCTAGAATAATTTCATCATAAATAACAAAATCTGCATAGAATTTATGTGCTAAAACAATTTCCTTGTATTGAATGTTGAATTCTTTTTCACGCTCATATGGGATATTATTTTTTCTAAATTCATATTCCAAAGCATCTTTATAAACAATTTCCAAAAGCCCGCCCCCGAGAATTCTATGTACTTCCATGCAAATGCCAACAATCTTATAATATTCTTCTTTTTTATATAATTCCATATTTGTTTTTAAGCAAAACTAAAAATAAAATAAAGAAAAATACTACTTTTTATTTTGCGCTTTCAATTTCTAATTTATGGACACAGAATCTAAAAATTAGTGAAATTGGTGTAATTCGTGGCAAAATAAAAAATCAATTCATATTTGAATATCCAACCGCTTCCCCTTTTAAAGTTCCACTGGTACAGCTTGTGATTTTTACGTTTACGAAATCTCCGATTTTATAATTCTCTTTTGGGAAAACAACCGTAATGCTTTGGGAGTTTCTTCCAGAGAACTCGTCTTTTGATTTTTTAGAAACTTTCTCAACTAAAACTTCAACCGTTTTTCCAACAAATTCCTCACTTCTAAACCACGCATGTTTCTGTTGTAAATCGACAATTTCCTGCAATCTTCTGGCTTTTGTATCTTCTGGAACATCATCTTCCATTTTTCTTCCAGCCAAAGTTCCAGGGCGCTCAGAATAAGAATACATATAACCGAAATTATATTTCACATATTCCATTAAACTCATTGTATCCTGATGATCTTGTTCTGTTTCTGTTGGGAAACCGGCAATCATATCCTGCGAAATCGAAGCATCTGGTATAATCGTTCTAATTTTATCAATCAAAGCCATATATTCTTCACGCGTATGCAAACGGTTCATTTCTTTCAAAATTCTGTTACTTCCAGATTGAACCGGTAAGTGAATATGCTTGCAGATATTTGGATATTTCGCCATAACATGCAAGATACTTTCGTGCATATCCTGCGGATTTGAAGTGGAAAATCTGATTCGCATTTTAGGAAAGCCGATCGCAACCATTTCCAGTAATTGATCAAAATCAACCGCTGTTGCTTTTTGCATTTCAGAAGCATTTACAAAATCCTTCTTCAATCCGCCGCCATACCAAAGGTAACTGTCAACGTTCTGACCTAAAAGTGTGATTTCTTTAAAACCTTTGTTCCATAAATCCTGAATTTCAGCCATTATACTCTGCGGTTCACGGCTGCGTTCGCGTCCTCGTGTAAAAGGCACTACGCAAAAGGTACACATATTGTCGCATCCTCGGGTAATTGAAACAAGTGCTGTTATACCGTTGCTCATTAAGCGAACAGGCGAAATATCTCCGTACGTTTCCTCTTTCGATAAAATTACATTAATAGCATCGCGTCCTTCTTCAACTTCTGCCAATAAATTCGGAAGATCTTTGTAAGCATCCGGACCCACAACAAGATCGACAATTTTTTCTTCTTCTAAAAACTGACTTTTCAAACGTTCTGCCATACAGCCCAAAACGCCCACCTTCATTTTCGGATTTGTGCGTTTTACCGCATTGTATTTTTCCAGACGTTTACGAATAGTCTGTTCTGCTTTGTCCCGAATAGAGCAGGTATTTACTAGCACTAAATCGGCTTCTTCCAAAACCGAGGTTGTGTTATATCCACCTTCAGACAATATGGACGCTACGACTTCACTGTCCGAAAAATTCATCGCACAACCGTAACTTTCTATAAAGAGTTTTTTAGTGTTCTCAGGTTTATTCTCTAAAACAAGACTTTCGCCCTGTTTGCTTTCTTCAATAATCTTTTCCATAAGCCACTTTCAAAAGTGTATTTTAATAAGGGCGCAAAGGTACAATTATTTGCGGGATTATGACAAGATGTCAGATGAAGTTTTAACAATGTTTTGATATTTATAAACAAAAAACTCCCTTTATAAAAGAGAGTTTAGCTGAATGAATTTTTAGTTGAGTTTTGCTAAAATAAATTAACATCTAATTGTACGCGTGCAATTTTATTTTCAGGATTCCACATTGCAGTAGCAGACACCGGTAATTTGTAGTCGAAAACGGAAAGATCTTTAGATACTTTGATTCCTGTATTGACAATACCGAAGCTGCTTTCTGCTTTGTTAGAATATAAGTACGAATGTCCGTCAAGGGCAAATCCGGCTCCCATAAACACATTCAGATTTACTGTTTGATTGCTGATAACAGGATAACTCAATTCTGCATAAGTAGAATATCTGCTTTTAAAATCATTGCTTCGACTAAGTTCACGGTCATTTAAACCGCTGTAAAGTAATATGTCTAACTCAACTCGCAACGGAAATGATTCCGGAAAACGATACGAAGTTCTTAAATCTACAAGATGTGTCGTTGAGAGTTTATCATAATTAAAAACTTCCGGATTTTCGATTCCGGTAGAATTAAATAAATCCCAGATTCCAATCGAGAAATTGTTTTTTTGATATTGAATGTAATAATTGATCTCATGATATTTTCCATCAAATCCTGCGCCTCCCCAAATTCCAACTTTGAAGTTTCTGTTCTTGTCGAAAGTATAATGAATATTACCAGTTGCCGTTATGCCGTCGTTTATAACCAGTCCTCTCCATAGATGACTGGTTTCTAATCCTACATTAAAATCAAGACGTGATGGTTCTCCATTTTCTTCTGTAATTGTATTCTCAGAAAGCGTAGTTTTTTGAGCGTATCCTGCCAGCCCTATAATCGAGATTATAGAGAAAAATAATATTTTTTTCATGATTGTTTTTAATTATAAGCAAATTATTGAAGCAGTAAGAGGTATAAAAAAGCTGCCAAAGTCGATCCTAAGATTGGACCAATAATAGGAATCCAGGCATAATCCCAATTGCTTTTTCCTTTAAGTAAGAAAGTGTGAGCAATTCTGGGTCCTAAATCTCTCGCCGGATTAATGGCGTAACCTGTAGTTCCTCCTAGAGAAAGTCCGATAGCCCAAACCAAAATGGCAACTGGCAATGCACCAATAGATCCTAGTCCAATTTTAGAATCAGATGCTGTATTGATGGTAAGTTCTGGCCCTGCGATATAAAAGATTACGAAAATTAGAACGAATGTTCCAATGATTTCGCTGATCAGGTTCGAAAAGTTATTTCTAATTGCAGGTGCTGTACCAAAACACGCAAATTTAGTTTCATCATCTTTTGTAATGGCGAAATGATCTTTATGGAAAAACCAAACTAAAAATCCTCCTGTAACCGCACCAATTAATTGTGCTAAAATATAAGATGCAACCTGGTTCCATGCAAATTTTTCAATTATGGCTAGACCAATCGTTACAGCAGGGTTGAGGTGCGCACCGCTAACTGGTCCTGCAACTATTACCCCTACAAAAACCGCAAATGCCCATCCTGTTGTAATGACTATCCAACCTGAGTTGTTTCCTTTAGTTCCTTTAAGAACTACGTTTGCAACTACTCCGTTTCCTAATAATATAAGCAATAATGTGCCTATAAATTCTGCTATAAATGGTGTCATGTTTTTATTTTTGGTTATGTTTTAATCCTCTATCCATTTTGTAGAGCGGCCAACCGCTTTGTTCCAGTTTTTAACCAGATTGTTTACTTCTGTTTTTGGCATTTCCGGAGAAAATATGCGATCTACAGTCCATTGTTTTTGTAACTCGTTTACACTTTTCCAATATCCTACTGCTAAACCAGCAAGATATGCCGCACCGAGTGCTGTAGTTTCGAGTGTCTTTGGTCTTACTACTTTGAATCCGAATAAATCAGATTGAAATTGTAACATAAGATTATTGACTACAGCTCCGCCATCTACACGTAATTCGCATCCTAAATTTCCAAAATCAGCTTCCATTGATTTAGCTAAATCATACACTTGATAACCAATTCCTTCCAGAGTTGCTCTTGCAATATGAGCACTTGTAGTTCCTCTTGTAATTCCTAATATGGCACCTCTTGCATATTGATCCCAGTGTGGCGCACCTAATCCTGTTAAAGCCGGTACGAAATAGACACCGCCATTGTCTGGAACGCTGCTTGCTAATGACTCAATTTCATCAGATGAATTAATTATTTTTGCACCATCTCGCAGCCATTGAACAGCTGCGCCTCCAGCAAATACACTTCCTTCAAGAGCGTAAGTAGTTTTTCCGTTTATTTTCCAGGCAACGGTAGTTAATAAATTGTTTTTAGAATACACAGGTTTATCTCCCGTATTCATCAACATAAAGCACCCTGTGCCGTAGGTGTTTTTCATCATTCCCGGCTCTGTACATAATTGTCCAAAAAGAGCGGCTTGCTGATCTCCTGCAACACCAGAAATTGGAATTTTTGTAGAGAATAAAGTTGTGCACGTTTCACCGTATATTTCGCTGCTTTGTTTTATTTCCGGAAGCATCGCTCGCGGAATATCAAATAGCTCTAATAATTCATTATCCCATTCTAAGGTGTGAATGTTTAATAATAAAGTTCTGCTGGCATTAGAAACATCGGTCATAAACATTTTGCCTCGAGTCAATTTCCATATCAGCCAGGTGTCTACAGTTCCAAAACACAGTTTTCCTTGTTCGGCTTTTTCCCGTGCTCCTGCAACATTGTCCAAAATCCATTTGAGTTTTGTACCCGAAAAATAAGCGTCTAAAACCAATCCAGTCTTTTCCTTAATAATTTCAGACAGTCCTCTTGCTTTTAGTTCATCACAGTATTTTGATGTTCTTCGGTCTTGCCAAACAATAGCATTGTATAAAGGTTCGCCTGTTTCTCTGTCCCAAACAATTGTAGTTTCTCTTTGGTTTGTAATTCCGATTGCGGCGATTTCCTTTCCTGTAATTCCGATTTTGGCAATAACTTCTGCCGCTACACTAATTTGCGAATACCAGATTTCATTAGGATCGTGTTCTACCCATCCCGGTTGTGGGAAAATTTGTTCGTAAGCTTTTTGCGAAATACTTACAATTTCACCGTCGTGATTGAAGACGATGGCTCTGGATGAAGTTGTACCTTGATCCAGTGTTAAAATTAATTTGTTTTGCATGGTTGTATTAGATAGATATTAATTATTTTTTTCTTGAAATTCAGATAATAAAAATCCGTTGGCAATATGTTTAAATTCAACAATTTGTCTCTGTATCCATGTTTCGTCGTGACCTAACTCTGTGGCCAATAGCCGGGCAACTTTTTCGCAGCTTTCAATTGCTGCTCTTGCATCTAAAAATAATAAGCGAACTCTACGGGATAATATATCGTCTATCGTTCTTGCCATTTCATGGCGAATAGCCCATACAACTTCTGCCATCGTATATTTATAGTCTGGATGTAGTTTTTCTTTTAATTCCGGTTCGCTTTTTTGCAAAGCAGAAATTTTCGGAATATCAGAACCATATATATATAAGTGATTTTGTCTTGCCAGAGAAGCGGTTTTAATGTTTCCATGTATAGAAATATGTTCTGTTTTGCATTCCTTTTTTGGTAACGAATGAACTAAACTTGCTTTGTCAATTATATCTTCGGCAATTTTTCTATAAGTCGTCCATTTTCCACCCGTTATCGTAATTAGTCCAGTATCAGAAACAATTATTTTATGGCTTCTGGATACCTCTTTAGTGCTTTTTCCTTCTTCTTCGGGAGCAGCTAATGGTCGTAATCCTGCAAATACAGATAAGACATCTGCACGCGTTGGTTTTTTGGCTAAAAATCGTTGTGCCGTTTCTAGGACAAATTCAATTTCGGTTTCGAGCGCGATTGGCTCCAAACTATGCTTTTTGATTAAAGTGTCTGTTGTTCCTACAACAATTTTATCATGCCATGGCACTGCGAAAAGGACTCTTCCGTCACTTGTTTTCGGTATCATTAATGCCTGATCGCTTGGTAAAAATGATTTATCAAAAACCAAATGAATTCCCTGACTTGGAACAATGTATTTTTTGTATACAGTATCGTTTAGTTTCATAATTGCATTGGTAAACACTCCGGTTGCGTTTATGATGGCACTCCCTTTTATTTCAAATTGTTGACCAGATTCATGATCAATTGCTTCAACTCCAATAACCTGATTGTTGCTGTCTTTTATAAGATTTGTAACTTTTGTATAATTTAAAATACAAGCGCCATGTTCCAGAGCAGTCTGTGCGATATTTATCGCTAAACGAGAATCATCAAACTGTCCATCCTGATAAACAACTCCGCTTCTTAATCCTTTTGGTTCTACTGTAGGAAGAAGTTCGATTGTTTTTTTCTTCGAAATATATTTTGATCGTCCTAGACTTAATTTACCTGCCAGTAAATCATAAATTGTAAGACCAATCGTGTAGAAATAACCACCCCACCAATTGTAATTTGGAATTACAAAAGATTGATTTTTTACAAGATGCCCGGCATTTTGAGCCATCAATCCTCTTTCTTTTAATGCTTCTCTTACTAAATGAACATCTCCTTGTTCCAGATAACGGACACCGCCATGAACTAATTTGGTGCTTCTGCTGGATGTTCCTTTTGCAAAATCTACCGCTTCGAGTAAAATCGTTTTATAGCCTCGGCTTGCCGCATCAAGGGCAGTACCAAGTCCGCTTGCACCACCGCCAATTATTATAACATCCCACTCTTGAGTGTGTTGTAATTTATTTAATTGCTCTTCTCGTTTCATATTGTTTTCAATTTAATTTTTTCGTAAGAAAAAACCTTCATTAAACAAATGTAATGAAATAGTTCGAAACCAAATGAAATAAATCGGAAATTATTTGTTAAATTAATTTTTGTATCTTCGATCTCAATAATTTTGTATTATAACGTAGTATTATGACTATTATCAATAAGAGACAGGAAGATATACTTAAAAAACTAGAGCAAAAAGGACATGTAAATGTGGTTGAATTATGTGAAGTTCATAATGTTTCAAGTGTAACCATACGAAAGGACCTGAATTTTCTCGAAACAGAAAAGTTACTTCATCGCACACATGGAGGTGCGAGCAAGCAGCCCATTTATGCTTACGAGCGGGACGTAAATGTTAAAGAAGTCCTACAGGTAGAACAGAAAAAGCAAATAGCAAAAGAAGCCTTAAAATATATTAATGAGCATGATTATATAATATTAGGTTCAGGGTCTAATATCCATTACTTATCCCGAGTGATTACAGGATTTCAAAAACTAACAGTATTAACTCCATCCTTAAAAGTTTCATTGGAGCTATGCAGAGAAGCTAATATTGATACGATTCAATTAGGTGGAGATGTTCGAAATAGTTCTACGTCTGCAGTTGGTCCTATTGCAGAATCTATTCTGAGTCAGTTTTCTTGTAACAAGCTATTTTTAGGTACAGACGGCGTTCATCTGGAATTTGGTTTAAGTACATCAAATGCATTAGAGGCGCATCTTAATCAGGCAATGATTGAAGTGGCAGAGAAAGTTATTGTATTGGCAGATTCTACTAAGATGAACATTCGCGGATTTGGTAAAATTTGTAATTTAAATAAAATAGATGTTCTTATTACAGATTCAGGAATAGATGCGCAGACAAAAGTAAAGTTGGAAGAAATAGGAATAGATGTCATTGTAGCTGGAAAATAATATCTGTTTATTCAATATAAAAATTTTTTGTAAAGTATATACTAAATTAAAATCGGAATTTGGAATAATTACTCTAATGGAAAAAAAATAAGAAGATAAAGATATTTCTCGGTCATTATCAGGTAAAAGTTATACCTATATATATAATAGGAGAGAATACAGATAAATCTGTAATTTTAAGAATCATAATATCAAAATACCTCAAAAATGAATTAACAAGGTTGATATTTAAAAAAAATAGATACTTTTGTTGCAGAAAAATACAGCAATGGCAAAGAATTTAGTAATAGTGGAGTCACCTGCAAAGGCGAAAACGATCGAGAAGTTTCTCGGGAGCGACTTTCAGGTTGAGTCAAGTTATGGTCACATAGCGGACTTACCATCCAAAGAAATAGGAGTAGATGTAGAGAATGGTTTTAAACCTAAATATGAAGTATCTCCGGACAAAAAAGCTTTGGTAAGTAAATTAAAGACACTATCTAAGAATGCCGAAATGGTTTGGTTAGCAAGCGATGAGGACCGCGAGGGTGAAGCTATTTCATGGCACCTGGCGGAAGAATTGAAACTGGATCATAAAAAAACCAAAAGAATTGTTTTTCATGAGATTACAAAAACCGCAATTTTAAAGGCAATTGATAATCCCAGAGAAATTGATTATAATTTAGTAAATGCGCAACAGGCGAGAAGAGTTTTAGACCGTTTAGTAGGTTACGAATTATCTCCGGTTTTATGGAGAAAAATTAAAGGCGGACTTTCTGCAGGACGTGTTCAGTCTGTTTCTGTTCGTTTAATCGTAGAAAGAGAACGCGAAATTCAGAATTTTAATGCAGTTGCAACGTATTCTATTGTTGCAGAATTTGTAAACGAAGCCGGAAAAGCGTTCAAAGCAAAACTGCCTAAAAATTTCAATACAAAAAAAGAAGCCGAAGATTTCTTAAATCAAAATATTGGCTCTAAATATAAGGTAGCAGATTTAGAAACTAAACCTACCAAAAAATCTCCAACAGCACCTTTCACTACTTCTACTTTACAACAAGAAGCAGCGAGAAAATTGTATTTGCCGGTTGGTATTACGATGCAGTTAGCCCAGCGTCTTTATGAAGCCGGACTTATTACCTACATGAGAACAGATTCGGTAAACCTTTCCAGTGAGGCTATGAATGCTGCAGAAGCAGAAATCATCAAATCTTACGGAAAAGAATTTTCTAAACCTCGTGTTTTTGCTAATAAAAATAAAGGAGCGCAAGAGGCACACGAAGCAATTCGTCCTACTGATATGTCGCGCCACACTGTAAATATTGATCGTGATCAGGCTCGTTTATACGATTTGATCTGGAAAAGAACTTTGGCATCACAAATGAGCGATGCGCAATTGGAAAGAACAAACGTAAAAATTGAAGCAAATAATCACAGCGAAATTTTTACTGCATCCGGAGAAGTTTTGCTTTTTGAAGGATTCTTAAAAGTTTATTTGGAAGGTCACGATGATGACGAGGAAGAACAAGAAGGAATGCTTCCTGCATTAAAAGTAAATGAAAAATTAGCTAATAATTATATTACGGCTACAGAACGATATTCCAGACCGCCGGCACGTTATACAGAGGCATCTTTAGTTAAGAAGCTGGAAGAATTAGGTATTGGCCGTCCTTCTACGTATGCGCCAACTATTTCTACTATTATTAATAGAAACTATGTTGAAAAAGGAACATTAGAAGGACAGGAGCGAAATTATACACAACTTACTTTGCAAAACAGTAAAGTAGGAGAGAAGCTTCTGAAAGAAAATACAGGATCAGATAAAGGAAAATTAGTTCCTACAGATATCGGAACAATTGTTACTGATTTCCTGGTAAAAAATTTCGGAAATATCCTGGATTACAATTTTACAGCAAAAGTAGAACAGGATTTCGACGAAATTGCCGAAGGAAATATCGACTGGGCAAAAATGATGCAGGAATTCTACAATCAGTTTCACCCAAATGTAAAAGAAGTTGAGGCAAATGCAGAACGTGAAAGCGGAGAAAGAATTTTAGGAAAAGATGCAGACGGAAGGCAGGTTTCTGTTCGTTTAGGAAAATTTGGGCCAATGGCGCAAATTGGCGAAGCAGATGATGAAGATAAAAAGTTTGCCAGCTTAATGGCAGATCAGAATATTGGAAATATTACACTTGAAGAAGCTTTAAATTTATTTTTGCTTCCAAAAAGTTTAGGTGACTATAAAGGAGAAGAAGTTGAGGTAAATAATGGGCGTTATGGTCCGTACGTGCGTCACGGAAGTGTTTTTATTTCGTTGCCGAGAGGAGAAGATCCGCTTAATGTTTCAAAAGAAAGAGCTCAGGAATTAATTGACGAAAAAGCACTTGCTGATGCGCCAATTGCAGTTTATAAAGGAGAAGGAGTACAAAAAGGTGTGGGACGTTTTGGTCCATTTATAAAATGGAACGGACTTTTTATAAATGTGAGTAAAAAATACAATTTTGACAATTTATCCCAAGCAGATGTTGAAGAACTGATTGAAGATAAACTTCAAAAAAATATTGATAAAGTTCTTCACAATTGGGAAGAAGAAGGAATTGTAGTAGAAAAGGCCCGTTGGGGACGTTCTGTAATTCTAAAAGGAAAAATCAAAATTGAATTGAGTAAAGATGTTGATGCAACAAAATTAACATTGGAAGAAGTTCAGGAAATGATAGCCGCCAAAACACCGGCAAAGAAAACTGCAGCGAAAAAAACAACTGCAGCCAAAAAAACGACAACCACTGCTAAAAAAGCCCCAGCTAAAAAAACAGCTGCTAAAAAGAAATAATTATAGATGGAATTTGATTTTCTAGAACCAGTTAATGATGCAATTGTAAAATTCGTCGGCGCACTGTCTTCACAAGAGCTTGGAAGTAAAGTTGTCTTTCATACGCAGGATCAGTTTCCTGATATTGAACAGATTAATATTGCTGTAATTGGCGTTTTAGAAGATCGAACAAACATCAATATGATTAATGAAGTTAATCTTACAGCCGTGCGTAAAAAGCTGTATAGTATGTTTCCTGGTAACTGGGATGCTTCAATTGCAGACCTTGGAGATATACTTGCAGGTGATACCATTGAAGATACTTATTATGCTTTAAAGAAAGTTACCGCTTCCTTAATTAAGAGAAAAGTAATTCCTATAGTCCTGGGAGGTTCGCAGGATTTGACCTATGCAATGTATCGTGCTTATGATGATCTGGAGCAAATGGTAAATTTAGTTGCTGTTGATAATAGATTTGACTTCGGAAAAGAAAACGAATCTGTTTCTGCAAATTCTTACCTGACAAAAATTATTATCGACGAACCAAATAACTTATTCAATTACTGTAATATAGGTTATCAGACATATTATAATTCGCAAGAAGAAATCGATTTGATAGAAAAGTTGTTTTTTGATGCTTACCGATTGGGTGAAATTTCAAATAAAATTACTTTAGCTGAGCCAATTTTTAGAGATGCCGACTTGGTAAGTATTGATTTAAATTCGGTAAAATCCTCAGCTTCAGGAAATACAGTAACTTTTGAACCAAACGGTTTTAATGGAAAAGAAATTTGCGCATTAGCCAGATATGCTGGAATCAGCGATAAAGTGTCGTCTTTCGGAGTGTTTAATCACAATAGCACAATGGCAGAATCTGTTATTATCGCCCAGATTGTGTGGTATTTTATTGAAGGTTTCCATTATCGTTCCAAAGAATATCCTTTTGGAAGCAGGGCAAATTATTTAAAGTATATTGTTCCTCTTGATGAAGAAGAATTGATATTTTATAAAAGTGACAAAACAGATCGTTGGTGGATCGAAATTCCGTATGAATCAAACGGAAGCAATAAATTGAAAAGAAATACGTTATTACCCTGTTCTTATGACGAATATTTGTCGGCTTGCAATCAAGAATTGCCAGAAAGATGGTGGAAAGCGCAAAGAAAAAACGCTTTATAAAAAGAAAATTTAAGTTTAATCTTAGATTTCTGAAATGTGTAAAAAAAAGTTAAAATAAGTTAGTAGGAAAATAATTATAAATGATAAAATTTAACGTTTTACATCGATTTTTTAAAACAGTTTATCGATAAAATATTTTTTTTTTATTTTATTTAACATTATTTTTGAACGGTAAAATAAATTTCGCAAGTAGTATTGTTTTTTAGATAAATAATAAATACGTTTACGGACTTTTAATAATGAATAGATAATCCAAATTTATATGAAGAAGTTTATTGCATTTGCAGCAATGTTAACACTGGTAATTGGCTGTGGTAAGTCAGGTGACAAAGGTGAATTAGTTGGTGTTACAGGAGGGAAATGGCATCCTGAAAAACCTTATGGAATGGCTTTGGTTCCGGGTGGATCTTTTATCATGGGTAAATCTGATGCAGATTTAGCTAATGTAGAAGATGCTCCAACAAAAACGGTAACTGTGCGTTCGTTTTATATGGATGAAACTGAAATCACAAATAGTGAGTATCGTCAGTTTGTAGAATGGGTTAAAGATTCTACAATGAGAGTTCGTTTAGCAATCTTAGCTGATGAAACAGGACAAAAATCTACGGATGGAAAAGGAAGTAAAGGCGGAAGTATTTCTGACTACGCATTTAATGATTCTGATCCTGAAAAAATGACGGCTTACGATAAATACATGTATGACAACTATTATAGTGTTGGTACAAAAGATGATCCGTATGCAGGAAGAAAATTAAACAGAAAAGTTAAATTAATTAAAGATACAAAAGCATATCCGGACGAATATTACGCTGAGGTAATGGATTCTATGTATTTGCCAATTGAAGAATCATACAATGGTTTGAGAACAATTGATGTAAATAAATTGAAATTCCGTTATTCCTGGATGGATATTCAGGCGGCTGCAAAAGCAAAAGTTGGAAAAAGAAGTGACTTCGTAAAAACAGAGCAGGTAAACGTTTATCCTGATACAGCTGTTTGGATTAAGGATTTTGCTTACTCATATAATGAGCCTATGCATAATGATTATTTCTGGCACAAAGCTTACGGAGATTATCCTGTAGTTGGTGTGACCTGGAAACAAGCTAAAGCATTTTGTGCTTGGAGAACTTTAAACAAAAACAGTTATATTAAATCTAAGAAAAAAGGACGTGATTTAGTTAATGCATTCAGATTGCCAACTGAGGCAGAATGGGAATATGCGGCTAGAGGAGGTCTGGAATCTGCAACTTACCCTTGGGGAGGTCCTTACACTAAGAGTGACAGAGGATGTTTCTTAGCAAACTTTAAACCAAGCAGAGGAGATTATGCTGCAGACGAAGCATTATATACTGTTGAAGCAAAATCTTATGAAGTAAACGGTTACGGATTATACAATATGGCAGGAAACGTTTCTGAGTGGACTGATTCAGCTTACAATCCTAACGCTTACGAATATGTTTCAACAATGAATCCAAACGTAATCGATGGCAAAAACCAAAGAAAAGTAGTTCGTGGAGGTTCATGGAAAGACGTTGCATACTTCTTACAAGTGAGTACTCGTGATCACGAATATGCGGATTCAGCAAGAAGTTACATCGGATTCAGAACTGTACAAGATTACATGGGAACTCAGGTAACTGGGGGCGGCGGTAATAAAAGAAAGTAATTTATAATTTATCAATATCCAACAAATCTATTTTAAAACCTAAAAAAAAATTATTATGGCATTATTAAGTAAAAAAGCAATGAATTTCGCTTATGGTATGGGAGCGGCAGTGGTAATCGTTGGAGCTTTATTCAAAATTACTCACTTTGAGATTGGACCATTAACAGGAACAGTTATGCTTTCAGTAGGATTAGTGACTGAGGCGTTAATTTTTGCGCTTTCTGCTTTCGAACCAGTTGAAGACGAATTAGACTGGACACTTGTTTATCCTGAATTAGCTAACGGACAAGCTAGAAAAAAAGAAGTTAAAGCTGAGACTCCATCTGATGCCCAAGGATTATTGTCTCAAAAATTAGATACTTTATTAAAAGATGCTAAAATTGACGGTGAGTTAATGGCAAGTTTAGGAAATTCTATCAAAAACTTCGAAGGAGCTGCAAAAGCAATTTCTCCAACAGTTGATTCTATTGCAGGACAAAAGAAATATGCTGAAGAGATGTCAATGGCTGCTGCACAAATGGAATCTTTGAACAGTTTATATAAAGTACAATTAGAAAGTGCTACAAGAAACGCACAGGCAAACACTGAAATTGCTGAAAATGCTTCTAAATTAAAAGAGCAAATGGCTTCTATGACTGCAAATATCGCTTCTTTAAACAGCGTTTACGGTGGTATGCTTTCTGCAATGAGTAACAAAGGATAATTAGTTTTTAACTAGATATTAAATTTATTAATAAGAACTAATTAGAAAAAAATGGCAGGAGGAAAATTAACCCCTAGACAGAAGATGATTAACCTGATGTACCTGGTTTTCATCGCAATGTTAGCAATGAACGTATCAAAAGAAGTAATTTCTGCTTTTGGTCTGATGAACGAAAAATTTGAAGGTGCAAATACTAGTTCTGCAGAAACAAACGCTTCATTACTACAATCTTTAGATCAGAAAGCTGCTGAAGCAAAAGGTGAATTCGCCATTGCTGCAGTTACTTCTCACAAAGTTGAAACAATAACAAAAGATTTTTATGATTATATAGCTACTCTAAAAGCTCAGGCTGTAAAAGGTTTCGAAGTTGAAAAAGAAACTGGTAAATTGCCATATGAGGCTATGGATAGAGGAGATAATATCGACGACTGGTTTACAGGAGACGGTTACACTAAAAAAGGTAACGAAATTATCGCCAAAATCGAAAAATACAAAGCTGATATTAAAGCGGCTTTAGGAACAGATAAAAAATACGCTGGAATTATTTCTGAAGTTGAGAAAAAATTTGATGTTTCTGATGTGAAAAACAAAGAAGGTATCAAAGAAAAATATTTAGCTTACCACTTTAAAGGATTTCCTGCAATTGCATCAGCTGCTAAACTTTCAGCTTGGCAAAATGACGTTAAAAAAGTTGAAGCTGACGTTTATAACAGTGCTTTAGGAAAAGCTGCAGTTGCTGCTGCTTCTTACAGTAACTATCAGGCAATTGTAGTTTTAGACAAAAATGCTTATTTCCAGGGAGAAAAAGTTACAGGTAAAGTTGTTTTAGGTCGTTATGACGAAAACACAAAACCAACATCATTCCAAGGTCCTGGACAAATTGTAAACGGACAAGCTGTTATCTCTTTAACTGCTGGAGGAGTTGGAGAACAAGATATCAACGGACAATTTACATTCTTAGAAGATGGTAAAAATATTCCTTTGAAATTCGCTGGAAAATATGTTGTAGTTCCAAGACCAAATTCTGCTACAATTTCTGCAGATAAAATGAATGTTGTATATAGAGGTGTTGTTAACCCAATTTCTGTATCTTTTGCAGGTGTTGATGCTAATAAAATCGTTGCAAGTGCTCCAGGTTTGGCTTCTGCAGGAAAACCAGGAAAATATAACATGAGCCCTGGTCAGGGAACTGAAGCTACTATCTCCGTAACTGGTACATTACCAAACGGTGATAAAGTAACAGATAAGAAAACATTCAGAATTAAAGGTATTCCTGGTCCAACAGGAACAATTAGAGGAGAAATGGGTGTTGTAAAAGGACCTAAATCAAACCTTGAAATTGCTACTATTGGAGCGAAACTTCTTGATTTTGATTTTGAAGTTGGTTTAGATGTTGTTGGATTCAATATGAAAATCGCTGGACAACCTACAGTTGTAGTTAGTGGAAACAGAATGAATGCACAATGTAAACAAGTACTTTCAAGAGCAGGTAAAGGAGACCAGGTTACTATTTCTGAAATTAAAACTAAACTGGTAGGTGCAGGTAGTTATTTATTACCAAGAACTGCTCCGGTAATTTACGAAATACAATAATAAAGTAGTGAAAACTACATTCAATATCTTATAATGATACCACGATGAAAGTAAGAAATTTTTTAGTAGCCATTGTTTCTATCGCTGGAGGTTTTGCTTCTTATGCGCAGTCTAATTTGCTTAATGCAAAAACACCTGATCAAATTGGACTTAAAACTCCTGCTCAGTTAATATCTGATAATGATAAGCCTTTGACTTATGGTTATGTTGATGATAGAGATATCCTGATGGGGAAAACTACTTGGGAAATTATTGATTTAAATGAAAAAATCAATTTTCCATTGTATTTCCCGGTAGATACAGCTAATATTGGTGCTAATAGACGTTCTCTTTATGATGTTCTGACTAAAGCTATTAAAGGTGGAAAAATAACTGAAGTATATACTGATAGTTATTTTAATACTAAAAAGTCTATGAAAGATATCGAAGGATCATTGTCTCGTATTGATACAACAGATGCTGGTAGAGAGTTAATCAACCAATACCCTGACGACTACAAATCACGTGTTGTGAAGAAAAAAGTGGTTACTGGTAAAGGTAAAAACAAAAGTGTTTCTTACGTAGAAGAAACAGTAGGGCCAACAAGATCGGTTCCTGCTGAATACATTTTGAAACAAGATTTAACTGCTGCAGATGTTACACAGTATAAAATTAAAGGTTACTGGTATTTTGACAAGCGCCAAAGTGAATTGAAATATCGTTTACTTGGAATTTGCCCTGTAACTCCGGACGTTTATACAATGAATAGTGATGAAAAGGATTATATTGAATTGTTTTGGGTTTTCTTCCCAAATGCAAGAGAAGCACTGCATGAAGCAAAAGCTTTTAATGACAACAATTCAGCTCTTCCGATTTCATTTGACCAGATTTTAAACTCAAGACGTTTTAATGCTGTTGTTTACAAAGAAGAAAATCTTTACGGCGACAGAGCAATTAGCGACTACATGAAAGACAACGCGCAAAACCAGTTGTTAGAGTCTGAGAGAGTGAAAGAGAAAATTCGCAACTTCGAACAAGATATGTGGAACTACTAAATAGTTGATACATAGTTAAATATTTAAAAAACTCTTATTACATTTGTAGTAAGAGTTTTTTTTATGCTTTGTAATTAAAAATAGAAACTCTCCAAATTTATGTTGGTTACTTAAATTTTGATCAAATTTAATTTATGTAAGAAAAGTCAAACAATATTTGTAATAAAATTTCGTTTAATCTCTTGTAAAAGTTATAATGATGAAAGTAAGAAATTTTTTAATTGCTATTGTTACTGTTGTGGGATGTTTAATATCTAATGCACAGTCAAATTTACTTAATGCCAAAACTGCCGATCAGATTGGTATTAAGACGCCTGCTCAAATGATCTCTGATAATGATAAGCCTCTGGCTTATGGATATGTGGACGATAGAGATATCCTGATGGGAAAAACGGTTTGGGAAATAATCGATTTGAACGAAAAAATAAATTTCCCTTTGTATTTTCCTGTAGATACTGCTAACATAGGTCCCGACAGACGTTCGCTTTATGATGTGCTAACTAAAGGCATCAGAGAAGGTAAAATAACAGAAGTTTATGCGGATAGTTATTTCAATACTAAAAAATCCTTAAAAGACATTCAGGGTGCACTGTCACGTGTCGATACTACAGATGCGGGTAGAGAACTTATTAATCAGTATCCGGATGATTACAGAACACGTGTTGTCAAGAAAAAAGTAGTTACGGGTAAAGGTAAAAATAAAAGCGTTTCTTATGTTGAAGAGACAGTTGGGCCAACCAGAACGGTTCCTGCAGAATATATTTTAAAGCAGGATCTTACAGCTGCCGATGTCAGTCAGTATAAAATAAAAGGTTTCTGGTATTTTGATAAACGGGAAAGTCAGTTAAAGTACAGACTGCTTGGAATTTGCCCGGTAACTCCGGATGTTTATACCATGAACAGCGACGAAAAAGACTATATAGAGTTGTTCTGGGTATTTTACCCGGATGCCCGCGAAGTTTTACATAAGGCGAAAGCTTTTAACGATAAGAATTCAGCACTTCCAATTGCGTTCGATCAGGTATTGAATTCAAGAAGATTCAATTCGGTTATTTACAGGGAAGAAAATATGTATGGAGACCGTGATATTAAAGATTACATGAAAGATAATGCTCAAAATCAGTTGTTAGAAGCAGAAAGAGTCAAAGAGAAGATTCGAAATTTCGAAGAAGATATGTGGAACTACTAAGTTATCATATAACCTAATATCAAAAAACTCTTACTACCTTTGTAGTAAGAGTTTCTCTATTTATTTATACACTTCAAAATGCTTGATTATTTAATCGTCGGATCCGGATTGGCTGGAATTTCTTTTGCCGAAGTTGCGCTCAAAAACAATAAAACTATTTTAGTTATAGATGACCAGTCACAAAACTCTACGCGAGTTGCCGGTGGCTTGTATAATCCTGTAATTTTAAAACGTTTTAGCGAAGTTTGGGACGCTCAGAATCAACTAGCTTTAATGAATGATTTTTACCATCAGGTAGAAGGGAAGCTGAAAGAAAAGTTCAATTATAAAATGCCTGTTTTGAGAAAGTTTTTTTCAATCGAAGAGCAAAATAACTGGTTTTCGGCTTCAGATAAAATTAATCTCTCCCCTTTTTTATCCACAAAATTAATTACTCAAAAGTTTACAAGTATCGATTCTCCATATGATTATGGAGAGGTTTTGCATACAGGTTATGTTAATACCGCTTTATTACAAGACTCTTATAAGGATTATTTAATTCAAAATCAATTGTTTTTAGAAGAGTCATTTGATTATAGTTATATCGAATTTTTAGATTCAGGAGTTCAATATAAAGATATTAAGGCGCAGCATATTATTTTTGCCGAAGGATTTGGAATGCATAAAAATCCTTTCTTCAACTATCTCCCTTTAGATGGTACTAAGGGCGAGCTTTTTATCATTAAGGCACAAGATTTAAACTTGGATGTAATCGTAAATACCAGTGTCTTTATTTTACCGCTTGGTGAAGATTTATTTAAAGTAGGAGCAACTTACAGCTGGCATGATAAAACTGCAGAACCTACAGAGGAAGGTAAACAGGAGCTCCTGGATAAAATTAGAGAGATTATAACTTGTGATTTTGAAATTATAAAGCACTTTGGGGGAGTTCGCCCTACTGTAGCAGACAGGAGGCCATTACTGGGTACGCATGAAGAACGAAAATCTATTCATATTCTAAACGGATTAGGAACCCGCGGTGTCATGCTCGGACCTGCAATGGCAAAATCACTGTTTGATCATGTTGAAAAGGGAATCCCTTTAGACAAGGAAGCAGATATTATGAGATTTCACAGAAGATATCTCAAAAGTCTTATTTCCGACCGGCGTTAGGATCATAGGAAACAAACATATTAATATATAAGTTTCTGGAAAGCCGAAGAACAAATGGAAATAAAAGTACTAAAGTTATAATAATAGAAATAAAAGACTGCTCGATATTGGCTTTAAAGAAGACAAAAGACACAATGAAAGCAGCAATTCCCACAGCAACATTTAGTCCATAACTTACATACATGGCACCATAAAAAAACGACGGTTCAATTTGATATTTGAATCCGCAGTGACTGCAATGATCGTTCATTTTTAGAACTTTACTCAAATGAAGCGGATTTTTGTCTTCATACATGCTTTCTTTTTGGCATTTTGGACAACTTCCTGTTAAAATGCTATTTAGTTTGGATCCTTTTTTTAACATTTGCAAAAATTTTATCAAAGGTACATTTTTGTGCCTTTATTTCTTGTAACAACAGTCACAAATTATGCTTAATATACACAATCTTTCGGTTTCTTTTGGAGGAACATATTTATTTGAAGAAGTTACTTTTCGGTTAGGAGCCGGAGACCGCGTAGGTCTTGTTGGTAAAAACGGAGCAGGTAAGTCTACAATGCTAAAAATGTTGGCTGGAGATTTTAAACCAGATTCTGGTGTAATCTCTCAGGAGAAAGATATAAAAATGGGATTCCTTCGTCAGGATATTGATTTTGAACAGGGAAGAACAGTTTTGGAAGAAGCCTATGAAGCTTTTACCGAAATTAAAATTGTAGAGAAAAAGCTGGAAGAAATCAATCATCAACTGGTTACGAGAACCGATTATGAAAGTGAAGAATACGGACAGATTATTGAAGATTTATCGGACTACACACATCGTTTTGATCTTTTAGGAGGATATAACTATGTCGGTGATACCGAGAAAATACTTTTAGGTTTAGGTTTCAAAAGAGAAGTTTTTAATAACCAGACAGAAACTTTTTCGGGAGGTTGGAGAATGCGTATAGAACTGGCAAAACTTTTATTGCAATCCAATGATGTCTTGCTTCTGGATGAGCCAACGAATCACCTTGATATCGAGAGTATTATCTGGTTAGAAAGTTTTCTTCGTAATTACCCCGGAGTAGTTGTAATTGTATCGCACGATAAAATGTTCCTGGATAATGTAACCAACCGAACAATAGAAATTTCTTTAGGAAAAGCGTACGATTTTAATAAACCTTATTCTCAATATCTGGAATTGCGTCACGAGATACGCGAAAAGCAATTGGCGACTCAAAAGAATCAGGCGAAAAAGATTGAAGAAACAGAGAAATTAATCGAGAAATTCCGTGCAAAAGCTTCAAAAGCTTCTATGGCGCAATCGTTGATTAAAAAACTGGATAAAGTAGAGAGAATTGAAGTTGATGAAGATGATAATTCGGTAATGAATATCTCTTTTCCAGTCTCCAAAGAGCCAGGAAAAGTGGTAATAGAGGCAGAACATGTTACAAAAGCATACGGAGATAAAACGATTCTGAAAGACATCAATTTACTTGTCGAAAGAGGCAGTAAAATTGCTTTTGTTGGACAAAATGGTCAGGGAAAATCAACTTTTATCAAAGCTTTGGTAAACGAATTTGAATACGATGGCAATATCAAACTGGGACACAATGTGCAATTAGGATATTTTGCTCAGAACCAGGCCGAATATTTAGATGGAGAAATTACTTTGTTGCAAACAATGGAAGATGCTGCAACAGATACTAACCGTTCTAAAGTACGCGATATGCTGGGATCGTTTTTATTTCGCGGAGACGATGTAGAGAAAAAAGTAAAAGTACTTTCAGGAGGAGAACGTAACCGTTTGGCACTTTGTAAACTATTGCTACAGCCAATCAATGTTTTGCTGATGGATGAGCCTACCAACCATTTGGATATTAAATCTAAAAATGTGTTAAAAGCTGCACTTCAAAAATTTGGAGGTACATTACTTTTAGTTTCTCACGACAGGGATTTTCTTCAGGGAATGTCGAATATTGTTTACGAATTTAAAGATCAGAAAATTAAAGAATATTTAGGAGATATCAACTTTTTCTTAGAACAGCGCAATTTAGAAAACATGCGTGAAGTCGAAAAAAGAGATGTTGTAAAAGCAACTGCGTCAAAAGAGAACAACAAAACTTCCTACGAAGACCAGAAAAAAAGCAAATCGCTTCAAAACAGATTAAGCAAAGTTGAAAGTCAGATTAAACAATTAGAAAAAGACATTCAGCACGACGATAAAATGCTGGCTTCGAATTATGATAAACACATCGAAGATGCCTCTTTTTTTACAGCATATAACAAAAAGAAAGCAGATCTGGATCAATTGCTTTTAGATTGGGAAATCGTTCAGGAGGAGATTGATAACCTTAACGCCTAGATAATTTTGTTCAGGTTTCAGGTTTTAAGTTTTTGCACGTAATCTGAAACCTGCAACCAATTATTTAATAATTCCAATTGCTCTTGAATGTTGCGTAGCTTCACTGCTGTCTTTAAAATAACAAACCGCAACATTAAGACTTTTTAAGTTCTCCATTATTTTCTGCACTTCTCTTTTTGGAGATTTTCCGGTTTGTCGTATATAAACTGCAATTACAGTTACGGGAAATATTTTGCAGATCTTTTCATATAAAACCGGATCATGTTGTGAATCATCTCCCATTAAAACATATTTTAAAGTAGGATAGAATTCGACAACATGTTTTATCTTTTCAAATTTGTGATCGTGGCTTCCTCTGCCGCTCATTAAAAAATCAGTAAGTCCGCGTTTGATATCCTTTAACAAAAAAACGGCTTTCGGCAGTTCATGTATGCGGGTAAACTTAGCAATAAACCGATACAGATTCCACTCGCTGCTGGAGACAAAGAAAAACGCATTTGCTTCTTGTGTATTATTGCGTCCTGCAGCACTCAATGCCTGATAATGAGCAACTACATCCTTAAAAACTTTTCGGTCGTTGACATTTCTAAAAAGTAAAATGTAAATTTTCAGGAATAAATTATTGGTATGAGATATTAGAAAAGTATCATCAATGTCTGAGATAATACCCAGTTTTCCTTTATGAGGTCTTATAAAACTGCCCTTGCATTTTACGGTTTGGTCTCCATATTTGGATCGGACTTCGTAGGGCATCCATCCAAATTGGGTTTCTTTTTCTAATGGTATACAAAATTTAAAATAACCATCGTCTAAGGTTTTGGTGTGAATTACGGTATCATTGTAATGAAGATAGACATCAAAATTTTTAATGGTTTTTATTCGGAATAATTTCAGAATTGATGTGGCATTTTTTAACTTCTTTTTTTCAAAATCGTAATTGTGTTCTCTTCTTAAAACGTGCCCCATCACAATTAATTCTTGCTCATTTGCATAACCTCGATATAATTGTAAAATTGGTTTCATTAATTGCGTATATTTATGTAACTGTAAATTACTTAAATTAATTGGTTTTAAAAATAAAATTGTGAAAAAGAATATCCTGTTTGTTGTAAATCCCATTTCGGGAGATCTGGACAAATCTGACTTAATAAAATCTGTAGAAGAGTTTTCTACAACACATCATTTTGACCTTCGGGTGTATGAAACTACCGGAAAAAATGATATCAAAGAAATACAAGCTGCATACGATGAATATAAGCCCGAACGAATTGTCGTTGCAGGTGGCGACGGCACCATAAAAATGGTGGCAGAAGCTATGGAGGATCATGACATTGTAATAGGTATAATTCCGGCGGGATCGGCCAACGGACTCTCTGTAGATTTAGATCTTCCCGAAGGGATTGAAGAAAATTTAAAAATCGCCTTTATGAATCATTATATCGAAATGGATATGATTTGTATCAACGGTAAAAAAAGTATTCATTTAAGTGATCTTGGACTAAATGCGAATCTGGTAAAAAACTATGAACAAAGCGATGTTAGAGGCTTTTGGGGTTATGCGCTTCAGGCTTTTACAACATTAAAAGAGGCAGAAGAACCTTTTGTAGCAACTATTAAGGCTAATAATAAAACAATTAAGCATGTTGCAAGAATGATTGTAATTGCCAATTCGAAAAAATACGGAACAGGCGTGATTATTAATCCTAATGGAACAATGAATGACGGGAAGTTTGAATTGGTGATTTTAAAAAGCCTCGATATACTTTTAATCGGAAAAATTATTACCGGAAACATGCCAATTGATTCCGACGATATTGTGATTGTTTCAACAGATAAAGCTACTATAGAAACAGATTATCCGGTTAATTTTCAAATTGACGGCGAATATTGCGGAGCAGAAAAATCCCTGGAGATTCATATTTTGCATAAACAAATGAAACTGGCTGTGCCATAATCGCTTTCTATTTAAAAGGATTACGTTCCTGCCATTCTGTTTTTGGCTCCAGATAGTTGAAAAATTTTGAAATGTTATGGTTTATTAAAGCATTACTATGCGTTATTAAACCATACATTTTTACCGGTTTGGCACCAACAGAACTTTTAATTTCCAGTGCCGTTCTCGCAAACACAATTTCTTTAAAACCTTTTTTGATGGAGTAGGCAATCATGTCGTACAACATGTTTAAATACAGCATTTTTTCGCGTTGCACACTTTCATCATAACCCAGAAAATAAGTGTCCATTACTTCTCCGTTTTTTATTAAAGTATTAAAACCGATTAATTTATCTTCCAGAAAATAGCCATATAACAGAAAGTTCTCTCCCATTATTTCCTTGAAAAAGCTAAAATGATTTCGAGCCAGAAAAAACGTATTGAAAGGAGCATTTTTTGCTACATGAAAATATAACTCGTAAATCACATCCTCATATTGTTTAATGTCTGAAAGAGACATTTTTTGCTTGACAATTCCCTCTGATTTTTTACGTGCACGTTTATACTGATCCCGATATTTTTTGGATAATGCATCGATATAATCCTGCTCTGTTTTCCAGTCTTCCCTGATTTCAAAAATCATATTCGGCTGGGTCGAAAAAGTATAATTGTTTTTGAATTCGGACTGAAGAGGTTTGATTTCTTTGGATGTAAAATCCTTAATACTTGTGATATGGACTTTTTTTCCGCTGTCTTTTAAATCTTTTTTAAGCTGATTGATTGCTTTATGAAGGGTTTTTATAGCTTTTGATTCTGTAGCAGCGGAATCAAAAATAAAAGCATTTTGTCCCGTGAGCATATTGTTTCCCACAAATAGCACATGAGAAGCAAAGTTCTTAAAAGCAAAATTGCGGACAGAAGTTTTAATGCATTTATCACGCTCTCCAAATGATTCCAGTTTTTCGGCAAATAGGAACTGAGTTAATACAATTCCAATGAGTTTGGATTCATCAAAAAGACCAATAAAATGGCAGGTCATGTTTACCGGACAAGAATTTTCCAGTACTTCGAGATATTCCCGTGTCAAAAAAATGTTGTTTGCTGCCAGTGAGTTCCATTCTGACGGCAGTACCGAAGTGCTTTTGTAAATCTGGAAAGAATAAGTTGTATTCAAGAGAGTGAGCTAATTTCTTCAAAATTAGATAATAATTATAATAACAAAAGGTCTTTAAGTTATTATTATGAAAACCCGTTTGAGCATTGATTCTGAAACGGGTTTTATGATTTTTATTTAGGCAAATGCGCAGATGATTCCGCCCATAAGAGTTAGTGTAAGCATCCAGTATCCGCTGTGGACAAAGATATATTTCCATGATTTTCTTTCAAATAATCCGTTAATTCCAATAATCGGAAAAGCAAAAAACAATCCGGACAGGAATCCGTGGAGCGCTCCATGTTTAAAAGTTCTGTAAGCCATTCCGTAATCGGCCATAAAAGCAGCAAATGACGGTTTTGCATCCGCAAGCATTGGAGGTCCGCCAACCATACCAACCGCACCCGACTGATGAATAGTTAATGACATTAAAGTCACTGTAATCATTAAAGAAAAAAGATACGTAAATCCGAAGATCTTTATCATATTTCCTTTTCTTAAGTCTTCCTGAGTGAGGTTGTTTTCTCTCATCCAGATCGTTCCGAATACTTTTGGATTGTACCAAATAAAGCCGGTTACCAAAGTGACAACTGCAGCCAGAAGTAATGCAACAAAGTTAATTTCCATAATGTGAGGTTTTTAGAATTAGTTGCTTCAAAAGTAAATAAAAAATGATTAGAATTTTAAGATTATAAATGAATAAAATCTTGTTAAATGAATAATTTTCAGCTGGTTTTATATCATAACAATTTGGTTTTGAAAAATAAAGATTTTCAAAAAATAACATTTAATTTAGAATAGTATTTTTTATGTTTGTCTAAAATTTTATAACTTTATTATACTATACCGGGAACCAAAGCCGATTTGTCGGCAATACTACTAATCACTTAATAAACAGAATTATGACACTACAATATAAAGGTGAACAATATGGAAAGTCGACCACTTTTACATTAAAAATTATTGGTAACAACTTATCAAAAAGCAGTTCAAATTACCAGATTGATCTTTTGGTTGGCGACAAAAAAGTACCAACTTTTACGACTGAAATTCATCAGAGTCTTTCTAATTGCTTAAAAGAAATCTACCTGTTCAGAAAATATAACGGAATTAAATTTGACGAATCATCTGAGAAGATAGTTTCGCTTTATGTTCCTTATGATAAAGTGTTGTTTAACCATAATAGATATGCTTTATTCAGAGCATAATTTCTACAAACTTAAGAACAAAAAAAGACCATTTTATTTCAAAATGGTCTTTTTTTTATCCTTATTTTAAAATCAATTGAGTAATAATCCGGTTTAATTTATTCTTTTGAATTTCTGCGAATAACCTTCATTCGATTTAAAGTTTAAAATCAAATATTCATTTTTCAATTCAAAGGATATTACATCTATATTTATATTTTGGCAATTTGTAGTAATTGTGTTTTTACTCAGATCATAACTTCCCGAACTTATTAATTCTTCTGAATATGGGTCACACAAAGAACTGTTGGTAGTAATAATACCGCCTCTTTTAAATTCTAATGTTTTGTTGCTTTCTATCGGTCTAAAAGTACCCTTTCCATCTCCAGGATCAGCATTCACTTCAATTAATTTCCATGTTCCAATAAACTCTAATCCTGAATCTAGTTTTAAGTTTTCCTTCTCGTCATTGCTGCAAGAAAATAAAAGTACAATGCTCATTAAAAGTAAAATATTCTTTTTCATAAATTACGGTTTTAGTTATACTAAACAGATAATGATTTGTAAGAAAGGTTGCGTCAATTAATTTTAAATAATTAAAAGGAGCTGTTGTTTTTATCAAAATTTAAAAAATGAAATAATATAATCATTATTTGTCATCAGGTAATAAAGAAAATATGTGGATTAAATTTGTTGGTTCGCTTATCTTTTTAAAAGGCAATTCCAAATTGCAAACCCACTGTAAAAGCACTGGGGTGATCATTGCCAAAACGTACTGGAAGTGGCACAGCAATATAATAGCTACTATTCGCATTCTTCGTAATAGTCTTGTTGAAAACAGGAGTAATACCATATCTGCCGGCGGTTTCAAAAGCTATTCTGCCTGCAAAGGTATAGCCGTTGCCCAAAGCGACAAGTACTCCCGGATGAAAGGTAAAATTAGTTACTTTATCCGTACCCTGATCATTCTTTATATTGGGAACTATTTCAAAAGAAAATCCGATTTTATCACTTTTCCAGATGTTAATACCTGTCGGAAAGCCAACAGCATAATAATCTCTGAAGTTTACTAATGTTTCATCCTTACTTATAGTAACTAATGGATGCATTATCCCAAAATAGCCCGTGACCTTCGGATAAGTAGTTTGTGAAAAAGCAGTTAGATTTAAAAGTAATACTGCAAAAAAAGAGGTGAATTTTAAAGACATTGTATTTTGTTTTAATAATAAAAACAAATCTACAAGCATCAAATTGCTCAAAATAGAATCTTATTTACCTTTTGTATCTGGTTTACTTTTTTGAATTTTTCTTCTATAGGATGACGGATTTTTTCCGGTGTGAAGTTTAAAAATTCTGGTAAAATGACTTTGGTCTGAGAAACCTGTCATATAAGCTATTTCGGTTAATGAGTAGGAGGAATTTGAAATAAGGTTTATCGCCTTTTCAATTCGAAGTTTTCTAACATAATCGCCAAAATTCAGATCTTCAAAATACTTAGAAAATTCTCTCGAAAGATAAGAAGGATTTAAATCGAGTTCGCTGGAAATTTTCTTTAAATCAAAAGCGAATTGAGTATCGATTTGATCCTGAATTATTTCCTTTAAATCTTTGACCCAGGAAGGCGTTTTGTTTGAAGATTTTTTCTCGTTTAAAAACCGGATGTAAACTTCATGCAATAAATTTTCAAACGGACTATTTTGTAAATGATTCTGCTTATATAAATGCTTCGCCCAGCTATATAAAGCATCATAAATAATGATTCCCTGCTCTAGTAATTTATAATCATCCTGAATGTTGTAAGAAAGACCTGCGGAGATTGCCCAGAGTCCTGCAGATTCTTTTGCTATATCGTGTCTGTCTGTATCTGCACCCCGCACAATGCCCGCGATGATTGCAATAGCCGGATCATCGATTTCATATTTTTTTACAAAGTAATCAAAAGTGCTAAATTCATTATAATGAGTAAACTCGACATTTGGTATGTCAAAAGGTATAGCGCTTAATTCTTTTGCTTTTTCTAAAACACTATCATATGACACATAAATAAATTCAGCTTCATGATCAATAAATTTTCTAATGAGCCACGGACATGCGATGCGATCAATTTTTGGTCTGTCTCTGGTAATCCATTTCATCTGCTATGATGTCTAAATTATTTTCCTCAAATCTACATTATTTATAGGAGTCTGAAAAAATCGATTATTAGAATTTCGAAATGAATTAAATATTTGCAAAAAAAAACACCACTTTGTTTAAAGTAGTGTTTTATTAGTAGCGGGAACAGGACTCGAACCTGTGACCTTCGGGTTATGAGCCCGACGAGCTGCCTACTGCTCTATCCCGCGATGTTTCGGGTGCAAAGATACACACTAAATACGGTTATGCAAATAATTTGGGTACTTTATTTACTATAATTTTTTAAAACGTCACGTTTTCTTACGGTTTGAAATCTAATAACTCCTTGTAAACATTTCCATTTAAGCCCAGTAATAAGCCAAATGCTGGTTCTGTTTTTATACCTTTTTCTTTTAATTTAATGATTTCTAACCTGAAGTTTTCATCTCTTGACCGTAGAATTTGGTCTTCTATAACCATGTGTTTGTAACCATTTTGAAGTTCTGTTGGAATATTTTGGCCGAAAATCTCTATTTCAAAGTCAGCAATTATAAAATTGGAAACCACAGATTGCTGACCGTCAATTACAATTTCACGAATAGTAAAATTGCTTTCCTTTTCAAAAAAACGCTTAATTTTTTCAATAAAATCAAATTTATTTTTCCAATAGCAAACAACATCTAAATCGCTGTTTTTTATGTCAATATTAATTGGAATTGTGCCAACCAGAATTGGGTCATATTCAACAAGATTTTCTAAAATTTTGTATTTCGTCAAAACCTCAAAAGCCAATTGTTGTTTTTGATTTCCATTTTTCAAATACGAAATGTTCTTAAAATCAATCATTTTTAATGTAATTTTTTTCTGCTGTAATTTCTTTTTCTAATCTTTTATTGATGTTGATTTTGGCCTTCGTGAAAACGAAAATTGTGGTGCCATATTCTCTGGCATATTTATTTGTGACCTGACCTCCAATAAAGGCCGATTCAAAATAAGGACTGGTCTCTTTAAGTTCTTCGTGGTTTTTATCATATGCCTTGATGCGAATTAAGTTTTTATAAGTAACATTCAGATCAAACCAATTTAGATAATCTGCATTGAAAGAAACTCCTTTTATACCTTTTTTTGTATAATAATTAATAGCACCGGCTTGTCCGTAATTGTCACAAAGAACCAGCGTATTTTCTGATTTCGGAAATAAAGCATAAATCGAATCTGTTTTTTGTGCCAGTTCTTTCCAGCCCAGCATATCGGCAAAATCCTGCGGCAGATGATGGTCTTTTCCGTCTTCCCAGCGTAACATTCCTATTTTTTTATATTTTTCTGAGTGCGCAACCATATATTCCGGACTTTTATTTGGAAAAGCAAGATTGTACATCGGAATGAAAAGCAATAATGGCAGCAAAATAAAAACGGGTTTTATAAATCTCTTCCAGCCTTGGTTTAAAATCTCTGAAACATATACAGATCCAAAACCAATAAAGACAGGATATAAACCGATAACATAATAAGCTTTTGCCTTGAAGTAGATAAAAATTAAAAACGTAAAAATAAAAGCACCGAAGAAAAGTGTATATTCTTTAAATGGTTTATAAAACAATAAAGCATAAAGACCAGATAAAATAACAAGTAGCGAACCTATAAAAAACCGGAGCTGTTCCTTTAAAAATCCAGTGAGATCGACATTGACAAGCTGCGTTTTCGACAATTCTTTCATGTGATGCACAATTGGAAAATGATTGTTATACTGCCACAAGAGATTAGGAAGGATGAGAATTAGACCTAAAACCAAGGCAAAATAAACTTCTTTGCGGGCGAGTATTTTACGCTTAGTAGAAAATAAAATTGCAGGAATTAGTCCGAGTAATAAAAATAGAATATTGTATTTATTCAGAAAGCCGAAAGCAAAAATAATAGCTCCCAAATAAAGCCACTTTGTTTTTGCCGAACCGAGATATTGAATGATGATATAATAAAATGCCGTCCAGCATAAAATGTCGAGAGAATTGGGCTGATAAAGCATATTGATCCGCAAGAGGCAGGAAAATAAAATTCCGGTTGCACCCAAAATCAAAGCGTACAGATTTCCTTTTAAAATTTCAATAGTTTTCCAGACAAATACTAAGGTGAGCGCACCGAAAAGGGCAGGAAAGAACCTAATCCAAAAAATGGAATTGCCGAGCAGCATTATAATATACGAAATCCAGGAAGTAACCGGCGGTACAGACAAATAGCCCCAGGCAAGATGCCCGGCCTGATCTAAATGCAGATATTCGTCCCGATGTAAATCGTATTGGGGACTAATTAAAATATATTGCAGAATAAATTTCAGAATTATAAATCCGAAGAGAATTAGGTTGTTTTTGGTCATTGGTTTTGTTTTGGTCTGGAAATTATAATATAGCGCTAATATATTATTAATTTTACATTATACTTATACAGCTGAATTGTACTAAAATAAAAAAAGCTCCAGAACATTCTGAAGCTTAGTTTTTTATAGGTTTAGAAAAATTTATTCTTCCAAAGCCGTTTCAAATTCCATGTGGTCGATAACTTCTTCCACTTTTTCAGGTTTAGAAGCTTTTAGAGTATTGAATCTCTCCAACATTTCTGTTTCACCTTCTTCCCCACTGAAATAAGGAAAAACATCCATAATTGGCGTTTCCGTAATAGCCGGAATCGAATATTCGCCCATCGTATTTTTCATGATATGAATGGTATTGTCATAAGCTTCACGCACGTCATTTGCCTGCACAAGCATATACATACTCGTTTTTCTTTCCTTTCCACTTTCTTCATCGTAAGCGATCAGGGTAATTTTAGATTTAAACCATCTGTCTGCATTTTCAAACGGATGAATTTCAGCATAATTGGCCACTTTGATAGCGGTAATTTTAAATTCTTCGCTAATGTAAGCCGCCATTTCTTCATTAATTCTTTTCTCGGCTTCTGTGTAAGACAAAGCGTCAACCAAATACGGCTCGGTTAAAACTTTTTGTCCTCCGGTTTCATCTGTTTTTCTATATTTTACTTTGCATTCGTACCAAACTACGCTCATCTCTTTTAAATTTTAAGGATGTCAAAGATAAATTTTACTCAAAAAAAAATAGTTAAATCCTGAAATAGATATTCACAATTTTTAATTGATTGAGGTAACCTTTTGATGTTCTGAAAGTTGCATTTTGTAAATTAAATTTCCTTAATAATCGAATTCATTCATTTTTGTATTTTCTTAAATCTACAGTGTTTTTTTTAGATTTTAATGTTTAAGTGACTAATAATCAATTATGTACATTTATTTTTTAAAGTTCTTTAAAAAATAATTCATGATCCACAATCCAAATGGTCAAATTGATCGTAAGTGTCAGTAACGATGGTCGGGAATGAGGTAAATTCAAAATTGATATGTAGTTTTTGGAGCCAACTGAATCTTACCGCATTTCTGGCTATTGTTTTTTTTGAATTTTAAAAAATTAAAGTGGGAAAATTAAATCTTCAAAAGTTGCAAGAGACTTTAAATTATCTTGAAAGCAAACAACGCGAATTAAAAAAATCTGGTCATAATGATACGCGAAGTCTGGAATCCATGATTAAATACCTGAAAAAAGACATGTTGGAACATTATGATTTATCCAGTTACCATCATTTGATTAAATATGAAATAAAAGATACCGAAACTTTTATTGAAAACGTCAAAAGCATTATTGATTTTCACTCTTAAATACGTTGTTATAACATATATCTACTTTTATTCCACCCTGAATTTTTCGTTTTTACAATCTAAAGTCAATTTATGGTTTAAGAAAAGCTTATTTCCAATCATTCCCTGCATTCCGGAACGTTTCATAAGGAATTTTTGCAAATCTGATGTTCCTTCGATATAAGTAACCTCAGAAAGATCCATTATTAAGGTATTAAATTGTATTTTCTTTTTCGCTGCAGCGGAATAAACACTCAATACATTGCCCCATGAATTTCCTTTTTCAATTTTTACCTTACTGTTTTTTGTTCGGTATTGCTCCCAGATTTCTTTGGTGGTAATTAATTCGTAACCGCTGGCGCCGGAGTCGTAAAGTAACTTTAAATTCTCATTTTCCAGATTTGCCGGGATTAAGATTTTACGTTTTTTAAATTCAAAATCCGAAAAACTTTTTTCATTCATAGTTTCTGTGAACGAACAAAGGTTGTTTTTAAAGTCTAAAACTGTAATTCTTTTTTCTAATAAATCTGTTCCGATTGTGCCGATTATACGTACTGCATCCGAATCTTTTAAATCGATTTTTTTTCCATAATTGAGTACTTCAAAAGTAGTAGAAGCCACATTCATATTCCCGACTTTAAAAGCGGTCGAAAATTGATTTTTTTCGCTTTTATTCCGAAATTTTTCAGAAATAGATTCCAGTGAATTTTTATAAAAGACTGTTATGGGAGATCCCGAATCAAGCTGCATGTAAAAAGTTTGGTCTAATCCGCTAATTTTTACGGGTAAAAGCAAAGCAAAATACGGATTTTCATTTTCAGAAATCCATTTTACAGGAATGTTTTCTGCCGTTCCCGAAACATTCAGATAATTATCGGGCGGTGTGAATTTCTGCTGAAAATAAATATATCCTCCTAGAGAAGATAAAACGATAACAGTTAAAATAACAAGTGCAATTTTCTTAAATAATTTCATGGGTTAGTTTTTTCTGCAAGATTCGGGTTTCGTTTCCAATTTTCTGGCAAAAACAATACGACACTTTTACGACACTTTTATGTCTGTTGTTATAAGAAATTGTTTTTCAGCTTTATAGCTAATTCTTGTTTTTTGTTTAAACTGATACCGTTTACAATTACAATGAGTAATTTTAAGCTGAGAATTGCAATTAATGGAAAAATAAAGAGCGGAACTTTTACAGAAAAGATCTTTTGAACAAAAGGACAAATTATCATTACAACAGAAAGTAAGAGACTCAAAATGATCTGAACACTTACAATTTGTTTTCCTATTTCTTTGTTGAGGTGATCTTTGGTTTTATAGGTCAATAGGAGAGGCAGAACGATGCTTCCAAAGGGAACGATTAATCCGGATAACGCAGAGAGATTAATTAATTTTGCTCTTTCAATTTCCGGATTTTCATTCTTGAAAATGAGATTTTCAGAATCAGTTTCTAAAGTTTTCGCAATTGTTTTCAGGGTATGACCTTTAAGAATATTTCCTGCCTCAATTCTCTGGATAGTTCGTAATGAAAGACCGGATTTTTCTGCAAGTTCATTTTGAGTCATATTTTTTTCTTCCCGCAATATTTTGACTTTATTCTTCATGGATTTTAGTTCTGGTACGCAGACGAAAATAGGAAAAACTTTTGAACCAATTGATAATATAAATACGGCGTGTTTTATGGACAATTCTGAGTTTTAATAGAAAATTAAATTTTTTTCTTTAACAAAAATTATTAACTTGTTGTGAAATAAACTTTTTACCAATCGTTATTATTATAAAAAAAACAATCATGCGAGTATCAGTAGTACGAAAAAATATAAAATTTGCCCCGGATTCAAGAAGAGTTGTTGCCCGTTATTTTATGAACGGCGTCGAAAGAACCAAACAAATGGTGATTCGGATTATGATGCTGGACGAAAAACAAGTCACACAAACATTAGAACAAACGCTTCGTGAATTTGCAAGAAGACATCGAAATATTTCGGCAGTATTTTTTAGACACTGCGAAAAAATCAGACCTATAATAGAAGATATGCAGATTGATTTTGACGCCATGTCTCTCGATCGTAAAATGCTAATTGGTTCCTATTGTACAATGGAATATGCAATTGAATCGGCAGCAATTTTTAATCCGTCAATTGTAGAAGATTTTGATCAGACCGGATTAGAAATAGGAGAAAAGCGTGTTGTTATTTCGTTTCGTGCAACTGGGGAAGGACATATTTCGTCAATTGTTTTTAGAAGAGGAATCCTGGATCGCAACAATGATTTGCATATAATGAAAATTGGAAATCATATTGATAAAGCAGAAATTGAGCATAAAACCTTATTTAATAAGGAACGATTTCTGAAGAAATTGTATGAAATGCATACAACAGACAAATATATTGCTCAGATTATGCAGGATCTTCCGGAAGAATTTGAGTTTGCTGTTTTAAAAAATATGTTGGTTGAGTCGTTAAAAGATCCAGAGATTCGCGGAGAAAGAAAAATGGCGCTGCAGGAAATATTATGGCTGGCCAATTCTTTTTATGATTTGCAGTTTAAACATGATTCTGATATTACAGAACGTGTAATTTTTCCGATCTCAGATTCTGAAAGCCGTGGTATAGAAGACGCCCGTTTTGTGCGTTTTACAGATGATGATAATTCTGTTCGTGTTATGGCGACCTATACAGCTTATAACGGACATACTATTTTGCCAAAATTAATTTCTACCGAAGATTTCTATAGTTTTAGAGTGATGCCGCTTCATGGCGAAGGAGCTCAAAATAAAAACCTGGCTTTATTTCCAAGAAAGATAAAAGGAAAATATGCGATGCTGGCGCGAATTGATGGCGTTAACAACTATATTATGTATTCTGACAGAGTAACACAATGGAATACGCCAGTTTTATTGCAGGAGCCGCGTTATACCTGGGAATTTACACAAATCGGAAATTGCGGTTCACCACTCTGGACAGAAGAAGGATGGCTTGTTATTACTCACGGGGTAGGAACAATGAGACGCTATTGTATTGGGGCTTCATTATTTGATCTTGATGATCCGTCAAAAGAAATTGGACGACTAACAGAGCCTTTGCTTTCGCCACTCGAAGATGAGCGTGAAGGTTATGTGCCCAATGTCGTTTATTCTTGTGGTGCCATTATTCATAACAATAGTTTAATTCTTCCGTATGCAGTTTCAGATTACTGCTCTACTTATGGTGTAGTCGATTTGGCAGAATTACTGGAAGCGCTTAAAAAGAGTAAATAAAAAGCATTTTCTATTTTTTTAAATCCGGAATCTTTTCAGTCAAATTTTTCCAATATCTTTTTGGCATGTGTTTGATATGAAGTTTTGTATTTTTTCTGGATGCAATATTAACGTTGGTGAAGTAGTTTTTCCATAAATGCTGGAAAAATTCTTCACCATCGTCATTTATTTCTGCCAACGAATTTCCGGCAACGGCAGCAGAGTCGAATTGTATCTGTACGGTAGAAACATTTTCAAGATCGTAATAAATACCATATTTACGTTTAGAGTCATAAATAAGCCAGCGCTGATCGGCGTACCGGTTTTTAAAATGCTTTTCTATAAGCGGCAAAACATTGCAATCGGGCTCAACAATTGCATAGTATAAGTTATCTGTAGTAAGTTTAAAACGAACAAATGCTTTCATTCTATGACTTTCCCTCCCTGTAAGATGAGCGGCTTTTCTAATGCTCAGAACTTCATGACGGCTCAAATCCTGTTCTATGTTTATCGGACTTGCAAAAGCATACTGAACAAATTGGAACATAAGTTCTTCAATTTGATCTGTTTCCGAAAAAAAAGCATTGTAAAGATTGCCAAGACCCATTCTGGTTAGTTTTTGTCTAAGGCCGTCCAAAACGCGTTTTGCTTTTACGCTATCTGTTTCCACAAAATGTGTATTCGAAAAAAGCAGTGCATTTGAAGTTTCTTTCGCAAAAACAACATCTGTGAGTTTGTATTCGTAGATTTCGAAAACAGCTGTAAGCCAGCCTTCAAAAGTGCTGTCGTAAATTACTTGTGTCATTTTTAAAATAATGCAAGTTGGTTCGAAAAATCATTTTGGTATTTACTCTTTTGAGAATTCAGAATATGATCTTTAATCTGCATGGGCGTCAAATCTTTCTGCATATAAAAAGGCGAGGCAAAAGCCAGAAAATATTTGGAACGACTGTAAGCGATGCCTAATTTTTGTAAATCTTCGGGTTGCAGCCTTTTAAATTTTCTGGCGGCAACAATTTTTTTAGCACCCAAAAATCCAATTCCGGGAATGCGTTGTATTAGTTCGAGATCTGCAATGTTAATGTCAACCGGAAATTGATTGAGGTTACGCAATGCCCAGCCCAATTTTGGATCGATATCAAGATCGAGATTTGGCTGATCGAAGCCTACAATTTCATTTACATTAAAGCCATAATACCGAATTAACCAGTCCGCCTGATACAGACGGTTTTCCCGAATCATCGGAACCGGAGTTCCAATTGCAGGAAGTCTGTGGTCATAACTTATTGGCACATATCCGGAATAATAGACACGGCGCATGTTCATTTGCGAATAAAAATAGTTGGCCATGCCCAGAATTTCCATGTCATTTTCTTGTGTAGCGCCAATAACCATTTGTGTACTTTGACCCGCAGGAGCAAAAACCGGCGCTTTATAATTAAGCTTTTTTTCTTCCTTATAACCGACAATCTCGTTTTTAAGATATTCCATTGGTTTAATCACATCCAGATGATTTTTATCCGGAGCAAGTAATTTCAGGCTTTTTTCTGTTGGCATTTCTACATTTACACTCAAACGATCGGCATAAAGACCGGCTTCTCTTAGTAATTCGTCGCTTGCGCCTGGAATTGCTTTTAGATGTATATAACCATTAAAATTTTCTTCAAGTCTCAATTTTTTTGCAATACGCACCAGACGTTCCATTGTATAATCTGCATTGTCAAAAATACCAGAGCTTAAAAACAGTCCTTCAATATAATTTCTTCTGTAGAAACCAATAGTAAGATCTACAACTTCCTGAACCGTAAAAGCAGCACGTTTGATGTCATTACTTTTTCTGCTGACACAATACGCACAGTCAAAAATACAATGATTGGTTAGCAGTATTTTTAAAAGAGAAACACAGCGGCCGTCTTCTGTGTACGAATGACAAATTCCGTTTGCTGCAGCATCTCCAAGACCTTTATTTTTATTTTTTCTGTTACTTTGACCCGACGAACAGGAAACATCATACTTCGCCGCATCTGCCAGAATCGCCAATTTTTCCATTACTCTCTCGTGTACCATTTTGCTCTTTTTTATTTGTTTTGGAAGAAAATTCAATTCTCAAAATTACAAATAGGAAGTAGAAGGAACCTGAAAAGCGCTGTTCTAAATTGTATCAATTTTTTCGGGCGAAAAATCTTATATACTTAAATTTTAACTTTTTAAGAAATGAAAACAGGTATAAATACGGGGTCGCGAAATGCCGAATCTTTATACATTCGCCAAAATCAAAAAACTAATTAACCCCCTAAATATTGGTTTTACGATTAAATAGTATTAGCAAATATTAAAAAACAAAAAAGCTAAAACAATGAAATTTGTAAAAGGACAAGATGTATCCTACACAACTTTGAGTGGGAGATCTTACAAGGCAACCATACTTGAAAGAAAAATGGATTTTAAACAGGGGTTAGTGATAAAGTGTGCTTCAAAAAGCATCGACTTTCATTATTTGATTAAAGTACAAAAGAATGGCGTGAGTGAAGAGATTTTGTGTGCCGAAAACCACCTTCAGTTATTAGAAAAGAAAAGTAAAGAAATTAAGAAAGCAGCTTAGTAGCGGCTCTTTATTCGATTATTCTAAATTCTTTGATATGAATATCTTTATAAAATAAAAAAGCTCCAGATTTCTCTGAAGCTTTAATGGGTTGTAAAAACAAATTAAAAATTGGTATTTACTTTTTTAGAACGATCTGCAATGTAAGAAATCAACCAGATTACCTGTCCTTCTTTTACAAAGTATATTTTCTTGGCAGCTAAATTTGGAATACTTTCCAGACACGCAACAAGTATATTATTTGCAGAGATCAAATATTGCTGGTCGTAAGTGCTTAAAACCCTTGCAGCTTCTTTATTCGTTTTACCAAGATTACTAAATTTACTGAAATTATTTTTTAAGATTGCATCGTAATTAATTACATCTTCCAGAGTTAACGGAATATAGTGTTGTTTAACATCTTCATTATAATAAAGGGTAGAAAACGCCCAGACAGCGCCTCCGGATAAGTACATTTTTTCTTTCTTTAATAAAAGAGGATTCGCATCGAGCATCTTTTTAATTTCCTTACGAAGGACGCTGGTGTAATCAAAAGATTTTTCCTGATACGTAGACATATCATTTGCCTGATTCGGATTAGCAACCGTCTTCTTAACAGCGTCTGTCAGTGTCATGGTGCCAAAATCAAGTTCTAAAGGAATGAATTCTAATTTATCGTCTTTAAGTTCGTCAATATAACCTCCTCTTGTAGTTTGAGCGCCAATATCAAGTAAGAAAGCATTCGAATAATCAACTGGTGGAATTGCACCTTTAACTAAAGTTTTTGGTTCTTCGTTAACCTCCAAAATTTCAAGTTCTTTACTTGTCAAAGTAGCAATTTTGTTTTTTAACGCGTCGATATTACGTGCAGATGCAAAGACTGGAGCAGCAACAAGAAAAATGTTTTCTTCAAGAATTTTGTTTTCTGCCTTAATTCTCTTCAATTGTTCGACAACAATATTGCTGGTTTTGTTGATGTCCTCCGGAGTCAATTCGCCTTTAGCGGCAATGTGATCTGCAAAAGGAATTCGCTCTGTCCAGAAAGAAAGAATTTTATAATCGGCTTTTTTGATATTGCTAACATCAATAACAGAAACTTTTATAGCTCTTCGTCCAATTTCGATTCCTGCATAAATGCTTTTTTGAGAAAAGGAATTAAAGGTTAAAAATAAATTTAAAAGAATAAAAAATAAAAATAGGGGTTTGTTTTTTTTAATCATTAGATTTAATTGTGGTATTAATATAATTTTGAATATAATGTAAAAACGGACTCTTAATTGCCCATAATATTGCGAAGATAATTTACAACGGCGCAAATTTATAAAAAAAATCAGCGATTACTCTCATTTTCGATATTAAGAAATCGAAGAAATGCTTATTTATATTTTAAATAAACAAAAAAAGCTTCAGATTTCTCTGAAGCTTATTCTTAGTAGCCCGTAGCGGAATCGAACCGCTCTTACATGGATGAAAACCATGCGTCCTAACCGATAGACGAACGGGCCATTTCTCTAATGCGGGTGCAAAACAAGGGAATAAATTTTAAAAATCCAAAAAGATTTTTACTTTTTTTTGATGTTATTTTTAAAAAAGCTGATGCACTGTAATTTATAAATTCATCTTATTATAGGATTTAAGATAAATATGCTTAAAAAATTAGTCGTCTTTTCGTTTTATATAGAATTTGTAACGGGGAAATAGGAGGAAAGTACGCTTAGAGTGGTTTCGTAAATGGCTTTTCTTCTGACTTTGGACAGCAGCCAGGACAGGAAACTCATAATTATAATATCTTTCGGACCATCTTGTGATGTTAATATAAAATCTTCTATCGTTTTTTGAAATTTATCTGTCTGTACAATTTCGGGTTTCATAATATAGTGCTCAACATATAAAAGATAGGATAGGACACGTTCTTCGTTTACCATTAAGAGGTATTTTTTATAACGTCTTTTAAAACTCTTTATCCGGGATAATGCCAGCTCTGTGTTTTCCTGTTGTGCATGCAGCAGGATTTCGACCAGACATTTTTTTATAGTCCAGTCCATTCCCATTTTTTTTTCGTACCAGCTTTCGTTATGGTTTAATTTTGCCATTTCTTTTGCAGCTTTTCGTCCGGCATTTTGCTGTATGTAAAAAACAATCAGCATAAGCCTAATGTCATTACTGTCATTAATATCTGTTTTTTTATTAGAAGAAAGTGCCTTCTCGGCGATTTCGATTGCTTTTTCAGGATGGCCAATGTAATTTTCATTAAAAGCCAATAAAAGGTAATATCTAAAGCAAAAACGTTGATAATATTTACCCGATTGTTTCTGAAGTTCGATAAACATTAAGTGGAGATAATTTAAAGAATCTCTAAAACGACCATTTCTAAAATAGAAATTAGCGATAAAATACAAAATGTAGATATGATAATAGAGATGTCTGTCTGTCGTATCTGTCTTTTTACTGATGAACCGATAACTTTTAACCACAAAAGGCTGTATAAGCGAATAGTTATTATTTAATGCGGCGTATTCATTGGCAATGAATAGGATTTGATATAAAGATTTAAAAGTCAGGCCTTTTTTTAATGATATTCCATATGTCTCAACAGTATTTTTTATTAGCTCCTGAAAATCTACTATTCGGCTTTCGTGGTAAATCGCGGCAAGTTCGCGGCGCAATACGGCATATCCTAAATTAAGCTGTTCTTCGTATTCCAGCAGTTTTTTATTTGCTTTAAATTTCTCTATTATATTTTCAATTGGCTCAGACAAATTAAAATGGGCAAACTGTACCTGAATCATGTAAATTTGATTTAAAAGACTAAACTGTTCAATACTTAAGGCAATTTCTTCAGCCTTTGCAAGACACTTAAAGGCAGTTTTTGCCAATTTATATTCAAAAAATAAACGACTTACCACAATGAGGCGAAGTATTTTATTTTCCTCTGAAGTGTCATTTTCAAAACTTCTCTTAGCCATGAAATCAATCATGTTGTCATAGAGTCGTTTTCGGAGAGCGTGGTAGGCATCAGCACTTTTTTTATCTTTTAAAGATTCATTTTTTATTTTTATATCGTCAGTTTTTAAAGAATTAAACAATTCAATATTACTGGTGTCTTTGCGCTTGTTTTTTTTAGATAGATAAGTTATGAATGCCTTTTTATCTGTATCATTCATCATATTAGCTATTTCCTGAAGTGCATTCATAAGGTTGATATTTGAGGGCATAAATGTAATGAAAATGTATTTTTATGTCGTCAGTTTTTTGAATAAATTGACTTTCAAAAGTGGAACCCCATTCAGACATTTGCTTCATAATTATAAAACATAAAATTATGGAACCGCTAAAATCAAATGAATTAAACAACAATTCAGAATCAAAAAATGCAAAATTAAATAATGGGTCGCCTTTAAAGCCAAGTGCTGCTTTCATCGGTGCATCCTGGATGACGTTACTTATAGGGATGACTTCCTATTGTATTGGTCTTTACAATTCGGCTATGGCGTACAACGAAAAAGGATATTATTTCACCGTTCTTCTTTTTGGGCTATTCTCTGTAATATCTGTACAAAAAAGCGTAAGAGACAGACTCGAAGGTATACCGGTAACCGATTTGTATTACAGTATAAGCTGGTTTAGTACCATAGCGTCGATAGTATTATTAATAATTGGCCTGTGGAACGCCAATTTGTTACTAAGTGAAAAAGGATTTTTCGGAATGTCATTTGTATTAGGACTGTTTTCTGCTCTCGCTGTGCAAAAAAACACAAGAGATCTCAAACAATTTGAATCGACTACAATATAGTTTTTAGCGGGCCTCATTACTGTTACACATTGGTGTGCGGTTTTGAGGTTTTCTAAACTTTAAAGGGTTTAGATATGAAATGGAAATGCAAATACAGATCACTTGTTTATATTGTAGGTTTACTTTTGCTAATAATTAGCGTTTTAATACATGTACTGGATATAGGTGTGTTTTAAATATGATTTTTGGTGATAAATTCTCTTGTACTCTGCGGATGGACCGTTTTCTCTTTGATGTAATAGGAGATTGTCGATTTAAATCTTCGATTAAATTAGAAGTATAGTTTTTATTGAATTTGTCAGAATAAAGAATGCACACAACAAATTCTTCCATAAAGTCTGCAAAAAAAAACACCACTTTGTTTAAAGTGGTGTTTTTATTAGTAGCGGGAACAGGACTCGAACATTTGTCCGCCGCGGCGGATATGAGCCAAATGAGTTACCAACTTTCAATAAGTTTTTTGATGAATTCTCTCCCTATTCCTGTCTTTAAATATTTTTCTCTTTTCATCGCTTTAGATTTAGAATTAAAGAACTCAATATGAATTACTTTCCAAGGTCTAAATTTTAAAGTATAACCTTTTGTTTCAAGAATATTATGAGATTTAAATCTTTCGATTAAATTAGAAGTATAACCAGTATAGTTTTTATTGAATTTTTTAGAATAGAGAATATAAACAACAAATTCTTCCATAAAGTATCTGCAAAAAAAAAACACCGCTTTGTTTAAAGTGGTGTTTTTATTAGTAGCGGGAACAGGACTCGAACCTGTGACCTTCGGGTTATGAGCCCGACGAGCTGCCTACTGCTCTATCCCGCGATGTTTCGGGTGCAAAGATACGCCGTTTTTTGAGAAAAACAATGAAAATATTAAAAAATGTTTTATTTTCTGTATTAACTTGATATGACTACCTTTGCAAAATAAATTATACTCAAAATGTCACATAAAGCAGGTTTCGTAAATATTATCGGAAATCCAAATGTTGGAAAATCAACCTTGATGAATGCCTTCGTTGGAGAACGTTTGTCGATTATCACCTCAAAAGCACAAACTACGCGTCACAGGATTTTAGGAATTGTTAACGGAGAGGACTTTCAATTGGTTTTGTCGGATACTCCCGGAATCATTAAACCAGCGTATGAGATGCAGGAATCGATGATGAATTTCGTAAAATCTGCCTTTGAAGATGCTGACATTTTAATTTATATGGTCGAAATAGGAGAGCAGGATCTAAAAGATGAAGCTTTCTTTAATAAAATCATTCATGCTAAAATTCCGGTTTTATTATTATTAAATAAAATCGACAATTCGCATCAGGAGCAATTGGAAGAACAAGTAGCATTTTGGAAAGAAAAAGTGCCAAATGCAGAAATTTTTCCAATTTCGGCTTTGCAGAATTTTAATGTTCCGGAAGTATTTGGAAGGATTATCGAATTATTGCCAGAATCTCCAGCCTATTATCCAAAAGATCAATTGACTGATAAACCGGAGCGTTTCTTTGTAAATGAAACCATTCGCGAGAAAATTTTGCTGAATTACAGCAAAGAGATCCCATACGCAGTAGAGATTGTAACGGAAGAGTTTTTTGAAGATGAGAAAATCATCAGAATTCGTTCGGTTATTATGGTAGAACGTGAGACGCAAAAGGGAATTATTATCGGACATAAAGGTGCGGCTTTGAAAAAAGTAGGAACAGATGCACGTGCCGATTTAGAAAAGTTCTTCGGAAAACAGATTCATATTGAACTGTATGTAAAGGTGAACAAGAACTGGAGAAGTAATGCGAATATGCTAAAACGATTCGGATATAATCAATAGTTTAAATTGTTTCTCCCCAAACTTCGGGATCAGGTTTCAGGTTTCAAGTTTGAATTGAACGTGAAACTTGAACCAGAAACAAAAAACAACAAAAATCTCAGGTACTAAGAAACTTAGTGACTTAGTCACTTTTTTAACTACCTTTGCAAAAATTTAAAATAAGCATTTTGGATCACAAGTGATTAGATTTTTAGGCAATTAAAAATCTAAAACCGGAGATCTAAAATCTAAAATTCAAAAAAATGAATAACATTGTTGCGATAGTAGGAAGACCTAACGTAGGGAAATCGACCCTTTTTAATAGGCTGATACAAAGAAGAGAAGCTATTGTAGATTCTGTATCTGGGGTGACCCGTGATAGAAACTATGGTAAAAGCGAGTGGAACGGAAAAGAGTTTTCTGTTATTGATACCGGAGGATACGTTCGCGGATCTGATGATGTTTTTGAAGGTGAAATCCGTAAACAGGTAGAACTTGCTATCGACGAAGCCGATGTTATTATTTTTGTGGTTGATGTTGAAGAGGGCATTACACCAATGGATGAAACTGTTGCTAAATTACTTCGCAAAGTTACAAAACCGGTTTTGCTGGCTGTAAATAAGGTGGATAACGCTATGCGTGAAAAAGATGCCGTTGAGTTTTATAATCTGGGATTAGGTGAATATTTTACTTTTGCCAGTATTTCCGGAAGCGGAACCGGAGATTTATTAGACGCCCTGATTGAAGCATTCCCGGAAAAACCAGAAGTTGAGGTTAAAGAAGATTTGCCTCGTTTTGCGGTTGTTGGTCGTCCAAATGCTGGAAAATCCAGTTTTATCAATGCTCTTATTGGTAAAGACCGATATATAGTTACCGATATTGCAGGAACAACCCGTGACGCAATTGATACAAAATTTGACCGTTTTGGTTTCGAATTTAATCTGGTAGATACAGCGGGAATTCGCAGAAAAGCGAAAGTTAAGGAAGATTTAGAATTTTATTCTGTAATGCGTTCTGTAAGAGCAATTGAGCATGCAGATATATGTATATTAGTAATCGATGCAACACGCGGATTTGAAGGTCAGGATCAGAGTATTTTCTGGCTGGCAGAGAAAAACCGAAAAGGTGTTGTAATTCTGGTAAACAAATGGGATTTGGTAGAAAAAGATACCATGTCTACAAGAGATTACGAAGAAAAAATTAAAAAGGAATTAATGCCTTTTACAGATGTGCCCATTCTTTTCGTTTCGGCTTTAACAAAACAACGTTTGTTGAAAGCTTTGGAAGCTACAGTTCAGGTTTTTGAAAACAGAAAACAAAGAATTGCGACGTCGAAATTTAATGAATATATGTTGAAGGTTATTGAAGCTTATCCACCGCCGGCAACAAAAGGTAAATATGTGAAAATTAAATATTGCATGCAATTACCAACACAAACTCCTCAGTTTGTATTTTTTGCCAATATGCCGCAATATGTTAAGGAACCATATAAGCGTTATTTAGAAAATAAGATTAGAGAAAATTGGGATTTTGCAGGAGTGCCGATCGACATTTATATCAGAGAAAAATAAAATATTAAATCCCCGGAAAGGGGATTTTTTTATGTGTAAAGCTACGGTAATTATCACATTAATTTTTTTATTGGCATTATATTTGAATAAATGTGAAAACTACAATTAAACCTTTTAAGGTTTCGGTAGTCTAACCATCTAACTAACTATTTTTTTATGACCAAATTATTTTCATTTTTATCATTTTTCTTTCTTTTTGTTTTGGCAGCAAATGCACAAAACGACATTACAGTTAAAGGAACCGTTTTAGATGTAAACACACAATTACCTTTAGAACTTGCTACAGTCTATTTTACAACCGTTAAAGATTCGACTGTACTTGAATATGCTACCACAGACAAAAACGGGGCATTTAGAATGAATATTAAAAAGTTTGACCGACCTGTGTTCTTAAAAGTGAACTACATGGGATATCAAACTTATTATGAAGAATATAAAAACCTTTCTGAAAGCAAGGATTTTGGCAAATTGTATCTGATTGAAAATGTAAACGCCTTGAACGATGTTGTCATTAAAACAGAAGCAGCACCCATAACGATCAAAAAAGATACTCTGGAGTTTAATGCAAATTCCTATAAAGTCCGACCGGATTCTAATGTTGAAACATTATTAAAACAGCTTCCCGGTTTTGATGTGGATAATGATGGAAAAATTACTGTAAATGGACGCGAAGTTAACCAGGTTCTGGTAAACGGAAAAACTTTCTTTGATAAAGACGGAGCGATAGCTATTAAAAATCTTCCGGCAGATATTATAAAAAAAATCCAGGTTTCTGATTTTAAAACCAAAAAAGAAGAGTTTTCTAAACAGGAATCAACTTCTGATTTTTCGAGTATTAATATCACAATAGATGAAAAGAAAAACAAAGGTTATTTTGGAAAAATAATGGGAGGTTACGGAACCGATGACCGTTATGAAGCTAATATTAATTTGAATTATTTTAATAATAAACAGAAAATAAGTCTGCTTGCTTCTTCTAATAATATCAATTCGACCGGTTTTTCTATGGATGATGTTTTTGATAATATGGGAGGAGGAAGGAACAGCAGCGGAAGAGGAGGCGGAAATTCAAATTCTGGCAGTGGAAAAGGAATTACCCAATCCAATCTCGTGGGGGTAAATTATTCTGACGACTGGACGGAGAAGCTTCTCGCCATGGGAAGTTATAATTTTTCTAATACAGTGAATAAAAATGAGAGTAAGGTAAATGAGCTTAATTTTTTGCCAACCGGAAATAACACTGTGGAGTCTGATTCTAAAACCAGAAATGAAAGCACCGGTAATAATGCTAATTTTGAATTGGAATACAGAATTGATCCCAAAACACGCATTGTTTTTGTCCCAAAAGTAAACCAGTCCAGAACTAATAGTAGTGCTATTTCTTCCAGCCAAACAGAAGATGAAGAAGGCAATTTGCTTAATACCAGTGCTTCAAGTTCTTTTTCTGAAGGTAATAATACTAATTTTGGAAATACAATTAACTTCAACAAAGCTTTTGAACGTAAATCACGAAACTTAAGTTTTGTTTTCTCTAATAATAATACAGATAATGATTCTGATGGAATCAATATTTCTGAAACTATTTTTTACGAAGGAGCAAAACCAAATGATTTAAGAAATCAAAAAACATTAAAGAAGAATACCAGCGATTCTTATTCTGTCGATTTAGAATATACAGAACCGATTACAGATTCACTAAGAATCAGATTTGGATCAGATTTGGACTGGAAAAGCACGAGTAACGATCAAAAGACATTCGATTTTAATGCCGATACACAAGAATACACAGATTATAGTTCGAGATTTAGTAATTACACGAGCTCAACTCAAAATTCGGTAACGCCAAAGGTTGGAATTACGCTTCAGAAAAATAAATTTACGATCAATCTGGACAGTCGTACCTCTATTGTAAGTTTTGATAATTATTCTTTATACCAGGATGTAGCTACAGATTTAAACAAAAAATATGCCTTGCCATTTGCAACAGCTTTGTTGAGATATAAATTCAGCCGATCTAAAAATTTATCATTTAAATATGATTATTCCAATGCATTGCCTTCTGCTACTCAGTTGATGCCGGTTGTGAATCTGAATAATCCGTTAAATACGATTGTGGGAAATCCTGATTTAAATCCGGTCGAAAAGAACAGCATCAACTTTAATTTCAGAAATTATGATTTCAGATCCCGTTCAGGCTATAGCGTTTATTTAAAAGGAGATTATTATAACAATGATATTGTATCGATTTCTAATTATAGAGATGACGGAACAAGAGAAACCACTTATGTAAATATCTCAGGAGTTTACAATGCTTCTATTGGCGCAAACTGGAGTCAGTCAGTAAAATTCGATGCGCATACACTGCGTTATGGTTTAGGGTTAAATGCGAATTACTCCTTTGATAAAGGATTTACTAATGATATATTATACTACGCAAAATCAACCGGAATTACTCCAAAGGTATATATGTCCTACGATTACGGAGAGGTTTTGACTATTGCACCATCCTACAATTTATCCTACAATCAGTCTAAATATCAGAATTATTCAAGAGATGCCACTTCAAACGTTGTGCACAGAATTAATTTGCAGACTACAACGTACTGGCCGGCAAATTTAATTTTCGGAAATGACTTTGGATATACTTATAATTCTAATATTTCTGACGGATTTAAAAAAGATTTCTACCTCTGGAATACCAGTTTATCTTATGGCTTTTTAAACAAAACACTTTACGCTAAAGTTAAGGTTTACGATGTTTTAAATCAAAACCTTAGTGCAACAAGAACTATATCTGCAACCTCAATTCGGGATGAAGAAAATACGGTTTTACAGCGTTATGTTATGTTTTCTTTAGCGTATAAAATTGGAAATTTTTCCGGAGCTGAAAAAGGAGGAAAGAGACAGCGAGGATAATCGTTTATTTTATTCCAACACACATTGTTTTCAATTTAATACTATAATCCGGCTCCAGAGGTTCGTTTGTTTGAGCTAATCTCTGAGAGCCAACATTTGCAGGGCATGCAATATCATTTGTAGCATCAAATATAATTCGCTTTCCATTTTGTGTTAACATTAATTGTTTCGGAACATATACCTGAACATGAGTTTTAGAATAACCCGAAGGGAAATATCGCACATAATATCCATCGGGATGAAGCGTCCAGATACCACTTGGAACATCGGTTCTTGCAGGTGCAATTCCTGCTATTATGGCATATTGTTCCATTTCTGCATAAGAATAATTTCCGGAAGCTACCAGTTGACGAATTTTATTTTCGGCCTCAAAAATTGCCTTTAAATTATCAGGAAGTTTATCTTTTGCTTTTTCCATTAAATTACCTGGCAACACACCCAATACTCCACCCTCCAGTTGCGTTAACTGCATCGGTGTCAGCAATGCAATGGCTGTTAATTTAACATTACCATTATAATCTGCAAATTTCGTTCTCGCGATTATGGTCCATAATAATATCTGGATATCATGCTGGCTAATTTCAGGATGACGCTCTGCACTTTTCAAAATTGCTGTGACAATTTCTTCTTTAGGACCCAGAACTGGCGCGTACATGTAACCATCTCCTTTAGACGGAGCAAATGTTCCGGCATGCAGGCAATAGCTTTTACTGGTCATTTCATACAAACCTGCACAAAGTACAAAACCACCATCGGGTGCTTTCGGTAATAAATATAGTGGTTGCGCTTTTTCGCTTATTGAAAAGTCAGGCATTTTTGAACCTTCCATATTCACATCTTCAAATGAAGTTGTAATGGCTTGCGGCTGTTTTAAAATTTTATCAATCCCAAGTTTCTTAGATGCCATAGACGCTCCAGTCTCCAATATTTTATCGGTTAAACCGCCAAATTGCGCTTGTGAAGTCTGAACAAAAAATAATTGAAATAGAATTAAAAATAAGATGCGCCTTACGATTTTCATTGTCAGTGTTTTAGGATTAAATTCAGATGAATTTAAGGATAACTTTCCGACATTAAAAGTTTAAATAAAAAAAGTAAGTCAATATAAATTAAAAGAATTTCTTAAATTAAGCATTCTAATTTTTAAAGTTTCGGTTTATTCTATGATAGAATGTAAACCGAATGATATCACGATCGTAAAAATCCAGGCCGCTGGAACGTCTCTGAAAGCTCTTCAAATAACCTAATTCCAAACCAATATTGGGGTTAAAATTATAACGTAATGCAAAATAAAATCTATTTTGATCGAAAGTATTTTTGCGATTGTCTTTCCCCTGATTGAATAAAATTTCATCTGAAACAGTTCCTTTTATATTATGGTTTTCTTTTTCCCAAATTGTAAAGGTAGATTGTAAACGATATCTAAATCGCAGTGCAAAAGAGAATTCATTTAAAAGTCCGTTTATGTCTGTTTTTTGAATAAAGCGTTCTTCAATTTGAAAACGATTATGAAAGGTAATTTTAGCAACATCATTTATTAAGGTCAAATCTTGCTGTGCGCGATATTCAGGTACAGAATAGCCAGGATCTGCCTTCGGATTTTGAGTATTTACATTAAAGTAAGCAAAACCGGCGCCGGCTTCCATCATCTTATTGATTCTGTAACGTGCCTGAGAGCGAATGACGAAGAGATTCTCGTGAATTGGATTTACAAAATTTCTGTTGTCCAACTCAGAATGAATAGCCCATTTTTTAGTTAAAGGAATTATATTATAATATCGAATCCAGGTCAAAGTCTGCTGGTCGATTTTTCTTTGGGTTTGTCCTGTAATTAACTGACTAACAAAGAATATAATAATAAGAGAAATGAAAGATCTTTTCAAGCGATATAAATTCAGGGTGCGAATTTATACAAATGATCTCAATTGTTTTCACTTAAAAATATGTTTTAAATCTTTTTTTGTGATTTGAATAAAATTAAAACGAGATACATTATAAATGCATCTCGTTTTTAGTACTAAACTCACTAACCGCTTACAATGAGTATTTAAGTGTAACCCCGTAAGTTCTTTGATCACCAATAACTCCTGCGTATTGACCTGTGTTACCACCTGCAGGCAATAATTGCTCGTAGTAATCTTTATTTAAAAGGTTTCTTCCCCAAAACTGAACAGATAATCCCTGCGAAGCGCGGAAACCTAAACGAGCGTTGAAAATAGCGTAACCCTGAACAACCAAATATTTTGAAGCCGAAGGGCTTGAAGAAAATTCAGAACGTGCATAACCATCCGCAGCAAAGTAAATTTTTCCGGCATTTCCAAAAAACTTAGCTCTGTCTGAAAGCTCTCCGCCAAGTGAACCTGCCCATCTTGATACCCCCGGAAGATCGGTTCCTGACACATCTTTAAAAGCCACCTGAACTCCATCAATCGTTTGTCCTGTTTCTTCCAGGGGAAGTGGTGCATTTGTGAATTTTACATATGTGCCGTCTGTATATGTTGCCGCACCATTGATAGTAAGGTGAGAACTAATAACAAAGCTGGCATCCAGCTCGGCACCTCTCACACGTACTTTATCTGCATTGGCTAAATAACCTCGGTTTACGCCTAATTCAGCTGCCTGAACGTTGGTCTGAAAATCTTTGATTTCGGTATTAAAGAACGTTAAATTGAAAATGGAGTTTTTGAATGGAGATGTTTTTACACCAACTTCATAATGATTCACTTTTTCTGGTTTTACAACAGCAAGCTCAGTTAATGGCTGTCCTGCTGCATTTGTTGGAAGTCCGGCTACATTTACACCCACTGGTTTGTAACTTTTGGCATAAGTTCCATAAACATTAATTTTATCTGAAGCCTTATAAGTAAGCGTGATGTTTCCTGAAAAATCGGTGTTGTCAGTATTTGAATCAAATGCCTGATCAGAATAAACGGATTTCTTTAAAGCCAAAAGAGCCGGATCTGTTGTTTGAAGACCTCCGTATGTTGTACGGGAATAATGAGCATCTTTTTTGTCAAAGTTATATCTCAACCCGGGTAATACGTGGAAACGTTCTGTAATTGCCCAGTCTAATTGTCCAAATACAGCTGCACTTGAAGCTCTGATGTTTGCATCGGTTTTGATTCCGTATCCTTCAAAAAGACCCGGAGTTTTCCAAAGTGAACTTGTAGAACTTTGTGCAAATCGCCATTGTGCATTTCCGGATTCCTCTGTACCATCAGTTTGCGAAGTCTGATCAATAAAGAATGCACCCACAACACCACTAATTTTAGAACTTAGCTGTCCTGCGTATCGAACTTCTTGTGTAATTTGTGTTTGTCTTGTAGGGTTTTGAGATTTTGCCAAAACCTGTAATCCTGTAAAATCCCTGTCATTTGACGGATCCCAGTTCCAAAAACGCCAGGCTGTCGTGGAAGTTAAAGTTCCTCCACCAATTTTAGTGTCAATGTTAAGTGAAATTCCTCCCATATCCTGATTGGAACGCCAAGGTGTATCATGATCTATTTTACGATCAAAAGCATTTAAACTTGGGAGCTGATAATTTAAATCAGCTATAATAGCATTAAATTGACGGTACGCTGCTCTTTGCGTTGGCGCGACACCTGCAACTACTTGTGCATACCCATCCGGACGCTGTGTTGTAATATCACCTGCAAGTATAATATTTGTATTTTCTGTCGGAGTCCAAAGCAATTGACCTCTAAGACCCTGATTGTTTAGGGTATTTGTAGGTCTTCCGGTTACTACATTATCAATCAGACCATCTCTTTGTGTGCCTGAGAAAGAAATTCTTCCGGCCAATTTTTTTCCTAAAGCACCGGTAACAGAAGCTTTAGCCTGCAGGAAATTATAATTCCCGTAACTTACTTCAAAATCGGCTCCAGAAGTAAAACTGGGTTTACGCGTTGTAATATTAAATGCTCCAGAAGTTGTATTTTTTCCAAATAGCGAACCTTGTGGTCCGCGTAAAACTTCTATCTGTTCAACATCAATAAAATCTAAAGTTGTTGCTGCCGGACGCGCATAATATACACCATCAACATAAAAACCAACTCCAGGATCAATTCCGTCATTTGTTAGTCCGAAAGGCGAACCTAAACTTCTGATGTTAATTCCGGTATTTCTTGGATTTGAAGAATACAATTGTACAGAAGGCACCAGTTCTTTAATACGATTTACGTTAAAAGCTCCTGCCTGTTCCGCTTGTTTTCCGGTAATAACAGAAACTGCAATGGGCACGTCCTGAACTTTTTCAATTCTTCTTCTTGAAGAAACCACAACCTCAACCAATTGGTTTTCTTCGCGTAATGTTATCAATAGAGGTGAAGCGGGAATAGCAGTAATCTCCAATTCATTTGTTTTATATCCTGTGTACTGAATTAAAAGTGTAACAGGTAATTTTCCCTGAGATTCTATAGTAAATCGTCCTTCAGAGTTCGTAATGGTGCTTAACGTTGTTCCCTTAATAACAACATTGGCTGCTTCTAAAGGTACATTTTGATCAGTTGTTACAACACCTTCAATGCTTTGTGCGAATGAGATTGAGAATGTTAAAACGGCAATTATGGTAAAGATATTTTTTATAGATGTTTTCATTTTTATAGTAAGTATATGTGATTAGTAGAATTTAAAATAAAATTTTTTTACCAGCACATGCACATTACAAATGAAGAGGTTTTCACAGTTGTGAAAGGAGAAAGAGTAATTTTTAAAAGCTTTGCTACACCTGATTGACTAGAATGTACTTTCATGAGTTAAAATTTAGTAAATGATTAGTTAAATGTTTTTGCAAACATACAACATAAATTCTATCGATTTACTAGGGTATAGAAAATATTTTTTATTTTTTTACCAGCGAGGCAATTGTAATGCCTTCCATTGCCAACAGAGTTTTGTCGCGAATAAGCATTAAACCGTGTCGCAGACTGCATTCATCTTCGGTTTTGCAATCGGAACAAGGCTCGTAAAAATTTAAGGAAGCGCAAGGCAAAAGTGCAATTGCACCATCAAAAAGCCGATGAATTTCTGCCAGCGTAATGTCGTGTTTGGATTTTATCAGATAATAACCGCCAAATTTTCCCTGCTTACTGCTTACAAAACGGCCACGTTTCAGATCCAGTAAAATCTGTTCTAAAAACTTTTTAGGAATATTGGCTCCATCAGCTATTTCAATTGTTCTTGAAATGTGATTTTCGTCTTGTTCTGCTAAATAAAGTAAGGCCTTAAGGGCGTATTTTGCTTTATGTGATAACATCTGTTTTTAATTATGAATTGTAAATTATAAATTATCTATGGAGTTGCAAATAGTGACAGTTGGTTTTTGTTGTGACACTGATTAAAATTTTGTGAGGCTGGGCAAAGTCGAAGTCCCAAAACAGTAAAACCTGAAACAAAATGAACTTACCAGCCACCGCTTGAACCTCCGCCAGAGAAACCTCCGCCGCCAAATCCGCCGCCGAAGCCTCCACCGCCTCCGCCGAAACCACCTCCTGATGATCCTCCGAAACCGCCGCCACCGCTTCTTCCAAGATTACTTAGAATAATAACGTCAAGAAGACTTGGGCCTCCTCCGCCATTGTTGCCAGAATTCCCTCCTCCGCCTTTTTTATTACGGGCAAGTAAGATCAATACAATGACAACTATAACAATAAAGGGTAGAATAGGAAAGTCTTTTCCTTTACTTGCTTTACGTTCGCCTTTAAATTTTCCTTTAAAAACGTCGATAATCGCATCCGTTCCTTTATCAAGACCATTATAAAAGCTGCCTGCTTTAAATTCTGGTATAATAATGTTTCTTATAATCGTACCGCCAATTCCGGCGGTCAGACGATCTTCAACACCGTATCCCGGATTAATAGCAATTTTCTTTTCGTTTTTTGCCAATAAAATGATTACTCCGTTGTCATCTTGTTTTGTACCTCCAATTCCCCAGGTTTGTCCCCATTTTGTAGCCAGTTGACTTACGTCTTCTCCTTTCAGACTTTCAATTGTAATTACTACAATTTGTGTTGTGGTAGAATCTGCATAACGAATAAGTTTTTCTTCAAGCTGGGCTTTTTCAGTAGCGCTTAAAACATTTGCATAATCATAAACAGACGTTTGCAGGCTTGGAACCTTAGGAATCTCAAATTGTGCAAATACATTTGAGAAGGTAAAAAAAGCGATTAACAAAAAGGATAGTTGAAAAATTCCTTTAGAATTTGGGGTTTTAATATTGGAAATTTTCATAGTTAACCTTTAGAGATTTCATTAGATAATTCGTTTATATCATCTTCAGATGAAGGGAAATATTTTTTCAATTGTTCGCCGGCATTCAAAATACCATCAACAATTCCCTGTTTAAAATTTCCGGCTTTAAAATGGTTGGTCATAATATCTTTGGTACAATCCCAGAAGTCATCAGAAACCAAATCATTAATTCCTTTATCGCCACAAATTACAAAGTTTTTATCTTCAACAGCAAAATAAAGAAGTACACCATTTTTAAGATGTGTTTCATCCATTCGCAATTCATGAAAAACTTCTAAAGCCCGGTCAAAATGGGCTTTAGAAGATGTTTTTTCTATATGCACTCTAATTTCGCCAGAAGTATTATTTTCGGCCACGCGAATAGCTTCAACAATTGCCTGTTCTTCTTCTTTGGTTAAAAAATCTTCTACTTTTGACATTGAAATTATTTTAGAGTTAAGATTTAGAATTTTACTTCAACTGGTTTATCAGCTCCTGTAGTTGCTTCAAAGTATGGTTTTTCTTTGTACTTGCTTAAGAACCAATTGTTAGGAATAGCCAAGATATAGCCATTGTAAACCTGTACAGCTTCGTTAAAACGTGTTCTCGCAGTAAGAATCTGATTTTCTGTACTTGCCAGTTCGTCTTGCAACTTTAAGAAATTTTCATTTGCTTTTAAATTGGGATATTGTTCAACAGAAACCAATAATCTTGATAATGAAGATGATACTCCGCTTTGTGCCTGGTTGAATTGTGCCAGTTGTTCTGGTGTAACATTACTTGGATCAATTGTAACAGAGGTTGCTTTTGCACGCGCTTCGATTACAGCTGTTAGCGTTCCTTTTTCAAAATCTGCCGCACCCTTTACCGTGTTTACTAAATTCCCGATAAGATCATTACGTCTTTGGTAAGCCGTCTGCACATTTCCCCATTCTTTATTTACAGTCTGGCTGTGTTGTAAAGCAGTATTTTTAATACCAATTGACCAAAAAGCAATTATTGCAATTAGGACCACAATAATTCCTACGGGGATTAACCATTTTTTCATATTTGTTTTGATTTAAGTTTATTTCAATTTTTAATTACAATTCGTTTTTGATGTCGTTCAGTTGCATTTTTATCGACTCTAATTTACGTATTATTTCGAATTTATCCAGCGTTTTCTTCTGACCTTCCTTTAAATGTATTTTGGCACCTTCCAGCGTAAAACCTCTTTCCTTAACCAGGTGATAAATTAATTGAAGATTTGTAATATCTTCCGGCGTAAACATCCTGTTTCCCTTTGCATTTTTTTTAGGTTTTAGAATATCAAATTCGCTGTCCCAGAATCGTATCAAAGAGGCATTGACATTAAAAGCCCTGGCCACTTCGCCAATACTGTAATATCTTTTATCTTTAGAAAGTTCAATATGCATGGTTTGTTTTTTTCTATTTTATTTCAAAAATACTATTTTTCGGGCGATTAATCTAATGATTGGTTTTCTTGATTTGCCATATGAGAAATTGCCACGTATTCTACAGCAGAAATATTTCCATAATAAAAATTCAGCGGATTTACTACTTTGCCATCTTTATGGACTTCATAATGACAATGCGGACCTTCAGATCTTCCTGTGCTTCCAACATAACCAATTACATCTCCGCGTTTTACCCGCTGTCCCGCTCGGCAGTTGTATTTGCTTAAATGTGCGTACAAACTTTCATATCCAAAACCATGCCTGATTACGATATGATTTCCGTAGCCTGATGCCGTGTTATCGGCTCTATCTACAACGCCGTCTCCTGTCGCGTAGATTGGCGCACCTGTATTGGCTGTAAAATCCATTCCGTTGTGCATTTTTCGCACTTTCGTGAAAGGATCAATGCGATAGCCAAATCCGGAGGCCACACGTTTCAGATTTTCATTCTGTACCGGCTGAATTGCCGGAATTGCTAAAAGTAAATTCTCTTTGGCTCCGGCCAATTTCAAAATTTCATCCAGTGATTGCGACTGAATTGCCAATTGCTTCGAAAGTTTATCCACTCTTTTTGTGGTGTTTAATACCAATTGCGAGTTGTTGTATCCTTCTAAATCCTTATAACGTTCAGAATTTCTAAAACCGGCTTTTCTGATAGAATCCGGAATTTCAGCTTTATTAAAATAAACGCGGTAAATATTGTTATCTCTTTCTTCCAGTGCGTCTGCGGCATCATCTATTTCATCCAGCTTTTTATTTAAAATGGCATACTGCAGTTTTAAATTCTCAATTTCACGGGCTTGCAAACGGTCTTTTGGAGTTTCAAAATAGGGTGTATTAAGTAAAAGCACAAAAACTAAGAAACCAAACAAAGCCGAAGCCACTAAAAACAGTAAAGCATAACCGATTTTAATTCTTTTTCTGGTTTTAATTTTCGTATAAGCCAGATTTTCTGAGTCGTAATAATATTTTACTTTCGCCATATTTTAAAATACGCTATTTTTGCAGCTTGTAAAATAAGTTAGACGCGCAAAACGGTTAAATGTTTCAGTGGTTTAGACTTTTTTACAATACAAAATTAATTAGATAATTGAGGCAATTAGATAATTAGATAATGTATAAATCAATGATTTTATTGTCGCTAACTTAAAGTTTTTTAATTTAAAATCATATAATTATCCCATTTTCTGATTGATAATTTTTCTAATTGTTTAATTATCAAATTGACACATTAAAAACAGATACATTTTTTAAATAAAACATGAAATCACAAGACGTACGTAAACAATTTTTAGATTTTTTTAAAAGCAATGGACACCTAATCGTTCCGTCGGCCCCTATTGTGCTTAAAGACGATCCAACCTTAATGTTCAACAACTCGGGAATGGCCCAGTTCAAAGAATTTTTCTTAGGAAACGGAATTCCAAAAAGCAAAAGAATAGCCGATACGCAAAAATGTCTTCGTGTTTCAGGAAAACATAATGATCTTGAAGATGTAGGTTTTGATACCTATCATCATACTATGTTTGAGATGCTTGGTAACTGGTCTTTTGGTGATTATTTCAAAAAAGAAGCCATTAACTGGGCTTGGCAATTATTGACAGAAGTGTATAAAATTCCAAAAGAAAATCTGTATGTTTCTGTTTTTGAAGGAAGCAAAGAAGATAATGTTCCGTTTGATCAGGAAGCCTGGGATATCTGGAAAACCTTAATCGATGAAGACAGAATTATTCTTGGAAACAAAAAAGACAATTTCTGGGAAATGGGCGATCAGGGACCATGTGGACCTTGTTCTGAAATTCACGTTGATTTACGTCCGGAAGCTGAAAAAGCTTTGGTTTCAGGAAAAAGTTTAGTGAATAATGATCACCCGCAAGTAGTTGAAATCTGGAATAATGTATTCATGGAATTCAACCGTAAAGCAGATGGTTCTCTTGAAAAACTTCCTGCACAACACGTTGACACCGGAATGGGATTTGAGCGTTTGTGTATGGCTTTACAAGGAAAAACATCAAACTATGATACCGATGTTTTTACACCGCTTATTGAAAAAGTAGAGCAGATTACAGGTTTAAAATATACGTCTGATGAAGTTAAAAACATCAGCGAAAAACAAAACAAAACTAACATCGCAATTCGTGTTGTGGTAGATCACGTGCGTGCGGTTGCTTTTGCAATTGCAGACGGACAATTGCCATCTAACACGGGAGCAGGTTATGTAATTCGTAGAATTTTGCGTCGTGCCATTCGTTACGGATTTACATTTTTGGGAACCAAAGAACCTTTTATCAATAAACTGGTAGAAGTTCTGGCAAACCAAATGGGAGAATTTTTCCCGGAAATCAAATCGCAGCAACAATTGGTTACCAATGTAATTCGCGAAGAAGAAGCTTCTTTCTTAAGAACTCTTGATCAGGGATTACAATTATTGGATAATGTAATTGCAGAAACCAAAGGACAAGAAGTTTTGGGCGCTAAAGTTTTCGAATTGTACGATACATTTGGTTTTCCAAAAGATTTAACGGCTTTGATCTTAAAAGAAAAAGGATTCTCTTATAATGAAGAAGAATTCGAAGTTGAATTGCAAAAACAAAAAGCGCGTTCTCGTGCCGCTTCTGAAGTTTCTACAGAAGACTGGAAAGTTTTGATTCCCGGAAATGTAGAAACGTTTGTTGGTTATGATAAAACGGACAACGAAGTAAAAATTACCCGTATCAGAAAAGTGGATTCTAAAAAAGATGGTGTTTTGTACCAAATTGTTTTAGACAATACACCATTTTATCCGGAAGGAGGAGGACAAGTTGGAGATAAAGGAACGCTTGTTTCTGCAAATGAAACGATTGAAATTATCGACACCAAAAAAGAAAATAACTTAATCCTGCATTTTGCAAAACAGCTTCCGGAAAATATCGAAGCAGGTTTTGTGGCAAAAGTAAATACAGATTTAAGAACATCAACTTCTAAAAATCACTCGGCTACGCACTTGATGCATTTGGCTTTGAGAAATATTTTAGGAACACACGTAGAGCAAAAAGGATCGTTGGTAAATCCGAATTACTTACGTTTTGACTTTTCGCATTTCAGTAAAGTTTCGGATGACGAAATTAAACAAGTTGAAGCTTCTGTAAACGCTCAGATTGAAGCGCAATTGCAATTAGTTGAACACAGAAATATTCCGATTAAAGAAGCTTTAGACAAAGGCGCAATGGCTTTGTTTGGAGAAAAATACGGAGATAATGTTCGTATGATCGAGTTTGGAGACAGTAAAGAATTATGCGGTGGTATTCACGTAAAAAATACGGCTGAGATCTGGCATTTCAAAATTATTTCTGAAGGTGCTGTTGCAGCCGGAATTCGTCGTATTGAAGCAATTACAGGAGATGCTGTGAAAAACTTCTATGTAAATCAGGAAAATACATTAGCAGAAATAAAAGAAACACTTAAAAATCCTCAGGATATTTTAAAATCTGTTACTTCGCTTCAGGATGATAATGCCAAACTGAAAAAACAAATTGAGCAATTGCTTAAAGAAAAAGTAGGGGCATTAAAATCAGAATTGGAAAAAGATTTTACAGAAGTAAACGGCGTAAATTTCCTTGCCAAACAAGTAGATTTGAGCATGGCTTCTACGAAAGAATTAGCTTCTGCATTAGGAAGTTCAAAACCAGAATCTTTTGTGTTTTTAGCTTCTGTAGAAGAGGGTCAGCCAAATATTCACTGTTATATTTCTAAAGAATTAGTAGCAGCTAAAAGCTTAAATGCAAATGCAGTTATTAAGGAATTAGGAAAATACATTGAAGGAAATGGAGGAGGACAGCCTTTCTTCGCTTCAGGAAAAGGTAAAAATGCTGGTGGAATTGCTGAAGCTTTGTCTAAAGCTATTGATTTTATGAAGTAAGTTTTTTTAATCTCGCAAAGACGCAAAGGCGCAAAGTTTTTAAGCTTTGCGCCTTTTTTAAGCTTTATAAATTTATATTTGTAAGTTTTTACTTTAATATTTTTAAAAAATGGGCGAGAATGAAATTTCTGCTATTGTAGTAGATGTTTGTTATAAAATACACGTAAAATTGGGGCCAGGTTTATTAGAATCAGTTTATGAGGCTATTTTATATCATGAATTAAGTAAAAGAGGATTAAATGTAGAAAGACAAAAACCACTTCCAGTGGTTTGGGACGGAATTAATTTGGATATCGGTTTTAGATCTGATTTAATCGTTGAGGGTAAAGTAATCTTAGAAATTAAATCTATAGAACAACTAACTGATATTCATGCCAAACAAGTTTTAACTTACCTTAAAATAACAAAAATGAAATTAGGTTTGTTAATTAATTTTAATGTTCCAATCATTAAATATGGAATTAAAAGAGTAGTTTCCAATCTCTAAAACTTAAAAAGAAACAAAAAAAGTCGCAAAGTTTTTTAAACTTTGCGACTTTGCGTCTTTGCGAGATTAAAAAATTTACTATCTCAGCATCTTAAAAAACTACTTACGCTCCCCAATTTGCTGGCGCCACATAGCGTAATACAAACCTTTTTCTACAATTAAATCTTCGTGTTTACCGTGTTCGATAATTTTACCCTGTTCCAGTACAAAAATTCTGTCAGCGTGCATTACAGTAGACAAACGATGCGCAATTAAAACAGTGATTCTGTTTTTATCTGAGATGTTTCTGATTGTCGCATTTATTTCTTCCTCAGTAATAGAATCCAACGCAGAAGTAGCTTCATCAAAAATCAATAAATTCGGATTTCTTAAAATAGCTCTTGCGATAGATAAACGTTGTTTTTCTCCTCCCGAAACTTTAATTCCGCCTTCTCCGATTGTAGTATTTAAACCATCTTCGGCGCGTCTAAGCAGCTTGTCACAGCTTGCACGCTTTAAGGCATCATATAAATCCTCGTCGGTTGCATTTGGCTTAACAAATAATAAATTTTCACGAATGGTACCCGAAAATAATTGTGCATCCTGTGTTACAAAACCTAATTGTTTTCTTAAATCTAATAAATCAATTTCGGTAGAATCGATATCGTTATAAAGAATTTCTCCTTCTGCAGGTGTGTACAATCCAACCAAAAGTTTTACCAAAGTTGTTTTTCCTGATCCAGACGGACCAACGAAAGCTACTGTTTGTCCTTGTTTGATTTCGAAATTAATATTTTCTACAGCTTTAAATTTCGCGGTTCTGTGCTGAAAACTCACATTCCTGAAAAGTAATTTCTGAATAGCACCAACATGTTCCGGAGTTTGAGGACGAAATTCTTTTGGAGCGTTTAGTAAATTTCTGAAGTTCTCCATTGAGACTTTCGTTTCATTCAGCGCAATGATAAAGTTTCCAAGTTCTTGTAAAGGTCCGAAAATGAAGAAAGTAAAAAATACCATCGTTAATAAATCTCCGACGATAATTTTTCCTCCAAACAAGAAATAGTATAAAGCGAAAACAACACAGGTTCTCAAAAAGTGAACTGTTGTTCCCTGAATAAAACTCAAACTTCTGATAAAACGGATTTTTTCCAATTCCAGCTGAAGAATTTTAAACGTATTTAAATTGAGACGTTTTTCTTCCTGGTACGTTAATCCTAAACTTTTTACCAATTCTATATTTCGTAAACTTTCGGTTGTAGAACCAGCCAGTGCATTGGTCTGATTGACAATTTTTCTCGATACGATTTTAATCTTCTTTCCTAAATACAAACTTATTAAAGCAATAATTGGCGCTGTAATTAGAAAAATAAGAGAAATTCGCAAATCTATTCTTGCCACATAGACAATGACGAAGACAAACCCGATAATGGTCTGAAAAATCAAAGAAATTGAAAGTGTAATTAATTTTTCGGAATCAATTCTGACTTTGGTAAGTTTACTTAAAGTTTCACCACTTCGTTGATCTTCAAATTCAGCATACGGAAGATCAAGAGATTTTTTGATTCCATCTGTATACATTTGAGCACCCGTTCTCTGAATGACAACGTTGGTGAAATAATCCTGAAAGTTTTTGGTAATTCTCGAAATCATTGCCGCTCCAAGCGAAAGACCAAGCCAGAAAGCCAATGATTTGATGAATCCCATTTCGTTTCCCTTATATTTTGCGAGACCAACCCCGCAGTCCTGCATTAATTTTCCGGTAATAACCGAATCTGATAAACTAAAACAAATGTTGATAGTAGCCATTATCAAAGCAAAAAACAAAAGCATTTTATGTTTGATAATGTAAGTATATAGTAATTTCATATAAATTTTTAGAAAAATGGAAGATGCAAAAGTAAGGAATTGTTATGGTTTGTGGATTAGTTTTTAGTTATTAAAAATGTAAATTTTCTGTAATTGAAATTACGAATCTGTTTTTGAAAATCTGTCACTTAGATTTTCATCACAATATTTTCAGACATTTCAAAATAAAGAAGCAAAAAAGGTGTTTATATGATTTGTTTTTTTGTTTTGTTTTACTTTTTTTATAAATATTTTAGCGTCTATTGTGTTGTTTAACAATGTTTTATTTATTTTTTATATGCTATTATTTGTCTCAATGTGGAATACCGTACGGTTATGAATTAACCTTACACTACGTTTGCGGTAATACTAATTTAACCTATTTAAAATGAAAAAAATTTTACTATTCACAATTGTATTTAATTTCATTTCTTGTACAAATGACAACGATGATAATTATACAAAAACGATAAATCATGTTGTGGGAGAAAGACGTCAGCAATTTAATTCTAATCCTACACCGGAAGATTATGAAAAAATCGGCAATTCAAATTTTATGAAAGATTTGGAAGATTTGAAAAACTTGCGAAATGTAAATACTTCGCATACAAGTAAAACTACGGCAGAATCTTGGATAAGATCTACGACTCCAGATCCTGCGTTTAGAGCGAAATTAATAAGTATTGGGGCTGGTCGAGAAGATGGTGTTATTGGAGATAATTACATAGAAATTAATGCTAATCTTACGTATTTAGATATAAGTAATGCGGGAATAACTGATATAACTGGATTAGCAAACTTTAAAAAATTAATTCAATTGAATTGTTCTTTTAATGAAATACCTGTCCTACCTACTAGTCGCATGCCTCTTCTGCAAATCTTAGAGTGCCAAAACAATAAAATTACTGGGATAGATATTACTAAATTAAAAGAACTCCGACAACTATGGGCTCAGAATAATTTATTAACGACAGTAGATTTTCCTGAAGCTCCAAATTTATGGGGTGTATGGCTTTATGGGAATCAAATAAATCAATTAAATGTGCATAGCTGGGGATCTCAATATGGTTGGGAAGCTCAAAATACCGCTATTACTGAATTATTTATCCAGGATAATCTATTAACTACTTTTGATTTTACATCTTTAATTAATCTAAGCCAAACGAATGTTTCATCAAATAGATTTATCACTTTAAATTTTGATTCAAATACTAAGTTAAAAAGTTTATGGTGTTATAGTAATTCTTCATTAATCGATTTAAGTATTAAAAACGGCTTTAATAGTAATATTTACGGTCAGGATTTTTCATCTAATATTAAAGCTCCAAAAATTCATGTGGACGCTTCGTTTTTACCAATTGCAAATACGGCATGGCCTCTAAAAGGTAGTTCGACATATATATTATAAAAATATATTTTCAAGCTTTTTTCAATGAAAAGAAGGATTAAGATTAGTAAAAGACCAGATATTTTAAGTATTTGGTCTTTTTATTGGTTAAAATTGATGAAATTTGTGTAAAACTACATATAATGCAATTCAGAACTCAAATCCCAATTCAGAAAAGTAATAATCAGATTGATTATCATTCTAAAATACTTTCTGTGGGTTCCTGTTTTGCAGAAAATATGGCAGCGAAATTTGATTATTTTAAATTTCAAAATGAAACAAATCCATTCGGGATAATTTTTAATCCTGTTTCGATTGAGAAAATATTGGAAAGAGTCTGCAAACAGGAGTTATTTGGAGAAAAAGATGTGTTTTTTTATAATGAACGCTGGCATAGTTTTGAAGTGCATTCTGATTTAAGTAATCCGGATCGCGGAGAATTACTGGAATCTTTAAATAAAGCTATCAAAGAAACTCATAAGCATATAAAGGAAGCAACTCATATCATTATTACCTACGGGACTTCGTGGATCTACAGAAGTCTGGAAAGTAACGAGATTGTGGCAAATTGCCATAAAGTACCTCAAAAACAGTTTTCTAAAGAATTATTGTCAATAGAGATCATTGAGAAAAGTATTCAAAATACAATCAAATTAATTCAGGATTTAAATTCTGAGATCAACTTCGTTTTTACCGTTTCTCCGGTGCGTCATATTAAAGACGGTTTTATAGAAAATCAGCTTAGCAAGTCGCATTTGTTTGCAGGTTTACATTCCAATTTCAGATCAGGGATTTCGGATCTGGAGTATTTTCCATCGTACGAAATCATGATGGACGAGCTTCGCGATTATCGTTTTTATACAGAAGATATGCTGCATCCAAACCAAATTGCGATCGATTATATCTGGAAGCTTTTTAGCGAAAATTATATCTCAGAAAGCAGCATTTCTACAATGAAAGAGGTAGACGAAATTCAGAAAAGTCTGCGTCATCGAAGCTTCAATCCCGAATCTGAGCAGCATCAAAAATTCTTATTCAAACTAAATCAGAAAATAAATCTTTTAGGAGAAAAACTGCCGCATATAAAGTTTTAAATTTTACTTAAAACAACTAGGAGATTGTATAATATAATTAGTGACACCTGTTATTTTTTTTTAAAATACCACAGCCACTAGATACGTTCCTTAATATTAAAAAGTGCTTCATAAGTAAGAAAACTTCCATTTATCCGTAAAATTTTAGAATAATCCTGCAAAATTATGTAAATTGTTATAGTTTAAATTTTACATTTTTGTAGGATGTCAAATTATGCTTTTTCAGTAGCAATTAAATCCAGTTTTTTTATTGAAATATGAATAAGAAACCCATTCATTATATAAAAAAGACGCTTCGTATTCTCCTTTGGTGCGTGGGTTCTGTGGTTGCGTTATTATTACTTATCATTATTTTAATTCAGGTTCCTTCTGTTCAGAATTTCGTTAAGGACAAAGCGATTACGTATCTTCATAACAAGATAAAAACCAAAGTTTCTTTAGATCGCATTTCAATTAAATTTCCAAAAGATGTAGTTCTGGAAGGTTTTTATTTTGAAGACCAGAAAAAAGATACTTTGCTGGCAGGTAAACGTTTAGAAGTCGATGTTGATCTTTTTAAATTGATTAGCAGCGAACTGGAAATTAATTCGGTTTCTCTTGAAAATGTTAAAGCCAACATTTCAAGAAATAAAGATGGGGTTTTTAATTTCGATTATATCATCAAAGCTTTTCAATCTAAAGAACCTAAAGTAGAAGATCCGGATAGCAAACCATTTAAAATTTCGGTTGTAAAAGTCAATTTAGATCATGTCAAATTTAATTTTAAAGATGACTATTCTAAAAATGATATTCGGGTTAACCTGACACATTTCGATACTAAATTTAAAAAATTCGATCTGGATAAAATGGATTTTAATATTCCGACCATAAATCTCGACGGATTAAAATTGGTTTTGAATCAGGATGTGGTCGAAAGAATTGCACAGGTATCGGTGGAAACAGTTGATACCATTTCAAAGAGAAAGGATTTTAAATTAAAACTTGACAAAATTGCGCTGTCAAAAATTGACATATTATATGATAATAAAGATTCCGGATTAGATTCCGGCATCCGTTTAGGAAACTTAAATTTAGCAGTAAATGAAATCGATCTTACAAAACAGCTTTTGGATTTTGATACTTTTGAAGTTAAAAATCTTAAAGGAAATTTACGTCTGGGTGCAAAAGATAAGCAAATCCAAGCCCCAAGCCTCGACAGCACAGCGATAAAACAATCGGGCTGGAAAGTTAAACTCAACGATGTTGATCTTCAGGACATCGCCTTTAAATTTGATGACATGCAGTCAAAACCCGTTTCGAAGGGAATTGATTACAAGCATTTGGATCTTAGTAAATTCAATTTTAAAGCAGAAGAATTGTATTATGGAAATGATACTATTTCCGGAAAAATTCAGAAATTGACTGTCAATGATAAGAGCGGTCTGCAAATTCAGTCTTTAAAAACAGATTTATTTTACGGACCAAAAAATGCGTCGCTGGATAATTTGTATCTCAAAACACCGCAAACTTTGGTTCAGGATAAAATTAAGGCGTCTTATCAATCTCTGGAGTCGCTTCAGAAAGATCTTGGAAATCTAAGTGTCGATGCCAATTTAAAACAATCAAAAATTGGTTTTAAGGATATTTTACTTTTTGTGCCGGATCTTCAAAAACAAAATCCGTTTAAGAGCAATCCAAATGCCATTTTGCTGGTTGATACCCGCGTGAATGGAAAAGTCAAAGACCTTAATATTTCCAAATTTGAATTGAGCGGACTCGGATCTACAAAAGTTTCCCTTTCGGGGAAAATCAAAGGACTTCCTGATGCCCAAAAAGCGTATTATGATCTGGATATCAAAAAGCTTTCGAGCACTTCAAAAGATATTAATTCGTTGGTACCTTCGGGAACAATTCCGAAAAATATTCAGCTGCCGTCGCAAATCGGTTTAACCGGAAAATTTAAGGGTTCTGTGCAGAATTTTAAAACAAATCTGGCATTAAACAGTAGTTTCGGAAACGCAAAAGTAAACGGAATGTTTGACCAGCGTGTTAAAAAACGAGAACGTTATGACGCTACGGTAAGCTTTGCAGATTTTGATTTAGGACGATTAATCAAAAACGATTCTATTGGTAAAATTTCGCTTACAGCAAAAGTAAAAGGAACAGGTCTTGACCCAAAAACGGCAAATGCAGCGATTGATGGTTTGGTAAAGAAAGCCGTTTTTAATCGATATACATACAAAAACTTAGCCTTAAAAGGAAATATAGATAACGGTTCTTTTGCAGTAAAATCCGGAATGAAAGATCCAAATCTAAATTTTGATCTGGTAGCAAGCGGAAGTACAAAAAACAAATATCCTTCGATAAAATTAAAACTGAATCTTGATATTGCCGATTTAGAAAAACTGAATCTGCATGCGGGTCCTTTGAAATTACGTGGAAATGTAGATGCCGATGTAGCAAATAGTAATCCGGATTTTCTTAACGGAAAAGTTTTCCTTTCAAATATTCAAATTTTGAAAGATGCAGAACCGATTGTTTTAGATTCAATTCGTGTTTTTGCTTTTGCTGATAAAGACAGCAACTCCGTAAAAATTTCATCTCAGTTTTTAAAAGCAGAAGTTACAGGGAAATATAAGTTGACCACTCTGGCCAATTCTATTCAGAATTCTTTATCAAAATACATAGATCTTAGAAATCCGAAAGTAAATGCAGAATCAGATGAACAAAGACTGGCATTTACTTTAAAAGTAGATAATGATCCTGTTCTTTTAAAACTATTGCCAAAACTTACCGGTTTAGAGCCTTTTACAATCACGGGAAATTACAATAACCAAACCGATTCGCTGTCTGTAAAAGGAACGATTCCGAGAATTGTATATGCCAATAATACAATTGCGGACGGAAAAATAAATATTGAAGCAAAAGAAGAAGCATTAGAATATTCGGTTTCTGTAGCGACTATAGAGAGCGGTTCTTTAAAAATCCCGTATACAAGTCTTTCCGGAAACGTACAAAATAATATACTGACGTATGCTCTTGAGGTTCAGGATGCAAAAGAAAAACAACAATATTATATTGCAGGAAATCTGACGCATGAATCTGCTAAAAATATATTTAAAATAGATGCTGAAAACTTTGTTTTAAATTACGAAAATTGGACGGTAGACCCGGAAAATAGTATTGAGTTTGGAGACAAACGCCTTTACATCAATAAATTTTTCCTGAGTAATGCCGGAAACGAACTAAAAGTGCAGTCTGAGGGAACAGGAAATAATGCGCCGCTTAAAGTCGACTTTGTCAATTTTGATATAGAAACCATTATGAACATTGTTAAAAAGGACGAGTTGTTGATGAAAGGTTTGATAAACGGTAATGCGCTGGTAGAAAACGTAATGACAAACCCAACGTTTACATCAGATTTAAAAATTGATGATTTTACTTTTAAAGGTGAAAAAGTTGGAGATCTTGAAATAAAAGTTGACAATAAAACAGCCAATACACTTGCGGCAAATGTAGCATTAAGCGACGAAGGAAATGATTTAAAATTAACCGGAGATTATAAATTAGACGCCGGAACTTTTGATTTTGATGTAGCGATAAACAAACTGAATATAAAAAGTATTCAGGGCTTTACGATGGATAATATCAAAGAAGGAAGCGGTTACTTATCTGGTAATTTTAAAATTACAGGAAATACTGCTGCGCCAAAAATTAATGGCGAATTAGTCTTTAATGATGCAGCTTTCAGGGTTACACAGCTCAACTCTTATTTTAAAGTAAAAAATGAAAAAATCACTTTTAACAATGAAACAATTTCATTTGATAAATTCTCGCTTTTAGACGAAAATGACAACGAACTATTTGTTGACGGTACTATCAAATCGGCAGATTTTAGAAATTATGATTTTAGTTTACTTGTAGAAGCTAACGATTTTAGAGCTATAAATTCTAAAGCGGCAGACAACGATTTGTTTTATGGAGATTTATTTTTAGATACCAAACTAAATATAAAAGGAAATCTTGATAGTCCGGTGATCGACGGAACTGTTAAAATTAATAAAGAAACCAAGTTTTCTGTTGTATTGCCACAATCAGATCCTTCCATTGCTGATCGTGAAGGAATTGTAGAGTTTGTGGACGAAGATAATATGTATCTCAAACAAACTGTAGCAATGCAGAATCAACTGAATCAGTCTGAATTAAAAGGCATGAATGTCAATGTAGCCATAACAATTGACAAGGAAGCCGAACTGAATCTGATTATAGATAAAGGAAATGGTGATTATTTGAAATTGAAGGGAGAAGCTGAACTTGTGGGTGGAATTGACCAGTCCGGGAAAACGACTTTGACAGGGAAATACGAGTTTAGTGAGGGTGCTTATGAGATGAATTTCAATGGAATAAGAAGAAAATTCGATTTGCAGAAAGGAAGTTTTATTACCTGGAATGGCGAGCCGACAATGGCAAACGTAAACATTACGGCCATCTATAAAATAAGTGCTGCTCCAATCGATTTGCTGGGCAATCAGTTGGGAACAGATGATGCGTCGAGAAGAAATATATATAAGCAAAAACTTCCATTTCAGACTTTATTGAAAATGAAAGGGGAGTTAATGAAGCCTGAAATTTCGTTTGGAATTGTATTGCCGGAAGGAAATTACGATGTTTCATCAGACGTTGTAGAGCTTACTCAGACAAAACTGAAACAATTAGAACAAGATCCGGCAGAGTTAAATAAACAGGTTTTTGCACTTTTATTATTAGGTCGATTTGTGGGTGAAAATCCGTTTGCAAGTGAAAGCGGCGGAACAAGCGCAGAAACTCTGGCACGACAAAGTGTAAGTAAAATTCTTTCGCAGCAATTAAACAATCTGGCCGGCGAATTAATTAAAGGTGTTGAAGTAAATTTTGACTTAGAATCTACAGAAGATTACACTACGGGAACTATGGAAAACCGTACAGATTTGAATGTGGCAGTTTCTAAAAGATTACTCGACGACAGATTAAAAGTGACAGTAGGAAGCAGTTTTGGTGTTGAAGGCCAGGAACGAGCCAATGAAGAAAGTACGAATATTGCCGGCGATGTTGCATTGGATTATCAATTAACAAAAGATGGCCGTTATACGGTTCGCGCCTATAGAAAAAATCAATATCAGGTCGCGGTCGAAGGGCAGGTTGTAGAGACAGGAGTTGCTTTTGTGATCACGATGAGTTACAATAAATTCAGAGAATTATTTCATCGTTCGGAAGAGGAAAAAGAGTTATTAAAAGAAGAGAAAATCCGAAAAGAAAAAAAGAAACAAAAGGATAAAGAAAAGAAAGAAAAAGAAAAACAGCAGGAAGATCAGCAAGAACAGCAAATTGAAGGAAATGAGCAAAAAACATAATCATATAACCCATTATTATATTAAGTGTGTGACACTGTTTTCCTTGTTTTTTGTTTTAGGATGCAGTAATACAAAATATCTCCCTGAAGGAGATTTGTTATATACAGGTGGTTCGGTAGAAGTAAAAGATTCCATTCTTAAAAAGAAAGAAAGAAAAGAACTGGAAACAGAGTTAGAAGGTTTATTAAGGCCAAAACCCAACAAATCGATTTTAGGTTTACGTCCGAAATTATGGATTTATAATATTGCGGGGGAGCCAAAAAAACAAAAAGGTTTTAGATACTGGCTTCGAAATAAAGTAGGAGAAGAACCGGTTCTTTTTAGCAAGGTTGATCTGGATTATAATGCGTCTGTATTACGAAATTATGCAGAAAATAAAGGATATTTTAAGACCCGCGTTAGTGCAGATTCTACCGTTAGAAACAAAAGAGTAACTGCGGAATATACGGTTACACCTAAAAAAAGGTATATAATTAAAAGCGTCATCTTTCCGGATGATTCTCTTAAGATGTCCAAAATAATTGGCAGATCCAGCCGCAGAAGCTTACTAAAAGTTGGCAAACCTTATGATCTGGATTTAATAAAAGCAGAAAGAGAACGTATAGATGCAAGATTAAAAGAGAAAGGATATTACTATTTTAATCCCGATTATCTTTTGGCGCAAGTTGACAGCAGCAAAGGCGATCATGAAGTAAAAATTCGATTGGTAATAAAAAATGAAACGCCTGCAAAAGCGTTACGTGCTTATAAAATCGATAAAATTTTTGTCTATCCAAATTATGCGCTTGGAAATGACAGCATGGTTTATCGCCAGAAAGACATTAAACAATACAAAGATTTTACCATTATTGATACCGCGGATACTTTTAAACCGCGAATTTTCGACAGAACCATTTACTTTAAAAAAGGAGATTTATACAATAGAAAAGATCATAATTTAACTTTAAACCGATTTGTGAACTTAGGAACCTTCAGTTTTGTTAAAAATGAATTCAGACCTTCTGATAGTATTGACAATGCATTAAATTCCTATTATTATCTGACACTTCTTCCAAAGAAATTTATTAGGGTAGAGGTAATCGGAAAAACAAATTCTGCCAGTTATACAGGAACGGAATTAAATGTAAACTGGAATAACAGAAACTTCTTCAGAGGCGCAGAATTGTTCACATTTTCTGTTTTTGGTGGCGCAGATTTTCAAATGGGCGGTGTAAACAGAGGAAAGAATATTTATAAATTAGGAGCAGAAACGAGTTTGACATGGCCACGGTTTATTTCGCCATTTAATATACAGGGAAACAGCGAATTTGTACCCAGAACAAAAGCAACTTTGCGCTATGAATACCAAAAACGAACACAACTGTATGCTTTGAATTCTTTTAATGGTACGTTTGGCTATTTATGGAAAGAAAATATTCGAAAAGATCATCAGTTAAATGTAATTGACATTACATATGTAAGTCCGAATCATGTAACAGACGAATATCTCGCGGATATAGATAAAGATCCGGCTTTAGGAAAAGTGATAGAAAAACAATTGATTTTTGGACCAACGTATTCGTATACCTATACCAATACAATGCAAAAACGCAGAAAAAATACCATTTATTTTAATGGAGAATTAGATTTAGCAGGTAATATTACCGGTTTGGTAACAGGTGCAAGTTATAAGAAAGATAATGTAAAAACCATATTTGATGTTCCGTTTAGTCAATATGTGAAGATTAAATCTGATTTTAGACATTATTTAAAGCTGAGTAAAGAAAGTGAATTGGCAAGCAGGCTAATTGTCGGCGCCGGATTTGCTTACGGAAATTCCAATACCCTTCCCACATCCAAACAATTTGTGGTCGGGGGAACCAATAGTATTCGTGCATTTAGAGCACGAACATTAGGGCCGGGTAGTTATGTGATTCCGCCTGGAACAAACGAAAATTACACACCAGACCAGTCTGCAGATTTAAAATTAGAGTTTAATACCGAATATCGCGCAAAGCTTTTTAGTATTGTTAGAGGGGCAGTATTTTTTGATGCGGGAAATATCTGGCTTTTAAATGCTGACCCGAATAAACCCGGAGCAGAAATTTCAAAAGATTTTATGAAGGAACTTGCGATTGGTGCTGGAGTTGGTCTTAGATTCGATTTGTCATTTCTCGTTTTACGAACAGATTTGGCAATCCCGCTTAGAAATCCGGCTCTTCCAGACGGACAAAGATGGGTGATTGATAAAATCGATTTTGGAGACGGTGCATGGAGAAAAGACAATTTGATTCTGAATATTGCGATCGGATATCCTTTTTAAGTTTCTCCAGAGCTAATTTCGCAACTTAGCCTGAAATTTATTTGTCGCTGAACTGAATTACATAATATCAAAGATTAGAGAAAATTAGCGCAATTCGTGGCAGACAAAACTAAAAAAAGAAGTAAATTGGTCTAAAATATTTTAGTAGAATGCAAAATTTAATTAAAAGAGTTTTAGGAGTCTGTGTTATTGTTTTACTAATTGTATTGGCATTTAAGTATTGCGATTTCAAAAAAAATGATGATTCAGGGATAGAATACGACACCAGTTTAATTCAGCAGCAGATTCTTAATGTTGGGAAGCTCGTTGTTACAGAAGGACATTTTTCGGAGGTTATTACCTATAAAAATCAGCAAAAATATTTAATGAACATGGTTTCTTTTGAGAAAAAAGCCCTGATTGTTGTAAATGCTGATGTTACGGTGGCGTACGATTTGCATCAAATGAAATACGATATAGACGAAAAAAATAAGACAATAACCATTCTGAATATTCCAAAAGAAGAAATTAAAATAAATCCGGATATCAAATTTTATGACGTCGAACAAAGTAAATTAAACCCTTTTACGGGAGACGATTATAATAAGATAAACAAATCGGTAAAAGCAAATCTGAAAAAAAAAATCGAGAAATCATCGCTTAAAACCAACGCTCAAAACCGTTTAATAAGCGAATTGTCGAAGATCCTTATATTGACAAATTCTATGGGATGGAAACTCCAATACAATGGCAAAACTGTTGAGTCTGAAAAAGAGTTTACTGATGATTTGAAGCTTTAGTTTTTGCCACAAAATGCTAAGACACGAAGGTTGATTTATTATTCCGAAGATTATAGGATTAAAGAATTTTATTTTATTTGAATCTTACTCTTTGCAGAAAAGAAAACACTTTGTGTCTTAGTCTCTTCTTGGCAAAATATGTTTTCAAAAAAAAAACAGTTATACCTTTTCTGTAGAAAAAATCAACTCCAAACCGCCGGAAATTAAATGTGCAATTTCAGGACGTCTGACTTTCAACTCTTCTAAATAACTTACCACTTCCTCTAAAAGAGAACTATTAGAATCTTTTAAAAGTTCTGCTATTTCAACAGAAAGCAGCCAGTCATTTTTATGGTTTTCTTTTAGATTGATAAAGATATCCCGAAGTTCTTCCTTGGATTTTTTATTCGTACGAATATCACGAACACTTGCATATAAAGTTTCCAATTCATCACGTTCGTTGGTGTGTTTTGCTTTAATGGTTTGTGATGTCGGAACAATGTTTATTAAATCAAAACTATTTACATCGGCAGGCCCGGAAAAAGCCGAAACAACTTTTTTGCCGATTGCCATATCGTAATTGCCCCAGTCAGGCTGAAACAAAATAGTTTCGCCATGGGTCACGGTACAATTTCTAAAACTTATTAAAATAATTTCTCCGTGAAGATTTCTCGAACCTGTTATAATTTCACCTTCGACAACAATATTGCCTTCAAATTCTAATTTTACAGTTTCATTTTCAACGATACTGTAAGCCTGCAAATCCTTCGGGCTCATATCTTCAATTGCGAGATTAAAACCTTTCAGTTTACCAATCGGACTACCAAATCCGTGAGGATGTGTCAGCGTTCCATGACCAACCAGCTCTTTTTCGCGGTAAGCTAAAGCAGTTTTCCCATTGGTCTGAATGTAAACCGGTTTTCCGTCTTCTTCAATAACATTCGTAAAAATGCCCGAAATCTGTAATCCTGTACTTAATTCGATTGTTCCCAAAGCATTGGACTGAATCAGTTTTTTAATTCCGGATAATCCGCCTGTTCGTAAAGCCATTTTGTTGGCAAATTCTTCCAAGATCAAACTCAAATGAGAAAATGTTGGTGTTACATAGAGCTGTGGCTGCAATTGTGTAATATCAAAATTCTGATTAGCTGCCGAAATACCATAAGGTATTTTCTTTACATTATCGGTCATACACCATGCACTTTCTCCAATTGAGGAAAGCAAACCTGCGCCGTAGATTTTAGGATCTTCTACTGTACCAATTAATCCGTATTCTACTGTCCACCAATGAAGGTTGCGTATTTGAGCCATCTCAGACAATTCACCCATATCATTTTGTAAATCTGAAACTGCTTTTTCGGCAATATCAATTTTTTCCTGAGGCGTATCTTCAGCTTCTTTTAAAATAGACAATAGTCGAATTGCTTCGTACATTTGGTAATCTTTATGAGAAGAAATTGCTTTACAGCCAATCTCACCAAAACGTCTTAAATATTCCGCATATTCGGGATTGGCAATAATAGGAGCGTGGCCGGCACCTTCGTGAATGATATCCGGAGCGGGAGTATATTCGATATGTTCCAATTGTCTGATATCTGAAGCAATAACCAGAACATTGTAAGCCTGAAATTCCATAAAAGCATTAGGAGGAATAAATCCGTCTACAGCAACTGCCGCCCATCCAATTTCGGTCAGGATTCGGTTCATACCATACATACTTGGAATCGAATCAACTTCAATTCCTGTTTTCTTTAATCCATCCAAATAAGAATGATGCGCAACTTTAGAAAGATAATCGACATTTTTTCGCATAACGTATCTCCAAACCGCCTGATTAATTGGCGTATAATCGCTATAATCCTGAGGTTTGATAAATTGCTTTAAATGCTTCGGAAGTCTTTCTAATAACGGATTGGATTCAATATTTGGATTCATTTCGAAAACGTTGTAGGTTAAAATGTAAAATTACGAATTTATGAACCTATAAGGGATCATTCATCACAATATTTTTATTCGAAGATGTAATTTATTGCATTTTTATAGGTTTTTCTTCCAAGAGAGAATTTAACAATCGTTATTATTGTAATTCACGCTATCCATTATTTTTTCATAGTTTTCAACATCTTTTTTAGTTATTGAAACTTCTTTTAAATCAACATTTAGCTGTTTTTTTGTATCAGGGCTTATCCATAAACCTGTAAAAGTATTTCCGGTTTTAGATAAAATTAAAACGCCGCTAAAACCATGTTCCACCGTTATAAACTGATTTTCTTTTTTTATATTTTGGGTAATATCAAGCTGGATCCAATTGTTAGATTTGTTGTAGCGATACATTGCGGTATACATTAAATCTGCAGTACATGGATTTTCTTCTGTTTTTATATAAATGGTAACGGGTATTTTTCCGTCAAGAGTTCCTTTATATAAATTTGATACAGGAGGTTGCGATTGCGCATTTAAATGATTTAGAAAAGACAGGCAAATTAAAAAAGACAGGATTACTTTCTTCATAAATAAAATATTAAGTGGTTAAGGCTTATATGTTTTTGACCAATCAAATTTATTTAATTAAAAGAAAATTCCAATTTAATCTGTTACTAATTATTAAGATTTACCGGTTTGGTTTTTTAATTCGTTTTCAGCATTTCTAAAATACTCAATTTTATGACTAAACATAAAAGCCATATTAGTTGCGCGCATTTTGGCCTCTTCGGTAAGCGGACCTGAAAATTGCGCGTCGATTGTGGAATTAAAAATGCTAATCCAGCGGTCAAAATGTGTTTTGTCGACAGGTAATTGCTTGTGCGGCGGAAAAGGCGTTCCCGAATAAGCACGAACATCAAACAAAATAGTCTGCCAGAAATTATACATTTTCTGTAAATGCGGTTCCCAGCGACCCTGAAGTTTGTCATTAAAGATCGGGCCAATGAGGTCGTCTTTTCTAACATTTCCATAAAAACTGTCGACCATTTGCTTAATGTCGTCTATTGTGGTGATATCCTTAAGCGCTTCCATTGTATTGTAATTAAATTGAAATGCAAAAATACAACAACTTCTTTTTTTCTAAATGATATTTATCATCCAATTAACTGCGTAAACAAATCCTGATTATCATTGAGATATTGAAATTCAAATCCGTTTTGGGTCATATTTATTTTGATCGACATGATATCATCTTTATTTTTTAATTCTAAACCCACCACAACCGAACCCACTTCACGATTGTTTTTTTTATGAAACTGAAAATAAGTAATATCATCATCCGGACCTAATATGTTATTTACAAATTCTTTCAGTGCGCCTGGACGCTGCGGAAACTGAATCATAAAATAATGCATTAAACCTTCATAAAGTAATGAGCGTTCTTTAATTTCTGCCGTTCGTTCAATATCATTATTGCTTCCGCTCACAATACAAACAACCGTTTTTCCTTTTATTTTTTCTGCATAAAGGTCTAAAGCTGCGATAGTCAAAGCTCCGGCGGGCTCTACAACCATCGCTTCTTCATTGTATAACCGTAAAATCGTAGTACAGACTTTTCCTTCGGGAACGAGAATAATGTCTTCAAGATTGAGTTTGCAAATTTCAAAAGTCTTATCCCCAACTTGTTTAACGGCTGCACCATCAACAAATTTATCAATAGTTTTAAGAACAGTATTTTTGTTTTCTTCAATAGAAGTTCTCATCGAAGGAGCACCTTTTGGCTCAACACCGATTATTTTGGTGTGTGGACTTAAGTGTTTAAAAACTTCAGATAAACCAGATGCAAGTCCGCCGCCGCCAATTGGGACAAATACAAAATCGATCGGGTCATTGTAAGTTTCTAAAATTTCCAAACCCACAGTCCCTTGTCCGGCAATTACTTTTTCATCATCAAAAGGATGTACAAATGTTTTATGATTTTTGATTGCATCTGCTGTTGCGGAGGCATAAGCATCATCAAAAGTATCACCTGTAAGCACAATGTCAACAAAAGATTTTCCGAACAACTGAACTTGTTTTACTTTTTGTTTCGGAGTTGTTTTAGGCATGTAAATTTTTCCATGGATTTTTAGAAGATTACAGGAATAAGCAACACCCTGCGCATGGTTTCCGGCAGAAGCACAAACAATTCCGTTTGCTTTTTCTTTTTCATTCAGGGAAGAAATTTTATTATAAGCTCCTCTAATTTTATAGGATCTTACAATTTGCAAATCTTCTCTTTTTAGCAGAATATTTGCTTCAAACTCGTCTGAGAGATTAAGGTTTTGCGTAAGTGGTGTAGCAGCCACGACATTTTCCAGTTGTTTTTTGGCGCAGAGTACTTCGTTAAATAATTCCATAATGGTGTGTTTTTTGCCATGAATTACACAAAATAACACTACTTTTTTTAGCTCAAACAAAGCAAAAAATTAGAGTTATTTGGGTAATTCGTAGCGGCTTAAAATAAAAAAAAACCTCCCATTTTGGGAGGTTTCATAAATTGTATGTTTACTTATTTATATAACACCTCGCCATTACTGCTCAATTGCGATAATGCTGATAATAGCGATAATAATGTTATTAAAATTCGTCATTTTTTCTTGTTTGAAAAACAAATGTACTTAAATTATTTTTTTACCGGCGGATATTGTGCCAAAATTTTGTTTACAAACTCTGCCACTTTTTGATCTTTTTTATCGACGTTTTTAGTCAAAGTACCCTGACCTTCGCCTTGCCAGATCATTTCTTTCTTTTTAGCATCGATTAAATCGATAAATAAAGTTCCTTCGGTTGAGGTAGAAACAGTTGTCTGGTTGCCTCCGTACATCATCCATGGGTTCCAGCCCCATCCCCATCCGTAACCCCAGCCTGCATTAAACTGGTTTACATTAACCTGCTCGCGGGATTTAGTAAAAATGTTAACCAGTAAATCCGGGTTTTCACTTTTGGTCAGACCTTTTGCCTGCATTTCTGTATCTATGGCTTTTAAAATTCTTCTTTTATCCAAATCTGAGATCTCAACCTTATCAATTCCGGGCTTAAAGAAAGCATAAGTTTTATAAGGCGCAAAATCTACATTTTTATCGTAATCAGAATATACTGTAACACTGCTGCAGGAGGCAAGTACCAAAAGCAAAAAGATTGGAATTAATTTGAAAGTTCTCATATAGTTAGATATTAAATGTTCTCGATTCTGTTAAAGCAAACGCTCATCAACCGTATTCGGCAAGGTAACTTTTAGTAAAGGTTCAATTTCCATTGCACGTTTTATAGCAAAAACAGCACCTTCATTTCGAGCCCAGCTTCGTCTTGAAATTCCGTTGTTAACATCCCAGAAAAGCATTGATGCTAAGCGTTTTGATGCTTCTTTAGAACCATCAAGAACCATACCAAAACCACCATTTATAACCTCTCCCCAGCCAACGCCTCCGCCGTTATGAATAGATACCCAGGTGGCACCTCTAAAACTGTCTCCAATAACGTTCTGAATTGCCATATCTGCCGTAAAACGGGAGCCATCGTAGATATTTGAAGTTTCTCTGTAAGGAGAATCCGTTCCCGAAACATCGTGATGATCGCGTCCTAATACAACCGTTCCAATTTCGCCTTTAGCAATCGCCTGATTAAATGCTTCTGCAATTTTAATTCTGCCTTCTGCATCAGCGTATAAAATACGTGCCTGAGAACCAACAACCAATTTGTTTTCCTGTGCGCCTTTTATCCATTTAATATTATCCTGCATTTGCTGCTGAATTTCAGCTGGAGCGGTTTTAGCCATTTCCTCTAAAACCTGAGAAGCAATCGCATCAGTCTTTAATAGATCTTCCGGTTTTCCGGAAGTACAAACCCAACGAAAAGGCCCAAAACCATAATCAAAACACATTGGTCCCATAATATCCTGAACGTAACTCGGATATTTAAAATCGATATTATTTTCAGCCATTACATCAGCTCCGGCGCGCGAAGCTTCTAATAAAAAGGCATTTCCGTAATCGAAGAAATAAGTTCCTTTTGCAGTATGTTTGTTGATTGCATCGGCATGTCGGCGTAACGTTTGCTGCACTTTTTCTTTAAATAATTCCGGATTTTCGGCTATCATTTTATTAGCCTCTTCAAAAGAAATTCCGACAGGATAATAACCTCCCGCCCAGGGATTATGAAGCGAAGTCTGGTCTGAACCCAAATCGATTTTGATGTTTTCCTTATCAAAACATTCCCAGACATCTACCACATTTCCTAAATAAGCAATAGAAACAGTTTCTTTGTTGGCTTTCGCCGAATTTACCCTGGCTACTAATTCTTCGGTCGAAGTTACAATCTCGTTTATCCATCCCTGCTCGTGGCGAATTTTAGTAATTTTTGGATTCACTTCGGCGCAGACCGTAATACAACCTGCAATATTTCCTGCTTTTGGCTGTGCGCCAGACATTCCGCCCAAACCAGAAGTTACAAATAAATTTCCTTCCGGATTCAGTTTTATTTTTCTGAAACCATTTAAAACCGTAATTGTGGTTCCGTGCACAATTCCCTGGGGGCCAATATACATATAACTTCCTGCGGTCATTTGCCCGTATTGCGAAACGCCCAAAGAATTCATTTTTTCCCAATCATCGGGTTTAGAATAATTCGGAATCACCATTCCGTTAGTTACCACGACTCTCGGCGCTTCTTTGTGAGAAGGAAATAATCCCATGGGATGTCCTGAATACATCGTTAACGTCTGCTCGTCTGTCATTTCAGACAAATATTGCATCGTTAGTAAATATTGTGCCCAGTTCTGGAAAACAGCGCCGTTTCCTCCGTATGTAATCAATTCGTGCGGATGCTGCGCAACAGCATAGTCCAGATTATTCTGAATCATGTGCATGATGGCTTTTGCCTGCAGCGATTTTCCCGGATATTCGTCAATTGGTCTCGCATACATTTTGTATTCCGGACGAAACCGGTACATATAAATACGTCTGTTTTTTTCTAATTCTTCCGAAAATTCAGGAATTAATTCGGCGTGATGTTTGGGTTCAAAATAGCGCAGAGCATTTTTTAATGCCAGTTTTTTTTCTTCTGCCGAAAGGATTTCTTTTCGTTTCGGAGCATGATTTATAGTAGGATCGTATTCTTTTTTAGGAGGTAATATTGAAGGAATTCCCTGCTGTATTTCTTGTTGAAAGGTCATTTTTTTTCAAGGTGCTAAGTTACTGAGATTCTGAGTTGCTAAGGTGTTATAGGCAGATTATCAGCAGATTAATTTTTCTGTTCTTTGGTTCAAATGCGACCAAAATTTTAATTAATGCAATTGGAATTTGGAATTTATTTAAATTATCTAATTTTCAAATTGGCACATTTTCCAATTAAAAAAACTAAGGATAACGGATATCCGACCGATGATACGATTTATGAATCGTAATTTTAAATTTTCTTGAACGAATATCCATTTATATATTTTAGATTTCTGAATTTAGATTGGAATTAGAAAATTGGAATTTAATTCAATTTTCTAATTCTCAAATTGCCACGTTATCTCACTTAAGAATAAACTTCTTCATTGACACAAAACAGCATTTTCTTATTTTCAAAAAGCGCTATAATATTTTGTGCAGCACAAATTGCCATTCCGTTTCTTGCCTCGTATGTCGCAGAACCTATATGTGGTAAAACGCAACAATTTGGAAGCGACAATAAAGGGTTATCTGCTTTCATCGGTTCCGGATTGCTAACATCGAGTCCGGCGCCCCAGATTATATTATTTGTTAAAGCGTGAAATAAATCATTTTCATTTTGAAATTTTCCTCTTGCTGTATTGATAAAAATCGAATTAGATTTCATTTTGGCAAAAGTTTTTTTATTGAAAATTTCATTGTTTTCTTCAGTGTAATTGGAATGAACACTTAAAACATCACTTTGTGAAAGTAAGGTTTCAAAATCCACATATTTTGCGTCCAGTTCTTTCTCAGCTTCTTCGTTATGAGAACGATTGTGATAAATAATGTTCATTTCAAATGCAGCTTTGCACTTTTTAGCCATTTCAAAACCAATTCTTCCTAAACCAAAAATCCCAAGGGTTTTGCCGTAAAGTTCCTGACCTAAATGAGCTAATGGATCAAAACTTCCCCATTCGTCGTTTAGAATTCTTTTGTGATTAAAAAATGATTTTCTCGCCACACTCTGCATCAACAAAAAAGCTACATCTGAAGTTGCCCGACTTAAAACATCCGGAGTATTTCCAACAGGAATTTTGCGACTGTTTGCTGATGGAATATTTACTGAATCAAATCCCACAGAAAACAAGGCAATACCTTTTAAATTTGGACATTGTTCAAAAAAATATTCGTCTAATTTATTGGTTCCAACATTTAAAAGAACATCATTTTCCTGACAGATTTTTATAAATTCTTCTCTGGATAAAATATTTTCTGTTGGATTTATAGTAAGGTCAATTCCTTTTTTCTGAAGCAGTTTTAAGCCTGCTTCGGGTATATTTTTATTTATAAAAACCTTCATAATTGATTTATTCTTTATAACGATTTTCTAATTTGCCCCGTTCTCTTATCATATCCGTATGGGCAATGACGGCAGCCGCTTTTACAACAATATCCCCGTTTTAAGTGGTGTTTTTCGGTAAAGCATTTGTAACCTTCGGGAGTATAGTAGAAATCTTCGCCTTCGATTAATTTATTTTCATTACTTTGCTCTTTCATAAACCGGTTTAAAGTTCCATTTTAATAAATTTAAAATCAATAATAAGAATATCTGATTGTGATTTTATTGAAATCAAACAATTTTATAACTACAAATTTATAAATTTTACAGCTAATGTTTCTGATTGTTGCTAAATATTTAATTCCTAAAGGGTATCGTGGAATGGCTGTATTTCCGTTTGTTTTGATGAAATATGATTTTGATAAAAAGAACGAAGTTTTTATTAATCATGAAAAAATACATTTGCAACAGCAGTTAGAAATGCTTGTAATCCCGTTTTTTATTTGGTACGTTTTAGAATATGCCATTCGTTTATTTCAATATAGAAATACCGATCTTGCCTATAGAAATTTGAGTTTTGAGAGAGAAGCTTATGCAAATGAAACGAACTTACAGTATTTAAAAAACAGAACTTTTTTTCAGTTTTTAAACTATATCAAATTAAAATGAATTCTGTTTTCAATCAAAAAATAAATATTCAGTTTCCAAATAATATTTCGCTGGTTATCAAGCGGGAAGATTTGATTCATCCCTTTGTTTCGGGAAATAAATTCAGGAAACTAAAATATAATTTACTTCAGGCGAAAGCTGAGAATAAACAAATTGTTCTGACTTTTGGCGGGGCATTTTCCAATCATATTGCCGCTGTGGCGTATGCGGGAAAGGAGCAGGGTTTTAAAACAATCGGAATCATTCGGGGTGACGAACTTTTAGATCAATGGGAGGAAAATCCGACACTAAAATTTGCTCATGAAAACGGAATGCATTTCGAATTTGTTTCGAGAGAAGATTATCGTTTAAAGAATGAAATTTCATTTATAGAAAAATTAAAGCAAAAGTTTGGAGACTTTTATTTGGTTCCCGAAGGCGGCACAAACGAACTGGCTGTAAAAGGATGTGAAGAAATTTTAACAGAGGAAGATTCAGATTTTAATTATGTTTGCTGTGCAGTCGGAACCGGCGGAACAATTTCCGGTTTGATCAAAAGCGCAAAGGAAAATCAGAAAATTTTGGGCTTTCCGGCATTAAAAGGTGACTTTTTACAAGATGAAATTTGTATTTTTGCAAAAAAAGATAACTGGAATTTAATTTCTGACTATCATTTTGGAGGTTATGGCAAGATAAATTTAGAATTAATAGAATTTATCAATTCTTTTTTTGAAGAAACAAAAGTGCCTTTAGATCCAATTTATACAGGAAAGATGGTTTTTGGCGTTATAGATTTAATACACAAAGATTATTTTCCTGAAAATTCGAAAATTTTACTGATTCACACCGGCGGACTGCAGGGAATTGAAGGTATGAATTTGAAATTGAAGCAGAAGAAATTACCAATACTCAAAACCAATGATTAAAAAAATTGTATTACTTCTTGTAATATTAGCTTTAGCAAGTTGTTCTTCGAGCAAGCCTGCCATTGCGACGACTAAAAAAGCGGCTGCCGTCCAGACCAGAACCGCCTCAACAAAAAGAAGCACTCCCGTAAAACCAATCGGTAAAAATTATCCTTCTACAAATAATACAACAGAGGTTATTCAGTCGACTTCCAAAACTGTTGTAACCAGCGATTTAATCAATAATTATATTTTACAGTACAAAGACATTGCTGTTGGCAATATGAAAACATACGGAATTCCGGCCAGCATTATTCTGGCACAGGGAATTTTGGAATCGGGTGCAGGAAAAGGTGATTTGGCAGTAGAAGCCAATAATCATTTCGGAATAAAATGTCATAAAGACTGGCTTGGCGAAAGTGTTCGTCACGATGATGATTCGGCTCAGGAGTGTTTTAGAAAATATCCTCAGGCGTCAGAGTCATACAGGGATCATGCTTTATTTTTGGTTGGAAAAAAAAGATATGAATCGCTTTTTACCTATGAAAAAGACGATTATAAATCCTGGGCAAAAGGATTGAGAGCCTGCGGTTATGCAACAGATCCCAATTATCCTGATAAATTAATCAGTTATATAGAACGATATAATTTGCACCAGTACGATTGTCAGGTTACCGGAAAGACTTATGTTGCAATTAGCAAAACGACTCCGTCAAAAAGTTCATCTTCAGGTTCGTATTCCAATACAAAAGCAAATTCTAACGATCCTAATTTGTATGAAGTTCAAAAAGGAGATACCTTGTATTCGATCTCGAAAAAATTCAACTTACTGGTGGACGATTTGAAACAAAAAAATAATCTCTCCGATAATGCAATTTCTATTGGACAGCGGTTGAAAGTAAGGTAAGGAGTTTCATTCTCAGTGTAGTTCTCATTAGTTGATATAATAAGAAAATCCGGAAATAAGTTCAATTAGTAATCTAAAATCTATCCCGAAGCCTCGGGACTAAAATCAAAAATAAAAGCAATGTTATATAAAAGAAGTAGTCAGCTTTTTGCTGAAGCAGAAAAAGTTATTCCGGGAGGGGTAAATTCGCCGGTTCGTGCATTTAAAGCCGTTGGTGGAACTCCGATTTTTGTAAAAAGTGCTAAAGGTGCTTATTTGTATGATGAAGACGGAAATAAATTAATTGATTACATCAATTCCTGGGGACCAATGGTTTTGGGACATGCTTATCAGCCTGTTGTAGATGCTGTGATCGAAAAGGCAAAACTGGGAACTTCATTTGGAATGCCAACAGAACTGGAAACAGAAATTGCTGCTTTGGCCGTTTCAATGGTTCCAAATATAGATAAAATTCGTTTTGTAAATTCAGGTACAGAAGCTTGTATGAGCGCGATTCGTCTGGCGAGAGGATTTACAAAAAGAGATAAAATAATCAAATTTGCCGGCTGTTATCACGGACATTCAGATTCATTTTTGATTCAGGCCGGAAGTGGCGCCGTAACTTTTGGGGCTCCAAATAGTCCGGGTGTTACAGAAGGAACCGCAAAAGACACTTTGCTGGCAAAATACAATGATTTAGAAAACGTAAAAACTTTAATAGAAGCCAATAAAAACGAGATTGCAGCTATTATCATCGAGCCAGTTGCCGGAAACATGGGTTGTATTCCGCCACAAGAAGGCTTTTTGCAAGGTTTGCGTGATTTGTGTACAGCAAACGGAATTTTATTAATTTTTGATGAGGTTATGACGGGTTTCCGTCTGGCAAAAGGAGGCGTTCAGGAATTATTTAATATTGCTGCCGATATTGTGACTTTCGGAAAAGTAATAGGCGGTGGACTTCCCGTTGGAGCCTTTGCAGCAAGAGAAGAGATTATGAACCATCTTGCTCCATTAGGACCGGTTTATCAGGCCGGAACATTGTCCGGAAATCCTCTGGCGATGGCTGCTGGATTGGCAATGTTACAGGCATTAAATAATGATGCAGCAATCTTCAGCCGTTTAGAAGAAAAAACAGCGTATCTTGAAGCAGGAATCGACAAGGTTTTAAAAGCCAATAATGTTGAATTTACGATTAACAGGGTAGGTTCTATGATTTCGGTACATTTTGATGCAAACCCGGTTACTGATTTTCAAACAGCCGCAAAAGGAGATAACGAAACCTTTAAGAAATTCTTCCACGGATTATTAAATGAAGGTGTTTATATTGCACCCTCTGCTTATGAAACATGGTTTATTACAGATGCACTGACTTACGAAGATTTAGATTTTACAATTAATGCGATCGATAAAGTTTCGAAAACATTTTAATTTAATCATAAAAAAAGAGGCTTTCTAAGGCCTCTTTTTTATTACATTTTTTCTTTTCGTTCTTTCATTTTATCCTTCATCTTTTCTTTTTTCTCCTCTTGTAAAGTTTTCCATTTTGTATATTGGTCTGCTTTTAAGATAGATTTCATTTTGGCATCGTTTGCAGCAACTTCATCTTCCATTTGTTTTTTGAAAGCGGCTTTTTCTTCAGCAGTAGGTTTTACATTGCTGTCTTTTCTTTCTTTGCGGGCCTCTCTGAATTTTTCAGCTTTAACGCTTCTTTCGGCCAGAAGTTGTTTTACCTGTACTTGTTGGTTAGCATCCAGAGTTAGTTCTGAAGTCAATTTTTGCAATTGTTTTTCATTTCTTTGTTCAGGAGTCATTCTTTCTTTATGATCACGGGTCTCTTTTTGATCCATGTCTTGTGCAAAACCTGCCATTCCAACGAATAACAAAGCTGCGATAAATAATTTTTTCATTTTAAGTTTTTTAATTTGTTTATAAGAATTAGACTTTATCTTTCTTAATTGGTTTAATGACAAGCTGAGATTTATAAAATATTTAACAAAACGAAAATTAGTTATTCGAAATTCTTTAGATTAATAAAACTCTATATCTGCCAAAATTTAACGAGAAGTTAGTTTAGATGTCTGACTTTATTTGTTATAATTATAACTTTTTGTGGTGGCTTAAAAGAATTGAATGAATTAGATTTGTAAGTTATTTGTACATCAATATAAAGTGAATGGATTCAAAAGAAATTAGGTTGTATAAAGAAGAAATTTTGGAATTGACTAGGCTTTTAAACGAAAAATGGTTGGATTTAAAAGAATTTATTAAGGAATCAAATCTTGACGTACATAATTTATTATTGATTATGTGAGGATGAAAATGATAATGAGTTTGGTGTTTTTTTTACAAATGAAAGAAAAGTGATCAAGTTTTATAGTCAAGATGGAAAACTCCTATTAGAAGACCTTACAAATAATAAAGAAATCGAAATAGAATTTCCTCAAATAAAGTTGCAAGAGATTTTTTTTTGTACTTTAAAAGAAACCTATGCTGCCAAAAGTAAAACATACTCTTAGTTCTTTACATTTTATTTTTAATTATAAAAGCGCATTTTATTTTCTTGATAAAATTAAATCTTTAAATGTATATGATGAAGTTGAAATTGGAATTGAAATTGAAACTCAAACATTAGAAAGCTTAGATAATATTTTATTGCAAATATTTACAATTAAAGGAGATGATTTTGTTTTTTATAAGAAAGGTTCAATAAAGCTTTGGATCACTGAAGAAATGAGAGAATATATTGAATATAAATTAAGTGAGTTTTTATCTAAAGGAGATTTTTATCCTGCTGAGATAGGTAGTTTTCAACGCACTAATTCAATAATGTTTTTCAAAAAAATAAAAATGATTGATTTATACTTCATAAAAGAGATTTGAAATAAATTTCTTAATTTTAAGAAACGTTCAAAATCAGATTTCTATGGATTCAATCAACAATAAAATCGCTTTTTTCTCTACTCAGCCTTATGACAGCACTTTTTTTAATACTTATAATGCTGACTTTGGTTTTCAATTGGATTTTTTTGAGACACAGCTCAATCCGCAGACGGTAGCTTTGATCGAAAAATGCGAAATTGTATGCGTTTTTGTAAATGATATCGTCAATGAAAGTGTTATTAAACAACTTTCACAAAAAGATGTAAAAATAATTGCTTTACGTTGCGCCGGATTTAATAATGTTGATCTGGAAGCCGCAAAAAAATACGGAATAAAAGTTTGCCGTGTGCCCGCATATTCACCTCAGGCAGTTGCCGAACATGCTATGGCAATGATTTTGACCTTAAACAGAAAAACGCATAAAGCTTACAATCGTGTGCGGGAACAAAATTTTTCATTAAACGGATTATTAGGTTTTGATTTATTTGGAAAAACAATCGGGATTATCGGAACCGGAAATATCGGTAAAGCTTTCGCAAAAATAGCCTTAGGTTTTGGCTGTAAAGTTTTGGCTTATGATATTGTTCAAAACGATGAAATGATTAGCGATGGTGTGAGTTTTGTTTCTCTGGAAGAAATATTTAAGTCAAGTGATATTATTTCGCTTCATTGTCCTCTAAATGATCAGACGAAACATATTATTAATAAAACTTCCATTAATTTTATGAAAGACCACGTTATGATCATCAATACAAGCCGTGGCGGATTAATAGAAACTTCTTCGGTAATTGAGGGCCTTAAAGAAGGTAAAATAGCTTATCTCGGAATTGATGTTTATGAACAGGAAGAAAAACTTTTTTTCCGGGATCTTTCTGCCGATATTATTCAGGATGATAATATCCAGCGATTAATGAGTTTTCCTAATGTATTGGTAACGGCGCATCAGGCATTTTTTACCAATGAAGCTTTAACGCAGATTGCATTGGTCACTTTTAATAATATAAATTCATTGTTACTTGAGAATGATATTGACAATAAAGCGGCGTTGTTAGTTTAAAAGTATTTGTCAAATATTTTTTGTAATTTAATGATGAAATTTTTTATGCAAATGTAAATATCAAATTATGAAAAATATAATCTTGCTGATGGTTGGAATTCTAGCCTTTTCTTCCTGTCAAAATAAAGATAAAACCAAACAGAATATTGTAAAGGCGATTGCTCTGGATACGCTTTCTAAAACAGTTGCAGGAACCGCTGATTTAAGTGAGGTTGAAGAAAATGACAATAAAACAGTTGAATTGATTAGAAAACAGCTTTTAAATTTACTAAAAAATGATCTTTCAGCGATGACAAAAGAAGATCGTTTTTTCTTTTATGAAGCTTTCGATTTAAATAATGATAAAAAAGACGAATATTTTGTTGGCTTTTCTAATTCCTATTTCTGCGGAAGCGGCGGCTGTTCCGGTTTTATTCTAAATAATGATGGAAGTTTAATCAATAAATTCTCAGTGACAGATCTTCCGATTTTGATAACCACCACTTCTAGCGAGAAGTTTTATGATTTAATAATGAAAAGCAACGGATTATATCATTTAGTTAAAATGAAATACGGTAAATATCCATCAAATCCTTCCATAGAAGAAAAGTGGAATGGAGAAATTCCAAAAGAAAGTACAAAGGTTTTGGATATTTATGAGAAAAAAATGGAGAAGTATTCATTTTAAAAAACAAATTCTTTAGAAATTAGAATTACGAAAGCCATTCTAAATTTTCTTTGCGTAAATCTTCTTGAGAAATTACTCTTCCATCTTTATATCATCTTCGCTTTCCTTTAACATTTCCAATTCATAGACATCCGAATCTTCTGCAGTTTTAAATGTTTCTAATCTTCTCTAACAAACTTACATCTTCAATATTTTTAAGTTTATCAAATATTTCCAGTTTTATTTCCAGAGTACTCATAATTAAAATTTGATTATTCGTAGCGATTTGAAATTAATAAAAAAGCCCGGCAGGATTAATCTGACGGGCTATGATTATAATAAGATAGGACAAATTACCCCAGCAATTCCACAAACTTAAACTCACCATCTACGGCAACTTTAGTTAAACCGTGTTTAGATAAGTTTTTCATAGAAGAATCCCATTTTTTACCACTTAGATTAGCAGCAACTTTTAATTGTGCCAATTCCATTTTATTTTCGTTGGCTTTTAAAAGAGTGATAATTATTTTCTCTTCATCATTCAATTCAATTTGAGAAAGTTTTTTCTCCGGACGCATTTGTGGGAACAATAAAACTTCCTGAATAGAAGCGTTGTTTGTCAAATACATAATCAGACGGTCCATTCCAATTCCCATTCCTGATGTTGGCGGCATACCGTATTCAAGCGCTCTTAAGAAGTCTTCATCGATAATTCCGTTTGCTTCATCATCACCTTTTGCAGCCAGACGCATTTGATCTTCAAAACGCTCTCTCTGATCAATTGGATCATTCAATTCAGAATATGCATTTGCAATTTCTTTTCCGCAAACCATTAATTCAAAACGCTCCGTCAAATCCGGATTATCACGGTGCTCTTTACAAAGCGGCGACATTTCTTTTGGATAATCGGTAATAAAAGTTGGCTGAATGTAATTTCCTTCGCATTTAGCTCCAAAAATTTCATCAATCAATTTTCCTTTACCCATTGTTTTATCAACCTCAATTCCCATTCCTCTGGCAGCTTCAAACAATTCTTCTTCTGTTTTACCCGAAATATCAAAACCAGTAAAATGTTTAATAGAATCGGTCATTGTAACACGTGCATAAGGCGCTTTAAAGTTAATTTGGTGTTCGCCAAAAGTAACCTCACTTGTTCCGTTTACGGCAATGGCGCAATGCTCAAGCAAACCTTCAGCAAATTCCATCATCCAGTTGTAGTCTTTGTAGGCTACATATATTTCCATTGCGGTAAATTCAGGATTATGCGTTCTGTCCATACCTTCATTTCTAAAGTTACGAGAGAACTCATAGACACCTTCAAAACCACCAACAATTAATCTTTTTAAATACAATTCGTTTGCAATACGCATGTAAAGCGGAATATCAAGCGAATTATGGTGTGTAATAAACGGACGGGCAGAAGCTCCACCCGGAATCGATTGTAAAACCGGAGTATCAACTTCCAAATAACCGGCGTCGTTAAAATAACCACGCATTGCAGTAAATAACTTTGTACGTTTGATAAAAGTTTCTTTAACCTGCGGATTTACAGTTAAATCTACATAACGCATTCTGTAACGCAATTCAGCATCATTAAAGGCGTCGTGTACATTTCCTTCTTCGTCAACTTTTGGCAACGGAAGCGGACGTAATGTTTTACTTAAAAAAGTTAATCCGTCTACACGAATACATTGCGCACCCACTTTTGTAGTAAACAATTCACCTTCGATACCAATAAAATCTCCTAAATCGGTTAATTTTTTAAAAACCGTGTTGTACAAAGTTTTATCATCGCCTTCACACAAAACATCGCGATTCACGTACAATTGAATACGCCCTTCGCTATCCTGCAATTCGGCAAAACAAGCTTTTCCCTGATCACGAACACTCATTAAACGTCCCGCAACGATGACCTTTTTACCCTCTTTAAAAGTTTCCTTTATCTGCTTAGATGTATGATCTACAGGAAAAAGATTTGCCGGATAAGGATTGATTCCCAGGTTGCGTAAGTTTTGAAGTTTTTCTCTTCTAATGATTTCTTGTTCTGATAATGCCATTTTGTGCTCTGTTTTTTAAGTGCGCAAAGATAAAGAAAAGAAAGTAGATTTTAGAATCCTGTTTTTAGATTTTTTGAAGCACCAATTTATTGTATTTCAATAACGTTTAGTCCCGCTCCCGAAGCCTCCGGACACTTGTATCTTTTCCTCCATAAAGAAGGGAGAGAAGGATACTGATTCTATCGGGGCTTGACAAGAGATTTTAATTTTCAAAAGACATTCAGGGTTGAAGTGTTAAAACTAAATAGGCAAAAAAACGATCCGAAATTTAAGGCAGCATCTCATAACTTTAGTGGCTTCAAATAAATTAGTCTTCGTATCTTTGATAAAAATTAAATTACGATGAAATTATATAAACTACTAAGTTTTTCTTTTTTACTAGCGACATTAACAAGCTGTACCTTTACAGAAAACATCACTATTAACGAAAACGGAACCGGAAAATTTGCTATGGACATTGACGGATCTGCTTTGATGGAAATGGCCGGAGACCAAATCGGAAATCAAATGGGAGCCGATGCCAAAAAGGATATCGATTCTACTTTTACCTTCAAACAATTATTTGAAGAGAAAAAAGACAGTATTGCCAAACTTTCTCCAGAAGCTCAAAAAGAACTAAAGAAGCTGGAGAATTTTGTTGTAACAACTAAAATGAGTGCAGAGAAAAAACAATTCTTAATGAATATGGCAACCGATTTTAAGAATGTAAATGAGCTTCAGGATATTTTGCAGACAGCAAGCGCACTTCAAAAATTAGAAGGTGGAGCAAATGCAAATCCGTTAGGAAGTGGTTTTGGAGATAATAAAAGTAAACTTACTTATACTTATGACGGAAAGAAATTTACCCGAAAAGCCGTAATCGATCAGCAAAAACTCGCTAAGGTCAAAAAAGATTCGGCGGGAGATATGTCAAAAATGATGTTTGCATCATCGACTTATGTTATAAAATATAATTTTCCGAAAAAAATCAAGAAAGTCTCTAATCCAAATGCTTTGTTCAGCGACGACCGAAAATCAATTACAATTCAATATCCTTTTACGGATTATATGGAGAATCCAGAGAAACTTAACTTTGATGTTGAGTTTGAAAAATAATAAAAATGAATAAAAAAATCCAACTTCAGGATCTGGGAAACAAAGATTATAAATCGACCTGGGAATATCAGGAAGAAATTTTCAAAGACATAGTCGATTTAAAAATCAGAAACAGAAGAGAAGAACTTGATCTGCCAAGTCCGAATTATCTTTTATTTGTAGAGCATCCTCACGTGTATACATTAGGAAAAAGCGGCGATCTTGAAAACTTATTATTAAATGAGAAACAACTAGAAGCCAAAGGAGCGACTTTTTACAAAATTAACCGTGGTGGCGATATCACGTATCACGGGCCAGGGCAAATTGTAGGTTATCCAATATTGGATTTAGAAAATTTCTTTACAGATATTCATAAATACCTGCGTTTACTGGAGGAATCTATTATTCTGACTTTAGCAGATTACGGTTTAGAATCGGGCAGAAGCGAAGGCGAAACAGGAGTTTGGTTAGGCGTTGGAACACCGTTTGCGCGTAAAATCTGCGCCATGGGTGTGCGTGCCTCAAGATGGGTAACGATGCACGGATTTGCCTTAAACGTAAATGTAGATTTAGGATATTTTGATAATATAATTCCGTGTGGAATTCGCGGTAAAGGAGTTACTTCTTTAAACGTAGAACTTGGTGTCGAAAAAGTAGATCAGGAGGAAGTAAAGTCTAAAATTCTGAAACATTTTGCTAATTTATTTGAAGCCGAATTTGTTTAAATATAGTTTTCCGAAAAATTAAAACCCGAATAAAATCTTTTATTCGGGTTTCTTTTTATATTTCTAAAAAATCGAGTTCTAATTGTTCTGGTAAAAGTCTAAAACTCATTCGGTGATATTTTGTAGTTCCATATTCTCGAATGGCTTCCCGATGCTCTCTTGTTGGATATCCCTTATTTTGTTTCCAGTTGTACATTGGAAATTCTTCATGAATCTGATCCATGAATTCATCACGGTATGTTTTGGCCAGAACAGAAGCAGCAGCAATACTCAGATATTTTCCATCTCCCTTTATAATACTTTGATTTGGGATAGATTTCAGCAGTGAAATCTCATCTGGAGAAAATTGTCTTCCAAAAGTATTTTTAAGTCCCAATTTTGCATTGATAGCACGGTTTCCATCGACAATTATAAATTCGGGAACATGTTTTAGCTTTAATATGCATTCCTGCATCCCTTTCATTGAAGCGTTTAAAATATTTATTTCGTCAATTTCATCCGCATGTAAATGCGTTACAGCGTAGCAAACAGCCTGTTCTTCTATAATTGGCCTCAAAAACGCTCTTGTTTTTTCAGATAATTGTTTACTGTCATTTAAGAAGCTATTTTCAAATTGTGAAGGTAAAATTACGGCAGCAGCAGTTACCGGGCCAGCAAGGCATCCCCTTCCAGCTTCATCGGTGCCAGTTTCTAAAACAAATCCGGAATGGTTTAACTGAAGCATTTAAATTTTTTATTAGCAAATATTGTATTTTTTTATTCTAATAAGCAAATATTATAATTATAAGAAAACTTTAATTAAATGTTAAAAAGCTGAATAAATCTTTTTTGTTTACAATTTATTAACAGATCTGCCCTAATACATGAATTAATTCAATTGTTATTGTAAGTTTTTATTTATTATTTATCAATTATTTAATAAAAAAAAGTTTGTACCCTAACTCCAAAAAGTTAAATATTTGTTAAAATTTCCATAGTTTTAAATACTTGTGTTTTACGTATGTGTCTGATATTGTTATAGTTTGTTTAAATAAGTTCGACTTTTTAGCAAGAATTTTAAACTATCTTCAAAACGAAATCGTTATAGCGTTGAAGAGGTGTGTTGTGATTTTAAGAAAATATTAAGATGTTTGCCGAATACTAATTCAAAATTTTAAAAAATGAAACTAAAGTTAAATGGATTCTTGGTGCTGCTGGTGGCGCTGATTTCGCAACTAACCTTTGCGCAAGAAAGAACTGTTTCGGGTATGGTTTCCGATAATGCAGGAATGCCTCTTCCAGGTGTTAGTGTATTAGTTAAAGGAACTAAAGCCGGAACGCAAACAGATTTTGATGGAAAATTCTCTGTCAAAGCAACATCAAGCGAAGTCTTGATTTTTACTTACATTGGAATGAAAACGCAGGAAGTTGCAGCTAGTTCTACAGTATTAAATGTTAAATTGACGAGCAACACTACAGAGTTAGAAAGCGTGGTAGTTACGGCTTTAGGTATTAAAAGAGAGAAAAAAGCTCTTGGATATTCTACTCAGCAAATAAAAGGACAAGATTTGGTTGGAGGGGTTGCAAGTGGTAACTTTCTTAATGATCTTTCTGGTAAAGCGGCCGGAGTTTACATTAGAAAAAATACAAACTTTGGAGGATCTACAAACGTAGTTTCGAGAGGGGTTAAAAACCTTACAGGAGATAACCAAATGCTTATCGTTGTTGATGGTATGCCAATTAACAATAAAAATGTGAATTCAAGCAATGGTTCTCAAACAGCTGGAGCACGTAATACATACGATTACGGTAATGCTGGTATGGATATTAATCCTGATGATATCGAGTCAGTAAACGTATTAAAAGGTGCGGCTGCATCTGCTTTATACGGGTTTCAGGCTGGTAATGGTGTACTTATGATTACAACTAAAAAAGGAAGAGCTCAAAAAGGTATGGGAATTACTATATCTAGTCAGTTTGGAGTTGGTTCAGTTGATAAAAATACTTTCCCTGATTATCAAAATAAATACGGACAAGGTTATGGGCCAACTTATAAGCCTGATGGAACTCCTGTTGGAATTCCGGTTGGACCAACAGGTGCGTTTTTTGTTATGGATAAAAATGGTAACCAAGTAGTAAGTACAACAGATGATGCTTCTTACGGTGTTGCTTTTGATCCAAATCTTATGGTTAATACCTGGGAAACTTATTCTCCATATTCTTCAAAATTTGGACAAAAATCTCCATGGGTAGCTGCAAAAAATGGTCCAATAACATTTTTTCAAACAGCTCAGACATTCAATAATTCTATTGGTTTTGAAGGTGGTACAGATAAAAGCAACTTTGTAATCAATTATAACAACTACAAAGAGACGGGTATTTTACCAAACAGTGAATTGAAGAAAAATAATGCAAGTATTAAATTCAACCACAAGCTAACTGATAAATTATCTGCAACTGTTTTTGCAAATTATTTAGCACAAACTACACAAGGTAGAAATACTACTGGTTACGGTGGCGATAACGTTGCTGGTTTATTCCGTCAATGGTGGGGAACTAACGTAGATATTCAATCTCAAAAAGAAGCTTTTCAAAATTCAGGCGGACAAAATATTTCCTGGAATATGGCAGATCCTGCTAATGGAAATACAAATCCTAAATATTGGGATAACCCATACTTTACAAGATATAAAAATTACCAGACAGACGAAAGAAATCGTTTCATCGGTTATGGTCAGTTAGATTATAAATTCACAGATTGGTTAAACGCTACAGGAAAAATCAGTAATGATTCTTATTCAGAATTACGTGAAGAAAGAAAAGCTGTAGGTTCTTTGGCTGGAACATTTGGAATTAACCGTTTGGCGGTAGGATCAGGATACCAAAAATATACTGGTATGTTTTCTGAGCAAAACTATCAGTTTACATTGAACTTCAATAAAAAAATTACAGAAGATTTCGCATTAACAGGTTTGGTGGGTTATAATGCTTTAAGAAACAGACGTACATCTACATTAGCTTCTACAGATGGCGGACTTATTATTCCGGGAATTTATGCATTGTCAAATTCAGTAAATCCTTCTCCATTTCCAGTTGAGGTTGAAGAAAATACAGCTGTGAACAGTGTGTATGCTTCTGCTTCAGTAGGCTTCAGAGATTTTCTTTTTATAGAAGGAACGGTACGTAATGATGCATTTTCTGTGTTGCCAGAAGGTAATAATGATGTTAATACATACTCGGTTTCTGGAAGTTATGTTTTTACACAACATATTAACAGGCCATGGTTAACTTTTGGTAAATTAAGAGCAAGTTATGCGGAGAATCCACAAGGAGGAGTTGAACCTTATGCATTACAAGACGCTTATACTAAATTTAATCCATATGGTTCAAATCAGCTTTATTCAAGACCAAACACGGGTAATAATTCAGATTTGCATCCTGTAAAAACTTCATCTGAAGAGCTTGGTTTAGAAATGCAATTCTTTGACAGAAGATTAGGTTTTGACGTGAGTGTTTATAAAAGTTTAAGTGAAGATCAAATCTTTCCGGTAGATTATTCTACTGCAACAGGTTATTCTTCTAAATTTGTGAATGCTGGATCAGTTGAAAACAAAGGTATTGAGGTAATCTTCAATGCAACACCTATAAGAACAAATGATTTTTCCTGGGATATTAACTTAAACTGGTCTAAAAATGAGAATACAGTTGTAGCTTTAAAAGAAGGTGTTGATGTTTTAACACTTGGAACATTACAGGGAGGTGTTAGTATAGTGGGTACAAAAGGAAATCCTTATGGAGATATCCTTGGTAAAGATTTTATTTATAATGAAAATGGACAAAAAGTAACTAAAAATGGAGTTTATTTACAAACTGCAACTGCAACAAGTGTAATTGGAAATGTTACTCCGGATTGGATTGGTGGTGTTCGTAACAAATTTACCTATAAACAAGTTTCTTTAGCTTTCTTAATTGATGTTCAAAAAGGAGGAGATATTTTCTCTCTTGATCAATATTACGGACAAAGTTCTGGTTTATTTGCTTCTACAGCAGGAAACAATGAGCTTGGAAATCCTGTAAGAAATACACTTGCTAATGGTGGAGGTGTTATCTTGCCTGGAGTAAATGAAGATGGAACTCCAAATACTACAAGAACACCAAATCCAGAAGTAGCAGGAAGTATCTATGGTTATAATAATAACCCACAAAAAGCATTTGTTTACGATGCAAGTTATGTAAAATTAAGAGAAGTAAGTATTACTTATACTTTTCCTAAACAATTCATCGCGAAAGCAGGTTTGAATGACTTGCGTTTTTCTTTGGTAGGTTCTAACTTATGGATCATTAGTAAAAATCTTCCAGATGCAGATCCGGAAAGTGGTCTAAGTTCAGGTAATCTATCAGCAGGTTATTCAGGAGGATCACTTCCTACAACAAGAAATATTGGTTGTAACCTAACATTAAAATTCTAAATCATGAAAAAAATACTTTTATTAATGTCTGTGGTAGCTATGACGGTTTCGTGCAGCCAGGACATTACAGATATGAACGTTGATCCGAAAAAACCAGTAATTACCAAATCGGAATATTTGTTTTCAAATGCTGAGAAAAAATTAGTCGATCAAATGGTGAGTACCAGTGTAAATAATAACGTTTTTAGATTATTCGCACAACAATGGACTGAGACCACTTATCCTGATGAAAGTCAGTATAATATTACAAACAGAAAAATTCCAGATCAGCATTTTCTTGTTTTGTACAGAGATGTTTTAGCCGATTTGCATGATTCAAAAGTGATGATTTCAGCAACAGCAACTGCAACTCCTGCAGATGAAGCGGTTAAGCAAAATAAATTAGCTCTTATAGATATTCTGGAAGCTTATGCTTATAGTGTATTAGTGGATACTTTCGGAAACGTTCCTTATTCACAGGCAATTGATATCGAAAAATATCCTTTACCAGCTTATGATGATGCAAAAACGATTTACCAGGATCTTATTAAAAGATTGAGTGCAGATGTTGCCGTTTTAAAAACAAACAGTACCGCAGCTAACTTCGGTGCAGCAGATATTGTTTATGGTGGAACTGCTGCAAGTACAGTTAAATGGTATAAATTTGCTAACTCATTAATTATTAGAATGGCAGTTAATATGTCAGATGTTGATCCGGCTTATGCAGCTACTCAGGTTCAGGCAGCTCTTGCTTCTGGTGCTTTGAGCGGGAATGCTGAGAACACAAAGTTGACTTATTTAACTACATCAGGAAATCAAAATCCATTGTATGCTGATTTGGTAACAAGTCAAAGATTTGATTTTATTCCAGCTGAGCCTTTCGTTTCTGCAATGGATGCGGTTGTTCCAGGAGGAGATCCAAGGATGCCTAAATATTTTACAAACCTAACTTCTCCTACTCCAGTTATTCCTGCAGGAAGAACTTTTGTAGGTGGAACTTATGGCTCAGGAAATGTTTATAATTCTTATTCACAAATTTCGGCAACATTAAACAATCCGGCTTTTCCTGGAACTATCTTTGATTTTGCTGAATTGAATTTCTTATTAGCAGAAGCTGCTGAGAAAAGTTTAATTCCGGGTGGTTCTGCACAGGCAAAAGTTTATTACGACGCTGGTATCAGAGCTTCTATGGCAGACTGGGGAGTAACTAACAATACTGCTATTGATGCTTATATTGCAAGCCCAAAAGTGGATTACAACAATCCATTAAGTGGAGCTACTTATAAAGAAAAAATTGGTAATCAGGCATGGTTTGCTCTTTATAACAGAGGATTTGAAGCATGGACATCTTACAGAAGATTGGACTTCCCTGTTTTAAAAGCGCCTCAGGCAGCTATTAACAAACTTATTTTTACTGTTCCTGTAAGATACACTTATCCAGGTGGAGAAGCAAACATCAACAAAGCAAATTATACTAAAGCTGCTGCTGATATTGGTGGAGATTTATTAAATACTAAATTGTTCTGGGATAAATTCTAATCAATTAAGGTAATGATTCAAGATAAATTATACCCGGTTTGGGAATAAGAACAATAAATATTTTGATTTTTTTTTGAGAGCCCCGTATACTTTTGTATACGGGGTTTTCGTTTTCAAAACACCTAAACTATTTCAGTTTCATATTATATATTATGTTTTTTCGTTTATACCTTTTTATCTTACCTTTGCTTAGCAAATTTGTCAAAATAAATTTATACAAAGCCATCAAATGAGAATATTCATTTTTTTATATCTATTAGTAGTACCTACTTTATTGTTTTCTCAAGAAAAAAAGCCAGCCTCTAAAAATAATTTAGATATGAATACGCAATATTCAAGCATAACAGATACAGTAAAGAAGAAAAAGGCCAAAATAGCAACTATAGATCAGTATAAAATTGTTACACTGGAACATGATACTATTTATGCAGATACATCGCTTACAATTAAAAGTGCTTACAGGCAAAATCATCTTAGGAAAGATCTTTTTGGACTGTTGGAATTTTCCAATATCGGACAGCCTTTAAATACATTACAATATAGTTTAACGAGTTTTTCTCCCTATCCGGAAATTGGTTTCAGGGGAAAGCACTTTAATTATATGGAGGCAGATCAAATTAGATATTATTCTGCGGCGACACCTTTTACAGAGCTGTTTTTTAATACAACAATTAATAAAGGACAAAATGTTGATTCTTTTTTAACATTGAATGTGTCTAAAAATCTTAATTTTTCAATTGCTTATAAGGGACTTAGATCAGAAGGTGATTATATCAATCAATTAGTAAGTGCCGGAAATTTCAGGATGACAACCAGTTATGCCACAACTGATAAACGTTATGCGATAAATGCCCACTATGCTTTTCAGGATATTATGAATGAAGAGAATGGAGGAATAACGAACGATTCAAATTTTGAGAGTGATAATCAGGATTATAAAAACAGACAAAGACTTCAGGTTTATTTGACAGATGCAGAATCTATGTTAAGAGGAAGAAGATTATTTTTTGATCATGCTTTTAGAATAAACCCAAATGATGGAAGCAATAATTTGTACCTCACACATCAATTTAATTACGAAAATAAAAGCTACGAATACAAACAGCCAACAGTTCTTTCTACGGTTACAGACAATAATAACGTGAGTTCACAAGTCCAGCGTTTTGGAGATTCTTATGTTGTAAGCGGAATAAATGATAAGACCAAATATGAAAGACTTTATAATAAAGTTGGTGCAGCTTACGAAAATGTTCTGTTAGGAAAATTTATATTTTTTGTTGATGATTACCGTTCAAACTATCAATACACAAGAGTTATTGTTGATAGTTTAGGCAAAGCTGTTCCGGATAATTTGTTTCTTCAGATTAATAATATTGGAGGTCAGTACGAATATCAGAAAAATAAGTGGAATGGCAGATTTTTATATTCCCGATCTATTACAAATCAGTCCCTGTCAGATTTAGATGCTAAACTGAGATATGACATGAGCGAAAAGATTAAATTTGACTTCAGATATCGCAACATCAATAAATTGCCAAATAATAACTATAATCTGTATCAAAGCAGTTGGATCTCATACAATTGGTCCAATAATTTTAAAAATGAAAAAATTAATTCGTTAAGCGCAGAAATTACCACTCCATGGTTAACGGGTCAGGTGCAGTATACGGTTTTAAAAGATCATTTGTATTTCAAAGATGCTGCAACTGCCGAGCAATTGGCGGCAAATGAGCAGATTGTTAAACCATTTCAGTACGGAAACGCAATTAATTATTTGGAAATAAAGGCAAGTCGTGAATTTAAATTTGGAAAATTTGCTCTGGATAACACCCTTTTATATCAAAAAGTAGATCAGTCCGATTTAATTTTAAATGTTCCTGATTTTGTAACCAGAAACACTTTTTATTATTCCAGTTATTTCTTTAAAAAAGCGTTATACATTCAAACAGGCCTTGTATTTAATTATCTAACTAAATACTACGGAGATGATTATAACCCTGTTATTGCAGAATTTTTTGTACAGCAGGATAAAAAAATAGGTGGTTTTGCAACGTTCGATTTCTTCGTAAATGCGAGAATTCGTCAAACCCGTTTTTATCTGAAAGCAGAACATTTTAATGCTGCTTTTACGCAAAGTAACTACTATGCTGCGCCTAATAATCCTTATCGTGATTTTGTATTACGTTTTGGTTTAGTTTGGAATTTCTTCCAATAAAAAACTTACTATATTACCACATATTAAAACTTAAACAAGATGGACTTTTCAAAAAATATTTTAGAAACAATTGGTAACACGCCATTGGTAAAACTCAACAAAATTGTTGCTGAAATTGATGCGTTAGTATTGGCAAAAGTCGAAACCTTTAATCCCGGTAATTCTGTAAAAGACAGAATGGCTGTAAAAATGATTGAAGATGCAGAAGCTGATGGAAGATTAAAACCGGGAGGAACTATTATTGAGGGAACTTCAGGAAATACAGGGATGGGACTTGCTCTTGTTGCCATTGTAAAAGGGTATAAATTAATTTGCGTAATCTCAGACAAACAATCCAAAGAAAAAATGGATATTCTACGTGCCGTTGGTGCAAAGGTTGTGGTTTGTCCCACAGATGTAGAGCCTACAGATCCCCGTTCTTATTATTCGGTATCAAAACGTCTGGCAGAAGAAACTCCCAATTCATGGTATGTAAATCAATACGATAATATGTCAAATTCTTTGGCACATTATGAACAAACAGGTCCGGAAATCTGGAAACAGACAGAAGGAAAAATTACGCATTTTGTTGTTGGAGTAGGAACCGGAGGAACCATTTCGGGAGTTGGAAAATATTTAAAAGAGAAAAATCCAAATATTAAAATTTGGGGAATTGATACATACGGTTCTGTTTTTAAAAAATATCATGAAACCGGGATTTTTGATGAGAATGAAATCTATTCTTATATTACAGAAGGTATTGGAGAAGATATTCTGCCAAAAAATGTTGATTTCTCTCTAATCGATGGTTTTACAAAAGTTACCGATAAAGATGCGGCGGTTTATACCAGAAAAATTGCACTTGAGGAAGCTATTTTTGTAGGAAACTCGGCTGGGGCTTGCATTAAAGGACTGCTGCAGTTGAAAGAGCATTTTAAACCAGAAGATGTTGTGGTAGTATTATTTCACGATTCAGGAAGTCGCTACGTTGGAAAAATGTTTAACGATGACTGGATGCGTGAGCGTGGTTTTCTGGAAGAAAATATTACAAAGGCAGAAGACGTTATTAAGGATCATATCGATAAAGAACTGATTGTGGTTCGTACAGAAGAATTGGTTTCGCATGCAATTGAGCGTATGCGTAAATACAAAATCTCTCAAATTCCGGTAGTAGATATTAATGGTTTTGTTGGTTCTGTCGATGAAACAGACCTGTTTAGAAGTTACGTAGCCGATAAAAACGTAGCCGAAAAACCAATTAAAGAAGTAATGGGAAAACCTTTCCCAATTGTTAAAATGGGAACTCCAATTGAAGAAGTTTCTAAACTTTTCAGTAAAGAAAATGATGCTGTACTGGTAGATTTAGGAAACGGTCATCATCACATTATTACCAAATATGATATTATTGGATCAATAAAATAAACCTTTTCAAATAAATTTAATCCATAAATCTTATTGTCATAATAATAAGATTTATGGATTTTTCTTTAAAAACATAAAAATGGATTTTACCGCTATTGATTTTGAAACAGCGACCGGCCATCATCCTTGTTCGGTTGGGATTGTGACAGTAGAAAACGGAGTAATCGTTGACGAATATGTCACTTTAATTAAACCTCCAAATAATGAATACAATCCGTTTACAATTCGTGTTCACGGGATTTATCCCAAAGATACTGCCAACGCAAAATCCTTTTTTCAGGTATATCCCGAAATTGAAAAAAGACTAAAAAACCGTGTGGTAGTGGCACATAACGAGAGTTTTGACCGAAATGTTTTAATGAAAACAATGTTGCTTAATGGCTTAAGTTATGAAGATTTAAATATTGCTTTGAAATGGGAGTGTACTGTCAAAATCTATAAAGCAAAAGGTTTTAAACCCACAAAGTTAAGCGATTGTTGTCGCGAAATGAAAATTATACTAAATCACCATGAAGCCTTGTCTGATGCCAGAGCATGTGCGAAATTATATTTGATGAGATAATAAATTATATTTATTTGTAAGAATAGTACTAAATTTTTATTATTTTTAGATTTTGAAATTTATACTATAAATCTAAATGAAAGAAGACTTCCTTCATTACATCTGGAAATTCAGGAAATTTGATGCTTTAAATTTGAAAACTGCTCAGGGAGAATTAATTACCATTATTAAAACTGGTGATTATTTAGAGCTTTCAGGCCCTGACTTTTTTAATTCTTTGATAACAATAGGAAATCAGAAATGGGCTGGAAATATTGAAATTCATATAAAATCTTCCGATTGGTATTTACACAATCACGAAAAAGATCCTGCCTATGCGAATGTTATTTTACATGTTGTTTGGGAAAATGACACAGCTATCTTTAGAGAAGACAATACCGAAATTGCTGTTTTGGTTCTTAAAGAGTATGTTTCAAAAGAAACAGTTGAAAGTTATAATGCACTCGTTTCTCCAAAATCATGGATTTCCTGCGAAAGACAATTAAAGGAAATAGATGATTTTGTTTTTAAAAACTGGCAGGAAAGATTGTTTTTTGAGCGTTTAGAGCGTAAATCAAAATTTATATTTCAATTATTGGAAGAAACCAATCAGGATTGGGAAGCGGTTTTATTTTGCCTTCTGGCGAAGAATTTTGGTCTAAATACAAACGGGAATTCTTTTTTTCAGATAGCAAAAGCGATTCCGTTCTCCGTAATTAGGAAGGAAAGTTTCGAAATCGAGAATTTAGAAGCACTGTTTTTTGGAATTTCGGGTTTGTTGGAAACCGAAAAAGAAGATGTCTATTATAAAGATTTAAAGTTTCGCTATTTTTATCTGCTTCATAAATATCAAATCGAAAAAACATATGTAGATCCTGTGCAGTTTTTTAAACTCCGGCCAGATAATTTTCCAACAATCCGACTTTCACAATTGGCTGGATTATACCATACCTATCAAAATTTATTTTCGAATATAATCGATTTGAAATCGGTTAAAAACGTGTACAATTTGCTAAGTGTTTCTACAAGTTCATACTGGCATTGCCATTATCAGTTTGATAAAGAAAGTCCGAAGAAATCCAAAACGCTGTCAAAATCATTTTTAGATTTACTCATTATAAATACTATTATTCCGCTTCAGTTTGCCTATTCAAACATGATGGGAGAATCACCTGCAGAAGATTTAATTGATTTTATAAACGAAGTTGCATCTGAGAAAAATGCGGTTATAGATAAATTTAATTCGTTTGGAATTCAATCAAAATCGGCATTTGAAAGTCAGACATTGTTAGAACTCAAAAATGAATATTGCAATCAAAAAGCCTGTTTAAAATGTGCTTTCGGATTGGAGTTGCTAAAAAATAATTAAAATGCATATATTGAAAATTCAACAATGAGAAAATTTAGTATTGGGGAAATTACAAAGTTTACTAATCATATTATTTGTACTTTTGTAAAGTTAAAATCCTTCCGGGACATCGGAACTCAAAAGCAAGTAAAAATGTCAGCAATTTTAAAAATTAAATTCTTCTTTGAAAAATATGGCTTTCATGTTTCATCAAGATTAGCAGACAAACTTGGAATGCGTGTAACAAGTGTACGATTGTTTTTTATTTACATCTCTTTTGTTACAGCAGGTTTAGGATTTGGCGTTTATTTGACTCTTGCTTTCTGGATAAGACTAAAAGATCTGATTCGCTCCAAAAGAACATCAGTTTTCGATTTATAAAAAAAGCTCCAAATTTAATTTGGAGCTTTTTTTGTGATATGTCTTATTTATTCCTCAGTTCCCTGATTCAATTTGGATCTTTTCATACTATATCCAAAATAAACCAAAATTCCAATTGCAAGCCATCCCAGAGATAGTAACTGCGCATCTATACTTAAATTAATAATTAAGTAGGTATTAATCGCAATTCCTAAAACTGCGATAACTGGTAGAGCAGGAACTTTAAAAGTTCTGTTTAATCCCGGTTGTTTTACTCTTAAAATCCAAACAGCAATACAAACCATTGTAAAGGCGAACAAAGTACCAAAACTTGTCATGTCCGCTAATTTATTGATTGGTGTAAAAGCAGCAACTGTTGCAATAATACCTCCTAAAATCATTAAATTCGTTTTTGGTGTTCCTGAAACAGGATTTACTTTTGAGAAAACCGGCGGAATAAGACCATCTTTAGACATTCCAAGGAAGATTCTCGATTGTCCCATGATCATTACCATTAAAACTGATACCAAACCAACCGTGGCAGCAACTGTAATAATAAAACCTGCCCATCCTTGGCCTGCGATATCAAAAGCATAAGCAACCGGTGCTTTAATTGCTTCAGGATATTTCCCCAGTGGATTAAAATCCTGATAGTTCATCATTCCTGTTAATACTAAAGAAACAAGAATATATAATGTTGTACAAACTAATAAAGAAGCAATAATGGCAAAAGGTACATCTTTTTTAGGGTTGATTGCTTCTCCTGCCTGTGTAGAAACTGCGTCAAAACCGACGTAAGCAAAGAAAATGGCAGCCGCACCCGAAATAATTCCGCCAATTCCGTAAGCATTGTGTGTGGTCTCTTTCTCGATAATTTGAGTAGCCTCAGGAATAAACGGACTCCAGTTTGCTGTATTGATGAAGAAAAGACCAGCAACAATTACAAAGATTACCGCAGATACTTTAAGAATCACGATTGCATTATTTGCTTTGGCAGCACTTTTCGTTCCTTTAATTAATAATGAGATGACCAAAATCACGATTAAGAAAGCCGGTAGATTCATAGAAAAACCTTCTCCGGTATAACTCGCAGGATCTGTTGTCAGATAATCCGGAAGTTGAATATGAAAAATTTTGAGCAATTTATTAAAATAACCTGACCAGGAAACAGCCACGGTCATAGATCCCATTGCATACTCCAAAATAAGTCCCCAACCAATTATCCAGGCAAATATTTCGCCGATCGTACCGTATGCATACGCATACGCAGATCCTTCAACGGGTAAAATGGAAGCAAATTCAGAATAACAAAGCGCTGCAAAAACACATGCAATACCAGCGATTATAAACGAAAGTGCTAATGCGGGACCTGCATGATAATAAGCTCCTGTACCGGTTAATACAAAAATTCCGCCGCCAATAATGGCTCCAACTCCAATCGCAGTAAGGCTCCATTTTCCTAAAACCCTCTTTAAATCACTTTTTTTCATATCTGCTTCAAAAGCAGATATCGGTTTAACTCTCATTATTGACATACTATAATATTGGTTTATTGTTATTAAGCTCCAAATGTATTGTTTTTTGTAAAAAATAAAAACAATTATCCTGTTTTAAGTTACAAAATCTTTAAATTTTTTATAGTACTCTCAAGGAACTTTCCCTGAGTATTGACATTCATCAAATTAATTCCTTATTTATGACGGATTTAATAATTTTAAAAAAAGCTGTTTTCTTACTAATTTTCTTGATAAATTTGAAAGATATTTCTTATTTTATTAGTTTAAAGATTTTTAGTTATGAATGTTACATCTATTAAAAAGTATTTTCAATTTACCAAACAACAGCGAACCGGTATTTTTATACTTTTCATTATTATAATAGTACTGCAGCTGTTTTACTTGTTTTCAGACTTTAATGTGACAGAATGTAAAGATTCTAAAAAAGACGAATGGCTGGCTTTGCAATCTGAAATTGATGCAGAGAAAAATTCAGCTAAAAAGGCTAAGCCGGTAATTTATCTTTTCAATCCAAATTTTATTTCAGATTCTAAAGGCTACAAACTGGGAATGTCGGTTCAGGAAATTGATCGTTTACTGGCATTTCGTAAAGAAAATAAATTTGTTAATTCGCCGGAAGAGTTTCAAAAAGTAACAGGAATTTCAGATTCATTATTAAACCAAATTTCCCCATTATTTAAATTCCCGGACTGGATACATAATAAAGAGAACTTTAAAAGAGAAAAACCAGAGTTTGCGGTTAAAAGTTTTCCCAAGAAAGAAAAAATAGAAGTTTTGGATATAAATCAGGCGACTCAGGAAGATCTTATGAAACTGTACGGAATTGGAGAAGGTTTGTCTTTGAGAATATTAAAACAGAGAGAACTATTAGGATGTTTTGTATCGATGGAACAGATGAAAGAGGTGTGGGGACTTTCACCAGAAGTAATTGCGAAGTTGAATGGTCATTTTAAAGTTGTGATTCCTTCAACGCTTAAAAAAATAAACATAAATGATGCCTCTTTAAAAGAACTCTCGCAATTTTCTTATTTCAGATATGCTCTTGCCAAACAAATTGTAACTTATAGAAGTATGAATGGAAATTTTAATAATATTGAGGATTTAGCAAAAATTAAAGATTTTCCTGTAGAAAAAGCAAAAATAATTAGTTTATATTTGGAGTTCTAAAAGAAAGCAACGAATGAACTTTGAATACAACGAAACGCAGTTAATGATTGCACAGTCTATAAAAGATTTTGCAGAAAAAAATATCAGACCTAATATAATGGAGTGGGACGAATCGCAGATTTTTCCTGTTTCTCTTTTTAAGCAGTTGGGTGAAATGGGCTTTATGGGGGTCTTGGTTCCAGAAGAATATGGCGGCTCAGGATTAGGTTATCATGAATATATTACCGTGATTGAAGAAATTTCTAAAGTTGATCCATCAATCGGGTTGTCTGTTGCTGCACACAATTCATTGTGCACTAATCATATCTTAACTTTCGGAAATGAAGAGCAAAAGAAAAAGTGGCTGCCTAAATTAGCAACAGCAGAACATATTGGCGCTTGGGGTTTAACAGAACACAATACAGGCTCGGATGCCGGAGGCATGAATACAACAGCTGTCAGAGATGGAGATGACTGGATTATAAATGGAGCAAAGAATTTTATAACACATGCTATTTCCGGAGATATTGCAGTTGTAGTAGTACGAACAGGCGAAAAAGGAGATTCTAAAGGAATGACTGCTTTTGTCTTTGAAAAAGGCATGCCTGGCTTTTCTTCCGGTAAGAAAGAAAACAAGCTAGGGATGAGAGCAAGTGAAACGGCTGAATTGGTTTTTGACAATTGCCGTGTCCCGGACGCTAACAGATTAGGTGAAGTTGGACAAGGTTTTGTTCAGGCCATGAAAATACTTGATGGTGGAAGAATTTCTATTGGCGCTTTATCACTTGGAATTGCAAAAGGTGCCTATGAAGCCGCTTTAAAATATTCAAAAGAGAGACATCAGTTTGGACAGCCTATTAGCAGTTTTCAGGGAATTTCTTTTAAACTGGCCGATATGGCAACGGAAATTGAAGCGTCAGAGCTACTATTGCATAAATGTGCGTTTTTAAAACAAGAGCACAAACCAGTAACAACATTAGGCGCCATGGCAAAAATGTATGCTTCAGAAGCTTGCGTGAAAATTGCAAATGAAGCAGTGCAGATTCATGGAGGATATGGCTATACTAAAGATTTTCCTGTAGAAAAGTTCTATAGAGATTCTAAACTTTGTACAATAGGTGAAGGAACTACCGAAATTCAAAAACTCGTTATTTCCAGAAATTTATTAAAAGATTAAGGATTGATTTATAATGCTTTGATTGGGGAGTTTTAATTTTTAATTTCTTTTTTGAAGTTTTTTTTAAATTTATAATTCATTATTCATAATTAATAACTACTTTTGCAGTCTTAACGAGAGGAGGTGTCTATATTATGTTAATTATACCAATTAAAGACGGAGAAAATATCGATAGAGCATTAAAGCGCTATAAAAGAAAATTTGATAAAACAGGAACTGTTCGTCAATTAAGAGCA